>VOFB01002196.1_pt1 | contig 47010 bp, 72 predicted proteins | sample 5384141 | NCBI WGS metagenome assembly VOFB01 (sample SAMN12384721, study PRJNA508395) | human gut metagenome | isolation source: healthy gut A | host: Homo sapiens | reverse complement strand
ATGTTGTACTTCGTTCAGTTACGTGGCCCAACACATTCTGATTTCTTGTACTATTTAAGGTTATCCTTAATTACATTTACGCTCCTTACATCAATGCAGCACGTTTCTCTTGGACAAAAATAGGTTTTTCTTTTGCTATGGCTGAAATCGGCTTATAGTCTCGGAGGTGTCCGAACCTGGGACAGTGGAGGAAGCCATTATGTCCGGTTTTATTCCAGGCAGCCAGAAGGACATGCATACCTGGGCTTAGCTTATGAACCATATCAAAATAAAAGGAAATGGGCATCAGATATGTATCTTTCCCACAAAAAAAGAACGCCTCCAGGTTTAAGGTTCTTACCTGAATACGCTCTTTTTTATGAAATATTTGTCTCAAGTTATTGGGTGCTCTCCATGCGGTAGTAGGTGCCTTTTTGAGACATCAGCTGGTTGTGGGTGCCTTGTTCTACTATTACGCCATAGCCTCCAATTACGAGTATCAGGTCAGCGTTGCGGATGGTTTGAAAGGCGGTGGGCTATGGCTATAATGGTGCGTTTGCCTGTGATGCGGTTGATGGCTTTCTGGATTTGGCGTTCTGTTCCACATCCACAGAGGCCGTCGCTTCATCCAGAATAATGATAGGCGACTCGATCGCCCTTGCAATACTGCCACACGCTGCTTCTGCCCGCCGGAAAGACAAGCCCTCTTTCCCCACCTTCGTATCATACTGCTCCGGCATGTGCATAATCATCATGAATATTCGCCGCCCTGGCCGCCGCTTCAATTTCTTCCTGCGTGGCATCCGGTTTTGCATAACCGATATTCTCGGCAATTGTCCCATTAAACAAAAAGGTATCCTGAAGAACGGGGGATATATTCCGGCGCAGGCTCTGCAGGTAGCCTTTCTGATATCCGTTCCGTCAATCCGTATAGTCCCTCCACGGATCATAGAACCGGGACAGCAGCTGAGTCATTGTCGTCTTTCCCCACCGGTAGGCCTACCAGGGCAACCATCATCCCCGGCTTACAGGAAAAGGAGATATCCTTCAGCACAGGTATTTTATTGCCATAGTGGAAGCTTACATGCTCAAATGCAATACTGCCCTTCACATCTTTCAGCTCCACAGCATCTTCTGCATCCCAGTATTGCCGAAGGCGTATCAGAATCAGTGTGACACGTTCCGCCCTGCCAGACTGCTGCAGATTCTCCAACAGATTTGCCAGACCGGATACCGGCGCATAAAATAAAGATAAGTACAGAACGAAAGCCACTATATCCTCTACCGACAACTGCCCTCTGTACGCAAGCGAGACCGCCGAAAAATACCACCAGAACCGTTCCCACCGAAGAAGGAATTCCCACAGGGATGGAACACAGCGCTGGCCCGCAAAGGCGAACTCATGCCTGCCAAAATTCTTCTCCTTCACCTGCCGCTTTCCAATTCACTCCTGCGGACTGTTTTCATGAAGCCCCGACAGGTTATCCTGCAGCTTGGCATTCCAGTTCCCATACACTTCTGGGAAGCTTTTTAAAAAAAGGTCTTACCGCAGCAAAATCACTCCGGAGAACAAATCAGAGGAATAGGGCAGCAGGCGTCAATGCCAGACGCCAGTTAATCACCAGCAGAATAATAAGCACCCCGCAAAGTCTGGGGTTGTAATCATTTCCCGCAGGAATCATATGGGCATAAAAAGCGGTTCAAAATCCCTGGTATCATTTACCACACGGCTCTCCGGTCTGCTTGTCAATCCCAAATCCAGACTCTGCAGTTTATCATACATCCTGCTTCTGGATCCCCACAAGATACCAGGCTGCCTTATGTGCCAGATAATTGCTGAGGAACCGGAAAACCACCCGGAAAAGATACGCGCCAGCGTAACAGCGATGAGCAGTAATAACTGCTAAAGACTCTTCCACCATTCCTTTTCTAACTCCGTCATGGTTGACAGTACCTTGGGCGCCGCCAAGAACACTGCCGTCAGGCAGAGAGTGAATATAATGGCAAATATATACGTACCTTATACCTGGATGCTTCCTTAGTCGGTTTCCATAACATTTCATTGTCCGTACACTCCCTTTGCTTTAAGCCTTATGTAATTTCAAGTATACTTAACAGTATACAGCCTTTCCTAGTATGGGAAAGACAGAATTTTAAACCGACAGTCTTTCATTTTCGATAAAGGAAATTAGATTATGAATGAAAAAGTACGAATTCGATGCCCTTATTCTGAAGTCCCTGATATCGACATGAACTATGTAAGTTGCCTTATGATGTCAGGAAAGAATTCGGTAAAGGCCGTGTTAAGGTTCACGCCCTTTTTGACGGTGTTCCCTATGACGGAAGCCTGGTCCGGATGCAGACTCCGGGCCACATCATCGGCCTGCGGAAAGACATCCGCAGCCGCCAATGGCTGCCCAGGAACCACCGTCCATGTAATAATCACAGAAAGACAATAAGTTTTTTGTGACATCGTCACGGAAGCTGCCGCATATAAAAGTTACAATGAAACCAGAAAAACAAAATATGAAAAAAGGAGTGAACATTATGTCAGTAACAACATTACAGCAGAAAACTTCAACACAGAGGTATTAGAATCAGAAAAACCCGTTCTTCTGGATTTCTGGGCTCCTGGTGGCCCCTGCCGCATGTTCTCCTCCACTGTTGATTCCGTGGCAGAAGAAAGGAATGACATCAAAGTAGGAAAATAAATATTGACGAAAATATTGACCTCGCCAATCAGTTCGAGTCGCCAGCATTCCCACCCTTGTTCCTTGTCCAGGACGGCAGGAAGAAAGCCTCCAGTATAGGCCTTCGTTCCAAAAAGACGTTCTCAAAATGCTGGATGCCTGAGTACTCCGAATCATTTGTTATCAGGTCAAAAAGGCATCAGACATTTTCCGTCCCTCTCACCTTCCGGCATCCGGCCGCACCCTTATTCAGGTGCTTTCAGGGGCCGGCCGGATGCCCTGCACTGCGGCAGGGGTCATCCTGAAAATCACTGCTGCTTTCCCCATTTCTCATAAAGCGCACAATATTCCTCTTCCGTCAGATTCAGCACACTTCCATGCCTTTCTTTGTCCTTCCCAGATCATATTCCTGCTCCTCCGGAATACGGAAGCATCCGCTCCCGAAATCATCGCTTAACAAGGGCAGATATCCTTTTTCCTTCCGCAAATCGATCCACCATCAGACACCATTCCTGCCGGTCATTAAACGGAAAAAAGCCGGGCCTTCCACTCCGATCAATTCATTCAGCACCGGCGCCTGTACCTCAGTAAAAGCTCTCCTATCCAGACTTTTGCTCTTCTCCAGCCTGATGTTCTTAACCGTTTCATCTTTGGGAAAACCGGAAATAATACTCTCCCGCCTTCAGGATCGTGGTATCAATAATATGATTCATTCCTTCCTGGTACTTTTTCAGCCTTTGTATATATGAAAATCCCTGTATGGGAAGCGTAAATACGCTGCCTGGCTTCCGCCTCCCTTCTTCACTTACTTTGGATGCCCAGAATACAGAAATTCTGCCTTACTTCATCCCAAATTGCTTCCGGTGCCCATACACACCCCGCCCGGGATTCCAACCTCGTGGCTGAAGGGGCCGTCCCAATGAATCAGATCCTCCGACTCCCATACGATGAGATTCCTGCTGCCGGCTTCCTCTGGCCTTCAAATCCGCAAGTCCGTGGCAATAATGACATATCTCCCGTTCAGCGGATTACGCAGAATAAAGGATCCTGACCCCCTTTTCACCGATATCCGACAGCAGTACGGGATTCCCGTTATTCAGATCCATCCAATGCAGACCGTCTCTGCTCAGCGCAAAATAAATCTGCTCTCCAGCTTCTCTTCCCTGTAAAATGTACAAATAAATATCCAGTGCAGCTTCCATTCTCATCTTCCTTCTTTCCATTCTTTTCTTCTATAAACCATACTTCCTGTATAAACGGTTCCTGAGTGACGCATCCTCCGCCACCCGGAGAATATCTGCGGTTCTGCCTTCGGCCCCAAAGTTAAAATAAGCTGTGAAAGACGTTTTCGCCCTCCTTGATTCCTCTTTTTTCCTCTCTTTTTCTCCTCTTTTTTCTCCGCGTAGCCGTCCGCGCTCTTCTCCGATCTTAATTCCCCGTGCTTCCCCTTCTTTTCTGCAGTCCTCCATCCACTCATCAAAAGCTCTGCACATATCTACGTTTCCTCCTTCCGTATTTTTCAGAATATATTTCCCCCAGCTTCCGGGGAATTGGTACTGCAGATAATCACCTCGAAGCCTCTTTCCGTCATCCGCGAAAAAGCCTGCCTGTTCTCATCAAAAAAACCTTCTCATTGCTTCTTTATCATCCGCACGCTGTAATATTCCCTAACATCCCTCAGCTCCGTGCGGAAAAGTTCTATCAATATCCGTCTGACCGACAGAATCTGTACCGGATAATCCGGAATACGCGGAACGCTGCGTTCCTGAAGTCAACACATCAAAAGAGTGCGCGGCCGCTTCCATTCATCCCTGCCATAATATAAAACAAGTGTCAGAACCGGAAGAATTCTGTCCTCCTCATCAAAATAAATCCCATCACTGCTCTTTATGCCTGGACATGATCTCTTTTATCTGGCGTTCATATTCGTCCGCATCGTAACGCATGCATCGACCGCCATACGGTAATCCGTATACTCCTGGTTCTCCGCCAATACGGCTGCCGGTGACTGGCAGTATAAAGCTTTTATATCCCGCTTGCCCTTTTTCCCGTGTTCCCCGGTTATCTTTTGTACACTGGACGCTGTCAAGCGGGCTGAGAGCTCCTCCGCATGAATGACCTGCTCTCCGCCGAAACAGCAGCCATTGAAAAGATCCGCAAATATACGGATCCCCAAAAAATCCTGCAGGGTAATATCCTTTTCCCCATCTTTCTCTCCTGATTATTATAATACTCTCATACGTAAAAAAAATCAATTGTTATTTAGTTCTAAAAATTTAATTTCTGCTTGGAATTTATGAGGGATTCTCAATGAATTCAGAATGATCAATGAAATTACGTTTGTAATGACACTATAGCAGAAATCCTTCCCGAGGACAAGAGTTTTATAATAAAATCAGATAAAATGGATGGAAAAAGAAAAAACAAGATGTCTTAAAAGAAAGAAACCAAATGACATCAGGGACAGGATCCGCATAATACACGTACCCTGTCCCTTTTTTATTCCTGCCTGCAATTTATGCCGTAATGGTTCTGTTTTCCCGCTCTGCGGTGATCTCTTCCACTGTTTTATCGCGGATTCTCACAGCGCCCTGATATCCCTCCCTGGTGGGAAGGAGGGCCTTCGGCAAAATTTTTTTAGCATCGGCAATTGCTTCTTTATACTGCGGAAAGCCACTCTTCCTGGGCAATGAGCATTTCATCTATCATCTGCCAGATTTCAGGAGGGTTGCACACGGCTCCCGTGAGAGGATCCATGAGCGCCGCCTGCTTCAGCAGATTCACATCACCGGCAACGGCAGCCTCTACAGCCAGACGCTGTACCCAGATGGACTGGGAACAGACGGCGGCACAGCCCAGGGGCAGATCCCCCAGCTTAGGAACGGATATGCCGTTTCCATCTACATAACAGGCACCTCTACAACGGATTCATAAGGAAGGTTGGTGATGCCTTCATTCATAACATTGAAATGCCTCTGTATTTTCTCCCCGTTTCCAGAGATTCCATAATATAGGAGCAATGCTCCTTTCCGCGCTGGCTGCCGTCGTATTTTTAGGAGGCTCCGCCACGATTTTGGGGTATTCCGTTTCAAACCAGTTTCTTTCCTCTCTGGTAACGCGCAGATAGCCACCGGTTTCTCCATTAATCCAATTATCCAGATTGATCCAGTCTTTAATTTCATCCGGACGTTTTCTATACCATGCCACATACTCGGACAAGTGGCCGTTGGATTCAGTGGAATAATAGCCGAAACGCTTCAGGATATCGATTCTGACCTTTTCTTCTTCCCTGAATTTTTCATGAGCCTCAAAACCGGCGAGCAGTTTATCCTTTAATTCTACACCCTTATGCTTCACGCTCACATACCAGGTCTGGTGGTTGATTCCCGCACAGGTGATATCCAGCTCTTCCCTGGGGATTCCCAGCACCTCGCCAATCTGTGTCTCCCCGTGGATTTCCCCATGGCACAGGCCGATGGTTTTTACCCTGCCGTACTTATTGCAGGCCCAGGTAGCCATGGCATTGGGATTGGAATAGTTCAGCATGATGGCTCCCGGCTCAGCCACTTCTCTGATATCCTTACAGAAATTCAGCATTTCGGCAATGACACGCTGTCCGTACATGATGCCGCCGGTGCACAGGGTATCCCCCACGCACTGATCCACCCCGTATTTTAAGGGGATATCCACATCCATTTCAAATGCAGGAAGTCCTCCTATACGCACACAGTTAATGATGTATCTGGCATTGCGGAAAGCTTCTCTCCTGTCCGTGGTTGCCTGAATGGCAATGGGTATGCCGTTGCTGTCCAATCACGCTGGCACAAGTGCGTCACCTTCTCCAGGTTATCCGGATTAATATCCGTAAAGGCTACCTCAATGTCGTGAAACTCCGGAACGGACATGATGTCCGTAAATAATGTCCTGGCAAAACCAGACTTCCCGCCCCAATAATTGCAATTTTAAACTCATAAGAAACCCCTTTCCTTATCTTTTTTTTCAGAAGGTACAGCTTCGCGCCGTGGGCCTTCACGCTTCCGGTTACTTTTCCATCCTTACATTCCCGCAGTTTCGCCTGTCCAGAGTTCTTCTGCAGTCAGTTTTGCTCCTTCTTCGTTGGCAGCGGATACCGATGCATACAGATCCTCCAGAGATACCGAAACCTCCGTTTCTTCCTCGCAGAAGCTTGAACAGGGCCGCATATACCCTGCCTTCCTTTTCTTCCCTGCCGGCCCATACCGCATGTGTTTTATCCCGTTCCACCTGTACGCCGTGATGGCCTTCCTTCAGAAAGATCCAGCACCCTTTGATTGGTAAGAAGAGAGTCCAGTCATCAGCTTGTCATCTCAGCGCCCAGCATCAGAGGGGAACGGAAGATGCACCAAAGCGTCATCATGGTAACCTGTTCATCTTTTGTAAAGTTTGTCTGCCTCTCTTCTCCGAAGCCTTTTCCCAGGAATCCGAGAGGCATATCACAATCCGGGAAACAGCCTTCCTTCACATGGTTCTGCCACAGTTCACAAAGCGTTCAAACATATTCAGGGAGCAGCTCCCATTTATCTCCAGAAATCATCGGTTATCCGCCACATATTGGCATATTTTTCATAATGCCAGGCTTTTCGATGAGGGCCGGTCCCGGGAAAGGCTCAGCACAACGGGCCTGCCGCTTTTTTCAATGGCCTTATGAAGCATTTCAATTTCGTGGGCCGCGGAATACGGATTTTCTTTATACAGGTTAGTGTTGCATATATCATCGCATTTGACATAATCCACCCCCCCACTGTGCAAAAAGGGCAAAAGGGAATCATAGTAAGCCTGACTGCCTTCTTTCCTCCCTGCGCAGGCCGTACATGTCCGATTCCAGCCGCAGATAGAGGACGGATTAGCAATCTCATCCGCCGTCTGGCTGCTTCCCCAGCTTAACCGGAAGATGCTGCTGCGCCGCCGCCCGGGGAATCCCCCTCATAATATGAATGCCGAATTTCAGCCCCAGGCTGTGTATGTAATCCGCCAGAGGCCGGAAGCCCGCTCCGCCCGCTGCCGAGGGAAAACGCTCAGGACAGGGGAGCAGTCTTCCGTATTCGTCCATTCCAATTTGCTGAAAGGAATATACTGGTGCTTATCCCGCATGCTTCCCACCGTACGCATACCACTGGATATCCACCACCACATATTCCCAGCCATACTAAGCTTCAAATGGGCGGCCATATAATCCGCATTGGCCTTCACCTGTTCCTCATTTACCGAGGTATCATAATAATCATAGCTGTTCCAGCCCATGGGCGGTGTTTGGGCAAATTTGTTTTTATCCATGTAAGAGCCTCCATAATAGTATTTTTTTGACACTTCCTGTTTTCTGCCGGAAATTATTGTATTTCCGTTTAACTTGATTATAATATTCCCATATCTGATACAAGAATAAAAAACGATACAGGAGGGTAATTTTTGACCATACAAAATTACGGAACATTCGGCTTTCTCAATCCCGGCCAGCTGCCGGACGAGCCCCTGCTTCTTCTGGATTTCGGGATTGAAAAAAAGACAGGCGGGAACCCTATGATTTCAACAATAATGACAGGGACTACGACGGCTATCTTTTCAGTATACCTTTCAGGGAAGAGGTATTTTTGAAAGAGACGGCATATCCAGCCCTCTGCTGCCCGGCACCGCTTTCTTCTCACTGATACCCGAAAAAGCAGATATTATCTGCCGGAAGAGGAACCGGATAATTGCTGGGAGTATTTCTATGTCCATTTCCAGGGTCCTGCCGCCCTGCCTTTTTCCGGAAAATCAGGGACAGCTTCGGGTACCTTCTTTCCCTTCCGTCGGACAGCGTTCCTGTTCAGATGTGGCTGAACCTGCATGAAGATATGGGGAAGGGGCGGCAGCTGCGGCGGTATGAGGGCGGGGAACTGGTGTACCGTTTCCTCCTCTCTGCTGCGCACTCTGGAATCTCCGTCTATGCCGGGCCTCTCCGCCTGTGTGGAGGACAGTATTCTTTATATGAAGGAACATTTTTCAGAGCATTTTTCCATTGAGGAGCTGGCAGGCCTGAAGGGACTTTCGTCCGCTTATTTCACCCGTCTGTTTACCCGTGAAACCGGGCAGGCACCCTTAAGCTACCTCACGGATCTGCGGCTGACCCATGCTCTTTCCCTTCTTTTAAATACCTCATTATCTGTGGAAGCCATTGCCAGGGCCTGCGGTTTTCCTGCGGAAATTATTTCTGCAAGGTATTCCGAGGGCATCCGGTTGTTCACCGGCGGAATACAGGAGACGGTGGCGGGTAGGACGGATTTTGTTGCCATTCACAGCCTGCCTGACGCCCCATCGCTGCCCCTGCCCACGGTGGTCCCCCTGTGCCGCGCCGGCCTGCAAGGTTCCTTGACAGGGGCTACACTTCCGTTCGGATAAGCACGCAACGGTACTAAACACACTTGCTGCAAAGAACGCAGCCTAAGGACCGGCGTGCTTATAACGCCCCTGGTGGGAATCCTTGCAGGCCGGCGCGGCACAGGGAGGACCACCGGGCAAAGCAGGCAAACCCGGGGCAGCGATGGGGGCGTCAGAGGCTGTGAATGGCAACAAAATCCTGGTACAGCGTTGCGTAATGAGTGCTTGATATTCCTGTCAGCACAAGGCGGAGGAGGGAGGCGATGCGGTGGCATCGTTGGTCGACGACAACGCGGTGCTGGCGGGAATAGCGAGTGCTCATTACTGTGATATTAATGCAACGCTGTACCAGCCAGCCAGGAAACTGACCGGTAAGAAAAAGTCGCTAAAAGATAAAAGCAGGACTCTCTTTTCCATTGTTTTCTTCTGCAGATTTATTATACTGGGGAAGAGTTGGAGCAAAACAAGGAGGAAATTCCTCTGCTCGTCAGAGGACAAATTTCTAAAGAAATTGCATTTTGCTCCGCAAAACAAGGAGGGATTGGCATATGGATTATATGGATTCTGTAAAAATTGATTTATGTGAACATTGGAAATTTCATCTGGGGAAAAGGAAGAGGCCTGGTATAAAGGTTTTGATGACAGCGGCTGGGAAGAGGTTACGCTGCCCCATGACTGGTCGGTGGGGCTGCCTTTTTCAGAAAAGCAATTCCAGCGGTACGGGATACCTGGCAGGCGGGACCGGCTGGTACCGGGTCAGATTTTCGCTGCCCGAGGAGTACCGGGGAAAAAGATACGGCTGCTGTTCGACGGGGTTTATAAAAACAGTCAGGTATGGTGCAACAGCTATTACCTGGGAAAACGTCCAATGGCTATGTCCCTTTTGCTTATGACATCAGCGAAAAGGCCTTTTTCGGGGATATGGACAATGAGGTAAGCGTGAAGGTGACTCATACGGATATCGCAGATTCCCGCTGGTTTACAGGTTCCGGCATCACGAGAAAGGTGACGGTGCTGGTAGAGGAGCCTGTGCATCCTTCTCTCCACGGCATCTTTTTTTCCACGCTTTACGGGGATGACGGAAAATCAGCTCAGGTGGAGGTTTCCCATGAACTGCTGAATGAAAGCGATAAAAAAGCGGAGGTTTCGCTGGTAAGCCGTCTGTGTGACGGAATGGAAAACAGGTGCTTGAGGTTAAGGCTGACGCACAGTTCGCACCGGGAGAATGCAAAACCATTTCCTGAATGGATGTGTGAACAGGCCGAAGCTGTGGTCTCCCGAAAATCGGAGCTTTATGTGTTATCCACCTGCTTTTCAGTAAATGGCGGTAGGAATATAAGGTTTTCTCAGAAAAAACAGGAATCCGCACCTTCCGTTTCGATGCGGACAAAGGCTTTTTCCTGAATGGGAAAACAGAAAATAAAAGGGGTCTGCGTACATCATGACGGAGGCTGCCTGGGAGCCGCCATGACCCGGGAGGTCTGGGAAAGACGCCTGGCGGCACTGAAGGAAATGGGCTGTAATGCGATCCGTACCAGCCATAACCCACACATGCCGGGCTTTATGAGCTTTGCGATGAAATGGGCTTTCTGGTTATGGATGAAGCATTTGATGAGTGGGAAAATCCGAAAAAATAAATGGTCTACGGGCCACAATGTATATCCGCCCAGGCATCAGGGATATTTTGAGGATTTCCCGGGAATGGCACGAGAAGGATCTCGCCGCCATGGTCCTGCGGGATCGGAATCATCCGTCTGTCATCATGTGGAGTATCGGAAATGAAATTGATTATCCCAATGATCCCTACTGCCATCCTTTATTTGGTGAAATGACAGGAAACAACGATGCGAACAAACCGGCTTCCGAACGGATGTATAATCCGGATAAGCCGAATATGGAACGGCTCGCGCCTGTTGCAAAAGAGCTTTCCTCTATTGTCAAAGCGATATGATTCCACAAGGCCGGTGACCCTTGCGGCGGCATTTCCGGAGCTCTCTTCCCGGCTGCATTATTTCGATGCGCTGGATGTGGTGGCTATAACTACAAAGAACATTTGTATGAAGAGGATCATAAACGGTTTCCGGAACTGCCTTTTCTGGGAAGTGAAAACAGTCACAGCTATAAAGCCTGGAAAGCGGTAAGGGATAACGATTATATCAGCGGACAGTTCTGTGGACGGCTATCGATTATCTGGGGAGAAGCCCATGGATGGCCCATTCATGGTTCCTCTGCAGGCCTTCTGACCCTGGCGGGATTCCCGAAGGCACGCTTCTATCAGCGGCAGTCCTACTGGGCTGACAAACCGGTGCTCCATCTGGCCACTGTTAAATATGAAGGCAGTCACGATGAATGGCTTCCCTGTGACGGAAACCTGGAACTATGAAGTGGGAGAAACCGTCCTGGTGCGGCTGTTCACCAACCAGCCTGAAGCGGAGCTTTTCCTGAATAGCCGGTCTTTGGGAAAGAAAAAAGGCCTGTCCGAAGAGGGGCTGTATGGACTGGATCGTTGGACTTTGAACCGGGTGAACTCCGTGCAGCTGCCGGAGAATTGACCTCTCCGCTGGATAAGGGATGTATTTCTTCTTCCCTGCAGACAACGGGAGCTGTTGATGTGCTGCAGCTTTGTGAGTGGAAGGCCCCTGCCGGCAGGAACAGCGTTGAGAAAGCCGGAACCCTTTTTACTCATCAGGTGGAAATCCTTGCGGAGGATTCCTGCGGACGGCGGATTATGGATGCCGCCTTCCCTGTTACCGTACAGGTTTCCGGCCCAGGCGTTCTTAAGGGACTGGAAAATGGGAATTTGGGTGACAATACCCCGTATACCTCCTGTTCCCGGAGCATGCTGGAAGGACGGCTTATTGCCTACATACAACGCACAGGCAGCAGGACCGTCACGGTGAAGGTTTCTTCAGAAGGACTTCCCGAAGCGCAGCTGAGCCTGAAATCCCTGACTGAATATACGGAAATCGAGGAATTGACATCTTATGAACATTCGCACCCGGGAACTGAAAAAATTTAAGTTCTATGACAAAACCTTAAGTCATATCGAAACACCCCAGGGTACCCTTACGCTGGTATCGGTTTTCCTCCCCTTTCTGGTGGAAATGCGCTTACCAATTCCATGGGTACGGTGAATACGCTGGTGTTAAGTCATTATTCCGATGAAGCGGTGGCCTCTGTAGGGGCCGCCAACCAGCTGATGGAATGATCTTCACCTTTTATACCGTGATCAGTACGGGCCAGTATTTTCATCAGCCACCGTCTCGGCGCCAGACAGAAGGAAGAGGCCTCCGACGCCGCGTTTACTTCTCTTTTTTCTGCAGCCTGGCGCTCAGTCTTGTGGCCGGCGGCGTCCTTTCCCTGTTCGCCCACAGATTTATGGAAATGATGCAGCTTAGCGGACAGGTGCTTGAGGATGCCGCGGTATATTTCCGGATCTGTATTTCCTTTTCCTTCTTTCAGGCTCTGATATCCGCAATTTCCGCTGTCTTCCGCAGCTATGGCCTGCCCTAAAATAGCGTATGGGTATCTTTATTCATGAACTTTCTGAACGCGGTGCTGAACATTATTGTTATTTTTCCGTCCCTTTGAAACACCTCTGCATGGTTGTGCGGGATCGCAGTCACACCAACGTGATCAGCCACGCGGCGGCATTTATCCTGATTGTTATCTGTCTGCTGAAAAGTTCACTGGGCTGAATTTCCGTAAAAAGAGCCTGAAAACGCTGAAATGTATCGGCAATATTCTGCATATCGGCCTTCCGGGCGGAATCAGCTCGCTCTCTCTATTCCACCTCCCAGGTGGTATCCACTTCCATCCTGGCGGTTTTGGGAACGACAGCCATATCCAAAAATATATCTCTCCACCATCTTTTTTCTATGTGTATGTCATCGGTATGTCCCTAGGGGATGGCCACCTCCTTATCATCGGCTGGATGACAGGCGCCGGAGAGTACGATAAGGCCTATCGGCTGAACCTGCAGAACCTGCGGATCGCGGTGCTTCTGAATGCGGCGGGTTCTACCCTGATCTGCCTTTCGGTAGCCCTCTTCTGGGGCTTTTCACCGAAAACCCGGAAATTCTAACGCTGGCCCGGCCCATCCTTCTGATTGATATTTTCGTGGAAATCGGCCGTGCCTTTAACCATATCGAGGATAATTCCCTGAGGGGCGCCGGAGATGTGATTTTTTTCCATGGTGGTATCCATCATTTCCCTGCTGGACAATGAGCATCCTCTTTTCCTATATTCTGGGAATCCGTCTGGGCTTAGGCCTGACTGGCTGCTGGATCGCGTTTATGATGGATGAGCTCTTCCGCGGAATCACGCTTCTTCTTCCGATGGCGTTCCCGCCGGTGGACGCTCCGTAAAGTTTAGCCTGCAAGGTACACCAGTATAAAAATACGCCTCCGGAAAATCCCATTCAGGGCTGCCGGGGCGCTTTTTATCTGTGAAAAACAATTATTTTCCTTCTATCGGGATGACCGGTTCCTGATTTTGTTTTCTGCTCTGCATTCCCTGCAGAATCTTTCGTTTCTTTCAGGTATTCGGAAATCGCCCGGATTTCATAGGGATCGCAATCCTTCAGTTCTTCCATAAATTCCGGGGAAGCGCCGGTTCCGTCCGTTCCACCTCTCATCATACAGGAATTCATCCACGGATACCTGAGGCATTCAATACTACCACGGTTTCCAGGCTGGCATTCGCGCCTTTTCCGGTTTCCACATTGCTCATATAAACCGAACTTTTCCCCACCGCGGCCCCGAGGGCCTCCTGGGAAAAGCCCAGCCCGTTCCTTGCGGCCTTTATCCGTTTTCCCATCTTCTTTTTATCACTTGAAACAGATACATTATCCATTCCGCTTCTCATTCATTCGGCTGCTTCCCCTTTTTCCGATCCCACTGTCTGATGGTTTCCTTCAGTTCTTCATCCTCACGCAGAATCCAGAAAAACTTCAGATGATACAGAAGGGCTGTTTTTTTCCCTTCACTGCAGTCTTTATGGTTTCCATAATCTCTTTGCGGAATACCCAGTCCGATTCCCTGGACATTGTCACACAAAAGCTCTCCCTATCCATATAGATAAAGCATCCGCTATCTCAAACAGTTTATCCAGGGACGGACAGGAATTTCCGGATTCCGCATTTGCCACATAAGAGACGGTTACCCGGCCCTTCCGCAAGTTCTTCCTGCGTAAGATGCCTTTTAACCCCTTGCTTCTCTGATTCTTTTTCCGATTTTCTTATTATCAATGGTCACAAAGCCAGCCTCCTGCGATCTTCAGTGTGTTGTTAAACCTATTGTAACCTGCCGTTTGTATATTATAATAAACAATACCATTATTTTAATACTATAGTTTATATTTAATTTTTACCGTAATAAATAACCTCTTTCAGGGAATGCTTATATAGGTATTCTTTTTGCCCAACTCAAACATCGCACAAGCCCCTGTCCCTTCCGGCCAACGTTAAAAGGGACTGCCGTCCGATGGATGTCTTCCCCTCAGCCGGCTATGCAGGTTTTCCTGTAAGGGGCGTGTATAAACTCGCCGGTCCTTAGGCCGCGTCCTTTTGCGGCCTTAGTACCGCTGCGTGTTTATCCGAGCGAAAGCGTCTCCTGTAAGGATCCCTGCATAGCCGGCGGAGGGGATCCATCCGGACGGCAGTCCCCAATCATTGGCCGGAAGGGACAGGGGCTTGTGCGATGTTTGAGTCACTACTACATAAAAATCATTCGGAAATTACTCCGGCGAAAGGACACAGCATGGAATTTGATTCATTTGGAAATCCGCAGGCTCTTAGCCCTTACGGATCGTACACGAAAGGGGGCGCTTCACTGGGAGGTGATGAATACGATCCCATCTGCTTCATGACGGAAATGGGGATTGAATTTGATGGATCGGAACGGAAAATTTTGCACAGAACATTGCTTTCAGCTGCCGCCTGAAAAGGGGCGCTCTATCTGGCTTGAAGTATATGAGTCCATAGGTTTCCTTCATCAGGCGGCTTCCCTTCCCTGAAGGAAGGCCCTCGCTGCAGGGGGCTGGGCTTCTATACCATGCGCTTCTTTCCTCCTCGGGAAAAGTCATGCCTACCAGTCCGAACGTATCGTCTGCAAAAAGGGAACAGCAGCTTGTCTGATCTGCTGCCTTGTCGATGCAGTTTTCAGGATACGGAACCTTTTTCCTCCGTGTTTCCGGAATAATACGATACGTTTCAAAATACCTGCGGCACCATGATCCCAGCGGCGGGTTGGAAAACCATCCCCGGCCCAGCTTATGAAAAGATTTTATCCGATAACCGGTGCATGGACTTTCATCTGCTGGCAATGAGCTGCGCAAACGGAAGAAAAAACGGGAAATAACCTTTCGGTCACTTCCCGTTTTTTTCCGTTTTCCTTCCCCATATTCCGTGGGATTTCCCGGTATATTTTTAAAGACTCTGCTGAAATAATACTCGTCGGGGAATCCGACACTCTCTCCAATCCTGACATCTTCAGAGGTGAATTCAGAATAAGCGCCTTGGCATGATTTATCGAACCCGGTTCAGATATTTAAAGATGGTCTGTCCGTTACCTTCTTAAACGTCCGGTTCATATAATCGAAATTGCCGCCGAACTTTTCCAGGGACTGTCCTGTAATATCTGCCGCATATTCCCTGTTCAGGTAATTCAAAAAGCTCCTGCACATTCCGGTAAGAACGGGCTGCTTCTCCACAAGCCACCGTTTCACAGCTTCTGCTTATTCCACGAAGGCCTCCAGCACCTACAGGCCAGCAGAATTTTATAATTTTCCAGCTGGGTGATATTCCGCTCCATCGCTTCATTCAGAAGCTCCGTCACCTTTCACCAGGCTGCTGTCATGGATATGATAGCTTTTCGGAAGGTAAAGGTTCTGGCCTTCACACTTTTCATATAGCGAAAATATCACTGGACAGAAGCCTGCCTGTTTTCCAGCAAACTTCTGCAGTCCTTTTTCTATCTCTTTCTTCAAGGGGCTCCCATATCCGGATGCCGGAAATGCACGTAGAAATACACACCAGGAGGCCTTCACACCCACATGGATATATCTTGGGTCCAGCACATATATATCCCCGGCTGGAGCGTTACCGTTTCTCCGTTTTCCTCTCCAGATACATGACCCCTTTTTTTATCAGATATACAATATATTCGTCTGCCTTTCTGCCTGTGCACATAGGGCGGCTCAATCACACCGAATCGTCTGACCGAAGGCAGATACTGCAGGTTTATCCGGTAAAACATATAAACCATTTCCCTTTCCCGGCCGGATGGAGCGCTCGTTTCCGTCTTCACTTCAGCTGTTTACAGGAATCACGGATTACCAGGCCCGACTTCACCATCAATTCCCGGGGAGGCTCTTCATGGATGGCTTTATCGCCGTTTCTATCAAAAGCTTGCCGAAAAGCTTATAATCATAACCCACGCAGGTCAGCCTGGGCGTTTTCCTGTATAGGTATTATCCAAGCACCACGGACACATCCTCCGGTATCCGCATGCCCTGCTCCCTGAGCGCCCGTACAATCACCGCCGTGAAGTCATGATGGCGATGATCGCGCTGGGCATGGGGTGATCCTCTCTGATAAACCGGTACATCGCGGCACTGCCGCTTTCGATATCATAGCTGCTTCCATCTACAATGTATTCCTCTCTGACAGGAATTCCATACTTCCGAAGCATCTGACGGTAACGCAGCCTTTTATCCAGTGTGGATTTTACATTATCACGTCCGCCCATCAGAGCGATATCCTGATGGCCGTTTTCAATGAGAAACTGCATCAGCAGCTCCATGGACTGCCCCTCGTCGATATTCACCTGGTAACAATCCGCGCCGTCCAGCTTTCCCGTAATCAGAATCGGCGTCGTGTTTGCCACTCTGTTGATATTTTCCACATAACTGGTATCGGATACCAGCTCATCCACTTTTCCGCCGATCTGGATAATAGCATCCACCCTCTGCCCCGAAAACTTTTCCAGATAGGAAACCTCCATCGTTGCTCCCAGGGAATTGCACAATAAAAGCAGATAGCCGTTTTTCATTTCGCCGCTTTTTCGCATTCCACCGCCATAGTCGCATAAAACGGGTTCCGTATGTCGGAGACCATCAGGCCAATCATCTTGGTCTCCACACTGCTTAAGCCTCTTGCCAGCGCGTTGGGCTGAAATCATACTTCCGATCAGAGCTCCACTTTGCTCTTCTTTCTTCACTCACCTTCGCATTGCCTGTAAGGACTCTGGAAACCGTGGCCGGTGATACGCCTGCTTCTTTTGCAATTGTATATATACTGATCGTTTCTTTTTCCACTTTATTCCTCCCCCGTTTTTCAGTTTTCCTGCAAAATTACCAATCTGCGCCACTTTGAAACCGGTATCATTGCACTATTTTATTATAATACACCGGGAATTAACCAAGTCTTTTCAGAAAAAATCGGTAAAATACAAATTTTAAAAAAATCCTGCTCTTGTACGTTATTCAGGCACGCTTACAGACAAAATTGAAGGTTTTCCAAACAAAGCTTCCATACCATTCCTGATTTTTATCCTATATCCGGCTCCGCCTTCAGGCTGATCTCAGGAGCCGTCTTTCCATCTGTTTCAAATAAAATTTCATTCCTGCCTTTTTTAAGTGGCAGGAATATACAGGCGCTTCTGCGGCCCTATTTCCAAAACCGTCCCAGATTGAATCCATTTGAGGAAGGCACAGCCTTTTTCCCCAGCCGCCGAAATCCAGGAAGGTGTCTCCGGCTTCCCTCCACCCCCTCAAAAACAAACTTATAAAAAGCCCGGTGTCCTTCTTCATATAGCCTTTTGAAAAATCCAGCTTTTCCAGATTATTAAACGGCAGTGTATACATTTCCCCAATTATAATGCACATGGCCCGTTGAGCTGCACGCAGCCTGCAATTCCTTTGCGCTGGGATTCCATGGCGAGGGGACCGAAATTCACACGGCCCATATTTTCCACCAGAATATCCAGAAGAGCGCCGGATTCCAAAATCTGCCTTTACCTCCGCTTCTTTTAGCAGTTCCCGTCATAAAGAGGATCAGCGGCTTTTGATCCACAAAGATATTCGCTCTGTCATTCGCTCCCCCACAGACGGATTTTTTCCAGGTTCTGCTCTTTCCAGCGCTGAACGGTACAGGATGTAACCGTAGCTCTGATCCAGTTTTCCATGGGAATCGGGAACGTATTGCTTACGGGTGAGGGAAAGATCGTCAAGATACCCGGAACAGGCTTACCTTCTCCTGTACCTTCAGGGTGCCGTAATCTTTTCTTTTTTATATCCGTTGAAAAAGTTACCTGGGGAAGCTGTGTATTTTCCGATAACCTCTGTATTTTCATATTTGACGGTAAAATCTCCGGCTTCCGTCAGCACCGCGTCATAATCATAGCTGGTGACATCCGGGGTCAGCTCGTCATAATAATGGAGCCATTCATAAAACCGAAATTGTTCCGCCTTCAAACATGTAGATATTTACATGTCCCATTTCCAATTTTCATCCAGATCTTTTGTGCTTTCTTCCAGGTTTCCGCAAGCATGTGCCCGCCGTTTCCCCAGTGATCGAACCAGCCGACCCAGAACTCCGTGCACATAAAGAGGGCCGCCTCTGTGTACTTTTTAAGCACCTCAAAACGCTCTTCTGTCTTGGAACCGAAGTTTCCGGTGGGCAGCACGCCGGGAAGCCTCCCAGGAAAGCGACTCATCCATGGGACCGTCGGAGGTTACCAGAGGTACCTCGGCGCCATTATCCAGCATAAGCTGTTTCCATGGTTTCCATATACCGGGTATCATCGCCATAGTAGCCGTATTTTTTCCACCTGCATCAGGATAACAGGGCCGTGGTGAACTGCAGGGAACGAGTATGGGAACAATACGCTGTAGTATTCACGGACGGCTTCGAGAAATGGTTCATAACAGCCGCGAAGCCGCATGCCGTCTTCCCTTCAAAAGAAAGAAAACCCAGGCGGGAAGGCCGCCGAACTCCATTCCGCGCAGATATAAGGGGAAGGGCGGACAAGACATATAAACCCAGCTCCTGGGCAGCAGGATAAACCTGCTGATATCCAGCATACCTTCGAATACGAATTTCCCTTTTGGGGTTCGTGCATATTCCAGGGGACATAGGTTTCCACTGTATTCGCCCCCATCGCCTTCAGCTTCTCTGTCACGCCAATACTGGGAACGATTCTGAAATAATGAACCGCTCCGATATTATTTTAAAAGGTTTGGTCCAAATAGAAATCATCCCTGATTTCAAAACTCCTTTTTTCATTTCCACTTCTCCTTTTCCTCTGCTGCCATCTATTCTAAAGATAATGAGGGATACCGGGTTCCAGAGGACACAGATATTCCATATTATCAGTCTTATCGAATTCAAAAATTTTCCTGCCTTTAAACAGCCGCTTATTATGCAAATTGCCGGCTGCATACCGGAGTATGCGGCCGGCAATAGGCTGCGTGCTGTTAATCAGAAAGTTTCCTCTTATTTATACAGTGCATCGAACTGTGCCTGCAGTTCTGCTGTTACATCTTCAATACCAGCCTGTTTCAGGGCTGCCTGCATTTCTGCAACGATATCTTCAGCGGATCCGGAATATTTACCGAAAGCAATCTGTTTCATATAGTTTACATATGTTTCATTTACATTGTTGATCTTTGCCTGAATATCATCTACTTCGGGGAACGAACTGGCCATAAGGATAGTCAATCTTAATGGAATCATATTCGTTATAAAGTGCATCGATCTTATCCCATGCTCTTTGTCGCGTCTCTGATTTCCAATCATTGTCCCCACCAGAAATTGGTTGTTCCGTTGATGTTGTCTGTATCTGCATTGTATCCTTCAGGTTCAACACGGAGACCTTCGTCATTTACATCCCATGACACACCCTTAATACCATAGCAAAAGCAGCTGATAGCATTCGGATCATTTCAGCAGGTCATAAACCATAAGTGCTCTTTCCGGGTTGGCGCTTCCTGCTGAAACTGCCATTGCACCGTGAGTAATGGACAGAGCGGTTACGTTTCCTGTCTCTTCACCGAAATAGAAGAAACCGGATTCTGCGTTAGGATCATCCTGATAAATCTTATTCTGGCTGGTAGGGCTTACTAAATCTGTCCAGGTCTGGGTATGATGCTGATCCGCTGCGGTCTTGCCGACACGATAGTCATCACGGGCTGTGGTAGAACCAACATTCAGAACGTCTGTCCTCCAGACACCTATATTATCCCATTCCTTCATCGTCTTTGCAAACTCAACCATCATATCTGTATCTGTATAAGCGGGAGTTGTAACTGTATACAGGTCATCTCTTGTACCGCCCCAGAGTGCGCCGGTGCTGATACCGTCAATGGCTACAAAATTAGTATGGGGAAGAAACCCAGCCGCCTGCCAGCTGTGTATGATGTGTTCCATCGGAATCCCAGGGATCATGTCAGGATAAGTTTCTTTTTACATAACGGAAGTATTCTGTCATATCTTCCCCAGCTGTCAACCTTATCCAGTCCTGCAGCTTTCGCCCAGTCAAGACGGTAAATGAAACCATGGTTGGTCCACTGTGCATAGTTATCTTCCGGCATCAGATAAATCTCGCCGTTATATCTGCACATATCCCAATGTTCAGGGCTTACGCTTTCCCATGTTTTTAGGAGCATAGGTTTTAAGCATATCTTCAGACAGTTCCAGGAATGCGCCGTTCTTGGAGTTCGGCCATGCATCCAGCCAGTCGGAAGCAGTTCCGACCAGGTCTACGGTACCGTCCATCTGAGCCAGTGTCAGGTTATAATTTGTAAGATAATCGGTCCAGGGAATGAAGTAAATCTCCAGTTCAGCATTTACTTTCTCGGTAAGGATTTTGTTTAATTCGGTCATCATTTCTTCGTATTTTGCTTCTGTTCCTGAAGGCCTGTCACCAGTTGTCATATAGGTGATCTTCACATGCTCAGATGTGCCACATTCGCCCAGGGGTCGGATGAATCTGCTGATGTACCGGCGCTTGCCGAATCATCTGCCGCTGCACTGTTATCGGCTTCTGCCGTATCTGCTGCAGCCCCGTTATCCGTAGTTGTCTGGGAATTGCTGTTTCCGCAGGCGGCAAGGCCTGTTACCATAGTGGCCGCCAGTAAAATTGCGACTAATTTCTTTTCATACTCTACCCTCTTTCCATTCGTTAATTGTTCCTTTATACTGATCTCTGCTCACCTGCAGAGTAAGAACCGTATTCTTTTAAATATGTTAATTAACCTTTGACTGCACCAACGGTAATACCGCCGATGAAATATTTCTGTACAAAAGGATACAGGAGAATGATAGGCCTGTTGCCAACACGGCATTCGCCATTTTAACACCTTCCTGAGGGATATCCACTACGTTAACAAACTGTCCGGCAACTGAGTTCTTCCAAAAGCGTCGATTTTGTTAACAACCTCGTACAGTTAACTGCAAAGGAATAACCTTTGTACTTGGAGGAACAGGGAAGACTGGTACCATTCATTCCAATAGCTGAGGGGCAAGGAACAGGCCGATAGTAGCCAGTGCAGGCTTAAGCATGGGGAGTGATCAGGGCTGTGAAAATTTTCATATCCCCGGCGCCGTCAATTTTACCCGATTCCGTAATCTCATGGGGTATCGCTCTTAACAAAGTTCTTCATCAGGATAATCAGCCATGGTGACATCATCAGGGGCAGCAATACTGCCAGATAGCTGTCTTTCAAAATGATATGTCTGTGTCATCAGCAGATAATAAGGAGCCAGACCTGCTGAGAAAGGCTTGTAAAATAGATATAGAAGGAAATCGCATTACGGAAAGGAAATCCTTTCTCTGGAGCGCGTAGCCTGTCATGGAAATAATAGACAGCCCCAGGAAGGTACCCACACCGGTCATAACTATAGTTAATATGTAAGATTTCCTATGTTTCCGTTTTTGTAACCATCTGATAAGCTTCCAGAGAAAATCCTTGGGAATGAGCTGTACCCCTTCTGCATGGATGATGGCTTCGTTTGTAAAGGACGTTCCTATAATAAGCAGGAATGGAATGATACAGGCCAGTGCATAAATGGTGATTAATATATAACCGGCCCCTCTGATTACTATATCTGATTTTCCGAGCTTGACCTTAGCTCCGGACATCTGTAAATCCATATCTTGTTTCTTTTGCCATGATTGACCTCCATTTTTTTACTTAGAACAGGGAATAATCCGGTTCAATTTTTCTTCACAATATAATTGACTACCATAACAATTACAAAATCCGATTATGGACTGGTACAGGCCTACGCAGAAGCGGTCGAGAAGTTGAAATCTGTCTGGTTGCCCGATATACGAAGGTCTCAATAATATCTGTGGTTCCATACAAAATGGAGTTGGATCCGATTATGTTATAGAATAAAACCGAAGTTGCCTTTTACAATGCCGCCCAGCGCGAACAGTATGAGAATTACAATCGTGGGCTTCAGGGAAGGAAGGATGATATAGCGGTTTTCTGGAATCCGTTAGCTCCGTCCACTTTGACGCTTCAATCATTTTCGGCATCAATACCCATAATAGCTGCAAAATATACTACGGAGTTATATCCGGTCTGTTGCCAGATAAATGATTACCATCAATGTATCGCCATACTTTCGGGTCGGCATAGGCTGCCATTCCCAAACGTAGTCAGGATACTGTTTACAAAAAAACCGGTATCAAAGTTCAGAGGCTGTATACCAGCAGGCCTACCAGAACCTGCACGATATAAAGTAAGGAAACATCATCGTCTTATACGAGTACTTTAAACCATTTGCTTCTCATTTCATTCAGCATCGCCACAAATACAGCCAGAAAGATTTCCAAGCAGAATGAATGCCAGGTTATAAACAGTGTGTTTCTGGTAAGTGTCAGTCAGCTTACCTGACTTGCCAGGAATTCGAAGTTCTGCAGACCTACAAATTTGCTTCCGAAATGCCGTTTCGGTAGTTATTTTTACGAAAGCCACCCAGATTCCCGGCAAAGCGGCATATAGCTGAATGCGAAGAAAATATAATCGTCGGAAGACACATAAAAATCAGTACCCGATAACGGACAACATTTTGGAAAACGTCCTTTCCTTTCTTCTTGGCGCGGGCAACTGTCGCTTTCGATTTCTCTTTTACTCAATCTCTTTCCTCCTGCTACTCATAAATTCCGATAAGCACTAATGAATTTTTCTTGAAACCCATTTCATGAGATAATTATACCAATAGCTTTTCTAAATGTCAACAACTTGCACTCTAATTTTTTGTTTTTTATGTTTTTTTGTACATTTGGTATAAAATCATGTGTTTTGAGCTTAAAGGGCGTGTTTTTTGTCTATTTTTTAGTATTTATTCTTTTCAAAAGTTCTGCTCTGTAAGAAAAATCGGCTTTATTTCAGAAACCGATTTCATATCATCACTTATCTTATTTTTTGAACAATACTTTTCTAAAACTGGTACTTTGATTACCTGATAGTAAAAAAACACCGTAAATTCATATTTATAATGAATTTACGGTGTTTATAAGTCCTCTATTCGTCAACCGTGGTGAAATTGCGGTTTTGCAACTGATTTCATCCGTATAAAAGGCAAGAAACATTATAGCTGTTTTTGCAGTTATTTGCTCCCAATCCTTTTGACAGCCTGGTCAGCGCCTCCATATAAAAATAATCTCCCAGGAGTTGCATTCATCCACACCGCAGTGGTTGCAGGGTATTGTAAAGGAGAATGGTTGAATAGGTGCTGTGGGAGCACCAGGCCGTTGGAATTTCGTGATCCTTTACGGCATAATTGTCATAAATGGATTTCATGATTTCAGATGCTTTTGTCCTGTAATAGTCAGCTTCTTCCGGCAGGTACTTGCCATTTCCAGCATACCGCAGGCCGCTATGACAGCAGCGGAGGAAATCCCTGGGCTGATCGGAACCGTCGGTAAATTCAAAAAAAAATCCCAGTGGGTACCAGATCCTCCGGCAGGTGTTCCAGGAAAGCCGGTTACGGGTACGAAAATCATCCACATATTTGGCCTCTTTGGTACCGGTAGCCCAGCGCCGTTCCGTAAACCCCCCAGGCCTGTCCTCTTGCCCAGGCGGATCCGTCTCTAGTAGCCCTGGCAGGTAGCCCCGTGATCCGGTTCTCCGGTTTCATGTTGAAGAAAAGGTATGCCAGGTGGAACCGTCCTCGCGGATGACATTGGCTAAAAGCGGTATGGATGTGTTTTCTGCTATATCCCTGTACTTGCTGTCACCGGTTTCTTCGATGCCCAGTACAGAAGCGGGAGGTTCAGAAGGCAGTCGATGATCAGGCGGTAGTTTTCCGGGCATTCATAGCGCCCCAGGCCTGATGAATTCTCCTTTTCATGAAAACGGCTGATGAGCTGGTCTGCGGCTTTGATCGGCCGCTTCCTGTCCGGTTTCCTGTGTTTCCAGGCTCGCAGGACGGGGTGTATAAAAAGCCCATATCGTGGTGGTCTACCATGATTTTGTTATCGATGCGGCGGAGTGTAGTCCTTACCTGTATCTCCGCCGCTTTCCGGAAGGCCTCATCTTTGGTATGTTCATAGGCAAGCCATTTCTCCGGTCCAGAATCCGTTGGTCCAGTCCACGTTATCGATGGGCTCGTAGAAATGATTCACGCTGTAGGCATTCTGGAATTTATCCGTAAACTGCGGCAGATACTTTTTTTATCTGCGCGGCGGAAAAATCAGCGCCTGTTTGATTTCCCCTGGGTTAATTTCTGATAATCCATAAGCTTCTCCTTTTCTTCTTTCCGTCAGAGTTCACAGCAATTAATTGCTGTAATGATAATTGTATCATATCATCTTGCAGTGTCCGGTGTCCAGAGTGAGGCTGAAAATGAAAATGAAAAGGCTTGAAAAATGCCTTCAGCGGCGGGGGATGGGCGAGGCGGGAGCGGTAAGTGATGACAAATATTTAAGAGGAATTATTTTTGTGCTTGACATTGGCTGGGGGGGTGAGTTATTGTATATTATATTAATACAGTGATTCAGCAAGCAAACTTAAGGAGGTTCTTTATGGATGATGGTATCGATGTTTTTAATGTGATTTCTCAGGTTCTTATGTTCTCTCTGATTCCTTTTATATGGTGGCTGGTTACGGCGAGGCGGAAGGAAAATTTTTTTTGGATCGGGCCAAGGGCGTCAGGGGGTAACTGGCTGGCTGTGGGCGGATGTATTTTGTTTTTCTTCGTGCTTTGTGTTGTTTCGCAGGTGTGGTGGATTCCTCATCTTCTGCCGGCGAATGCTACGGTGCAGAGTTCTTATGCAGGAATGGGATGGAGTGCGTTTCCTTCTGCTTTTTCTTTTTCGGGATGATTCAGACGGGGCTTTCGAGGAAATTTTGTTCCGGGGTTTCTTGGGAAAAGGCTGATTGCTAAGTTTGGGTTCGCTGGGGGAATGTGGTTCAGGGCCTGTTGTTCGGGACGCTTCATGGGGTTATGTTTTTCTTTGTGACTACGCCGTTGAAGGCTTTGTTAATTACTTTGATTACGGGGTTCAGCGGGTGGCTGCTGGGGTGGATGACGGAGAAGGAGCCGGAGGATTCATTGTGCCTGGGTGGATGGCGCATGGGTGGGGAATCTGGTGCTTTCTATGGTGCAGGCTTTTACCCAGGTGGCTGTGATGATAAGGGGGAGACGGGCAGGGCGCTGGCGCTGCCTGCCGCCGCGGTTTACTCTCCGCCTGACGCAGTCAGCAGCTCTAATATGGCGTTCACTTCGTCTAACTCCAGATGGCTGGTTATCATGGTATAGCAGCAGGCTCCATCGGACCACTCGGAAACAATAACCCCTTCTGAAGGGCCGGTCATTTGAGCTATCTCCACGTTTATCCCGTTATGTTCACGGTTTGGAATTCTTCATCGTCAAATTCAGTTTCTCTTGGCGGCCGGTGATAAGATCAATGCTGGTATATACAAGGCCGCATTTATATGAAATAAAACCGGATTCGGTGTCGTCCGTAATCGAAATACACAGGCTCGAAAATGGTCGTAGCCTTCGGGGAGTTCCAATATGGCAATTCCTAATTCTTCTTCTAGCTGCTTCGTATCCTCCGGGGTGGTTCCGGATAGGTTCGTTCAAAAGCCGATCTGTTCCAGGTAATTTCGCTGTGACATCTGGCTGAGTTCGTATATGTATTCATTGATAAAGTCGTTTTCATTGATGCCCGTTACGGTAACGGCGTAGGAGTAGTCAGCGTCTTCCCCACCATGCGATGAAGGTGTCGTCTGATTTCCCGTAATGGCAGGGGCATGCCGTCGTATTCCAGCTCTTTATAGGCCACATCGTACCAGCCGGTAATGTCTCCGGAGCCTTCCTGCTGGCGGATGACAACATCTCTGCCGGCAACCTTGCATTGATTTCTCCCAGGGTGCCGTCAATTATGTAGTAGTGAGGGTCTTCTTCTGCGTAGTAGGCGGAAGGTCCAGCATGGTGAAGGAGAGCGCGGACTGGAGTTCCATTATATCCGACATTTCTTCCATGGGGTTGGGGAGGGTGATTTCGTTGGCGGGTTGGGTGGAAGGGGATGAGGTTATGGGTTCCTGAATTTCCTGAGTTTCCTGCGTTTCCTGAGGGATGGGCTGGGCGGAGGCAGGGGTACAGGCTGGGAGCAGAAGGGGGATAAGGATGAGGGGATAAGATGAATGGGACGGGGATGGGGTGGGGGTGTTTTTTAGTTTTGTTTTTCATAGGGGCCCTTTCCTATTTTGGTTTTTGGGTTTTGGGGTTAATGGTATTATAGGGGGAGAGTGCACCAAAAGAGTATCAAAGGAAGCGGGCAGGGGCTGGCGCTGCCTGCCCTGGGGAGGGGGGGTGGAGGAGGCCGGCGGTGCACAGCCGGGAAATCCTGCGGGCTTCCCCGGCTGTACGGGCGTACGCCCTATGAAAACAACGAATGGTCCGCAGAGCGAGCCATCCGTTGTTCAGAAGAAGGACCGGAGGGAGAGCGAGCTCTTCCTCCGGTCCTTCCTTTCGCTTCTTTCGCACCGCCTACTGGGACGACATGTTTGTATACCCCATCAGACTCTCATCAACTTCTCTTGCTGCTTCTCTGCCTTTCTCTTATGGCCCACACGACAAGTGATTGACCTCTGTGCATATCGCCTGTAACAAATATTTTATCAGCGTTTGTCTTATACTTTCCTGTCTTCCGTCTTAACATTAGTGCGTGCATTGAGTTCTACTTTAAATGCATCAGTAATGTATTTCTGGCTTCCCAGAAACCGGCGGCAATGAGTACGATGTCGGCATCGAGTATTTGTTCGGTGTCGGGTATTTTCATATTCATTCTTCCGGTTTTTGGGTCTTTTTCTTGTTTTAGTTTTACGATTTTAACGGCCTTGAGGTTTCCGTTTTTGTCTTTGATGAATTCCCTTGACTGTGGATTCATAAATTTCGGGTCGTGGCCGTAGAGGGCTATTGCTTCTTCCTGGCCGTAGTCGGTTTTGCAGATTTTGGGCCATTCGGGCCAGGGGTTGTCTTCGGCTCTCTGGTCGGGGGCTTTGGGCATCATTTCATTTGTGTCACGGATTTGCAGCCGTGGCGGATGGATGTTCCAACGCAGTCGTTGCCGGTGTCGCCGCCTCCGATGATGATGACATTTTTGCCTTTTGTCTCCACGTATTTTTCCGTCGGTAAAAGTTGAGTGGCGTCCTGAGGCTTTTTAAAGCTGGCGGTAACCGGAAATCAACGGCAAAGTAGATTTTTGCGTCGCGGCCGGGGGCATTCAGGTATCCCTTGGGTGGATGCGCGCAGGCAAGATGATGCGATCGTATTCCTTCAGGAGCTGGGAGGGCTTTGATGTCTTTTCCACGTCCAGTTCCGTGAGGAAGGTGACTCCCTCTTCTTCCATGATTTTTACTTGCGCTGTACGATATCTTTTTCCAGCTTCATGTTGGGTATTCGTACATGAGCAGGCCGCCGATACGATCGGAGCGTTCATAAACGGTGACTGTGGCCGCGTTTGTTGAGCTGGTCGGCAGCTGCCAGGCCGGAGGGGCCGCTTCCAATGACAGCCACTTTTTGCCGGTGCGCTGTTTAGGCGGTTTGGGGCGGCATAGCCTTTTCGTAGTGGCATTTTCAATGATGGCGTATTCGTTTTCCTTGGTGGAAACGGGTTGCTGTTTAGCTGCAGAGGTGCAGGCTGCCTTGCAGGGCGGCAAGGCCGTAAATTAGAAATTATTGGTTTTTTTTCAGGCGTTCGTAGGCCTGTTCCCAGTTTCCGGTGTATACCAGATCGTTCCATTCGGCACCAGGTTGTGCAGAGGGGCAGCCGGACGCCATTCCGCAGAGCATCATGCCGGACTGGCAGAAGGGCACGCCGCATTCCATACAGCGTGCACCCTGAAGCTGCTGTTCCTCTCTGGACAGGTGCTGGTGGAATTAAAGTAGTGTTTGATTCCTGCTCGCCGTTCTTCAGCACGGCTTACTTTTCTATCATAATCCATAAATCCGGTTGGTTTTCCCATGTCTTCCTCACTTCTGCCGCTGGCTGCGTATTTTTCCATGAAATGACTGTTCAGTGGCTCTTCACAGTATGAAAATCATGTTGGCTATTTTCTCATGGGCGTTGGCGTAGAAGGCTTCTATCTGTGCCTGCTCGGCGCTCAGGCCTTTTCCTCCATCTGTACGATGGTGGTGAGTACCCGTTCATAGTCATGAGATGATTTTCTGAATTTAGGCAGGTATTCTTCGAAATGCTCCAGTATTTCCTTTCCTTTTTCGAATTGGTATAGGCCACATGCCTGGATCATTTTGAGTTCCTGTATGTCATATTTGGAGGTGATTTCATGGGAGGAAACCATTTTTTATTCAGGCGGATATAAAGGTCATTTCCTATCCAGCACATAAGCGATGCCGCCGCTCATGCCCGCCGCGAAGTTCTTGCCGGTATGGCCCAGAACCACAACGTGCGGCCTCCTGTCATATATTCACAGCCATGGTCTCCACACCCTCCACTACAGCCAGACAGCCGGAATTGCGGACAGCAAACCGTTCTCCCTGCCACACCGTTCACAAATACCTTTCTGCTGGTGGCCCTGCCAGGGCTACGTTTCCGATGATGATATTGTTTCGGACTTGAAGCGGCTTTTGGGAGGGTATATGATCAGGCTTGCCGCCGGAAAGCCTTTTCCGAAATAGTCGTTGCTGTCGCCTACCAGTTCCAGTGTGTCAGGCCCTTGGGGAATGAAAGCGCCGAAGCTCTGTCCGCCTGCGCCCTTGCACAGAACGCGGTAGGTATCATCCTCCAGTGAGGTTCCGAATTTTCTTGTGATCTCAGAACCCAATATGGTGCCGAAAGCGCGGTCGGTATGGCGACATCCACTTCTATGCTGCGTTTCTGTCCGTTCTCCATAGCCTTGGTCATTTGTTTCAGAAGGACTTTTCATCCAGTGTCTTTTTCCAGGGCAAATCATACCTTTTTCGGGTCGAAAATGGAGCCCGGTTTTCCGGCATAGGGATTGCCTTAGAATTCCGCTGATGTCTATTTTTTCTGGGCCGGAGTCAGGTTTTTTTTTTGGGCAAGAAGATCCGTTCTTTCCCACCAGTTCGTCTGCTACGCTGCGTACGCCCAGCTTCGCCATATATTCCCGCAGCTCTTCCGCGATGAAGCGCATGAAGTTAATGACGTATTCCGGTTTTCCGATAAAACGCTTGCGCAGCTCCGGATTCTGGGTTGCCACGCCCACGGGGCAGGTGTCCAGGTTGCAGACACGCATCATGACACAGCCCATGGTGATGAGGGGAGCTGTTGCAAAACCGAATTCTTCCGCACCCAGGATTGCGGCAATCGCCACATCCCGGCCGCTCATCAGCTTACCGTCGGTTTCAATGCGCACCCGCTGGCGCAGGCCGTTCTGGATAAGGGTCTGATGGGTTTCCCGAGAGCCCCAGTTCCCAGGGAAGTCCCGCATTATGGATGGAGCTCTTGAGCGGCTCCTGTTCCTCCGTCATAACCGGAAATCAGGATGACCTGTGCGCCGGCCTTGGCAACGCCTGCCGCTACGGTGCCCACTCCTGCTTCGGATACCAGTTTCACAGAAATTCTTGCATATTTGTTGGCATTTTTCAGATCATAGATCAATTGCGCCAGATCCTCGATAGAATAAATGTCATGGTGCGGGGCGGGGAAACAGGCCGACGCCGGGTGTGGAGTGCCTTGTTTGGCAACCCATGGGTATACCTTTCCCGGGCAGATGGCCGCCTTCGCCGGGTTTTTGCTCCCCTGCGCCATTTTGATCTGGATTTCCGAGCACTTACCAGATACTGGCTGGTAACGCCGAAAACGGCCGCTGGCAACCTGCTTGATGGCAGAACAGCGGTTTAAAGCCGTCCGGGCCTATACTGAGGCGTTCCACATCTTCTCGCCTTCGCCGGAATTGGATTTTCCATGAAGGATATTCATGGCAACAGCCATCGTTTCATGGGCTTCCTTGGGAGATGGAGCCATAGGACATAGCGCCGGTTTTAAAGCGGGTGACAATGAGTCCACGCTTTCCACTTCTTCCAGGGGAATCCTTTTCCGGATATTTGAAATCCATCAGGCCCCGCAGGTTTTGATGGAATTTTCGTCATTCACCAGGGCCGTATACTGCTTGAAGAGTTCGTAATCCCCCTCTTCTGGTGGCCTCCTGCAGTGTATGGATAGTGGCAGGATTGTAGAGATGTTCATCGCCGCCGCTTCATTTTATGATGTCCCGGGCTGTCCAGAGTGAGATCTGTGGCAAGGCCGAGGGGGTCGAAGGCCATGGAGTGGAGGGCATCCACTTCCTTTCTTCCATATCCTTCTGGAGGTGCCGCCAATACGGCATACTGTGTGTTCGTAAAGTACTTATTTATCACATCCTCATCAATGCCGATGGCTTCGAAAATCTGGGAGCCCTGGTAGGACTGGATGGTGGAGATTCCCATTTTGGATGCGATTTTACAATACCGTTTAAAATGGCTTTTGTTATAGTCATTCACTGCGGCATAGTAATATCCAGCATTTTGTTGTCGATGAGCTCTTTAATGCTTTCTCCTGGCCAGATAGGGATTGATGGCGCAGGCACCGTAAAGCCGAGAAGGGTTGCAAATGGTGGACATCCCTGATGGCTGCCGGATTCCAGAATCAAAGCCACGCTGGTGCGTTTTTTCGTTTTGACAAGATGCTGGTTCAGTGATACGGCCAGCAGGGAAGGAATTGCCACATGGTTTTCGTCCACCCCTCTGTCGGAGAGGATCAGAATGTTGGCGCCTTCCCGGTATACCCGGTCCGCTTCCACAAACAGACGCTCAATCGCCCGCTCCAGCTTCGTATTTTTATAATAGGTAATGGAACAACCGCCGTTTTGAAGCCGTCTTCCTTCATACTTTTTATTTTCATCAGATCCGTATTGGTCAGAATCGGATTATTTACTTTAATACATTGCAGTTTTTCGTCTTTTCTTCCAGGACATCTCCTTCGGCTCCGATGTATACGGTGGTCGAGGTCACGATGTGCTCACGGACTGCATCGATGGGCGGATTGGTTACCTGGGCAAAAAAGCTGTTTGAAATAATGGAACAGCGGATGGTAGGTTTTGCTCAGGAAAGGCAGAGGAGTGTCCACACCCATGGCAGCAATCGCTTCCCCACCGTTTTCAGCCATAGGAAGGATGCTGGTTCTCATCTCATCATAGGTGTATCCGAATGCCTTCTGAAGACGGTGCCTCTCCTCCGCGGAGAACTCAGGAACCCGTTCATTGGGGATTTTCAGATTTTTCAGCTCCACCAGGTTATTATCCAGCCATTCGCCGTAAGGCTGGCGGGATGCATAGGCTTCCTTGAGCTGGTCATCGTCAATCACCTCACCCCTCCGGTATCCACAAGCAGCATCTTGCCGGGGCGCAGACGTTCCTTTACCTTGATTTTGGTAGGCTCGATATCCAGAACCCCCACCTCAGAGGAAAGGATCAGCTGATCATCCTCTGTGATCAGATAGCGGGAGGGACGCAGGCCGTTGCGATCCAGAATGGCTCCCATGATATCCCCATCAGAAAAAGTATGGAGGCCGGGCCGTCCCATGGCTCCATCATGGTTGCATAATATTGATAAAATCCCTTTTGACTGGGACATGGTCTTGTTGTTTGCCCAGGGCTCTGGGATGGTGGTCATCACCGCCAGAGGCAGGTCCATGCCGCTCATCACCAGGAACTCCAGGGTGTTGTCCAGCATGGCGGAATCGGAACCGTTGGGGTCAATCGCCGGAAGCACCTTGTGAAGGAGGCCATGAAGATGCTCGATTCCATATTTTCCTCACGGGCCAGCATCTTGTCATAGTTGCCCCGGATCGTGTTAATCTCTCCGTTATGGACGATAAAACGGTTTGGGATGAGCCCTTTCCAGCTGGGATTGGTGTTGGTGGAAAAACGGAATGCACGATTGCAATAGCTGATTCGTAATCCCTCGCTCTGCAGATCCGTAAAAAGGTACGGAGCTGCCCCACCAGAAACATTCCTTTATATACAATCGTCCGGCTGGACAGTGATACTACATAAGTGTTGTCGCTGGACTGTTCAAAAACCCGGCGCGCCACATAGAGCTTCCGGTCGAATTCAACCTTTCGGCGTATTCGCAGGCTTTAACAAACCCTGCATAATGCACGGCATACACTCTACCGCCCTCTGTCCCAAGACATCAGGGACACAGGCCACCTCGCGCCAGCCCAAAATTCCAGTCCTTCTTTTTCCACGATGATTTCAAACATCTTCTTAGCCTGGTTTCTTTTCAGCTCATCCTGCGGGAAAAAGAACATGCCTACGCCGTATTCCCTTTCTCCGCCCAGCTGAATCCCCAGAGGCTTTTGTCACTCTTTTAAAAATGTATGAGGCACCTGGGTCAGAATTCCCACGCCGTCGCCGGTCTTTCCTTTCAGCGTCCTTTCCCGGCACGGTGCTCCAGGTTCTCCACAATCTTCAGGGCATTTTCCACGGTTGCCCTGATTTGGTTCCTTTGATGTTTACGCAGGCACCGATGCCGCAGTTATCATGCTCAAACTGCTGTCTATAAAGCGGTGCTTCGGGAACTTCCTTTTTTCACATCAAACATAATCTTACTCCCTCTCCCTGTGCGTTTTAATCTCTGCTCTCTGTCATCACGTATCCTCCGGATACGCAAAAGGCCGCAAAGAGACTTAAATCCGCCTTTGCGACCTGTGGGTTATTATAAAGCAATTTTTATCATTTGTAAACAGGAAATTTTTAAATTATCAGATAATTTGATAATATCTTATTTTCGCATAAATTATCTGACAATTTATACATATGTATCCATTATTACTGTAGTTATCTGATTTCATACTCCTTTGCAATCATTCAGGACGTATCCTTTCCCACTGTCAGTTCTGAAAGCTGTTCCAGGACACTTTTTCCGCCGTTCAGTGTAATATTACCCACCTTATCACAGATTTTCTCCAGATATTCCATTTCCTTAAGGCGCATGAGGGTCTTGTTTTCCTCCATCAGCTTCGCCGTGTTCAGAAGGCTCCTTGTGGATGCCACCTCCTCCCGGCGCATGATGACGTTGGCCTGGGCCTTTTTCTCCGCTACCAGGACGGTGTTCATAATATCCTGATTTCACCGGGAGGATGATATCCTTAATTCCTGCGTTCACAATTTCCACGCAGTATTCTTCCTCATTGGCCTTCATTTTTTCCAGGATGATTCCCGACAGCTCCTCTTTCTGGGAAAGCAGTTCATCCAGGCGGTATCTGCCCACATGCTCCCGGAGGATGAGCTGGGCACGGGTATAGAGAGCAGCGAAGCCACGCCATCCACCTTTTTCCACCAGCTTTTCCGGATTGGTAATCCGATAATTCATCACTACATTCAGGCGAACTCCCACTTTATCCACGCGGTAAGGATTTCCTGGCCGGTAATGTCCAGCTGCTGGATTTTCATATTGAAAATCTTACAGCTCACCTCCCGGCCGTAGTTCCAGAAATAATACGTGCCCGTGCCCAGACGCTTTCAAAACGCAAATCATAGTACAGAAGGCCTGTTTCGTCCTTAATCGTAATCTTCTTGTAGTATTTAGCAGGCATCAAATCCATGTAAATACGGGGAAGGGTATCCTCCATACAGGGGCTGGGTAATGTCCACCATCTGGAATTCGTTCTTTTTCATATACATTCCAGAACAATGTTTCCGCCCGGGTGAGCACCTCCCGGTAAGCCTTATTCACAAAACGGAGGGCAATACATTCATCAGAATAACTGCCTTTACCACCCGTGATGCGAAGCCTTTATCCTGCATGAGAATTTCCTCGGGGATGCCGCTGCAGGTTTTACCTCTCCTGTCATAGGGACGATTTCCCCCGTATAGCCGAAAGCCCTGGGGTATGTATATATTTACCGGCTGTGCAGACGCAGGAATTTACCGTTCCTGCACAGATAGCCGCATTCCTGTTCTTTGATAATAAAGTTTGTCATGTTCTCTTACTTCCTTTCTGTCTTACTTTGTGAAAAAAGCATCCTGCTCCGCTTCCTCACCCATTGGCGGGTCCGATTTTCAGCTTCTTTGAAAGCGGGAGGGTGGCATGCGCCGTACCCGGCGCCGCCTGCCTCACGCCCGCCGAAGCGGTATCCAAAGGGACACTGGCCGCAGAATGAGACTGCGAAGACGGAACAGTTTTTTTTTCTGTAATGTGATCGCTATACCCGCTTAGCTACGTGTTGTACACGGTGGGATTCGAACCCACGACAAATCATAATCTTTTCGGACTTTCCTGACAGGCAGGAATTTATCCTATGCAAACTGTCCGGAATACCTTTCCGCCAGAGGCGGAGGCACCGGTGAGGCACGCCGTGTCATCCGGTTTCCGAAAATACACGGCCCTGTAAACCTCCCACAGTTTCATCCTTTAATAACGCCAATGGTTTTCAGCCGTTTTACAGGCACCACCAAATCGGTCTGGTTATCCATGACGTCTTCGATATTTTTATAGGCAAACCGGCTTTCTTCCGCCACATCCGCCTTTCCCTTTTTCCCAGAATAACGCCCTGCTTCTGCAAATCCAGCATGACTTCTTCACAGGTGAAGGCCGCCATGGCTCCCTTCCGGGAATACTGCCGTCCCGCCCCGTGAGAGGAAGAGCAGAAGCTTTCCGGATTTCCTTTGCCCATCACCACATAGCTGTAGCTTCCCATGGCTCCGGGTATCACCGCCAGTTCGCCGTTCCTCGCCCTGACCGCACCTTTCCGGTGGACCCATACATTTTCTCCATAATGATTCTCCAGGGCGGCATAGTTATGGTGGCAGTTGATATCGCCGGAAAATTCCAGGGTGAGATCGGTATATTTTCCGATCCATTTTTCCAGGATTGCCTTCACGGCCAGCATCATCTTTTCTCTGTTTTCTTTGGCAAAATCCATGGAAAGCTGCATCCAGTTCAAATAATGCGCCCCTTCCTTTGTATCCACCGGCAGGAAGGCCAGCCGGTATTCATCGGGCACCTGGCTGTACCATCTCTGATTGAGTTCACGCGCTTTGGCATGAAAATAATCGCAGACGGATTTTCCAAAATGCCGGCTTCCGGAATGAAGCATCACCGCAAGGTATCCGTTATCATCTTCCTGAAGCTCGATAAAATGATTTCCTCCTCCCAGCGTCCCTATCTGAAAATATCCCGCCTCCAGTTGGCCCAGAAGCTCGGCATCCTCTTCATAACGGTCCATTTCCTCAAACGCGACATCCAGGGTGTAACAGGGCATTTCTGTTTTGTGGTGGGCAAAGCCTACCGGAATATTACGCATGATATCCCCGACAATGGCCTGAATCAGGCTGCCATTTCCGGTCATTACATTTCTGATGTCCTCTACCCGTATGTTCGTCTCGGTATAATGCCGCCGCAGCCGATATCCACGCCTACGGCATTGGGAATCACCACGCCTTTGGCGGCTATGACTCTCCGATGGGCATGCCCATTCCGGTATGGGTATCGGGCATCAGGCTTACCCATTTATGCAGAAAGGGAAGACGGGATAAATGATATGCCTGTTCCATACACCCTTTTTCCAGATCCTTTTCCTCCTTAAGCCAAACCCTGACTGGAACCTTTCATGGTGTCCGCATTATACATTACAAACATATCCTCACTTCCTTTCTGTTCATTGATCCGGAATACAGGATGTGTATTGTTTACAGATGCCTGCACCGGTTTTTGTATATTTGCAAATGTATCTTGGTTACAGGTTTATCATAAGGGGAAAATTGGTAATTATCATTTAAAAAAAAAAGTTGCGAGGTTATGGAGAGAAAGAAAATGCTGGTTATACAGGGCTGATTTTTTATCTGTAAACAGAGGGATTTTAAAGAAGGATGGGTACTCATTTTCACTTGCCTGAAATAAAGTTCGAATTTGTGAGTATAAGAAATGCATATTAATTCGTCCATTTTTATTCCGACTATAAGTTTTAAACTATATATACTCTTTTAATAGCATTTGTTATAATAAATTTATGAAATAACTTTTATTCAAGGGGTATGTTTATGCCGTATGCTCTAGTAGGATATTTTGATAAAGAAACGGATCATAAGATAAAAATTTATGGATGTGCCTTTGCCGATGCTGGCATTGATGATTATTTATCTAATTCAGAAAATAATCCTCATATAAAATTTATGATGTATCAAAATGCAGATATTGATAAAATAAAAGAAGTTCTGTTTAGTCTATCGAAAACTATTTCCAAATTCCTATTCATTTTAAGACATATAATTTTTATCCTAACGAAAACCCCTTTATTAGTATAGATATGGTTGCTGCAAAGCAAATTCTGGATTTACAAAACCAAAATCAGAAGTGAATGTGATCGATATGGTGAATTATTTGGTTTTGATGTATTTAATGAAGGAATATGGAAACCGGACTGTCAGTTGACCATAGAAATCAGTAAAGAAAACTGCTTAAAGCAATAATAGCTATTTTATTAGATACTGAATTACCTTTAATGGCACACTAGAACGAATCGGTGTGATAGAGTTTCATCCAGCAAAACAATTATTCTCTTTTGACTTACAATAAACCGTACGCCTCCCACTGTTCAGGCAAAACGCCGCCCGGTAAGATAAAAACCACTGCCGGGCGGCGCTGCACTTTTATGAATTATCAGTTTTTAGTGTTTCACTATCTTTTCAGGTTTCCCTCCCCCTGCTGTATGCTACATCCTCCGCCACATCAGCCGCACGGTCATCAATGGGATATAAATTTCGTCTTTCAACCACTACCTGAGCCAGCCGTTCCACGCGCCCCCCCGCAAAGCGGCGCAGAGAGCGTCTGCACGGGTCGTATCGATAAAGAGGGGAGCCTTTTACCAGTTCCCGCAGTTCTTCGTCAATTTCCTGCCAGTGCGTCAATATCCAGCCAGTCAAAAGAGGACACCAGCTTAATCTGCTCGTCATGAGTGGTCTTAAACGGCTTTACTGGCTGCCTTTTGCCCCGGCGCTTATCATCGTCCATGGCTTGTCAAACCAGAGGGACGTACCGCTGTCGTAAATCGGCGCCAGCCCGTCCATTCTAATGTGTTGACATTACGGACAGCGCCAAAATTATTCAGGATGTCTGTCTCGTTGACGTCAAATAATCCAATACCAGCATACGATCAAGACTATCCCTTTACGCCGGGGATACCCAACGCTTCACAGCAGTTCAGATAATGCTGATAAACCGAAACGTGATTGGGTTTTGGCTGTGTCTGATAAATGTGCCATGCCGTTACCAGCTCCGTATCCGGGATCAATGAAATCCTCGCATACACTGTATGGGTAATCCTCCGGTACGGCCACAGTGTATAAGAAGTACATGAGGAACTATGCAGCCGCTCCATGATTCTGCTTTTGCCAGCACCTCGTTGTACGGCTCCTGCTGAGTCGCGCCGCTGCCGCCTTTAAGCGAAAGCGTTTTCCATCCATGATCGTCCATTTTTTTTCTTTAACCAGCCATCTGAGGTATTATCCGGTGACATCAGGCTTACCTCTCCTCCGCTGGATGGGTGCCCAAACAGGATATTACCAACATCTTCAGTAAAGGAATTTTCAAAGAAATTAACTTCATGCCATGAAACCTGTCTGTCGACAGGGCAAATCAATACTGTCCGACAGGGGAAAGCCCAAGGCATTTTCTCCAATAACGCATGCGGGGAACTGATGTGCAGTTCCTCCAGCGCATGGCGCAGACCGGATCTGCTTGCAGGGATTGCCCGTCCCTGCCACCATGCATTGAGCGCAGCGCGGTCAATTTTACCCTTTTTTACAGGGATACCCACCGGAATATGGGCCGTGTCAAATAACTCTACAACAGCGGAAACAGAGGCAGTCGCACTGTCCAGACGGATTTTGGCCACAGGGATTTCCTTATGCATTAAAATGTATGTTTGAATTGTTTCTACCATTTTTCTAACTCCAGTCTTTTGTAGTGTTATTCTAACGAATTGCAGAAACTTAAACAAGCTGTTTTCCACATCAGCGCTCTACCTTTTATCATAGCTTTTCCGATCCGGTTATCAATGATACAATAAACTTTTTATATTAATCTTCCAGTATCTCATGAACCTCTTCCGGAGTAATTCCGCATGTCTGCGCGACTTTGCTTCACTCATGCCCTCCGCAGAAAGCTTTATTACTTTTTAGTCAGCAGAATCCCTTCCCTGAGGCCCTGCTTCTTCCCTTTTTGATTGCATTCTCTTCAATCGCTTCACTCAGATTGCACATTTCACTCAGCTCCTCTCCCAGTTCATATTCCATTTTCATTCCGTAATCCCGCTCCAGCGACTCTTCTTTTTCCTTCCTATCCATTTCTGGTGACAGAAGCGTATTCAGAAAACCATGGAGTGTTCCTTCGGTCCCTTCTTCAGCTTCTCATTCAGACAGATGATTCACCGACAGTTTATCATAGCTTTCGGTTCCGGATATTTCGATATCCTCTTTTATTCCGGTATTCCGCCATGGCATCCATATGCATGGGCGCATTCATACAGCATTACTGGCTTCTTCAGTTTAAAATATCCCGCCGGGTTACGATACGGTATTTCACATAAAACTTCTTCTGGGCCTCCACGTTAATCAGCAGCTTGATTTCCGCTTTTTTGTTCTTGCCCGGCAGAAAAGCACGGAACCGGATATCGTAGGTTATCGTTCCCTCTCCCGGAACCTTGCTTTCCCCCCCGTTTATGAGCCGATCATCCATTTTTTTCTTCGCCGGGACACAGCGGTACGCTGGCTATTTCGATATCAGGCTCAATCAGAGTTATTTCCCTCCGGGGAATAAGAATGGTACCCCTCAATCGTACCTTTTAATATCCGGGCCAGAACCTGTCGGCTCCCCAGGATACGTTTTACATGCTCGTCATACTGTACCTTTATCGGCAGTGTCAGCTCCCGGGATATCCATGTCTTTCTCTTCATCCATACCTCCTTGATGCGGCAGGGATTAAAGAAAAAGCCATATCGCCGGACTTCTGTTACAATTCCTGCCATGTTCATAAAATGTGATTCGTGGCAGAAACTGCCGGAATGTTGACCACGTGTTTTATATAAGACTACTATTATGATACTTTATCATTGTTAGAATGTCAACCTTTTTATTTTACAGCTGCAAACATTTTCTTCAATTATTTTTGCTGCTGCAATTCCCCGCTTAGGTAAATCGTGAATTATATCCATACTAAATCCCTTCAGATATTTCTTGACAACAACAGACTCTTTTGATAATTAGTCTTAATCAGACTAATTACGATGAGAATTAACTTATGAAACCCTAATACTTCAGAACAGCTAAAGCTGATACTACTCCGCATGGCGGGCCACGAATGCGATGAGGACTGGGCCAAAAGAAGTATGGTCTCTCTTACTACCACACGGAACTTCTTGTGCTGCTTTCCTTGCGGGAAGGAAAAAAGAACCCTGTACACAGAAACGAATCTGTAGTGGTCTGCCGAAGCAGACGGTCCATTCATTCTCCGCAATTTCCTGGAACGGGAATGGGTAACCTTCCATGTTTTAGAAAATGACAAGCGGAATAAAGGGAGTTTCTTTCACCGCGGTCTGGTCTGCCTTTGCCGGAAGGTTATTGATAAACTGCAGTCAACTGGAATGCAGAGTCTGGGAACTTGGCTCGAAATGAAAAAGCAATGCCCTGCTGGAATCCACCATATCTCTATGTTTCTTATTTCCGGTGTCGGGCATTTATTCTGTGGCCGATATGGTTTCTTTGTTGGGAATTCTCTGGGCGATAACGCCCTCGCCGCCATAAATATAGCCTATCCCTCACCGCTTTCATCAGGCGGCCGGTACCGGAATCGGGATGGGCGGGGGCCGTAATGTTTGCCATCCATAACGGTTCCGGTGATTATAGCCGCAGCCGTAAATTTTTGGCATTCCCTGCTGCTTCTTGCCCTTTCGGATTTCTGCATTATTTTTTTCTTGGGAGCGGCGAAAGGATTCTACGGATGTTTCGGAGCGGAGGGTGATATTACTCAGGCGCAGAATCTCAGCGCTTACATTGCTTTCGGCACCTGTTTCCAGCTAATGGCTGGGTATCGTTCCTTTTATCCGGAACATGGAAGCCCGGTAACGGCCATGTTCGCCAGCCGATGACTGGGCTTTCTGACCAATATTTTTGACTGGATTATATTCTGGTGTGGGTGTTGCCCACGGAATGACAGGCGCCGCCTGTGGCCACCGTAATCGGCCAGGCGGTAGCTCTCGCCGACATGCCTGATTTTTGCTGATGCAGAGCAGGAACTGCCATCCCTTATCGCTGACAAAGAAACGCTGCACATGGCTGGAAGAGTCCTGCGGCATCTATCATGGGCACACACTTTTCACCTAATATTACCCTTATCCTCGTTAACAAATAGCATGCGATGGAATACGGCGGTGGCCTGTTAACCGCTTTCCATCAGCTATATATCCTCTGTGAGTCCTTCTGCTAGCTGCAGGGATTGTCGTGACGAGTCAGCCGCTCATCAGCCTTTGCTATGGAAAAGAAAAAGAAATCGGCAGGCGGCATCCTATCGGAATCATGGCCTATCGCTTTTTGCCCTTGCCGTATCGCCTGTATGCTGGTCATCTTTTTCCAGCCGGGGAGCATGCCGCCGCTTTGTTCAGGGGCCTCCCGCGAGGTAACGGAAAATGTCAGCCGTATCTTTCCTGTTTTTCATCGCGGGCTACTGTTTGTTGGCATCTCGGATTACCACCTCTATTTTTACGCAACGGAGACCGGTTTGCCTCTGTCGCCTAGTTTATGGAGAACACTACAATGTACCTGCTGCTTTCTCACGTATTTCCGCGACTGTGGCGACTGAGGGGAACCACGCTGGCGGTTCCGCTGTCCAGATATGCGCGGCGCTGCTCAGCCTGCTGTTTATCAGGAACCAAAACGGGAACAGGGAAAAAGACAGAGGAACCGCGGAGGCAGCTATGCAGGAATTTCATGAGCTTATTAAATTTTGATAAAATAAAGAGACTATATGCGCCAGTTCCTGTATATATGGCTTTAAGGTACGAAGTGATTTTGATGCCAAAAGCGCCCGTACCTATGACAATGAAAGACGCCGAAGATCGAAAGCTGGCTGGGGTTATACCCGTTCGGCTATACTGCAAAGGAAAGCATCTGTATATCAGTGTGGACGGCAAAACCATCCCACAATCCCCTTTATGCGCATGGAAGTCAAAACCTTCACGGACAATGATTTGCTGCTGCATTTTCTTTCTGACAGATCTTCTGACAGAGAATGAACAAGAATGACGGCAGGTGAACTTTGACAGTAACCGCTTCTTGCTGGTTGTGTGTCGCGGCAAATGAATCAAGGAATGAATCCTAGGCCTGTTTTCCAGAAGAAGACAAAGCCGTTATAATACCTCATCGGATCTCCGCAGAAAAAGGGGCGCCGCGGGGAGGCCTACGTCCGTCTCAATAGGAACGTATTCACATTGATAAATTTTCTAGAGCAGGTTTCCGCCTTCAGGTTTTGTGGGCTTTTTGATTCTGGATCGGGCAGTTGCGGAATACCTTATTTCAATGAGCATGTTTCATCAGTCCGCCAAATGGACGTATGCTCAGGACACTCAGCGCTATCAAAGCAGAAACGCTGGCGTCCTGGAAAACAAAAGCAGCCACCGGCGACTTATGAAGGGATCCTTAAAAATCGCGAGGTCCAACACCAGGACATTATGTGCAGGAAGAAACCAGCGTTTTAACACTGCGCCTGGAACTGCATCACCAAAGTACAGCTTTCTTCAGGAATGCCACTTTCTGCAGGGCTGTCCTTAAACTGGGACTTTGCGTTTCAGCTGGGAGCAGCAGCCAGCTGAATATCACGCGAAGCTTTATATCGACGAGGCCCTACATCCCTCAACAGAAGGCTGTACAGGAGAGCCAGGGGCGGGAGGTGCTCCGGATGCGGGAAAATAGGCTATCTTTACAGCGGCTTCTTTTCGAGTACCAATGAGAAATGCTTTTCCTGGGTGAAAACCCTTTACCGGAAGAGACATGGATATCCAGTGTTCCCGAAATCGGCCGCTGTCAGCAAGGATGACCGGGGATCTGGGAAAAGGATGGCTCTACCATATGTACTGTGATACGGATACGCAGAGACGCGAAAAGAATAGTCTCAGAGACGAACCTGACGCACAGGGAAAGAAATAAGTTTGCAGGGCTTTCAGGCCATTGATTCGTAGCAGCCTCGCAGGCTTGTACTTTGATATGCGGAAACATATGGAACTTTTTCATGAAATATACAGCAGTTACATAAATAGTGGTGCAGTCGTAATGTGAACGCACCAATCACGCAGCATCACCCTCGGACGGATGGAACAGATGCAGAATTAGAATGCCTTCGCAGAAAGCGCGCTGGCATTCGCTACGCAACAGCTTTTGGTGATGACTGGCCCTCACTCCCGCCAGGGGATCATACCTTTCGTTCCCGACTCCTTGTCTACACGCCATTCCGCTCAGCACCTTCAGAAATCCTGGCTGAGGCCTGTTGGAAAGACAGACGTAACTCGCCTTTTCCAGTGATTCCGATCTGAAAAGCGGCTCTTGAGGAAATGCTTAAAGATACCAAACCGTTATACCGGGAAGAGGATTTTTATTATTTCGACCGGTATCTGGATGGAGATCCCATTGAGGATCCGGCGTACCGCCGGCATTTTGGAATCATTCTGAAGGCCCTGCAGGAAAACGTCTACTTGGCGGCTTATGAGGAAACAGGGGAATCAGCTGATGGCTCCTATCAAGATCAGTATTCCTCAAAGATGATAAGTTCCGGCTTTGCTGTCTGAAATACAGCCAGGGGTGCCTTTTCGCCTCAATACCCAGCTGAATCTGGCAAAATCAAAGACTGCCGCCTTTCTTCGGAAATCTGTCCCGCCCATACGGCGGGATTACCGCTTCCGTCCGGTCAGCAGCGCTGGAACCGGTTCTCCTGCGGATAAGCGGGGGAACGGAATTCTCTGGAACGGTGCATGCTGCATTTTGCCAGCTATGAGAAGCATACGGAATATGATGAAGAACAGGGCTGTTATCTGTGCTCCATTTATTATGATCGCACCGATGAGACGGAGCTGCTGATCGATATCCTTTCCTTTGGGCCGGTGGTACAGGTGTTGGGCCCCGCCTCTTTTTCTGGAACAGATAAAAGAACGGGTCAGGCGGCAGCATTCCTGGTAAACCAGATACCAGAAGCAGACACCGGAAATTGCCAGCAGCCCCACGCATACAAGCGGCTGCGCAAGGATACCCCCAGCCCGGCCACATCGATAAGGAAAAAAAAGCAAGATTCCCTATCCCATGAAAAATAACGGAGCCAAAAGTGCCGGATCGTTCCGTCACCCAAGCAAGATGATGCCAAGCAGGAAGCATATATCCCCTGCACCAGGTTCCCGTGGTAAATGCCGAAAAACCACGCCGGAAAATACCATGGCAACAGGCGCGCCGAATACCTCTTTGGATTTCCCATAGATAATTCCCCGGAATACCAGTTCCTCGGAAAAAGGCGCTGCAAATCCATACAGGCAGATTCCCAGCCACAGCGGTACGGCAGCCTGTTCCTTTGCCACCTGCTGAAAGGTCTGGAATGCTGTGCCAGACCGAGATAAGCGATGACAATGTTAAGCCCCAGGACAGGGCGGCCGCCAGGAGAATAAAGGGAGAATCCATTTCCAGTCAGGCTTTTTCTTTACGAAATTCAGGGAGGATCTCAGACCGCCAGACAGGCCAGGCCTCCTGGCAGTGTCATGAGCAGGTTTGCCATGCCTCCTGTCAGGCCGCTGTTTACCGTTCCCGCATCCAATCCGCCCGTGCTTCCGCCATAACCAAACAAAGCCCCGCCAGAATAGCCCTGCCGCCTTGCCGGCTTCATATACACTCAGAAGCGCCGCTATCACTGACAGCATTGTCCTGAAAATCTGCGGCTATCAGAGAGTACTTCTTTTATTTCTCATATCTAGTCCTTGCTTAACTTATCCTTTATTAGTTCTTATGCTGAATCTCCAGCTTTTTTGCTGTTTCAATTTACCCATTATACGCCAGGGAACAATACTGATTTGCACATAATCGCAATGTGAATTATAACTTTCTCCACAGATTTCAATTCGTAGGATTAGCCCTTTTCCGTCTCTTTCCCTGCATTCATCCTCACATCTGGCGGGGAGCGATCCTCCGCCTTTTGAAACACTCTTTAGATGTGACACATTCGTATCAACCTGTCCGCTGACATACAGCGCCACACTGGGCCACTCCTCCCAGCTATCTGCCTGGCTGCTGCAATCTCGGCCCGGTCAAATACTCTTTATATGCTTTCACCTCGTCTGTTTAAATCAGGACGGCACAAATAGGATGTAATGTGAAATTCTGTGCTACCAAATCCAGGCTCATCGTATTTGGTACAGTTTTCCTCAATATACGCTTCCTGACTGCCCGCAGCGTGCTATTCTTCTTTCCTGAAGGTACCGTTCCTCCTCGCCTCCCCTTCCTGTAAACCTTTGTTTTTTCCCTCTCCTGCTTTGTAATGTGCTTCCGAATATGTTTTCTGAACTAAAAACCGCCCTGCTGTCTGATTGGCTGTCATGGATTAATTAGTTTGCGCTTTGACAAATCTCTCTTCCCCGTGTATTACCTCCTGGCAGTGATGCCTTTAGCTTCAAACAGCGCACGAAGCGCTTCCGCTGCTTCTTCTGCCTGATACCCTCACTGACCGCTGCCAGAACATTCATAATCTCATTTTCTCCCAGAATGGATAAAGCCACACACCCTCATCCGATAATTCTTCAACATCCCTGCAAAGCAATTCCTTCCATTCCATTGTTTCCTCCGGTACTTCCGAGCACGCATCGGATTCTACAGAAGGAAGATGTGTCCAGATGAAAGATTCAGCATGGGCAGTCTCCCGGATTCCTTCAACTCGCCTCTAATCAAACGGATGGTCTGTTCCCTGAGCGTCTGCCATGGGATGAGAAAAATAAGCCATGATTCTGCCACTCACGTCAATTGTCTCTCTGGCTTCCTCAGTTTCCTTCATAAATTCAATTCATGTAAATAAAGTGTAAGCTCTCCATCCATTCAGCCTCTGATCTTGCCCATCACTTTTGCCAGCCTGTCCTCCAGGAATTTCATACAGAGAATACCCCTGCTGCCTGTCCTTCTCAGCGGATAAAGACATAGCTATTTTCAACAGAAAAAAATGCGAGTCTTGTTTACATTTCACCAATAGTGCCGCCTGTTTTCTGGCTGTCTTTCTCATTGCCAGATTGAACCAAGTGTACCTGGAAATCTGTGGTACAGATTGTAAAAATCTTTTCATATCCCTGAAGTTTTCGAAATAATAATCGATATAGAATTATTGTAACATATTTCAACTTTAACTTAAGCAGTTTCAGTATTATACCAAATAAATCAGAAAATTCTTCCCTTAGTTATCCCATATCATACTGCGTATGTCCACCAAGCTGGCTGTCAATCTTCTATTATCATTAATATATCTTCAGTGCTTTCGTTCCATTCTTACATGACTGCCATGCATATAATGCCATTGCCAGGAGCGATCGCTGGCATATGGGATATAATATGACTTCTGCGGACGACCTGTGCCGCGCGCCATCTTCCGCCCTCTATCTTAACCAGGCGTTCCATTACGCATGGCAGGCCAGGAGATACCAAACCTCTGTGAAATCTTGTGGGCTCCTTACAGTTCCATATATTCCTCAAGTTCTTCAGGTCGAACTCTTAGTGCTCTCCACATTGTTTAAATAATTCTTTATTTTGTCTTGGATCAAAAGCTGCTGATCTGTTACATACCAGGAGGCCATCTGATCTCGCTAACAGATGGTTCCGCCAATGATGTCAGAGTTCTCAGATCAGCCTGGATACTGGTTTCTCAATACAGCTTCATTTTCCATCTCCGGGAGTTGTTGCAATGGTCAATCAGTTCATATACTGACCCTCAATACCAGACGTTTTCATCAAGACTGAAGCCTTCAAATCTATTGTATTAAATATATTGCTGCGCAGCCGCCACAATAAACAGGCCTTCATCGGTCAAAGTGAAGCCAGTCTCCTTTGAGACCTCGGATGGCTGGAACAGGTTATGGCTGAGGTTTTCTGGTTACGCTTCGTTTCCGCAATGGCTGCGCGACGAAATTCGCCGCGATAAATTCATCAAAGATGAGGTATAACGAACGCCTTCCGTATGGCGCCCTCGCCGCCGTTTATCAATGGTGAAATCAGACATATCAACTCTTTACTGTACAATGTATTCAGCGGGCCATTTCTAAATCTTACGAAGAACGAGGAATCCTGTTACCGCATCCCATGCAAAACAATGTCATGTCAGTTATCGTTGTTATCCACCCGGCATTCAAATTCTATCGATTATGTAGATATTGGCCAGATTTTATTGTTCAGCAATGGCGT
>VOFB01004881.1_pt1 | contig 47023 bp, 57 predicted proteins | sample 5384141 | NCBI WGS metagenome assembly VOFB01 (sample SAMN12384721, study PRJNA508395) | human gut metagenome | isolation source: healthy gut A | host: Homo sapiens | reverse complement strand
TCTGGCATCCCGTACACGGCCAGATCCATGTCGCTGTTGGGGCGGTTGTCCTCTGGCCCGTGAGCCAAACAGCACGAGCCGCTTTGCGCCCGAATCGCCGGGCCAGCGCGGCCAGCTGGCTATAAAGTTCTTCCATGGGTTCACCTGCTATCTTTTTGTGCATTTTGTCTCCGGAGGGGAGACGGCCGTTCTTTCAGAATATTGTAGCAGTCACGAACATACATCTGACGGTGAACTGCTCTATCCCACCCATCAAAATGAGTTACAGATATCATCATATGTTGGGTCCATCGGAGTTTCCAGAAGAACCTGCTGCATTTCTATTATATCCTGCTCTGTATAGGCTGTATGTCCCATATCATCTCCATGCGCCCACATCGGCTACAAGGCTAGTGTGGGCGTTTTATTTTTCGGCGGGTTTTTATCGTCTGCACCGCCGGGAACGTCCTGGGCGGTGTCTGCCCGGCGCTGGTAGGCGGGTATCTGGGTCAGCTCCTGCACGCTCCACCGCCACGGTCTGGCCGTTGTCGTTCAGCGTGCGAAAGTGGTAGATAAGCTGGGATTCTGCAGCGCTGGCCGTTTCACTATCTTCACCCGGCTGCACCTGTCCCCATTGCCCTGCGTCCACCAGATCACCAGCATACAGACCCATTGCGCGCGCAATTTTTGCAATGGTGTCCAGCTTTGGGGTGACTTTTCCAGACTCATACTTTCTGATTGCTGAATCGGCCATCCCACATTTTTCAGCCAGCTCTTTCTGCGTCATTTTTGCATCTGTGCGAGCCTTTTTTATTTTTTCTCCAATGGTCATAAAATCACCTCTCTTTTACTATATCAGGACTTTGGCAAAAAGTCCAGACCAAAAGAATCTATTTTTACCATTGACAGACCAATTGAGGTCTGCTATAATTCACAGTGCAGACCAGTTTTGGTCTAAATCGAGGTGATAACCATGAAGATTTCAAAAGCAAGTTGAACATTGCCCTTGCACGCAAGCAGTGGAACCAGCGCGACCTGCGGGACAATTCCGTTGTGTCTAGCCAGACCACCTTAAAACATCAACAAGGGCAAGCCAGTCATGCCTGCCACCGCTGGCCGTATCGCTGCCGCCCTGGGCGGGATGTGACCGAGATCATCGAAGAGGAGGACTAAACCATGTATCAACCATTTCACAAACTCCGCGTCCGGTTCGCAGAACTGGAAATGAAGCAGGGCGAAGTAGCCAAGCGTGCCAACATGGCCGAAAGCACCTTGACTGCCCGCATGACCGGCCGTTTGCCGTGGAAGGGCGACGAGATCGCCGCCGTTGCCAGGTGCTGGGCATCCCCACCGACCAGATCGGCACGTTCGTTCTTTGAGGACGCGCCCAAAGGTGGAAAGGGGCTGCATGATGGTAGATTTCTGGGATCCCTACGGGGAGCCGCCAGAGCCGCCGGACCACTTCGACTTCATGGAAGACTGCGAAATTGAAGATGACGGCTTGCCGCCCGTGGAGAACCTGCAGACGGCGTGTGGTCATGGCGTGCCGGAGCAAAGCCCGGCCATGATCGAGGGCGTACTGCGCAAGCGGGCCACAAGATGCTGCTGGCAGGCCCCAGCAAGGCAGGCAAGAGCTTCGCCCTTATCGGAGCTGGCCGTGTGCATTGCAAGCGGTACACCATGGATGAACCGTTTTGAATGCAGACGTGGAAAAGTCCTGTACGTCAATCTGGAAGTTGACCCTGTATCAGCAAAACACCGGTTCCATGACGTCAGCAAGGCGCTGGAACTGCCAGAGGAAGCCGTACAGGCTATGCTGCCAAACATCGACCTTTGGAACCTGCGCGGATACTGCATCAACTGGCCGCACTTCGTTGACATCTGCTGCAGCCGCGCCTGCCGAACAGTATGATGTGATCATCATTGACCCGTTCTATAAACTCAATGCTGGCAGGGAAAACAATGTTTTGACATGGTGCAGTTCTGCAACGGTCTTGACCGGATTTCAGCAGTAAACGGTGCGGCCGTCATTTACTGCCACCATCACAGCAAAGGCGACCAAGGATGGAAGAACAGCATGGACAGGGCCAGCGGTAGCGGTGTGTTTGCCCGCGACGTTGACGCGCTGCTTGACATCATCGAACTGGAACTCCCACCAGAACGGCAGCGGGCAGGCGTGACGGCGTGGCGCATCGAGGGCACATTGCGGGAGTTTCCCAGCTTTGAGCCGGTGGACGTGTGGTTTAACTACCCCATCCACGTTATGGAACGATTCGACCAGGCGGACAACATTGCGCCGCACTCCCAGCTCCCTTCCTACCAGCGCGCAATGAATGCCCGCAAGCCCAAGGAGCAGAAGTTGAAGGAGCGCCGCCACCGTCTGGAAGCCGCAATAGACGTGCTGGCCGCACAGGGCGTGGAAGTCACCACAAGCAGCGTTGCCGAATATCTGGATGTGACGAATAAAACCATCCGATACATGGTTGACGAGCACCCAGACTTTGAACGTGACACCAAAACCGGCCAGATCAGGCGCGCCCATACTGTGGCCCCGCAGGAGTGAAGCAGGCCGGAAGAAAGGGCGGAAAAAACAGGATTTCCGCTATAACTGCAAAATCTGCATTTAGGGGGGAAAAAACAGTATTATATATAGCAAAAAGATAGTGATAGGTAGTGTAATTGGGAATGGGGTTAAAGCCCCCATTCCAATTACTACACTACCTGCCGCCTGTTTTTTCTCTGGAAGAAAGGCCGCACGTATCTTTCCGCAGTAACAAAAAAAGCCGCTTTCCAGTGTAGCGACCGGAGAGCGGCAAAAGGGTGAATATGGTACCCACCATTCACGCCCCCTAGTTTAACAGAACATGGAGGATATTTCAATGCTGAAACTTGAAAAGCGTATCACCTTGCACACCTTCGATGTGGAGTACATCGACCAGCGGGAGCCGAAGCCCCGCGCCGTACACCACGAGCTTTGCGTGCTGGATGGCGGGCGCGTGTCCGCGCTGGAACGTCTGGGCCAGTCCCCTGCAAGCTGGATTTGTCAGCAGTATGCCCGGCAGGGCTTTTTACCGTGGGCGCTGTCCACAAGGGCGAGCGCCTGACTGCCAACGTTGACACGGCCACCCTTTGGGGTATGGCAGTGCAGCAGGCTGGCACCCAGCACAAGAGCGCCGCCCCTGACCCTGTAGACCGTAACTGCGCCCCGGCTGGCAAAGTTTGTGAACCCGCTGCCCAATCTGCCGCCGGTGCCTGATTTTGCAGAAGCCGTTACCAAGTCGAAAGCCGACGCGGCCCGCCTGCATGAGATCGCGGCAGAGCTGGCCGCAAAGAGTGCACAGCTGGAAAGGAGCGCAAAGGCATGACAAGGCAAGATTACATCAACGCGATCTCTGCTCTACTGGATAAGGCCGACTATCGGAAACTGCGGCTTGTGTGGGTGTACGCCAAACGCCTGATTGAGAAAGAAGGTGCATCGGCATGAGCAACCACCAGACCGCCAGCGCGCTGGCATACCTGAACCCGGATTTCTGCTTTATCATGGATGATAATAGCATGGAATGCGCCGGCATCCGCGCCGGGGATATCGTGGCCTTTACCGCCTGCGACCATGCAGAGAACGGCCAGATCGTGGCCGTGCAGACGGACAGTGCCGTGCTGCTGCTTCGCCAGATCTGCAACGGTGAACTGCTGGCAGACGCGCCGCGCACCCGGCAGGAGCATGTTATTCGCTTCGACGAGCTGCCCGGCGCAAAGATCATCGGCAGAGCCGTGGAAGTCCGGCATATTTTTGAATGGGCAAAGAAAGGAACCGACAATGAAGAGGAATGACTTGCGAGCAATGGGGTTGACCCCCGACCAGATCGACACCATCATGACCATGAACGGCGCGGACATCAACCGCGAGAAGGCAAAAAGCCGGTCAGCAGACAGACAAAAAGAGGTGCAGCGCCTGCGGGAATCCTGCATCACCCTGCTGGAGCTGTTGGACGACCCGAAAGCCGTGCGCGGCATCCTGCTGTATGCATCCCGCCTGTACAGCCGACAGGAGCGCAGGAAGTCGCAGGAGGGCCAGCAGTGAAGGTAAAGATCTTACACCCCAGAGCAGGAAAAACGCCGCACAGGCCACGCTGGACGCCCTGCGCGCGATGTATCCGGCGGCAAGAGTACATGAAAGCGCGAAGAAAGCCGGGGTTTCTGCCGTGTTTTGACGGTTACAAAACCGGAAAAACCGCATAACACCAAGTAAAACAGTTGACCATCCCCCGGTGGATGTGGTATAATAAGCTGTAAGGCATAGAGTACCGCCGGGCTGACCGGTTGGCTGTAGAGCGCAGGAAAAAGCAAGCACGCTTTTCTTTGCGCTCTTTTTGTTTATATTCTCCGCATTTGCGGAGGTGCTCCAAGGGAAAACGCTTCGAGCGGTTCCCTGTGTCTATTTTCCCTGCATTGGCAGGGGCATCACTGTAACGGCCGCAGGCATCAGGCCGGGAAAGGAAATCACCATGACCGACAACAACCCGAACACCACCCAGCAGGCAAACACTCCGCCGGAGGGAAACGGCACCGCCGGAAGATGTTCACCCAGGAAGAAGTAAACTCCATCGTTAAGGATCGTCTGGCACGTGAGAGGGCGAAGGGCCAGACTTCGGGCGCTACCGACAATTCCGCCGCCGAGCTGGACACCGAAAAAGGCCCAGCTGGAAGCCGACCGCCAGAAGCTGCAGGACGAGCGCAACGCCTTTGAATGTGAACGCTACTGCAAGGGAAAATGGCATTGACCCTAAGCTTGGAGCTGATCGGCAGCAGTCGAATTCGGAAGAGTTCAAAGAAAAACGGAATCTCTGTGGAGCATCTTTGCAAAGTCGCAGAAGAACCAGCCCCGGCGCTGTGGCCGTAGTTTCACCGGTGCACCGCATGGCAGCATGTCGCAGCTCAAAGAACCCGATGGAGCACAGTTTTTCAAGCCCTCAGGAACTTATTGAGAGGTTTTAGAATATGGCAATCAATCTTGTTGAAAAAGTATCTCCAGCAGGTGGACGAGCTTTTCAAAAACGAATCGAAGCGCAGCCTTGTGACGAATCAGACCAGCTTTGACGGCGCGAACAGTGTCCGCATCTATAAAGTGGGCACCGCCGCAATGAACGACTACGACCGCGCAGGCGTCACCGCTGGCAGCCGCTACGGCAAGCCGGAGACCCTGACCGCTGTGACCGAAACTTACGCCCTGCCCGAAGACCGCAGCTTTTCTTTTGTGACGACCGGCTGGACATGGACGAGACCGGTGCCGTGCTGAAGCCGCCGCGTCTGGCCCGCCAGCAGCGTGAGGTGGTCATTCCGGGAGATCGATGCATACACCCATGGCATTATGTGCACGGATGCAGGCACCAAGCCCGACGCTGTGGCCCTGACCGCTACCAACATCTATGACGAAATCTGCGGCCAGCGCCGCACTGATGATGCAGAGGAACCCACTGATTACAAATCAGTTGCGCTGCCATTGCGCCACACCAGCGACTGGCAATGGCATTGGCCGCGGTCTTGCGGCGCTGGCCAAAGGCCGCGCGCACAAGGGCAAAGTAGCCCTCCTCGTCCTCCACCTGCACGGCGGGGGTGGGGCGGATGTCCATCCGCACCACAGCGCTGGTCACCTTGGGGGCCGGGTAGAAAGCTGCCCGGCGCGGCGGTGAACATCATCTTCGAGGTGGCGTAGTAGCTCACGGCACAGCTGATGGCGCTGGAAGCCCGGGTGCCGGGGGCCGCGGCCAGACGATCGGCGGCCTCCTTCTGCACCATGACAGTCAGGTTCTGGATGGGCAGACGGTCACCCAGCAGCTTCATCACAATAGGGCTTGTAATGTAGTAGGGCAGGTTGGCGCAGACAGCCACCGGCATCCCGGGGAACTCCTGCGCGATCAGGGCGTTCAGGTCTACCTTGAGCACATCCTGCAGCACCAGCTTGAAGTTGTCCACACCGGCCATGGTCTCGGCCAGCAGGGGCGGCAGGCGCTCATCCACCTCGATGGAGACCACCTTTGCTGCCCGCTTTGCCAGCTCCCGGGTCAGCACGCCGATGCCGGGGCCGATCTCCAGCACGCCGTAGCTCTTATCGACGCCGCTGGCGTCCACGATCTTGGGCGGCAGGCCGGGGTTGACGATGAAGTTCTGGCCAAAGCCCTTGGAGAGGGCAAAATCATATTTTTCGCACAGGGCGCGCACATAAGACAGGTCGGTCAGTTCGGGCATGGCTCTATCCTTTCTTTTCCAAAATAACCCTCTCAGTCTCGCTTCGCTCGCCAGCTCCCCCAAAGGGGGAGCTTTTGACAAAACCGCAAACTTTGCATGAATTGCCAAGACCTCGCCCTTCGGGAGAGGTGGCAGCGCGTCAGCGCTGACGGAGAGGGTTGTTCTCTTATTCTTGACTACTGGATGCAGTGCTCTCCCCTGCTGCTTCACTTTCGGCGGGCGCGGTCTCTGCCGGAGTGCTCTCGGCAGATGCAGCCTCAGCGTCCCCCTCTGCTACGCTCTCGGCGGCGGCACTGTCGGCAGCTTCACTGGAAGCCGCTTCGTTGACACCGCTCACGGTGGTGGTGCCGCTCATCTGCTGGGCAGTGCTCACGGCACGCTGGATCTGGGGGTCGTTCTCCACAGTGTAATCATAGTATGCGGTCTGTTCGTCCGCAGTCAGCGGGCGCTCCACGTCCACGGTCAGGCCGGTGCCGTCGAAGCAGCTGCCGTCGCCGCAGATGAGCTTTGCCACCGTGACCACGACGGCACTGCCGTCCGAGAGGCGCTGGGGGCTGCTCTGGATGGTGCCCTTGCCCTCGTGGTGGTGCCCACCAGACGGGCACCATTCAGGGTGCGCAGGCTGCTGGCAAAGAGCTCCGCAGCGCTGGCAGTGCTTCCGTTGACCAGGCAGACCACGGGCAGGTCGATCCGGGACTCGCTGGTGCTGGTGCCCAGCAGGGTCTGGGTGCCGTTCTTGTCCTCAGCAAAGGCCAGCGTGCCCTCCGGGGCGATCGAGGTCGATGCACTGATGGCATCGTCCAGCAGGCCGCCGCCGTTATCACGCAGATCAAACACCAGGCTGCCCGCGCCGCTGGCGCTCAGGCTGCGGATGGCGTAATCCAGCTCGCTGGGGGTGGTGGAATCAAACTGGCGGATCCGGATGTAGCCCACATTGCCCTGCACCATCTGGTAATCCACGGTGGTGGAGCTGTAGCCGGAGTGGGTCAGGTCAGCGGTGTGCTCGGCGGCCTCGCTGTCCAGCCAGGTTACATTGACGCTGGTACCGCTCTCGCCGCGCAGGCGGGTCTGGATGGCATCCACGCTGCTCATGCTCTTGACATCGGTGCCGTCCACAGCGGTGATGTAGTTGCCGACCTGGATGCCGGCCTCCTTGGCGGGGGATTCATCGTAGACCTTGATGACCTTGGCATAGCCGGACTGATCCACAGCCAGCTCCACGCCAATGCCGAGCAGGGTGCCGTTCTGGGTATTCATCAGCTCCGTATAGGCGGAGGCGGTGTAGTAGCGGGCGTACTTGTCGCCGGTGCCCAGCAGGTAGCCGGCGCTCAGGCGGTCGTAGAGGGTGGTCTCGTCGATGTCATAGTAATCGTTGCCGCGCACATAGCGGTCTACCTCGGCCACCTTGTTGTACATGCTTTCCTTTTCCTTCACGCTGGTGACGGTGTGGTCAAACAGCCGCATCGCCATCAGCATGGTAATGGAGAACGTAACGGTCATGGCCAGGATGACGATGGTGACCGCCATGCCGACCGATATCTTACGGTTCATCTTTTTCCCTCCTCTGTCAGACCAGCAGCATCATAACCACGCTGCCCAGCATGGAAAGTGCAAAGATCCCTGCCAGGATCAGACAGCCCACGCGCAGGATGCGCTTGCGTTTTTTCTTCCTTCATAAGCCCTGACGGCCTCCTTTGATACAATGCAGATTATTTCATGGGGATATAACCACGGGGGTTGACGGCATTGGCCTTGGAGCCGCCCTTCCAGACCTCCAGATGGAGGTGGTTGCCGGTAGAGTTGCCGGTGCTGCCCACATAGCCGATGAGCTCACCCTGCTTGACATACTTGCCCGCCGAGGTGGCCACCGAGCGCATGTGACCGTACAGGGTGCTGTACTGGTTGCCATCGGACATTTTGCCGTGATAGATGATGACATAGTTGCCATAGCCGCCGCTGGACCAGCCGGCCACCTGCACATAGCCGCTGGCGGCTGCGTAGATGGGGGTGCCTGCGGGGGCGGCAAAGTCGATGCCGGCGTGGAGCTTGTTGACGCCCGAGACGGGGTTCTTGCGCCAGCCGTACTCGCTGGAGATGCGGGTATAGCTCTTGAGCGGGCAGATAAAGCCGGTGAAGCTCAGGGTGGGCTTGGAGGCAGCGGCCGCAGCGATCATCTTCTGGATCTGCTTCTTGACGGCCTCATAGTTCATCTCGTCCGATTCAATGGCGGCCTGCGCGTTCTTTTGGGCCTGCTGTGCCTCGGCAGCGCTCATCTGGGCGGCGGCCACGCTGGAGTTGAGCTCGTTCTGCTTGGCACGCATCTGGCTGTTCTGGGCATCCAGATCTGCCTTTTTGCTTTGCAGCTCGCTGCGCTGGGATTCCAGCGTCAGCTTATCGCTTTCCAACGCTTCCTTGGCGTTCTTCATGTTGTCCAGGATCTCGGTGTCCTTGATGGAGATGTCCTGCATGACCTCGTTGAAGGTCAGCAGCTCATACAGGTCGTTCACCGCAGACAGCATGGCAACGCTGCCGCCGTCCCGCAGCTCCTGCATGGCAGCCATGTGCTGCTTGAAATCCCCCCACTGGTCGGCGATCTCCGCTTCTTTTTCGGTGATCTGCTGTTCCTTGGCGGTGATCTCCTGCTCTTTGACGCCAATGCTGTTCTGCACCTCGGCGATCTGGCTCTTGAGGACGCTGATCTGGCTCTGGACCACCGTGACCTTTTCCTTCAGCTCCGATTCCAGCGCCTTGGCGGCCTGCTCCTTCTTTTTGGCATTGGACAGTTCCTTTTTGTGCTGTACAATGGACTGGGAGAGCTTATCCAGCTTGTTCTGCAGGCTGGACATACTGGTAGCCGCCGTGGCCGGGTAGACCGAAACGCTCAGCAGCAGGCAGGCCGCTGCCAGAAACAGGCTGGCGGCGCGCATGGCCCGGCTGTGCCCGGGGGCGGGCTTTGCGTGGGTGGGGGTATACATGAGGTGCAGGCGGAAGCCCGCAGAGTGTTTTGCTTGTTTCACAGAGAAGGCTCCTTTCGCTTACACATTCAGATGTTTGCGGATGGAGAACATGCTGCCCAGCGCACCCACCAGCGCACCACCGGCCAGACTGTACGTCAGGATGGTGGGCCAGACGGCATCCACAGGCACCATGGCGGTGCCCATGAGCAGCTGCCACAACCCGCCCAGCGTGCTGGAGGCCTGCACGATGTAGGCATAGCCGAAGATACCGGCTACCGAGGTGATGGCACCAGAGATCAGGCCCATGGTCAGGCCCTCCACAAAAAAAGGGCAGGGTGACAAGGTGGTTGGTCGCGCCCACATACTTCATGATCTCAATCTCACGGCGGCGGGCAAAAACGCTCAGGCGGATGGTGCTGCCCACCGTGATGATGCTGACCGCCATCAACACCAGGATCACGATCTGGCCCACCTTGGTAACGGCCCGCTGGACCTCCACAAAGGTCTTGGTCATCTCGATGGGGGCGGTAACGCTGTACACGCCCGGGATGCTCTGGAAGTTCTGGCTCATGGTCTGCATCTGGCTCAGGTCTGCCAGAGAGACACGGTAGTTGGCCTTGAAGGGGTTATCATTCTCAAATTCGTCCAGCAGGACGGCGTAATCCGCCATGTACCCACGGTACTGGTTGAGCACGTCCGCCTTGGACATGTACTGCACCCGGCTCACGCCCGGGGTGGCAGTGATGCGCTCCCCTACCGACTGGATGGTGGCGTCATCGGCCTCGGGGTCCACGTAGACCACCATCTCGTTCTGGCTGCCCAGATAGTTCACCATGCTGTCCACATTGACTTCAATGAGGCTGGCGAAGATGTTCAGGGTCATACAGACGCTGAGGGAGGCGATGCAGGCAATGGTCATGGCCCAGTGCTTGCCCAGGTTGCGCACGCCGCGCACCACAAGGAAACCGAACGTAGAAGGCTTCATCATACCAGCGACACCTCCATTTCCAGTTCCTTCGGGTCTACGGGCGGGTGGGGGATCATGGAGCCCGTGGGCACATCCGAGATGATGTGTCCGCCGGACAGGGTGACCACGCGGCGGTCAAAGTGGCGGACCAGCTCGTGCTCGTGGGTGACGACAAGCACCGTGATGCCCATCTCGCTGACCCGTTCCAGCAGTTCCATCATCTCAAGGCTCATCTCGGGGTCGATGTTGCCGGTGGGCTCGTCCGCAATCACCAGCTTGGGGGCGTGGGCCAGGGCGCGGGCCACGGCCACACGCTGCTGCTCACCGCCGGAGAGGAACTCGGGGTAGACCTTTGCCTTATCTTCCAGATGCACCAGCTCCAGCATGTAGTTGACGCGCTCTTTGATCTGCTTGTGCCGATGTTGGTGACATGCATGGCAAACGCCACATTCTCGTAGACCGTCATGGTGGGGATGAGACGGAAATCCTGGAAGATGATGCCCATCTGACGGCGCAGGTAGGGGATCTTGCGGCGGCGCAGGCGGGCAACATCCTGCCCGTTCACCAGCACGCGGCCCTCGGTGGGGGTCTCCTCGCGCAGGATCAGCTTGAGCAGGGTGGATTTGCCCGCGCCTGAGTGACCCAGCAGAAAGACAAACTCGCCGTCATCCACATGGAAGTTGACATCCTCCAGGGCAGGCTTTGCGTTGTGCTTGTACTGCTTTGAAACGTGTTCAAAATCTATCATGCGTTTTTCGCTCCCAATAATTTTCTCCAAACCAAAAAGAACCGGCCAGCATCGGTTTCGAGCGGCCGGTTCTGCGCCGACGGCTTTGCGCCGCAAGCGTTTGCTTAATATTTGGCCGGGTTGTTGGACAGGTACTTCTTGACCATCAACGCCACCTTAAAGACGATGGCATCGTCGAACTCACGCAGATCCAGACCGGTCAGCTTTTTGATCTTTTCCAGACGATACACCAGCGTGTTGCGGTGGACAAACAGACCGCGGCTGGTCTCGGAGACATTCAGGTTGTTCTCGAAGAAGCGCTGGATGGTGAACAGGGTCTCCTGGTCCAGGCTCTCGATGCTGCCCTGCTTGAACACTTCGCGCAGGAACATCTCGCAGACCGTGGTGGGCAGCTGGTAGATCAGACGTGCGATGCCAAGATTGTCGTAGCGGATGATCTGTTTCTCGGTGTCGAACACCTTGCTGACCTCCATGGCGATCTGTGCTTCCTTAAAGGAAGTAGCCAGGTCCTTCACGTTGGAGATGGGGGTGCCGATGCCCACGACAGCCTTGATGTAATGCTCGCCGGACAGGGTGTCCACGATGCTGGCAGCCAGCTTCTCCATATCGGTGCGGTCGATGCCCTTGCGGATCTCCTTGACCAGGACGGTGTCGGTCTCGCTGATGTTGAAGACGAAGTCCTTCTGCTTGTCGGGGAACAGGCTGCTCACCACGTCGTAAGCGGAGATGTCGCCGCCGCTGGTGACGCGGACAATGAACACCACGCGGGAGACGTCGGTGGCAAAGTGGAGCTCACGGGCCTTGGCGTAGATGTCGCCGGGCAGGATATTATCCAGCACCACATTCTTGATAAAGTTGGCTTTGTCGAACTTCTCGTCGTGATACTGCTTGATGCTCTGCAGGCTGATGGACAGCACAGCGCAAACTGGCCCGCAGTCTCGTCCGCACCTTCCACAAAAACGGCATAATCGTTATGCTTTGCGCTGGAGAACTGCTGGTAGGTGTAGCCATCCCGCACGAAGCGGTCACCGGCCGTCAGACGCTCTGCCATAAAGCCCTCGCGCACCTCTCCGATCAGATTCAGCTCCGAGCAGGAGATGACAGCGCCGGTCTCATCCACCACGCCGACCACGCGATCGATCGCGTCCTTCATCTGGTAGATCACGCTCTGGAATACTCTATTGGCCATAAATGGATACCCCTTTTCCTCTCTTGTGCAAGCCGCAGGTGGGCGGGATTGTGATTTTTAACAATTTCGCCGCATTACATTTTATATTTTACACAAAAGAATTTACTTTTGCAACATATTTCACCAAAATAAATTTTTCTTTCTTGGTGAAATTATCTTTCAGGGGGTATTTTCAGGCCCAAAAAGCACTGTTTTGCGTGGTTCTTGTGAATATTTTACCGGCAAAATGTGATGTTTTTTTGAAAATCAGGTGAAAAGCAGTCAGTCTCCGGTGGTAATTGCTGTCACTTCCTCCGCAGAAAGCTCCCGCCACTGCCCCGGTGCAAGGGCCGGGTCCAGCGCAAGCCCGCCGATGGCGTCCCGATGCAGGGCATTGACGCCCGCACCGTAGACACCGAACATCCGCTTGATCTGATGATACACGCCCTGCTTGAGCCTGACTTTCACGGTCAGGCCGTCCGGAGGTCAGGGCTTCCACCTCTGCCGGGGAGAGGGCGGTGCCATCCGCCAGCGTCACGCCCTCGGCAAAGCCCCTGCGCATCTCCTCGGTCAGCGGGGTGTCGATGACGACGGTGTAGGTCTTGGAGACGTGGCGTTTAGGCGCGAGGATCTCGTGGGCAAAGCCGCCGTCGTCCGTCAGCAGGACGAAACCGGTGCTGGTCTTGTCCAGCCGGCCGGCCGGGAACAGCTCCCGCCGGGGATAGGCATCCCCCACCAGATCCACGACCGTCGTGTCCCGCTTGTCGGTGGAAGCGCTGACGACGCCCTCGGGCTTGTTGAGCATAAGGTAGACGAACTGCTGGTAAGCAAGCGGCGCACCGTCCACCGCCACGCTGTCCCCTTCCCTGAGCTGGGTGTCCCCCTTTTTGCACACCGCGCCGTTCACCGTCACCCGTCCCCTGTTCAGCAGGGTCTTTGCCTCGCTCCGGGTGCATTGGGCCGTCTCGGCCAGATATTTGTCTAGTCGCATAGGTTCTCCTTTTCCGGTTATAGCAAAGCTGCGCCCTGCCCAAAGGCGGAGCGCAGCGATAGATTTTGCAGTTCAGTGGACCGGGAGTTTCTCCGAGGACCGTCCGCTGGGGTGGGACCCTGCTGCCGCAGGCAGTAGGGCGGGCGATGGAATGGCCCGAGCCGTGTCCGAGGAGAAAGCTGCCGGGCCACACCCTTAAACGCTCAGAGAAGCGTGCTGTTCCACAGCATCGGGGTTGGCATCAAAGATGGGCTTGAGCACATGAGCAATGAACTCCTCCACCTGCTGGGGTGCACGGCCCACAAAGTTCTCGGGCACCAGACCGGCCACGATCTCCTCCTTGGTCAGGCCAAAGGCGGGGTCAGCGGCAACGCGGTCCACCATATCGTTGGGCAGGCCCTCTTCCTTGACCTGCTTGCCAGCGGCAATGGCGTGCTGGCGCAGGCGCTCGTGGAGCTCCTGACGGTTGCCGCCCTTTTCCACAGCCTGCATCATAATGTTCTCGCTGGCCATGAAGGGCAGCTCTGCCATCAGGCGGCTGCGGATACCTTGGGATAGACCACGATGCCGTCGGTGACATTGAGCATGATGTTCAGGATGGCATCGGCAGCCAGGAAGCCCTCGGCCATGGCAACGCGCTTGTTGGCGCTGTCGTCCAGAGTGCGCTCAAACCACTGGGTGCCGGTGGTGAAGCTGGGGTTCAGCACATCCACCATCAGGTAGCGGCTCAGGGCGCAGATGCGCTCACACCGCATGGGGTTGCGCTTGTAAGGCATGGCGGAGGAACCGATCTGGTTCTTCTCAAAAGGCTCTTCCATCTCCTTGAAGTTGGCCAGCAGGCGCAGGTCGGTGGCAAACTTCATGCAGCTCTGGGCAATGCCTGCCAGAGCGTTCAGGATAAAGGCATCCACCTTGCGGCTGTAGGTCTGGCCGGACACGGGGATCACGGCCTCCGGAGCAAAGCCCATCTCCTTGGCAATGGAAGCATCCACAGCGCGGATCTTATCTGCATCGCCCTTGAACAGCTCCATAAAGGAAGCCTGGGTGCCGGTGGTGCCCTTGACACCGCGCAGCTGCAGGGTAGCAAGACGGTGGTCGATCTCGTTGAAGATCCATCACCAGCTCGTTGGCCCACAGGGTGGCACGCTTGCCCACGGTGGTGGGCTGTGCGGGCTGGCAGTGGGTATAGGCCATGCAGGGCATGTCCTTGTACTCCTCAGCAAAGCGGGAGAGCTTTGCCAGCACACCGATCAGCTTTTTGCGGATGAGTTCCAGGCCCTGCCGCATCACGATGATATCGGTGTTATCGCCCACATAGCAGCTGGTGGCACCCAGATGGATGATACCGGCGGCCTTGGGGCACTGCTGGCAGTAGGCATAGACGTGGCTCATGACGTCGTGGCGGACCAGCTTCTCCCGGTCGATGGCGACTTCATAGTTGATGTCGTCCACATGAGCTTCCAGCTCGGCCACCATCTCGGGGGTGATATTGGTCAGGCCCTGCTTCATCTCGGCCCGGGCCAGCGCCACCCACAGGCGGCGCCAGGTGCGGAACTTGTTGTCATCCGAGAAGATGTACTGCATCTCGTCGGAAGAATAACGGGTAGAGAAGGGGCTGATATAACGATCATGCTGTGACATTGGTTGTTTCCTCCTGAAAAGTTTTACTCAGACTCGCATTCGCTCGCCAGCTCCCCCAAAGGGGGAGCCAACGCATCTTACAGGTAAACGGCTGCAAATTTGCAGTCTCCTGCCTCAGAGCCGCCATAGCCTCTCCCTTTCGGGAGAGGTGGCAGCGCTCAAGCGATGCCGGAAGGAGCTTTTCTTCTCTATTCTACCATCAAACCTTGAAATAGTCTACGCCGCCCTCAAAGATCGGCTGATATTTATCGCCGGTGACATTCTTGTACAGGTACTCGCCGCTGCGCTCCGAGTGGCCCATCTTGCCGAACACGCGGCCATCCGGGCTGGTGATGCCCTCAATGGCCAGCAGAGAGCCATTGGGGTTGTAGCGCTGATCCATGGTGGGCTCGCCCTCCAGATCAACATACTGGGTAGCCACCTGACCGTTGGCAATCAGCTGTCCAGCACGCTCTGGGGTGCCACAAAGCGGCCCTCGCCGTGGCTGATGGCGATCTCGTACTCGCTGCCTGCATCGCAGTGGGACAGCCAGGGGCTGCCGGTGGAAGCAACGCGGGTGCGCACCAGCATGCTCTGGTGGCGGCCGATGGTGTTGAAGGTCAGGGTCGGGTCGCAGGCCGTGATGGGGCGGATGTCGCCGTAAGCGGCCAGACCCAGCTTGATGAGGGCCTGGAAGCCGTTGCAGATGCCCAGCATCAGACCATCCCGGTGCTGCAGCAGGTCGCGGACTGCCTCGGTGACTGCAGGATTGCGGAAGAAGGAGGCGATGAACTTTGCGCTGCCGTCCGGCTCGTCGCCGCCGGAGAAGCCGCCGGGCAGCATGACGATCTGGCTCTCGTCAATGGCCTTGACCAGTGCCTCGCAGCTGGCGGTAACGTCCGCCGGGGTCAGGTTGCGGATGACCAGGATCTCCGGGTCCGCACCGGCGCGGGCAAATGCCTTGGCGGTATCGTACTCACAGTTGGTACCCGGGAAGACGGGGATGATCACCTTCGGCTTTGCCACGCCGATCTTGGGCGCAGCGGGGGCGGTCAGCTTGCCATTGATCTTCTCGACAGCGGGGCCGGCCTTGCGGTAGGGGTACACAGGCTCGAGCTTGCTCTCCCAGATCTCCTGCAGCTCAGCCATATCCAGCTTGTCGCCGCAGCTTTCGAAGGTATACTCCTGCGGTGGTCTCGCCCAGCAACTCGCCTGCGGGAGCGTCGGAGACCATTTCCAGCACGATGGAGCCGTACATGGGCTCAAACATATCGTGGGTGGGCATATCAGCGCGCATCTTGAAGCCGATGCGGTTGCCCAGACCCATCTTGAAGAGGGCCTCGGCCAGGCCGCCGTAGCCCACGGAGCAGGCAGCGGCCACCATGCCATCTTCCATCATCTGCTCAACTTTCTTATAGTTTGCCTTCAGGGAGAAGAAGTTGGGGCAGCCGGTGACGGGGTCCAAGATGGGCCGGATGAGGACGACAGTGCTCTCGGGCTTCTTGAACTCGGTGGAGACGACGCGGCCGGCCTTGCCGATGGCGGTGGCGAAGGACACCAGCGTGGGAGGCACATCCAGCTGCTCGAAGGAGCCGGACATACTGTCCTTACCGCCGATGGAGGCGATGCCGAGGCCGATCTGCGCGTCCAGAGCACCCAGCAGAGCGGCCAGCGGCTTGCCCCAGCGCTCCGGGGAAGTGCCAAGGCGCTCGAAGTACTCCTGGAAGGTCAGGTAGGCGTCCTCATAGCGGAAGCCGGAGGCCACCAGTTTGGTGACACTCTCGACGACGGCCATCCGTGCGCCCACATACTGGTTGGCGCTCATGAGGTAGGGGTTGTAGCCCCATGCCATACCGGAGCAGGTATTGGTCTCGCCATCCACGGGCAGCTTTGCGACCATGGCGTTCTGGGGAGGTGAGCTGGCAAGCGCCGCCAAAGGGCATCAGGACGGTGGCCGCGCCAATGGTGCTGTCGAACCGCTCAGAAAGGCCCTTCTTGCTGCAGATGTTCAAATCGCCCACCATGTTCTTCATCTTCTGGCCGAAGGTGATGCCCGACCACTGGGGCTGCCAGACGGTACCCTGCTCGATATGGACGTTCTGGTGCTTCTCGGCACCGTTGGAGTTCAGGAACTCACGGCTGATGTTGACGATGGACTTGCCGTTCCACACCATGTTCAGGCGCTTTTCCTCGGTGACCTTTGCCACGGGGGTGGCCTCAAGGTTCTCCTCGGTGGCAATGGCGATGAACTTGTCCACGTCCTCGGGGGCAAGAGCCACGGCCATACGCTCCTGGCTCTCGCTGATGGCCAGCTCGGTGCCGTCGAGGCCGTCATACTTCTTGGTGACCTTGTTCAGGTCGATATACAGGCCGTCGGCCAGCTCGCCGATGGCGACGGAGACGCCGCCGGCGCCGAAGTCGTTGCAGCGCTTGATCATCTTGCAGGCGTCCTCGCGGCGGAACAGGCGCTGCAGCTTGCGCTCGATGGGCGCATTGCCCTTCTGCACCTCGGCACCGCAGTGCTCGAGGCTACCCAGATTGTGGGCCTTGGAGGAGCCGGTGGCACCGCCGATGCCGTCGCGGCCGGTGCGGCCGCCCAGCAGGACGATGACGTCGCCGGGAGCGGGGCATTCGCGGCGGACGTGGGAAGCGGGCGGTTGCGCCCACAACCGCGCCGATCTCCATCCGCTTTGCCACATAGCCGGGGTGATAGATCTCATCCACCTGGCCGGTAGCAAGGCCGATCTGGTTGCCGTAGGAGGAGTAACCGGCAGCAGCAGTGGTCACCAGCTTGCGCTGGGGCAGCTTGCCGGGCAGGGTCTCACTGACAGGCTTGAGCGGGTCGCCTGCGCCGGTAACACGCATGGCCTGATAGACGTAGCTGCGGCCGGACAGCGGGTCACGGATGGCACCGCCGATGCAGGTGGCAGCGCCGCCGAAGGGCTCGATCTCCGTCGGGTGGTTGTGGGTCTCGTTCTTAAAGAGGAAGAGCCAGTCCTCGTCCTTGCCGTTGACATCGCACTTGATCTTCACGGTGCAGGCGTTGATCTCCTCGGATTCGTCCAGATTCTTGAGGATGCCCTGCTTCTTCAGTTCCTTGGCGCCGATGGTGGCAAGATCCATCATGCAGCGGGGCTTCTCCTCACGGCCCAGATCGGCGCGCATGGCCATGTAGCGGTCGAACGCTGCCTGCACCACGGCATCGTCGATCTGGACGTCATCCAGAATGGTGCCGAACGTGGTGTGGCGGCAGTGATCGGACCAGTAGGTGTCGATCATCTTGATCTCGGTGATGGTGGGATCCCGCTTCTCGGAGCGGAAGTACTCCTGGCAGAACTTGATATCGCCCAGGTCCATGGCGAGGCCCTTCTCGTCGATGAACTTCTTTCAGGCCCTCTTCATCCAGCTCGTTGAAGCCCTCCAGCGTGGCCACTTCGGTGGGGACGGGATACTCCATCTTCAGGGTAGCTTTGGTGTCCAGCGAAGCCTCGCGGGCCTCCACCGGGTTGATAACGTACTTCTTGATCTCTGCCACCTGCTCATCGGTCAGGGTGCCTTCCAGCAGGTAGACGCGGGCAGAGCGCACCAGCGGGCGGTCGCCCTGGCTGATGAGCTGGATGCACTCGGCGGCAGAGTCGGCGCGCTGGTCGAACTGGCCGGGCAGATACTCCACGGCGAAAGACACGCCGTCGGAGACGGGCAGCTCTGCATAGGTGTTATCCACCGGCGGCTCACTGAACACGGTGGGGACGCACTGCTCGAACAGCGCCTCGTCGATGCCCTCCACGTCGTAGCGGTTGAGCAGACGCAGGCCGCTCAGGGACTGGATGCCCAGCAGGCTCACCAGCTCATTTTTCAGGCCCTCGGCTTCCACATCAAAGCCGGGCTTCTTTCTCGACATAAATACGATAGACCATGGGTGAATCCCCCTCTTTTTTTTCCTGCTGCCATTGTTCAGCGATTGCTTTCAGCGCTCTCATACCAATATCCGTGCGCTTGTGCAGCTTTTCAAAGCTGATTTTCTCAGCGGCGGCGTATGCCTGCGTGATGGCGGCGGTCAGGCGGGGCGCAGTTGCAGTCACGCCCAGCACGCGGCCGCCGTTGGTGACCAGCGTGCCGTCCTCACGCAGTGCCGTGCCGGAGTGGTAGACTGTGATGCTGCTCTCCCCTTCCAGCTGGCCGTTGGTCAGGCCGGAAATGGGCTTGCCCTTTTCATAGGACACCGGGTAGCCGCCGGAGGCCAGAATGACACAGCAGGCCGCGCCCTCGGAGAATCTGACCTCGGTGTCGGCCAGCGTCCCCTCGGTGCAGGCGGTCATGACCTTGAGCAGGTCGCTCTCCAGCAGAGGCAGCACCACCTGGGTCTCGGGATCGCCAAAGCGGCAGTTGTACTCGATGACCTTGGGGCCGTCCGGGGTAAGCATCAGGCCGAAGTAGAGGCAGCCCTTAAAGGGGCAGCCCTCGGCGTTCATGGCCTTGATGGTGGGCAGGAAAATCTTTCTCCATGCACTCGGCAGCGATGGCCGGAGTGTAATAGGGGTTCGGCGGCGACGGTACCCATGCCGCCGGTGTTCAGGCCGGTGTCGTGGTCGTTGGCGCGCTTGTGATCCATGGAGGACACCATGGGCTTGACCACCTTGCCGTCGGTGAAGCTCAGCACACTGACCTCGGGGCCGGTGAGGAACTCTTCCACCACGACGTGGTTGCCCGAAGCGCCGAACTTTTTGTCCAGCATGATCTCCTTGACGCCCTCGGCGGCCTGCTCTTCGTTCTCGCAGATGAGCACGCCCTTGCCCAGCGCCAGGCCGTCGGCCTTGATGACCACGGGGTATTTGCCCTCGGCCTTGATGTACGCCATGACCTTGGCCGGGTCGTCAAACGTGGCATACTCCGCGGTGGGGATGCCGTATTTCTTCATCAGGTCTTTGGAGAAGACCTTGGAGGCCTCGATGCGGGCAGCGGCCTTGTCCGGGCCGAAAGCAGGGATGCCGACCGCCGCCAGTGCATCCACCATGCCCAGTGCCAGCGGGTCGTCCTGCGCCACGACCACATAATCAAACTTTTCCTCGGCGGCAAAGGCCACCATGGTCTCTACGTCCGTAGCCTTGATGTTCTTGCATTTGGCATCGTAGCTGATGCCGCCGTTGCCCGGAGCGCACCAGATCTCGCCGCAGTCCGGGCTCTTCTTCAGTGCCTTGATGATGGCATGCTCGCGGCCGCCGCCGCCGACCACTAAGATTTTTTTAGCCATTTTAACATCTCCTAAAATATTCGTTTCTGCTTCTCTGTCAGCGTCCTCACCCTCTCAGGCGCTTCGCGCCAGCTCTCCCAAAGGGAGAGCCCAGACTGGCACTAACACCAGCAGCTACTAACGGGATGCTGCCAAAGGCTCCCCCTTTGGGGGAGCTGGCAAAGCCGACAGGCTTTGACTGAGAGGGCGAACCAGTTTTCCTTTTAGTGATGGAACAGCCGGATGCCGCAGAATGCCATTGGCAATGCCGTACTTATTGCAGGTGTCAATGACCTGCTGGTCGCGGATAGAGCCGCCGGGCTGGACGATGGCCGTCACGCCGGAACGGCGTGCGCGCTCGATGTTGTCGCCGAAGGGGAAGAATGCGTCCGAGCCGAGGCAGACGCCCGTTACATGGCTCAGGTACTCTTTCTTCTCTTCAGCGGTCAACGGCTCGGGCTGACGGGTAAAGGTCTCGGCCCAGACATCGTCGCCGATGACATCCTCCGGGGTGTCACCGATGTAAACATCAATGGCATTGTCCCGGTTGGGCTTTGCCACATCGTCACGGAAAGGCAGCTCCAGCACCTTGTCCATATGGCGCAGCTGCCAGTTGTCGGCCTTCTGGCCTGCCAGACGGGTGCAGTGGATGCGGCTCTGCTGGCCGGCGCCCACGCCGATGGTCTGGCCGCCTGCGGTGTAGCAGACGCTGTTGGACTGGGTGTATTTCAGGGTGATGAGGGCAATGATGAGGTCGCGCTTCTGCTCCTCGGTCACGGTCTTGTTCTCGGTGACCCAGTTGGTCAGCATGGTGTCGGCGTTGATGGCCAGCTCGTTGCGGCCCTGCTCGAAGGTGATGCCGTAGACCTGCTTGTGCTCCACGGGGTTGGGCTTGTAGTCCGGGTCAATGGCGACCACGTTGTAATTGCCCTTCTTCTTTCCGGCGAGGATGGTCAGAGCCTCCGGCTCATAGCCCGGGGCGATGATGCCGTCAGAGACTTCGTGCTGGATGAGCTTTGCAGTCGGCACATCGCAGACGTCAGAGAGGGCGATCCAGTCGCCGAAGGAGGACATCCGATCCGCACCGCGGGCGCGGGCATAAGCGCAGGCCAGCGGCGAAAGCTCCATGTCCGGGGCGATGTGGTACATCTTCCGCTCCACATCGGTCAGGGGCAGGCCCAGAGCCGCGCCGGCCGGGGAGACGTGCTTGAAAGAAGCGGCAGCGGGCAGGCCGCAGGCATCTTTCAGCTCCTTCACCAGCTGGATGGAGTTGAGAGCATCCAGAAAATTGATGTAGCCGGGCTTGCCGTTCAGCACGGTCACGGGCAGGTCAGAGCCATCTTCCATATAAATGCGGCTGGGCTTCTGGTTGGGGTTGCAGCCGTACTTCAGTGCGAGTTCGTTCATTGATGCATCCTCCTTAAGTCTTCGTTATTCCGCTTCGGCATCGCGCTTTTGCCAGCAGCTCCAGCTCCTCGGGCAGCAGTTCAGGCTCCTCGGGGTCATCCAGATCGCTGTTGACAGCATCGTATTTGTTGAAGATCATGTCGCCGCTCTCGCCGGTCTCCAGGTCGATGACCCGGGCGAAGAGGCTCACCTTGTTGTCGGGGTTCAGGCTGCTCCACAGGCCGTGGGCGAAGTCGCCGATGGTGCGGGGGCAGGCGAAGCGGAGCGGCTCTCCCTCAAAGCTGGGGATGGGGCTGCCGTTGTGCTTGTAGGTGCTGATGAAGTGGCCTTCACCGGCCACGGGCTGGGGATAGTCGAAGAAATAGCGCTGGACGCTCTCGCCATTGCCGTCGGCGGACTTGAGAATGCTCATCTGATAGCTGCCGTCCTCGTACACCACAGCGGAAATGCGGGGGGTGTAGTTGGGGCCGTCCGGCTCAAAGGTGCGGGTGCGCAGTGCGTCGGCAAAGCTCTTGCCCTGGCTCATCAGGTCAAAGATGGTGTCGGTCTGGTCGCCGTTGGTGACGATATGGGTCTTGCCCAGGGTCAGCACCGGGTTATAGATGATGAGGCTGGGGTCCTCGAGCTTGGCCGGGTCGGCAGCCATGGTGCAGATGCCGCCGCGCTCCGGCACCGGGTCGAAGACGCGGTTGCGGCTGTTCTCGCTGCGGCCCATGATGAAATAGCCGATGAACATCTGGCGGCCATCCGGAGCCTTTGCCACTGCGATGCCGCGGCCGGGGTACTCGTTCGCAGCCAGATATTCGTTCAGGTCGATCTTTTCCATGTCAAATTCTCCTATTACGGAACTCCCCCAGTCGCCTACGGCGACAGCCCCCTCGGAGAGGGAGCCTCAAGCCTCCCTCCTTGAGGGAGGTGGCACACCGTCAGGCGTGACGGAAGGAGTTTTTACTCGATCTCGCCGCTGCACACCATGGCAACTGCCTTGGGCAGCAGCTTCCACTCGGCCTGTTCCATCACCCGCTTCTGCAGCACCTCGGGGGTGTCGCCGGGCAGGATCTCCACTGCCTTTTGCAGCAGGATGGGGCCGCCATCGCACTCCTCGTTGACAAAGTGCACGGTGGCACCGGTCACCTTGCAGCCCCGGGCCAGAGCGGCCTCATGGGGGCGCAGGCCGTACATGCCGGGCCCGCAGAAGGACGGGATGAGGGCGGGGTGGATATTCAGGATGCGGCGGGGATAGGCCTCGATGACGCTGGGGCCCAGCACGGAAAGGAACCCGGCCAGCACCACCAGATCGATGTTGTGGCTTTTTCAGCGTTTCCAGCAGGGCCGCGTCAAAGGCCTCACTGTTCTCGTAATCCTTCCGACGGACCACCACACCCTCCACACCGGCCTTTGCGGCCCGCTCCAGCGCGTAGACACCGGGCTTGGAGGCCACGACCAGCGTGATTTTACCGTTGGGGTTCTCGCCCCGGGCTTCGCTGTCCAGCAGGGCCTGCAGATTGGTACCGCCGCCGGAAACCAACACAGCTACGTTCAGCACAGTTCCACACCGTCCCCTTCAGCGATGACACCCAGCTTGTAAGCCTCGGGCTCGCCGTTGGCGTGGAGGATCTCCAGCGCCTTGTCGGCCTGTGCGGCAGGAACGGTGAGCACCATGCCCACGCCCATGTTGAAGGTATTGAACATGTCGTGCTCGGAGATGTGGCCGGTCTCCTGCATCAGGTGGAAGAGGGCAGGAATGCGGACATCCTCCTTCTTGATGCGGGCGCAGCAGCCCTTTTTCAGGCTGCGGGGATGTTCTCATAGAAGCCGCCGCCGGTGATGTGGGAGATGCCCTTGACATCCACCTCTTCCAGCACCTTCAGCACCGGCTTGACGTAGATCTTGGTGGGAGCCAGCAGGGCATCGCCCAGGGTCTTGCCGCCCAGCTCGGAGGGGGGTGGTGTGCAGAACATCGGGATCGTTGTCAATATCAAAGATCTTGCGCACCAGCGAGAAACCGTTGGAATGAACACCGGTGGAGGGCAGAGCGAGGATGACATCGCCAGCTTGCATGGTCTCGTTGTTCAGGATCTTTTCCTTGTCCACAACGCCCACGGTGAAACCGGCCAGATCGTACTCATCCTCCGGCATCATGCCCGGGTGCTCGGCAGTCTCACCACCCACCAGAGAGCAATCAGCCTGCACGCAGCCCTCGGCCACGCCCTTGACGATCTCGGCGATCTTCTCAGGGATGTTGCGGCCGCAGGCGATGTAATCCAGGAACACCAGCGGCTTTGCACCGGCGCAGATCACATCATTGACGCACATGGCAACGCAGTCGATGCCAATGGTGTCGTGCTTGTCCATGATCATGGCGATTTTCAGCTTGGTGCCCACGCCGTCCGTGCCGGAGATCAGAACCGGGTGCTTGTAGCCGGTGCAATCCAGCTCAAACAGGCCGCCAAAGCCGCCCAGACCGCCAATGCAGTGCTCGTTCATGGTGCGGGCAACGTGCTGCTTCATCAGGTCAACGGAGCGGTAACCGGCAGTGATATCCACACCGGCAGCTGCGTAACTCTCAGAATAGCTCTTTTCCATCTTCTTACTCTCCTAACTTTTTCTCGTTTTTGGGACGGTCATTCAGGTGGCGTTCATGGATATCGGTGGAAAGCACCTCTTCCGGCTTCACGGCATACTCGCCGGTAAAGCAGGCGGTGCAGAAGCCGCATTTTGCGTTCTTGGCCAGCTGGACCACATGCTCCGTGGAGAGGTAGCCCAGCGTGTCGGCCCCGATGATCTCATTGATCTGGTCCACATTGCGGCCCGTGGCCACCAGAAGCTTCTGGTCCGGGATGTCGGTGCCAAAGTAGCAGGGATATTTGAAGGGGGGTGGCCGAAACGCGGAAGTGGACTTCCTTTGCTCCGGCGTCCCGCAGCAGCTTGATGATGCGGGCAGAGGTGGTGCCGCGCACGATGGAGTCATCCACCAGCACGACCCGCTTGCCCTTGACGGTGCTGGTCACGACGTTCAGCTTGATGCGGACGCTGTTCTCGCGCTGCTTCTGGCTGCCCTGGATAAAGGTGCGGCCGATGTATTTATTCTTGATGAAGCCGATGCCGTAGGGGATGCCGCTCTCCTGCGAGTAGCCGAGCGCCGCATCCAGACCGGAATCCGGCACGCCGATGACCACATCGGCCTCCACAGGGTGCTCCTGCGCCAGGAACCGGCCTGCCTGCTTGCGGGCCTCGTGCACCGAGCTGCCCTCGATGATGCTGTCCGGGCGGGAGAAATAGATGAACTCGAAGACGCACATCTGGCGGTCGGGACGGCCGCAGTGGTCTTTGATGGAGCGCAGCTCACCGGTCTTGGTGTCGGTGATGACGATCTCGCCGGGCTCCACGTCCCGCAGCAGGGTCGCGCCCACGGCATCCAGCGCACAGCTCTCGCTGGCAAAGACGTAGCCGCCGCCGGGCAGGGTGCCGATGCACAGGGGGCGGTAGCCCCGGGGGTCCCGGACCGCAATGAGCTTGGTGGCGGACATGATCACCAGACTGTAGGCACCCTCCAGCACATCCATCGTCTTGCTGATGGCGGTCTCAATGCTGCCCATCCGCAGGCGGTTGCGGGTGATGAGGTAGCAGATGACCTCGGTATCGGAGGAGCCGTGGAAGATGGCACCCTCGTTCTCCAGCTGACGGCGCAGCTCCAGGGCATTGGTCAGGTTGCCGTTGTGGCAGAGGGCCATGGTGCCCCGGCCATGCCGGACGATCATGGGCTGGGCGTTGGCCCGCACCCGGCTGCCGGCCGTGGCATAGCGGACATGGCCCGTTGCCATGTGGGCCGTGGGGGTGGAAAGACTGCCCAGCACGGCGGGGGTGAACACCTCGTTCACCAGGCCGAGGTCGCGGTGGCCCTGGATGACACCGTCATCGTTGACCGCAATGCCGCAGCTCTCCTGCCCGCGGTGCTGCAGCGCATACAGGGCAGAATAGGCGGCAGCGGCCACGTCCTCGGTGCCCGCCCGGTCGTAAATGCCAAAAACGCCGCATTCCTCGTGCAGCGGATATGCAAAATCAGACATTGGTTCTCCTTACAACTCTTTCAGTTCGTTCTGCAGCTTTTCTTCCTTGGCTGCGATCTGCTGCCATGCCATGCTCACCCGCTCGGCCTCCAGCTTCCCGGCCAGTGTGTCATCGCTCAGGGCCAGGATCTCGGCGGCCAGCCAGGCGGCGTTCTTGGCCCCGTTCAGGGCCACGGTAGCCACCGGGATGCCGCTGGGCATCTGGACCGTGGCCAGCAGCGCGTCCAGACCGTCCATCGCGCCGCCCTTCATCGGGATGCCGATGACAGGCAGGGTGGTGTTGGCGGCAAAAGCACCGGCCAGATGGGCCGCCATGCCTGCTGCGCAGAGGATGACGCCGAAGCCGTTGGCCCTGGCATTCTTTTGCAAACTCCGCTGCCTCGGCAGGGGTGCGGTGGGCCGACAGGATGTGTGCCTCAAAGGGGATGTCCAGCGCCTTCAGCTGGGCACAGGCCCCCTTTACCACCGGCCAATCACTGTCCGAGCCCATGATCACTGCAACTTTCCGAATCATATCCGAACCTCTCTTTCTCCGTCTGCAAAACAAAAAAAAGCTGTGGTACACCTGCACCACGGCCTTTATTTCTGCGTATGCTCTCCCAGCGCTTTGCACAAAGCTGCACGATGCCCCTGAACAGCACGAATGGTGTTCTGTTCTGTGAAGCCCGACAGCATCTTCATCTTTGAAGTTCCCCTTTTGCTCTGCGCTTTTTCAGGCGGCACCCGGCATCCGCCGGGGTACCGTCCCTGTACTACATACAGTTTACGGCAAAATTCCACTTTGCAAAGGCCCTTGGGGCAATTTCTCCCTTGTGTTCTCCCGCGTCAAAAAACTTTCAAAAGTTTTGTGCAGTTTCAACACCGTATTTCTTTTTAAGTATGACTTTTTTAGAAAATATAATAAAGTAAGTTTTATCTCACTGAGCAGGCCCCGCTCTGTACAGCCTCTCCGTCATTGCGTTGGCAGTAAGGGCGTTTTACCTTAGAAGATGATCTTCGCTGTTGTTGCCCTTGCTGCCCGGATGAGGTCGGCGGGTGCGCAGCACACCTGCGTACCAATGCGGCCGCCGGAGACATAGACCTTTTCCTGAGCCAGCACGCTTTCATCAAACACGGTGGTGTACTGCTTTTTCATGCCCACCGGGCTGCAGCCGCCGCGCACATAGCCGGTGACCTTATTGATATCGGCCACATGGATCATGGCTACGCTTTTTTCGCCCACGCTGCGGGCAGCGGCCTTCAGGTCAAGCTCTGCCGCCACCGGAATGACGAACACAAAGTAGTTTTTGCTGCTGCCCTGGGTCACCAGCGTCTTATATACGCAGGCCGGGTCCTCCCCCATGCTGGCGGCCACGGTCACGCCGTCCACCGCCACGCCCTCCTCGTGGGCATATTCGTGGGCTGTATAGGGCACCTTGGCCCGCTCCAGGATGCGCATGGCATTCGTTTTTGCTTCTTTTCCCATTGATGATCGCTCCTTGTAAACTCCTTGCCCTCTCAGGCTACTTTTATTCTACCACTTTCTTTCCTAAATTTCAAAATTTCTCTTGACTTCAGTTCCCTGAAGTGTTATCATAGGCCCATGCTTCAGGAAACTGAACTTCACGAAAATAAATCACGGCAATGGAGCCGGTCTCCTGTGCCGTTTGTGTGAGAAGGATAAGGAGACGACCACCATGATCATTGTACTGAAACAGGATGCCCCTGACGCACAGGTCCGCGAGTTCTGCCACGAGCTGCAGGATATGGGGCTGCAGATCAACGACTCCAAGGGCAGCGACACCCACATCCTCGGCCTCATCGGCGACACCAAGGCCATCGCCGAGAGCTGGGTGCTGGCAAACCCCGTGGTCGAGACTTGCCGCCGCGTGTCGGAGCCTTACAAGAAGGCCAACCGCAAGTTCCACCCGGACGACAGTATCATCGATGTGAACGGCGTGAAGATCGGCGGCGGAAACTTCGCCGTCATCGCAGGCCCCTGCAGCATCGAGAGCGAGGAGCAGATCACCTACTGCGCCCAGCGGGTCAAGGCCGCCGGTGCTTCCCTGCTGCGGGGCGGCGCGTTCAAGCCCCGCACCTCTCCCCTACTCGTTCCAGGGAATGCGGAGCGAGGGCCTGGACCTGCTCAAGCTGGCCCGCCGCGCCACCGGCTCTCCCCATCGTCACCGAGATCATGAACACCGAGCACCTGCCCCTGTTCGAGAATGTAGACCTCATCCAGGTGGGTGCCCGCAATATGCAGAACTTTGAGCTGCTCAAGGCCGTGGGCCGCCAGAAAAAGCCTGTGCTGCTCAAACGCGGCTTGGCCAACACGCTGGAAGAATTTGTGATGAGCGCCGAGTACATCATGGCCGAGGGCAACGAGAATGTTATCCTCTGCGAGCGCGGCATCCGCACCTTTGAGACCAGTATGCGCAACACCCTGGACCTGGCCGGTGTGGTCATGCTCCACAAAATGACCCACCTGCCCGTGGTGGTGGACCCCAGCCACGCCTGCGGCCCCGGGCAGGGTCATGCTGGTAGGAGGGGCGGGGGTCATGGGCCAGCACGCCCCGGCAGGCCCTCCTGCTCTGCCTCCGGGACCCGTGCCCAGAGGGCGGGGTCACACTCCACATTCAGGTGGTGCATCCGGGTCTGGGCCGTAAAGCCCGCCGAGGCATCCGGGTGGCAGTCGGCGTACGGGATATAGGGGCTTGATGTCGTAGATGGGGGTGCCGTCCATGAGGTCGGCGCCCCGCACGATGAGGACCGGGCCCACCTCGGGCCGGATCTCGATCTTTTCCAGCTGGACGCTGGACAGGCCCAGCGGATTGGGCCGGAACGGCGAGCGGGTGGCGAACACGCCCATCCGGGTGTTGCCGCCCAGGCGGGGCGGGCGGACCGTGGGCGACCAGGTATCCCGCACGGCCCCGGAGAACTGCCACACCAGCCAGATGTGTCTGAAATCTTCCAGCCCGCGCACGGCGTCCGGGTTGCGGTACTCCGGGGTAAAATGATCTCACCCGCAAGCTGTCCACCAGCCCGCTCTGGCGCGGGATGCCAAACTTGGTGGGGAACGCCGTGTGGATGTGGGCGATGACGTTCAGGGTCATCGCTTCTGTGGAAGCTTTTTCCATGATAATATCCTCCTGCCGTAGGCCGCAGGGCACTGCTGTGCCGGAGCCCATCGGGCGAATTATTGAAACAAAACCGACCTGCCAAGGGCTCCCCTGGCAGAGGAGCTGGCATTGCGGAGCGATGACGGAGAGGTTTATAAACCTCTGCAGAAGCCGACCGCCCGGCCCTCGATCTGGATTTCCTCCAGCTGGGAGCCTGCATAGATCATGGGCGGGCAGACGGCGGCGTTATCGGCCAGGAGCATGACCGTGCTGCCCTGGCGGTGAAAATGTTTCAGGGTGGCTTCGTCCCCGATGCGGACCGCGGCGATCTCTCCCTGCTCCACCTCCGGCTGGCGGCGGATGCAGACGATGTCCCCATCGCAGATGGTGGGAGCCATGCTGCTGCCGTGGCAGGTCAGGGCAAAATCCGCGTGCCACGCGGCGGGGACCCCGATATAGCTCTCGATGTTCTGCTCCGCCGTGATGGGCGTGCCGCAGGCAATGGAGCCCACCAGCGGCACCCGCGCCATTTCCGGCAGGGGCTCAAACCCCGGAGGCGGGGCGGCGGCGGTCTCAATGCCCAGCAGCCAGGCCGGAGTGGTGTCCAGCGCGGCGGCCAGCTCTTCCAGCTTGGACTGGGGCAGGTCGTTGACCCCTTTTCCAATTTGGTGATGGAGGATTTGGAGCGGTAGCCCATCCGGGCGGCCAGCTCTTCCTGCGACAGGCCGAGAGCGGCCCGGCGCTCCCGGACGCGGCGTGCCAGTTCTGACATAAAAACTCCTCGCTTTCCCTTGCGTGTGCAGAAAAACTGCTCTCTGAAGATAGAATAGCAGAATATTTCCTAAAATCAACCGTTTTTTGCTCTATTTTTCCAAAATAGTTGACATTGAATCAACTTCTCGCTTGATGCAGGTCTGGCGGCAGAGGCCCACCAGAACGCCCAGCACCATGCCGATGCAGACAGGCTTGACAATCTTTCATGATGTAGCTCATGACCTTGCTGGTGCGGAACTTCTGGAAGAACGCCGCCGCCAGAAGCGTCAGCGTCAGGGTGGGGCTGAGGACGCCCAGGACCGCGAAGACGCCGCCCAGCATCCCGGCGGTCTTGGTGCCTGCAAAGGTGGCGGCATTGACGCCCAGAGAGCCGGGTGTCATCTCGGCGATGGCGATGAGGTTCGTCAGATCGGCGTCCGTCATCCAGCCGTGGGAGGACATCTCATCCATGATGAGGGGGATCATGGAGGTGCCGCCGAAGCTGGTGAAGCCGATCTTCGCAAACGCGGCGAAGAGCTGAACGAGGGTCTCAAACATGGCCATGTTCGCTCACCCCCATCCAGGCCAGCGCGATGACCACACCGGCCACCACCAGCGTCAGATTGCTGATGGACGTAAAGTAACAGAGCACAAAGGCGATAGCACAGATGAGGATGGGCATCGCGCTGGTCAGAGCATCTTTGCCCAGGGAGATGGCCGCGCCGCCGATGATGGGGGCCACGGCGCACTGGACGCCCTTGAGGGCCGACCAGACCCAGTAGTTATCTTTAATGGCGTCGTAGATGGCCGTCACGATGGTAAGGGTGACGACGGCGGGGATGCACAGGCCGATGGCCGCGCAGATGCCGCCCAGCACCCCGGCCATCTGATAGCCGAAGAGCAGAGTGATGTTCGCCACCATGATGCCGGGCAGGCTCTTGCCCACGGCGATGAGCTCCAGCAGATCGCTCCTGGTCATCCAGCCGCGCTCGTCCACAACTCCCGCTCCATCTGGGCAATGATGCTCCATCCGCTGCCGAAGGTGAACGCGCCGATTTTGATAAAGTAAAGAAGCATCAGCAGGGCCATTCGTGCGCCGGTGGGGCGCTGCTGTGCGGTTTCGGGTTTTGTTGTCTGCATGGATCCTCCTGAGATACCGGGTTTGCTGTTTCTTTACCTATAGGATACCACAGACGTCCCCAAAAGGCGAATGGAAAAATGGAATGGTTCCCGGTTCCTGTCAGGAATGCTCGTAAGTCATCCAGCTGCCTTTCCATGCGTAGAGGGCCATCAGCACGGCACCCAGCGCCCACGACACCGGGTAGAGGACGAACACGCCCTCGATGCCCGCAAAGAAGGGGAGAACGAACTGGATCCACACCACACGGAAGAGGCAGAGCGAGATAAGCAGCACCACCATCGGCGGCACGCTGCGGCCGGTGCCGCGCACTGCGCCCGCCATGCCGTGGAGGATGGCCAGCAGGAAGTAGAAGGGGCAGAAGTAGTGCATGGCGCTGCACCCGAAGGCCACCACCGTCTCGTCGGAGGTGAACAGGTGCATGATGGGCTTCTGGAACGCCAGCAGCAGCGTGCCGGTGCAGAGGGTGTAGAGCACGCTCATGCCCAGCGTGACCCACATGCCATTCTTCACGCGTTTGAGGTTGCCTGCGCCAAAGTTCTGGCCCACAAAGGTAGTGGCCGCCATGCTGAAGCTCATGACCGGCAGGATGTTGAAGCCGTCGATCTTCATGTACGCGGCAAAGCCTGCCATGGCGACAGCGCCGTAGCCGTTGACACTGGACTGCACCAGAACGTTGGAGAACGAGATGACCATGTTCTGGATGCCCGTGGGCAGGCCGATGCGGATGATGCGGGAGGTCATCCGCTGATCGGGCCGGATGGCGGAAAGCTCCACCTTGTAGTCGGCGTCCACCTTCATCAGAAAGCGGAGGCTCAGCACACAGGAGACCAGCTGGCTGATGTCGGTGGCGATGGCGGCACCCGCCACGCCCATCTTCAGCCCGGCGATGAGCATCAGGTCGAGGATGATGTTGGTGATGGAAGCACAGGCAAGGTAGATGACCGAGCGGCGGGAGTTGCCCGCCGCGTTGAGGATGCCGGCCGCCATGTTATAAATGACGCTGAACAGCACACCGCCAAAGTAGAGCTTCATGTAAGTCACGGCGTCGCCGAGGACTTCTTCGGGGGTGTTCATCCAGATCAGCAGGCTGCGGCTGACGGCGATGCCGCCCACCGTCAGGATGAGGCCGAGGATGACCGCGATGGCCAGCGAGGTGTGGACGGCGATGTGCGTTTCCTTTTTATCTTTTGCGCCGAGGTACTGGCTCACGACGACGCCTGCGCCGACGGCCACGCCCTGACTGAAACCGATGAGCAGGTAGATGGGCGAGCCGCTGGAACCCACAGCGGCCAGAGCGTTGCTGCCCAGAAAGTTGCCGACGATGATGGAGTCGGCGGTGTTGTAAAGCTGCTGGAGCAGGTTGCCCAGGATGAGCGGCACCGAGAAGAGCAGGATGCTTTTCCAGATGCTGCCCTCGGTCATGAGCAGGGTCTTTTTCTGCTGCGGCTGTGCCGGTGCGGCCATAGTGTCTCCTCCCTCAAAAATGCAGGAATTTCATAGGTATTTCACAATAAGCTTAACAATACATCGTTCTGTGCCGAATGTCAAGCAGAGCGGAAAAGAAAGCCCTCAGACTTTCCACATCTTGTTTGCAGATTGTTCAAAACTAACTCAAAGAAACTCCATTTTTATCCGGTACAATAAGGGTGCAGTCGGGAAGACAAGAACGAGATTCCCCATCTCCGGCTTTTGACTTTCCATAAATGCCATGCAGGCAGGATTCATGCGCAGCCCCGCAGCGGGTGCCGCGCCCCTAAAAAAATACTGTCCCCCACCTATGCGAGGCAATAGCCACGGCGGCGGACAGACTACCAACAACCTCCTAGCAGCCGCAAATGTTTAGGAGTTCTCATACACAGGCAGCACCGCTTTCTCCTCCTTTCCACGGCGCTGCCTGTTTTTGTGTTGCAAATCCATTTCCAAATAGGCTCCCCTCGATAGGGGCAACAGCGACGACCGCCGCCAGTGGCGGAAACAGGGAGTCGCTGTTGGGGCAGCGGCCAGCGAGACGCAAGTGCTTTTAAAGCACAAAGCGGATGCTGGGGGCCGCAACCCGGCCTTGTCTGCGAAGCAGACTGAGAGGTTGCAAAAAGCCCATCGCACAGCTGTGCGATGGGCTTTTGACGTTCTTATCGCATATCGTGCAGGCGCTCTGCCGGGAGGGAGGCTTGCAGCAGGCTCCATGCGGCGTCGAGGCTGTCGTTCAGCAGATAGGCCTGATTCTGCCGGACATAGAGGTAAATGGCGTTGGGGGTGCGGTAGGCCAGATGCAGATCGTGCCACGCATACTTGCGGCTCGCCTCAGGCTTGTCCTGCTCGCCGGCCATCCAGACCGACAGCCCTTCGTCGTCCAACAGCAGCCGGTAGAAGGGGCGGGGCAGGCCCATCTTTTTGATCTGGAGGCTCAGGGAGTGGAAGAACGTCCAGAAATAGACGGCCGGCACGCCCAGCGCCACCACGGCCAGCAGCACCGTGAGCAGGGCTGCGCCGTCTTTCTGGCCCACCTGCGACAGGCAGACACCGGCAGACACCAGCAAAATGGCCGTGAACATCAGAGGCCGGTGCCACGCCTTGTGGTGGCGCAGCAGGTCAAAGGCGGCAAAATCGTGGAAGGATGCAGCATCCATCTGGACGGAAACGGAGATCGGCTGAGACATAAAAATACCCTCCTTTTTTGGTCATAGTACCATATTATTTTCCAACAATCAAGGATGATATTGCGCAGATGCCCTAAAATGTGCTAAAATAGGACGAAAAAGAAAGTTTATGGAGCGTTCGCTCTGACGGCGGACAGGCCGGATAAGGCGGAAGATGCGCGGCAGAATATCACAGAAAGGGAGGATGGGTGCGTGGGGCGCAGGATGACCCTGAAGGGGCAGATCAGTCTTTGCCTGGCGGCATTTTTTCTGGCGCTGGCGGGGCAGATATTCTTGAGCTTTTACCAGTCCGGCACCGTGCTGCGGGAACTGGACGACCAGATGGGCAATTTCAACGCCATCAGCCGCTTCCAGAACGGCGTGGAGCGGAGCCTTTCGGCCATGGAAGATTACCGCTGGGAGTACGGCGATGCCAAAGCACTGACAGAGGAGCTCCACAGCGCCTTTTCCGTCACCAACGCATGGCTCTGGCGCATCGAGAGCGACCTTGGCACTGTGAGTGAGGAGCAGTATCTGCTCTACAATGCCGTTTCCACTACCTACGACAGCTACACCGCACTGGTGGACCAGCTGGAAGAAGCGGTAGCCGCCGGTCAGGACACGAAAGCCGCCCAGCTCTACTATAATAAGATCGTACCCTGCGGCGGCTATCTGCGCCAGTACACCCAGCAGCTGCTGAACACGGCCATCACCGACGCTCAGGGAACTTACACCACCGTGTCGGCCCTCAGCGACCGGGTCAAATGGGCGCAGACCGTCGTGGTGGCGCTCTGCCTTGCGCTGGGCTGCGTCATGGCCTTCTCGGTGCTGACGCTGCTGACCCCGGTGCAGCAGATGATCGGCGCCTCCCGGGAGGTCACCCGGGGCGAGTTCGACTCGCCCGACCTGCCTGCGTCCCGTCAGCCGGAAATGGCCCAGCTGACCGAAGCTTTCAACCACATGAAGCATTCGATGGCCGAGCAGGTGACCACCCTGCGGGAGAAAAACGAGATGGAGCGGGAGCTCCACCGCCAGAAGACGGAAGCTCTGGAATTACAGAACCGGATGGAGCGCAGCCGTTTGCAGCAGCTGCGCAGCCAGATCGACCCCCATTTCCTTTTCAACACCCTGAACGTCATTTTACAGACCGCCGGACAGGAAAAAGCCTACCGCACGCAGGCCCTCATCACGGCTCTGTCGCACCTGCTGCGCTACAGCCTGATGAGCAACGACGAGCAGGTGCCGCTGGCCCGGGAAGTGCGGATCGTGGACGAGTATTACTCGATTTATCACGTCCGCTTCGGCGACCGGGTGAAGATGGTGTGGCGCATCTCCGACTCCCTCGATTTGACGGAGACGATGGTGCCGTCCTTCATCTTGCAGCCCATCGTGGAGAATGCCTTCAAGCACGGCATCTCGCCCAAGGAAGAGGGCGGCGTGGTGCGCATCCGCATCAACCCGCTGCGGGATAAGGGACTGCTCTATATCAGCGTCTGCGACAACGGCGTGGGCATCCGGCCCGAACAGCTGGCCCAGCTGAAAGCCGCGCTGGCCCAGCCCGGGGAGCGCTGGGAGCATATCGGCGTCTATAATGTGGCCGCACGGCTGCGGCTTCTGGATAAACGGGGGCGGCTGGTCATCCGCTCTCACCCGGGCCGGGGAACGGCCATCAGGATGTACCTGCCCCTTGTAGAACTTTTGGAGGAGGATTTGGACGATGATACGCCTGTTGATCGCGGATGACGAAAAGCTGGAGCGGGAGGCGCTTGCAGAGCTGGTCCAGCGCCGTTTTGAGCGGGAAGTGGTCCTGGAGGTGGCGGAAAATGGCCGCAAAGCTGCCGACACGGCGGTGCTGTGGGGCGCGGACCTCATCCTGATGGATATTGAGATGCCGGGCATGAGCGGCCTCGACGCTGCCCGCGCCGTGCTGGCCCAGCGGCCTTCCTGCCGGGTCATCTTCGTCACAGCCTACAGCCTGTTCCAGTATGCCCATGAGGCCGTGCATCTGGGGGCCTGCGACTATCTGCTCAAGCCGGTGGACCCCGACGAGCTGGAAGCCTCGGTGCGCCGGGCTATGCGGCAGATCGAGACGGAGCGGAAGCTGGAAGAACTGGCCGCCGCCCAGCCCCAGCCGGAGCAGACGGAGACCGAAGAAGAGGCAGAAGACGCCCCCGAGGAGAGCGAGAACAGCCAGACGGCCCTTGTCATGGCTCACGTCCGCCGCTACCTCGAGGATAACTATATGTTCGATCTCTCGCTGGACAGCGTGGGCGAAATTTTGCACATCAGTCCGGCTTATCTCTCGGCTCAATTCAAGAAATACCAAAAGATGAACTTCTTGGACTGCCTGACCGAGCTGCGCATCAACGCGGCAAAGGAGCTGCTGGCCGACCCCTTCCGCTCCTCGGCAGAGGTGGCCTCGATGGTGGGCTACGAGGACGCCAGCTACTTCGCCCGGGCCTTTAAGAAGCGCACCGGAATGACCCCCACCCAGTACCGGCGGCAGGCCGGCCGGGAAGGCAAAGGCCGACCCGGAGGCCGGGCTGTGAGCGGGCGGATGATTTCCCGCCGCAGTGTGCTGGCGCTGGCCGCCTGTACGGCGCTGGGCGCTGTGGGCTGCAGCAAGACGGAAGAGTACACCGGCAGCCGGAGCTCATCCTGCGCTATGCGGAGAACCAGCCGGAGGATTACCCCACCACGCAGGCCGCTCTGGCCTTTGCCGAGATGGTGGCTGAGCGGACGGATGGGCCGGGTAAAAGTGGTGGTGTACAGCGGCGGAGAACTGGGGGGAGAACTGAGCGTCATTGAGCAGATGCAGTTTGGCGGCATCGACTTTGCCCGCGTCTCTCTGAGCCAGCTGTCCGAGTATCAGCCGGCCCTGAGCGTATTGCAGCTTCCTTTTCTCTATACCGACGCGCCCCAGATGTGGCGGGTGCTGGACGGTGAGATCGGCGATGAATTCCTCTCCGGCCTCGGCGCGATAGACCTCGTAGGCCTGTCATGGTTCGACGCCGGCGTCCGCAGCTTCTACACCCGCGAAAAGGTGGAGACGCTGGCAGACCTCGCGGGGCTGACGCTCCGGGTGCAGGAGTCGGACATGATGAGCGAGATGATACTGGACCTCGGCGCAAAGCCGGCGCAGGTGGTCTACAGCCGGGTCTATGCAGCCCTGCACAACGCCGAGATAGACGGCGCGGAAAACAACTGGCCCAGCTATGAGGCCATGGGCCACTATGAGGTGGCCCCCTATTTCTTAAAGGATGAGCACACCCGTGTGCCGGAGCTGCAGCTGGCCAGTGAGGCCGCGATGGAAAAGCTGGCAGAGCTGGACGAACGCTTCCCGGACATCATCCGCGCCTGCGGAAAGGAGAGTGCTCTGGCCGAACGCCGCCTCTGGGCGGAGCGGGAGGCCAGCGCCGAGAAGCATATGAGGGAATGGGGCGTGGAGGTGACGATCCTCTCCGCCGCCGAAAAAGCCCGCTTCCGGGCGGCAGTCGAGCCTGTGTACGCGGCTTTTGAGGAGCAGAGCCGCCTCATCCAGCGCATCCGCGAAGCCTGAAAAAGCGCAAGAGATATTACATTGTATTCATCTTGTTGGGCAGTGTGCTGAACAAACTGCACCGTGGCTTGTGAGGAACTGCACAAAAGTGTTTCTCACATTTTTTTGAAAAACAGGACATTTTTCATAAGCTCTTGTTCTGACTAAAAATTTGCTAAAGTGTGTACAGTAAATGAACGGACGGTGTGCGACCCGTGCAGAGCGCACCGCCCTGAATGAGGAAAATCTAAGGAGGATTTTATCATGAAGAAGATTTCTCGTCGCAGCTTTCTGGCAGCAGCCGGTGTTTCCGCCGCTGCTCTGGCACTGACCGCCTGCGGTGGCTCCGGCAGCAGCACTGCTGCCTCTACCGCTTCCTCTGCTGCAGCTTCCACCGCTCCCGCCGGTGATGCCGCAGCTGCTGCTTCCGACCCGAAGGTGACTCTGGTCTACGCCGAGGTCAACCCGCTGGATACCATCGTCGGCCAGACCGGTTCTCACTTCAAGGAGAAGGTCGAGGAGCTGACCGGCGGCTCCGTCGTCGTCGATGTGCAGGCTTCCGGTGTTCTGGGCTCTGAGAACGACGTTCTGGACGCTATCCTCGGCGGCTCCACCTCCATCGACATCAGCCGTATCTCCGCTTTCGCACTGACCAGCTACGGCTGCAACAAGTCCAAGCTGCTGTCCATCCCCTTCACCTTCGAGAACCGCGCACACTTCTGGAACTTCGCCAACAGCGAGCTGGCACCTGAGTTCCTGAACGAGCCCCAGGAGCTGGGTCTGCCCGTTCGTGGCATCTTCTACGGCGAGGAGGGCTTCCGTCACTTCTTCACGGTCAAGCCCGTTTCCGGCATCGCTGATTTCAAGGGCCTGAAGCTGCGCGTGTCCAACGACCCCGTCATGAACGGCATGGTCGAGGGTCTGGGCGCTAACCCCACCGTCGTCTCGTTCGGCGAGCTGTACAGCGCACTGCAGACCGGTGTTGTGGATGGCGCTGAGCAGCCCATCGCAAACTACAAGTCCAACGCGTTCCCCGAGGTTGCTAACAACCTGATCCTCGACGGCCATACCCTGGGCGCAGTCCAGGCTGTCATCACCGACAACGCTTGGAACAAGCTGACCGAGAACCAGCAGGCTGCCGTCATGGAGGCTGCTGCGGATACCCAGGCCTTCAACGCTGACCTGTCCGAGACCGCTGAGAACAAGGTCCTCGACGAGCTGAAGCTTCCGGCTGCAATGTCGTGGATGTCCCCGATAAGACTCCCTGGCAGGAGGCTTGCGCTAAGGTCATCAGCGAGAACACTTCTGACCAGGCGGAGCTGTATCAGCAGCTGCTGGACATGAAGGCCTGATAAAAGCGCCCTTATCCTGAAATCGTACATAGCCCGGCGGGGGACTACGGGAATACGCCCGCGGACCTGCCGGGTTTTTATAAGAGTATGGAGGAGACTATGCCGAAAATCTTTACCACATCTGGATAAGATCAAGCCGGCGTACGACATCACCTACAAAGTGGTTCTGTTTATCTGCAAGCTGCTGCTGATCGCGGATATCATCATTACCACCATGTCGGTCATTGGTCGTTACGTCCCGTTCATCCCGGACCCCGCATGGTCGGAAGAGGTCGTGCTGACCTGTATGAGCTATATGGCCGTGCTGAGTGCTGCTCTGGCCATCCGCCGCGGCGCACACATCCGGATGACCGCATTTGACGTCTACCTGCCCAAGATCGTCGTCAAGGTGCTGGACATCCTCGCCGATCTGGCGGTCTGCATCCTCGGCCTCATCATGCTGGTGGTGGGCTGGAACTACGCCACCACCCTGGGCGGCCGCGGTTTCTATGTCTCCATGCCCTGGTTGAGCCGTTTCTGGATGTACTTCCCCGTGCCTCTGGCCGGTGTGGCGATGATCATCTTCGAGATCGAGGCCATCTACAACCACATCAAGAGCTTTTTTGTAAAGGAGGAGAACTAATATGACAGTCCAGACACTGGCAATCGTTGTCCTTCTTGTCAGCTTCTTCGTCATGATCTTCCTGCGTTTCCCCATCGCATACGCCGTTGGCCTGTCCAGCGTGCTCTGTATGATGGTGCAGGGCCAGGCCCTGACGGATGTCTGCCGCCTGATGGTCAAGGGCATCTCCTCCTTCAGCCTGATGGCCGTGCCCTTCTTCATCACAATGGGTGTCCTCATGGGCAGCGGTGGCATCTCCGAAAAGCTGATCGCTCTGGCTGACGCCTGCGTCGGCTGGATGCGCGGCGGCATGGCAATGGTCAACATCGTTGCTTCCTACTTCTTCGGCGGCATTTCCGGTTCTGCTTCCGCAGATACCGCTTCCATCGGCTCCATCATGATCCCTATGATGGTCGATCAGGGCTACGATGCCGACTTCTCCACGGCGGTTACCATCACCTCCTCCTGCGAGGGCCTGCTGGTCCCCCCGAGCCATAACATGGTCATCTACGCCACCACCGCCGGCGGCATCTCCGTGGGCAGCCTCTTCCTGGCTGGCTACCTGCCCGGCGCGCTGCTGGCCATCGTCCTGATGATCGGTTCCTACATCATCTCGGTCAAGGAGAATTACCCCAAGGGCTCTCCCTTCAGCATCAAGGGCTTTATCAAGCAGCTGGGCACCTCCATCTGGGCACTGGCAGCCGTTGTGATCGTCGTGTTCGGCGTGGTCGGCGGCGTGTTCACTGCAACGGAGTCCGCGGCTATCGCCGTTATCTACTCCCTGTTCGTGTCCGTGTTCATCTACAAGGGCCTTGACTGGAAGGGCGTCTGGCACGCTCTGGACGAGTGCGTCAACACTCTGTCCATCGTCCTCATCCTGATCGCCACCTCTGCAGTGTTCGGTAACTGCCTGACCATGCTGCACGTGCCTGATCTGGCCGCAAACGCCATCACCAGCGTCACCGACAACCCCTATATCATCGCACTGCTGATCGACCTGATCATCCTGGTGCTGGGCTGCATCATGGATATGGCTCCCATCATCCTGATCGCTACCCCCATCCTGCTGCCCATTGCACAGTCCATCGGCATCGACCCCATCCAGTTCGGTATCATCGTGGTCCTGAACTGCGGCATCGGTCTGCTGACTCCCCCTGTCGGCGCGGTTCTGTTCATCGGCTCTGCCGTGGCAAAGCGCCCCATGGAGAAGGTCGTCAAGGCAACTCTCCCGTTCTATCTGTGCATGTTCATCGCTCTGCTGCTGCTGACCTACGTGCCTGACATCAGCCTCGCTATCCCGAAGCTGCTGGGCGGCTACGTCAGCCCCATCACCAACCCGCTGGGCCCGGTGTTCATTCACTGATCAGCTAAACAACCCATTCTCCTCCGGATGACAGAATAAACGGAAAGCCCCCGCCTGGTCGGCGGGGCTTTCCGGCGTTATAGATCGTCTGGAAGTGCCGGAGGTGCACTGCATTTCGTGAGCTTTTTCAGGGTCAGTTCCTGCTGAGATTTGATACAGCAGCCGCGCAGTCAGCTCCTCGGGCGGGGCGGAAAGCCCGGGCCGGAAGGCGTGGTTCGTGCCCGGGTGAAGGCGTGGATGCCCTCTTCTGTCTCAAGCACCACCAGCTGGGTATGCCCCCGCAGCAGGGCAAACAGCCCGACCTGATACTCCGGGTGTCCAGCAGAAGCTCCATCTCGTCGGCGGTGAGGACGAGGATGTCCGCGAAGGGGAGAAACTGCATCACCGTGTCCCGCAGGGTCTTCTCGCCGGGCCAGAGAGCCGGGCGGAGAGAAGGGGAACAAAGCAGACCGGCACCCGGCGGTGCGGGCGGTGTCCAGCGCGGCAAGATGGGTGTAGCGGCAGGGGCTGTCCACGAGGCAGGCGCTGGAAAAGGCCAGCATTTCAGCATCTGCGGCCCAGTCAGCGCCCAGCTGTTCGGGTGCATAGAGCAGCTCCGAAGAACGGGTGCGGCAGCCTAGCTGTTCGCCGCCGCCGTCGAACAGCAGCGGCGTGGGGGCGCGGGAGGTGAAGCAGACCCGGCTGATGTCCACACCGGCAGTAGATAAAGCGTCTGCGATGCGGTGTCCGAAAACATCCTCGCCAAGCTGCGTTAAAAGAGAGGCTCTGCCGCCCAGCGCCGCATAGGCCAGCGCCAGCGCGGCGGCGCTTCCGCCCATGCGGGGAGAAAACGTCTCTGCCGACGCCAGCGGCGCGGTGCTCTTCAATTCCAGCCACGCTTCGCCCAGACAGTATAAAGTCTTGCCCGGCATGATGCACCCTCCCTTCTGCCTGTTTTCAAAAACAAACTACAGTATACACCCATCCGGGCGTTTGTGCAAATGGAGAGCTTGACAGCTTCGGTCGGATTGTGATAAACTGACGCAATATGGCAGTATATCTGAAATTTGAATGATAAAAATGTGACATTTGACGAGGAGAACATGAGCCTTACCAAACAGTATTTCAAATACGTCAGCCAGAACATCTTCGGCCTGCTGGGGACGTCCTGCTACATCCTGGCCGATACCTATTTCATCTCGCAGGCGGCAGGCACCAGCGGTGTGGCTCTGCTGAACCTCTGTCTGCCCATCTACAACTTCATCTTCGCCATCGGCTCCATGCTGGGTCTCGGCGCGGCCACCCGCTACGCCATCCTCCGGGCGCAGGGCGACGAGCGGTCGGAGCGCTATTTCTCCAACGCCCTGCTTTGGGCGCTGGTGTTCGCCCTGCCCTTCATGCTGGCGGGTATCTTCTGCCCCGAGGTGCTGCTGCGGTTCATGGGCGGCGACGCGGAGATCGTTGCCCTGGGCGTGGGGTACGCCCGCATCTTCCTGCTGTTCACGCCCTTCTTCATGTGCAACTACATCGTCTCAGCCTTTGTCCGCAACGACGGCGACCCCTCGCTGGCCATGGTGGCGACCCTCTGCGGCAGCCTCTTCAACGTGGTGTTCGATTACATCTTCATGTTCCCCATGGGCCTCGGCCTGCCCGGCGCGGCGCTGGCGACGGCAGTCTCGCCAGTGTTGAGCATTGCGATCTGCAGCCGCCACTTCTTCAAAAAGAGCAGCACCGTCCGCCTTGTGCGGCAGCTGCCCTCGCCGAAGCTGCTGGCCCAGAGCTGCCAGCTGGGCGTCTCGGGCTTCGTGGGAGAGATGTCCTCCGGCGTGACCACTACCGTCTTCAACCTGCTGCTCCTGCGTCTGGCAGGCAATGTGGCCGTGGCGGCTTACGGCGTTGTGGCGAACTACGCGCTGGTGGCGACTGCTATCTTCAACGGCGTGGCCCAGGGCGCACAGCCGCTGGTCAGCAGGTGCTACGGCAAAAACGATGCCGCCGGTGCCCGCAAGCTCCTGCTGCTGGGCAGCGGAACAGCGCTTGCGCTGGCGGCGGCACTGTATGCAGTTCTGTTCGGGTTCACCGGGCCGATCGTCGCGGTCTTCAACAGTGAGAACTCGGCCCTCATGGCGCAGTATGCCTTCAGCGGGATGCGCATCTACTTCCTCGGCTATTTCTTCGCGGGCTTCAATATCGTGGCCGCCGGCTATCTGGGCGCGGTGGACCGCCCCGCAGAGGCTTCTGCGACGTCGCTTTCCCGCGGCGTCGTGGCCATCGTGGCCTGCTCTCTGGTGCTGAGCGCCCTCTTCGGGATGAACGGCGTCTGGGCCGCGTTCCCGGCCTCTGAGGCCATCACGGCCTGCCTGACCCTCTTCCTGCTGAAGCGGAAAAAGCGCATCGCTTAAATGAACAATTCCTGTTCCAACCGCTGCTGCTCGGGCGAAAGCTCGGGCAGTGCGCTCCGACCGGCCATCGCCCGCCACTGCGTGGGAGATCGGCCGGTCGTTTTTTTGAAGACGCGGCAGAGGTAGTTGGCCCCCGAGAAACCGCAGAGGCTGGCGATGACATCCAGCGTGTACTCCCGGTGGAGCAGCAGACGCATGGCGGCTTCTATGCGGACGCTGGTGAGATACCGCCCCGGCGAGACGCCCAGAGCTGCCGTAAAGGCCCGGACGAGGTGGCTCTTGGAGACGCCCAGCCGCTCGCTCAGCTCTTCCACGCCGTAGAGCCCGGCGTAGTTCCTGCGGATGTCCTCGATGGCGGCGGCCACCAGCGGGGGCAGGGCAGGGGCGGCGCTGTCGGCGTCTGAGAGCTCGCACAGCAGCGCGAAGGCCAGCTGACTGCGCACCCGCTCCGAGGCGTCCCGCTCTTCGGCAAGGCGCCCCATCAGCTCTGCCGCCGCCGGGCAGGTCTCGCCCCGGGCGAGGAAGGGCATCTCGGAAAGCCCTGCGAGGAACTGTTCCGCTGCCTGCCCGGTGAGCTGGACGCAGAGCAGATGGCACTCGTTTTCCGGCGCGAGGATCAGCGGCCCCCGGCTCAGCACGAGATGGCCCGCTGCGGCATTCTGGGGCGGGAGCAACAGAGCAGAACCTGCCGGCATCGGGTCGAGATCGGACAGCGAGACGACACATTTTCCGCTGGAAATGAGGCAGACCCAGAGCCCTTCGCCCCGCAGGGTGAGGGGCTCTTCCGGCTGGGCATCCTCCACGATGCCGAGGGCGGCAGTCGTGCTGGGAGAGTAAATCAATATCTGACACCTCAAATCAATAAAATGCTATTTTATAACACAAAATAATCTGCTATTATAATAGCAATGAAACGGCTCATCGTCAAGCTGAGCCTTTGAGTGCAACAACATCAATGGAGGAAAAAGCTTTATGGCTTCTATCAGCTGCCAGCATATCTACAAGATCTACCCCGGTGCTACGGCTCCTTCCGTCACCGATTTCAACCTGGAGATCCAGGACAAGGAATTCATCATCTTCGTCGGCCCCTCTGGCTGTGGTAAGTCCACCACCCTGCGCATGATCGCCGGTCTGGAGGAGATCTCCAAGGGCGAGATGTACATCGGCGGCCGCCTCATCAACGACGTTCCCCCGAAGGACCGCGACATCGCCATGGTCTTCCAGAGCTACGCTCTGTACCCCCACATGACCGTCTACAAGAACATCGCTTTCGGTCTGGAACTGCGCAAGACCCCGAAGGACGAGATCGACCGCCGCGTCCACGAGGCTGCTAAGATCCTGGAGATCGAGCACCTGCTGGACCGCAAGCCCAAGGCTCTGTCCGGTGGTCAGCGTCAGCGTGTCGCTCTGGGCCGTGCAATGGTCCGTAACCCGGCAGTCTTCCTGCTGGACGAGCCTCTGTCCAATCTGGACGCTAAGCTGCGTACCTCCATGCGCACCGAGATCATCAAGCTGCACAAGAAGCTGGCTACCACCTTCATCTACGTTACCCACGACCAGACCGAGGCTATGACCATGGGCGACCGTATCGTTGTCATGAAGGACGGCATCATCCAGCAGGTCGATACCCCGCAGAACCTGTACGATATGCCCTGCAACATGTTCGTCGCAGGCTTCATCGGCAGCCCCCAGATGAACTTCCTGGACGGCACCATCGTCAAGAAGGGCGACCAGTACAGCGTCGACCTGGGCGGCGACCTCATCCCCCTGCCCAAGGAGAAGACCGCTGACGGCAAGCTGGATTCCTACGTCGGCAAGAAGGTCAAGATGGGCATCCGTCCCGAGGACATCGACGATGAGCCCGAGTTCATGGCAAAGCACACCGACTGCCAGCTGGATACTCAGGTCGATGTCTCTGAGATGATGGGCGCTGAGATCTACCTGTACCTGGAGTACAAGGGCAACAAGATGACCGCCCGCGTTGCTCCCACTTCCAAGGCCCGCAACGGAGACACCGTCCGCGTTTCGCCTTCGATCCCCACAAGGTCCACCTGTTCGACGTCGAGACCGAGCAGACCATCCTGAACTGAATAAGATAGTCTACGATCATTTTTGATCCTCCTATCATAAGAAAAGCCGTCGGGCCGCAAGGCCCGGCGGCTTTTCCTGTGCCGGAAAAAGACATCATAAAAACCCATGCTGCGGCAAAGCAAAACGCAGCATGGGCGCGGAAATGGCTTATGAAGTCAGGTGACGCTTCGATCAGCGGGCCTTGACGTACTTGTGCAGGGTAGCGCGGACAGCGCCGGGCTTCTCGCCCAGACCGACGGCGTACAGGTCCACGCCGAAGACGTCGGTGCGGCTGTACAGAGCCTTCAGGCAGGAGAAGTCCTGCTCACCGGCTTCCACCTTCAGGGGAGCCACGATGGCCTGCAGCTCAGCCAGCAGCGGGTCAGTGGAGATCTCGAAGGGCTGGCAGTTGTCATCCAGACCGGTCAGGTAGCGGGCGTAGCCTGCCAGGACCAGCGGGATGAGGATGAGGTTGGACTTGTCCAGACCGCGCGCCTCGTAAGCCTTGATGGTCTCGCCGAAGCGGATTGCCAGCTTCTGGGAGGTATCGGTGGCGATACGCTGAGGAGCGTCGGGCATGAAGGGGTTGGGCAGACGGCGGTTGATGACAGCGCCGATGAACTCGTAGGGGTTCAGAACGCCGGGGTCAACGACGACGGGCATCGCCTCGATGTAGCCGATCTTCTGGATGAAGCTGCGCAGGTCCTCGTCTGCCATCTCAGCGGAGATGAGGGTGTAGCCCAGCATGCAGCCGTAGATGGACATGGCAGTGTGCAGGGGGTTGAGGCAGGTGCAGACCTTCATCTTCTCGATCTTATCGACGGTCTCGCGGTCGCAGTAGAGGACACCGCCCAGCTCCAGCGGAGGACGGCCATTGGTGTAGTGGTCCTCGATGCAGAGGTACTGGGTCTCCTCGGCGTTGACAAACGGAGCGGTAAAGGTGTGCTTCTCGGTGACGATGGTGTAGTTGTCCTCAAAACCATCGTCAGCCAGCATCTTCTGGACCTTGGCATCCGGGCGCGGGAGTGATCTTGTCGATCATGCTCCAGGGGAAGGTGATCTTGGTCTCGTCCTTGACGTAGGCCAGGAACTCGGCGGGAACCAGACCCTGCTCGACCCACTTGGAAGCGTAGGCAAAGACTGCGGCCTTGACCTTATCGCCGTTGTGAGAGCAGTTGTCCATGCTCTGGACGGTCAGGGGCAGCTTGCCGGCCTTGAAGCGCTCGTAGAGCAGAGCAGTGACCTTGCCCATGGCCAGAACGGGGGTCAGGCCGCGCTCGAGGTCAGCAGGAGCGACGCCGTAGCCCTTCTCGGTGATGGTGAAGGAGATCATCTGCAGGCTGGGTGCCTGGAAGATCTCGACCAGACGAGCCCAGTCAGCGCCGAAGGAGTAGTCAGCCTTCAGGCTCTCGGTGACGGAGGCGATGACCTTCTTCTCGATGTCACCGGTGGACTTCAGGCAGACCAGCAGGCTCAGGTTGTCGTAGGGCTGATAAGCCTTGTCGATGATCTCGTAGTCGAAGCTCTCGGCCACGATGACGCCGCGGTCATACTTGCCGCTGTTCAGGGCGTCGTTCAGGATGGCAGCCGGGAATGCGCGGAAGATGTTGCCGGCGCCGAAGTGGACCCAGGTGGGTTCTGCGTGGGTCTTGGCCTTGACGGCCTCAACGTCGAACTTGGGCAGCTCGTAGCCCTTTTCTGCCCACTCGGCGGACAGATTGCCGTTCTTGATATCAGTCAGCTTCATGATATATCAGCCCTTCTTCTTTTCTTCGTCCAGACGATCCAGCAGGTCCCAGACGCCCAGCATATACTGGATGCCCAGCGCACGGTCATACTTGCCGTAGCCGGGGCGGCAGCTGCCGGGGCCTTCCTCCCACAGCTGACGGCCATGGTCGGGGCGGATGTAGCCCTCGAAGCCGCAGTCATGGTAGGCGCGCAGGATCTCGATGATGCCGGTCTCGCCGCAGCAATCGCGGTGAGCAGCCTCGGAGAAATCGCCGTTGGGGAAGTGGTGGATGTTGCGGATGTGAGCAAACGCGATGCGGTCGCAGTGCTTGCGCACGATCTCAGCCACGTTGTTGTTGGGGTTGGCGTTCAGGCTGCCGGAGCACAGGGTCAGGCAGTTGTACTCGTCGTCCACCATGCTCAGGAAGCGGTCGATGCTCTCGGCATCCACCAGCAGGCGGGGCAGGCCGAAGATGTCCCAAGGGGGGTCGTCCATGTGGATGGCCATCTTAATGTCGCACTCGCGGCAGGTGGGCATCAGGGCTTCGAGGAAGTACTTCAGGTTCTCCCAGAGCTTTTCCTTGGTGACAGGGGCGTAGGCCTTGAACAGCTCGTCCAGCTTTGCCATCCGCTCCGGCTCCCAGCCGGGGAAGGTCATGTTGTACTTCTCGGTGAAGGACATGATGTACTCGGCCATGGACTTGTAGTCGCCCTTGATCTTGTCCTTCTCGTAGAACAGTGCGGTGGAGCCGTCGCCGACGGGGTGGAACAGGTCGGTGCGGGTCCAGTCGAAGATGGGCATGAAGTTGTAGCAGATGACCTTGACACCGAACTTGGACAGGTTGCGGATGCACTGCTTGTAGTTCTCGATGTACTGATCGCGGGTGGGCAGGCCGATCTTGATGTCGTCGTGGACGTTGACAGACTCGACAACGTCCATGTCGAAGCCGTAAGCGTGGATCTGGTCTGCGACCTTCTG
>VOFB01003980.1_pt1 | contig 47058 bp, 70 predicted proteins | sample 5384141 | NCBI WGS metagenome assembly VOFB01 (sample SAMN12384721, study PRJNA508395) | human gut metagenome | isolation source: healthy gut A | host: Homo sapiens | reverse complement strand
TTGAATATTCTTGTCATATTTTGTGCATTTTGACTATCCGTATATTTTTCCTGGAAAATACCGATTTTAGAATTTACAGTCAAATCTTTCATTTCCCATACATATTCTGGACAATGCATTGTTTTCTTTCTATTATTCTTTAATAAATCCGTCTGACAGCCACGATATTTGTATACGTTGCACTGCTGATACCAATTCCCTGATCTTCGTTCATTGCATTTTACAATCTGATCATTTCCTATATATAGACCAACATGTCCTTCATATAAGATAAGATCCCCGGCTGTGCGTCTGCATAACTCACTTCATATCCCGCACTTCGCTGTTCATAAGAAGTTCGTGGAAGACTTATACCAAAATGTGCATACACAGACTGGACAAATCCCGAACAATCTGCTCCATCTGTTAAACTTGTACCGCCCCATACATACGGGTTTCCAATAAACTGACAGGCATAATCAATAACTTCCTGCCCTGACGCAACTGACTGAGCCGCTGCTTCTGCAGCCTGGGCTTCTGCTTCCGCCTTCGCAACCGCAGCTTCTTCTGCTTCCATTCGTTTTGTTCTTCCTCTTTTGTCTCCCCGTAAGAATAAGAACTTTCCTCTGTAACATAATCACCGCACACCCAGCCATTAACTTCACCGACCTGTATCGGATACCAGCCTTCTACAGGATCTTCTGTCACAAGATATTCTTCTCCCTGATTAATCTGGGTTAATACGGTAGTATCTGTCCCATGTCCCTCTCTGACATTCAGACAATCTGCTGTGACTGTTACATTCTCATTTGTATACTCATCTGACCTCGAACGGGCTTCCTCCCCTGTGAACAATGTTTCCGTCGGAACATACCCCTCTGCATTTCCCGACCGGATCTTTTGTCCATCCATCCAGATATTCCAACACAACTGCTGCTGAATCAGAATATAATTTTCCAACCCATTCACTGTTTTCATCTGCTTCGCTTCTAATATAGGTATAATCCCCCGTATTAGAAAACGCTATATTCAAATACTCTCCCTCTTCTGTCGGCACCAGATACAGATTGATGTTGTTCTTTATTTCTGTCTGATATGATGCTTCCAAAATATTTTCAATTCCTGTAACCGGAACCAGACTCTTCTCACTGTCACCAGTTTCTGCCGCCTGTGTTCTGACTACACTCCCCGGAATCATGATCGCCCTGCCATCATTGACATGATAAGCTTATGTTTCATCCGCATGTTACTCATATAAAACCTCCTTTATTTCCAGCCTTATCTTTTGTGGGAAGTTTTAATTGTTACATAATTGTTAATTTTTGTTACGCCGTAATTTTATCAATCAACCATAGATGTGTCAACCGTTTTAATAGTTTTTTCATAATTATCACCCTCCACCATTTGTAATTATTCCCCTTTTATTAATCTTAACGTCCTTTTTGTTAATTATTTTGTAATATTTTGTCAGGAGAAATAAAAAACTTATTTTTTCTCTTGACAATTTTAAAAATATAAGTTATATTCTAATTACAGTAATCGTTATCGTTATTGATTCAATTTTAGAAAGAGGTGAATCTATGGCTGCAATTAAATATAGCCGACAACGAGAAGCTATCAAGCATTATCTCGCTTCGACAAAGAGCATCCCACTGCCGACACTGTTTATCTGCATGTCAAAGAAGATTTTCCTAATATCAGTCTTGGTACTGTTTACCGGAATTTGAATCTGCTGACAGATATCGGCGAAGCGATCAAGATCCCTACACCTGACGGCGGAGATCGATTTGACGGGAATGTTATTCCCCACAATCATTTTCTCTGTACAAGCTGTGGACGGTTACTGGATCTGGAACTGGATATGAAGAGTATTGAAGAAGTGAACCGGCTGGCCGGGGAGAATTTCGATGGAATCATCACTTCCAGTTCTACTTTATTTTATGGAGAATGCAGTGACTGCATTAGAAAGTCTTAACTTATAAAAAATTAATAAGAAAAAGGAGATTACGATTATGAAAAAATTTGTATGTACAGTATGTGGTTATGTTTACGAAGGAGATGCTGCACCGGCTGAATGTCCAGTCTGTCACGCACCAGCTTCCAAGTTTAAAGAGCAGGAAGGAGACAAAGTATGGGCTGCTGAGCACGTTGTAGGTGTTGCGCAGGGTGTCAGCGAAGATATTCTTGCAGATCTTCGTGCAAACTTCGAAGGAGAATGCTCCGAAGTAGGTATGTACCTTGCTATGGCAAGAGTAGCTCACAGAGAAGGATATCCTGAAATCGGATTATACTGGGAGAAAGCAGCATACGAAGAAGCTGAACATGCTGCAAAATTCGCAGAATTACTCGGTGAAGTTGTTACAGACAGCACAAAGAAGAACCTTCAAATGCGTGTTGACGCTGAGAACGGTGCTACAGAAGGTAAATTCGATCTTGCAAAGAGAGCTAAAGCTGCTAACCTGGATGCAATCCACGACACAGTACACGAGATGGCTCGCGACGAAGCTAGACACGGAAAAGCTTTCGAAGGACTGCTTAAGAGATACTTCGGCTAATTTAAACAAACCTTATCAGCAGAAGCGATCGCTTCTGTGATAAAACTGCCCATCAGGAAGGAAATGTTCCATTCCCGATGGGCAGTTTTTAATCTTCTTTCTTTTCTTTCATCTGATAATTTAACTTTTTGCCGGCAATGAGTTTCTGTTTCTCTTTCTCCCTAACTGCTTAATTGCATATTAACAGGCCTCCGTGCCTTCGTATATTTTGCGCCTTTCCCGGAATTGTGCGCCTCCACACGTTTTTCCGATCATTTGTCCAGCCCGTGTATAACGTTCCGTCACTACATTTTAGCATATATGTATAATTCAAAAACTCATCACCTCTGCTATCTCCCGCATTACTCTTTCGATGCATGTTATTTATTATATCATGAATCCCTTATCCAGGATCAATACTATATTATCAAGAAAACTTTTCCTGTATCCAATACAATATAGTATTGATCCTGCACCCGTAATCAAACTTTTGAATCCATCATTTTATCCAAACAAATATAACTTTACTCCATAAAATTCATGGGGTCAACCGGCGCCCCGTCTTTCATAATTTCAAAATATAAATTTGGTCCTTCGACACTATAATATTTCGTCGGTGAATTCAGTGTTCCCACTTCCTCTCCGGCTGCAATATAATCTCCAACTGCTGCCGCCACTTCATCCAGCTGGCCATAAACCGCAGTATACCCATTTCCCATATCAAGTGTCACAGTAGTTCCTGTCTGGGCAGTCTGTTCAATACTCTCTACAACTCCTGCTGCCGCTGCGTGATCACTTCTCCTGCGTTCCACCAATAATCAGTGCAGGATTATATTTATACTGCTCCAATGTTGGAAAATATACTGTATGATCCATACTAAAACTCAAAAGTGTTGCTCCGCTTGCCGGCCAGGCAAGTGTACTTTCCTGAGTAAACCACAAATCCTGTGTATTTGAAGATGCTGTGCTTTGAATTTCCTCTGTGGATGTATTTCCATTCTCCATACTGTTTTCATTCTCTTGCTGAACATCCTTTTTGGGATTCCTGGTTTTCTTCATTATCCTCTTCTGAATCTGTGTCTGTAGGAAGAATATCATCTGTATTCGCCAATGTACTATCATCTTCTGTAAGCTGTTCTGCTGTTGTTTGCGCATCTTTTATCTGCTGCTCCATGTCTTTTTTGTAATGATTGTATGTGTAGCTTCCAACCATTGTAATTACCGCAACAAAACAAAGTACTACGCCAACTGCAGCTCCCTTTCCTTTCAAAAGGCCGGTCTTTCATTTTTATTCATAATCATCACCTCTGGCTATAGCATTGCCTGAAATGATTGTTCTTATTCATCTAGGTGGTGTAGTTCTGTTCCTTCATAAAAAATATTGCAGGATCTCTTCATAATTTTTCCCATCCTTTGCCATTTCCTGTGCAGTCCACTGACTCATTCCGAATCCGTGCCCTTTTCCAACAGTTGCAATCTTCAACCCGTGTGGACTTTCATAAAAAGAAAATGAACTCGAAGGAAGTTTCAGTGCATCACGGAACTGATCTCCTGTACATATCGTCTCTCCAATCCTCATTTTTCTGACATAACCGGAAGAATCCCATTCCTGAATTTCAAAATCTTCGTATCCATACCCATTTTCTGCTTTTTTCTGTTCCTCTGCCACAAGGAATTCTCTACATCTCTTTTGTATCTCTTTATATTCTATCAAATGTACCTGAATTTCATCTTCTGCCGCCTTGTCAAGCGGACATTCTTTTGCTGTGATGTACGGATAATCTGCATTCCCAAGTACCTCCTGCACATCTCTGGTCTTTCCATTACTGGATTGATGAAACGGTGCCCATGCAAAGGTCTCATGATACCACAGTACAATTCCTTTTTGTTTCCTGTGCTGCCTGTTGACATTTTTCAAATTCTCTTCGTATTTTGTCCCCCCACTTTTTCTTCATCTGAGTCTGCGTCAGACATTTATCCAAAAGAGTCTGCTTTTCTTTCTCTGTTCTGTACAACTCTGTACGTAGAACAACCGCCTGTGCCTTCAATGCTTCTATTTCATATCCACCATCTGTTTCTCCTGCGAGCATTTCTGCGAGATACACAGATGCATTATCGCTGTCAGCTCCCTGCACCGCATTTTTCCTTTTATAAAAACAGAAATGATATAAGGAAGTAAAAACAAAAATGTATGATAAGAAATGTCTGCATAGGAACGGAAGTCCTTCAGAATAAAGTAGGTATCCGCTTTGTCTGTACACTGTGTATTCAGCAGTGAGTTATACAGATTGATATACATGTTGTGATCACCGTTAGAATATGTTCCATCCATCAGCTGATCTACGACACTGTTTGATCTCCCAATCATTAAAGTAAACATCTGTTGGGTTGTAACCGCCATTGTTTTCATAGTTGATTACTTCGTCTGCGCTCAGACCGAAGATAAATGCATTTTCTTTGCCAACTTCATCAACGATCTCAACGTTAGCACCGTCCATAGTTCCCAGAGTCGGTGCCCCGTTCATCATGAACTTCATGTTACCTGTTCCGGATGCCTCCTTGGAAGCTGTGGAGATCTGTTCACTGATATCTGCTGCTGCGAAGAGCAGGCTCAGCATTCGATACTCGGTAATTCTCGATGAATACAACCTTCAGCTTGCCTTCGATAGAAGCATCATTGTTTACAACATCTGCTACAGAGTTGATCAGTTTGATGATCTCTTTCGCACGAAGGTATCCTGCTGCTGCCTTTGCTCCGAAAATGAATGTTCTCGGATAGAAATCCATCTCCGGATGAGCCTTGATCTGGTTATACAGATACATTATATGCAGGATGTTAAGCAGCTGACGTTTGTATTCGTGCAGACGTTTTACCTGAACATCAAAGATCGAGCTTGGGATCGACATCGATTCCGTTATGCTCCTTGATGTATTTTTGCAAGACGCTCTTTTATTCTGGTATTTAATCGTCATAAATTCCTTCTTGCCTTCTTTCGTCTTCAACAAGTGGTTTCAGCTTTCAATCTTGGAGAAGATCTGTGATCCAGTCCGGCACCGATCTTGTCTGTTACCCAGTCGGCAAGCAGCGGATTCGCATGAATAAGGAAACTTCTCTGTGTAATACCATTGGTCTTGTTATTGAACTTCTCAGGCATCATCTGATAGAAATCCTTAAGTTCCTGGTTCTTCAGGATCTCTGTATGAAGCTTTGCAACACCGTTGACAGAATAGCCTGCAACGATCGCAAGGTGTAGCCATCTTAACCTGACCGTCCATCAGGATCGCCATCTTCTTTACTTTCTCTTCATTACCAGGATACTGTGCTCTTACCTGCTCGACAAAGCGACGGTTGATCTCCTGGATGATCTGATATACACGCGGAAGGAGTCTGGAGAACAGCTCGATCGGCCATTTCTCAAGTGCCTCGGACATGATCGTGTGGTTCGTGTATGCACAGCATTTTGTTGTGATATCCCATGCTTCATTCCATCCGAGATTCTCCATCATCAAGAAGAATACGCATCAGCTCTGCTACTGCAACCGTCGGATGTGTATCATTCATCTGGAATGTTACCTTTCTCCGGCAGTTTGCTGATATCACCATGTTTTTTTTAAACTTTGTAATTGCAGCCTGGATACTTGCTGATACGAAGAAATACTGCTGTTTCAGTCTCAGTTCTTTTCCTGCGATGTGGTTATCATTTGGATAAAGAACTTCTACGATATTCTTCGCAAGGTTCTCCTGCTCAACGGCTTTGTGATAATCTCCACGGTCAAAAGAATCTAACTGGAAGTCTACGATCGCTTCTGCATCCCAGATACGGAGTGTGTTCACAATACCGTTGCCATAGCCCACGATGGGAAAATCAAAAGGGATGGCCTTAACAGACTGATAACCCTCCTGAACGAAATTGTCTTTCCTGTTCTCATCGTATTCCACACGGATATTTCCGCCAAAGCGTACTTCTTTCGCATACTCAGGTCTGCGCAGCTCGAAAGGGTTACCGTCATCAGCCAGTTATCGGGAACCTCTACCTGATAGCCGTCGCGGATCTCTGCTTGAACATACCATAACGATAACGGATACCGCAGCCATATGCAGGATATCCCAGCGTTGCCAGAGAATCCAGGAAACATGCTGCCAGACGTCCCAGTCCACCGTTACCCAGTGCTGCATCCGGCTCCTGGTCCTCGATCAGGTTCAGGTCAGATTCCCATCTCTTCCAGAGCTTCTTTTTACTTCCTTATATGCCGTCATGTTGATCAGGTTGTTTCCGAGTGCTCTTCCGAGCAGGAATTCCATGGACATGTAATATACGGTCTTCGGATCGTCCTTTCTCATACTGTTTCTGTGTTGCAAGCCAGTTATCGATGATGGCTTCCTTTACAGCATAAGATACTGCCTGGAAGATCTGCTGTGGAGTTGCCTCTTCTACGTTCCTTACGGAACAATGTCTTCACATTGTTCCGCACATCTCTTTTAAATAAACGTCTTTTTCAAATCTTGGATTATACATTTTCTACTTCCCTTCTTAAAAAACTGGGCTTTGATTTTTTCCACACCGATCGTTACAGCTTCTCCATTGATCTTCCACTCTTTTGTAGCCGTGCAGGTGCTGCCTTTGTAACTTCCAGTGCCAGTGTCTCATCTGCGATCGTAGATGCATTGTCTGCAAATACTTTCTCTGCTTTCTCTGTTCCTTCGTAAGTTACCGCGATCTTATCCATAACTTCGAATCCGGCTTCCTTACGCATGGTCTGTACTTTACTGATGATCTCACGAACAAATCCTTCTTCCAGAAGTTCTTCGGAAAGGTTTGTATCCATAACAACTGTGATTCCGTTGTCATTCTCAGATACATATCCCGCATCTGTGCAGATTCAATCAACAGATCTTCGCGGAACAGAGTCACTTCCTGTCCATTGATATCAAGCTTCAGGGCATCTGTAGCATTTAACTCATCCATTGCTGCATTTCCTTCGAGGTTATCGAGTGCTGCTTTAATACCTCCTAACATTTTACCATATTTTGGTCCGACTGTCTTTAACTGAGGTTTAAAAGTATATGAAGTAAAGTCACGAACATCTTTAAATGTTACATTCTTTACATTTAATTCATCTTTTACGATGTCTTTGTAAAATTCCGGAACTTCGAAATCAGCTTTTACATACATCTGTCCGATTGGCTGACGGTTCTTGATATTTGCAGTATTTCTGCAGGCACGGCCCATAACAACCAGTTTCAGAACGTTGTCCATGTTAGCTTCCAGCTCTGTATCGATATGTGCTTCATTTACAACAGGGAAGTCACACAGATGGATACTTTCCGGTGCACTTTCATCAACGCTTCTTACCAGGTTCTGATAGATGTCTTCTGTCATGAACGGGATCATCGGAGCTGCTGTCTTGCAGATGGTTACCAGTGCTGTGTACAGAGTCATGTAAGCATTGATCTTATCCTGCTCCATTCCTTTGCCCAGAAACGTTCACGGCTTCGTCTTACATACCAGTTACTCATGTCGTCTACGAAGCTCTGAAGTGCCTTTGCAGCCTCTGGAATCTTGTAGTTGGACAGATCATAGTCTACTGCCTTGATTGCGGAATTGAGCTTAGACAGCAGCCATTTATCCATAACAGCCAGCTTGTCGTATTCCAGTGTGTATTTTGTCGCATCGAAATCGTCGATATTCGCATACAGTACGAAGAACGCGTAGGTGTTCCACAGGGTTCTCATGAACTTTCTCTGTCCTTCTACAACGGCTTTTCCGTGGAAACGGTTCGGCAGCCACGGTGCACTGTTGACATAGAAGTACCAGCGGATCGCATCTGCGCCGTATTTCTCCAGTGCGTCGAATGGATCAACTGCATTTCCTTTGGACTTACTCATCTTCTGACCGTTCTCATCCTGGACGTGTCCAAGTACGATAACGTTCTTGTATGGTGCTTTATTGAAGAGCAGAGTTGAAATCGCAAGCAGTGAGTAGAACCATCCACGAGTCTGGCCTACCGCCTCGAGATGAAGTCTGCCGGGAAATGTTTCTCGAACAGTTCCTTATTCTCAAATGGATAGTGGTGCTGTGCAAATGGCATAGATCCACTGTCGAACCAGCAGTCGATAACTTCCGGTACTCTGTGCATCTGTTTGCCGCAGCATGGGCACTTGATCGTTACTTCGTCGATGTATGGACGGTGAAGCTCGATCTCATCCGGGCAGTTATCAGACATAGATTTCAGCTCTTCAATACTTCCGATCGAATGCTGGCATCCACACTCACACTCCCAGATATTCAGAGGAGTTCCCCAGTAACGGTTTCTGGAAATACCCCAGTCCTGAACGTTCTCAAGCCAGTCACCAAAACGTCCTTTGCCGATGCTCTCCGGAATCCAGTTGATTGTATTGTTGTTGGCGATCAGGTCATCCTTTACTGCTGTCATCTTAATGAACCATGACTCACGAGCGTAGTAAATAAGTGGTGTATCACATCTCCAGCAGTGTGGATAGCTGTGCTCGAACTTCGGTGCATCGTAGAGAAGTCCGCGTCCGTCGAGGTCTTTTAATACTTCCGGGTCAGCTTTCTTAACGAATAATCCGGCAAATGGAGTCGTCTCTCCCATGTTACCTTTTTCGTCTACTAGCTGTACGAATGGCATATCATATCTACGTCCAACCTTGGCATCGTCTTCACCAAACGCAGGCGCGATATGAACAACTCCGGTACCATCTGTCAGTGTTACATAAGTATCGCATGTAACGAAGAATGCTTTCTTGTTCTGCTTAGAAGCGCAGTCATAAGCACACTGGTATAATGGCTCATATTCTTTGTATTCGAGATCTTTACCTTTGTATGTCTCAAGAATCTCGTAAGCCTTTGTTCCGTTTTCTTCATCGGCAAGTCTGCCAAGTACGGTATCGAGAAGTGCAACAGCCATGTAATACGTATAGCCGTCGGCAGCTTTTACTTTCGCATAGTCTTCTTCCGGGTTTACACCAAGTGCAACGTTGGATGGAAGTGTCCATGGTGTTGTTGTCCATGCAAGGAAGTATGCATCCTCTCCTACTACTTTGAAACGAACGATTGCAGAACGTTCTTTTACATCTTTATACCCTTGCGCTACTTCCTGTGCGGAAAGCGGAGTTCCACAACGAGGGCAGTAAGGCACGATCTTGAATCCTTTGTAAAGGAGCTTCTTGTCCCAGATTCTCTTGAGTGCCCACCACTCAGACTCGATGAAGTTGTTATCGTATGTTACATATGGGTCATCCATGTCAGCCCAGAAGCCTACGGTATTAGAGAAGTCTTCCCACATACCTTTGTATTTCCATACGCTTTCTTTACATTTCTTGATGAATGGTTCCATACCGTATTTTTTCGATCTGGTCTTTTCCGTCCAGTCCGAGAAGCTTCTCAACTTCCAGCTCTACGGGAAGTCCGTGTGTATCCCATCCGGCCTTTCTTGGAACTTCGTATCCTTTCATTGTACGGTATCTTGGGATCATATCCTTGATAACACGTGTCAGTACGTGTCCGATGTGCGGTTTTCCGTTGGCTGTCGGAGGGCCATCGTAGAACATATAGATCTCGTTGCCTTCACGGTCACGCATACTTTTTTTGAAAATGTTGTTGTCTTCCCAGAATTTCTCTGTCTGTTTTTCTCTGTCTACAAAATTAAGATCCGTAGAAACTTTCTTATACATATTTACCTCCATAAAATTAAAACATAGAATTAAAAAAGCTTCCGCCCTGTATAGGACGAAAGCTGTACTTACGTTTATAAACCACCTAACATACCATCATATGTCTTCCCTGTAACGGAGGAATGCCGTCAGTTTTTTACTTGGCAGTCAGGCTTTTGTTCACACCCTGAAACCGTTCAAAATCTGCAACTCAGAAGTGATATTCAGATATATCTTACTTGTACCGGACTTCCACCATCCCCGGCTCGCTATTGCTTTCTGTTATATCCTACTGTCTTCGTCAGCGTTTTTTCACATTCCTTATTATATGCAGTAATCCTAAAAAATCCGTCAAGGGTTTTTACCTTTTTTAATCGGTTTTTCTCCATATTTTTCATATATTTTCTATTTTTTCTTCTACGGCGTATAATCAGCACGATCAGACTGAAGATCAGAATCACCAGTGCTACGCATCCTCCGGCGATCATATATTTTTCTGCACTTGATTTTCCGGCAAATTTTTTCTGTCCGAAATCCCATACTGCTTCTACTTTCTGCAAAAAATTCTTCCAGATACTCTTTGCACTTGATTTTCCACCGTTTTTCTTCGAATCACCGGAATTATCCACATCCTTCGGCTTACTGTCCACACGTTCTTTCCCGGTGCTTACTTTCTGTAAATACTTATCCGTAAATTTTGCCGTTGCACTTCCAACCTGATGGCCGTCATATATATACCGGATCGTTCCCTCTCCGGTATCTTCATCTACATCCGTAATTTCATAATCTATATCTTTGTATGATACATCCTTCGGCAGGATCACATATCCGTCCTCCAGCGGCTGATATTCATTTCCGCCTGTCTGCACGGATTCTGTATCCTCACTTCCATCTGACTGTGCCGATACAGCACTCTGGCTATCCGCAGCCGATATAAATTTCTCTACTTCATCCGGTTTCTTCTCATCTGCCACCTGGATCTTCTGGAAATTGTTAAATGCATATTCGAACAGATTCTTCGTATCCGGATATATATTCACACCATGTGTCCGAAGTACGACACATACCAGTTTCATATTGCCATTATCGGCCAATGTGATCAGCGTAGATAATGCATTCGATGTATATCCTGTCTTTCCTGCAACCGCATACTGGTAATAATTTTTTATTTTCTTTGATCAGCATCTTATGATGCTGTGGAAATACATGTTCTTCCGTCGTATCGGATGCCGGGATCTTATAACTCTGCTCCTGGCAGATCTTCAGGAATTCCGGATAGCGCCAGATCTCTCTGCCGATCAAAGCCATATCGCGCGCACATGTATAATGATTGTCATCATGAAGCCCGTTCGCATTGACGAAATTGGAATTATTGCCGCCAAGGCTTTTACATTCTTTGTTCATCTGCTGGATGAACCAGTTGTAATCATGTCCGGCATTTTTTCCCGACATTTTCCGCCACCGCATAAGCTGCTTCATTCGCTGAGGCAAGCAGCGTCGCATATAATGCCTGTTCCAGCGAGATCACATTACCTTCTTTTAATCCAACCGAAGAATCTCCCGGCTGCATAAAAGATATGCAGTCATTGGAAAATGTTACCTTGTCTGACAGATTGCCGTATTTTAAAAGCAATAAGACTGGTCAGGACTTTTGTGATACTTGCCGGGTACTCATGTTCATCAATATTTTTCGCATATAAGATGCTTCCTGTTCCCGCATCCATCACGATTGCAGCTTCACCGTATGTGCCCGGTCCTTTTGGCCAGTTCTTCCAACCATTCGACTGGATCTCCATCTTATAGGCATCTTCTTCTGCCTTCTTTTCCCGCTCTTCCGGCGTCATGTCTTCTTCTTTTTTCTCTTCCTTCTTATTGGAATCATCTTTTTGATGCGTCTGCCGCCTGATTGCTCTCTCGCTGCCACCAGGTTCCGCATATACTTTCTGACTTACCGTTCCCGGTATTACTGTAAATAAGGCCAAGATCAATATTATAATCCTGGCCACAACTTTCTTGCTCTGTTTCATTATACTCGCCCGTTTACTGTCCCCTTATATTCATCTTTTGTAAATCCCTTTAATATAACAACTGCTCGATCTTCTTTTTATTCGCATCAAAATCAACCTTCAGTACCTGCATACCCTCATAAGTGATATCTGTATACGTTCCGTCCTGTGGAATGCATGTCTGCTGCATCTTCAGATCGTCTACCGACAGAACATCTTTTGCCATAGAGTACATCTCTGATACACTCATATTCGTCTTTACATGATTTACAGCGTAATTGATCAGAGGCAGTAATGCGCTTGGATCCTTCTTCTCCATAATCTTACGGTAGATTCCATACATTACACTTCTCTGACGTCTTGTTCTTTCAAATCATTGCCCAGTGTACGGTTTCTCGCATGCGCAAGTGCCTGGGATCCGGTCAGTGTCACATCTCCGGCCTGAATATCCGGCATACCATTCTCTCTGTAATAAGCAGCCTCTTCTTCACTGATGAATACGGTCACACCGCCAATCTCATCGATTACATTTACCAGATCATCAAAGCTGATCGTAATATAATTCTGAATATCAAGATCATATGTCTTATTGATCGTGTTGATCGTAAGTCCCACTCCGCCGTATGCATAAGTATGGCCCAGACGGCTCTTTCCATGTCCGTCAATATCAACCAGCGAGTCTCTCAGGAATGAGATTGCTGTTGATTTTCCTTCTTTTTGTTAAAGGATACCATCATCATACTATCAGAACGTCCCCGGTCCGCATCCGGATCTCTGGAATCCGTACCTACCAGAAGGACATTATATACATCCTTGTCTTTTCTCTTTTCTTTGGCGATCTTAACCTTCTTTGCATTCGGATCTACTTTGTCTGCCGACACAACCCCTACAGAGTCCCCGTAGAATTTCCACCAGATCGACCCGTAGATACCGCCAATCAGCAATACGATCAATAATATTATAATTCCTGCAATCTTACGTTTTTTGTGTTTTCGAAAAAACTTCATCTGTCGGTATCCCCCTAGTCCTTGATCACACGGCCAAACTTGTCCGTCGAACCTTTTTCCATCTTGCCATAGTGACCGTAAGCTCCGTATTTACCATAACTTCCGTAGTGGCTTCCATAGCTGCCGTAATTGCCGTAACGTCTGTATCCATAGCCGTATCCTTGTCCACCGGATGAATTATCCCCGTTGAACACATATCCCAGCATATCGATTCCACTTAATGCAAGGCTTTCTACGCCTTCTCTGATCTCGCGAAGCTTCGTATAATCATAGCGGATCACATAAAGGGCCGCATCTACATATTTGCCCAAAAGCGGTGCATCTGCCAGAAGTTCGGATGGCGCAGTATCCAGGATGATAATGTCATATTTTGACTTCAGATCTTTGATCAGTGCTCTCATACGTCCGCTTCCTATCAACAGCGAATTCTCTCTATCCGGTGCGCCGCCGAAAATGACATGAAGGCTTCCGTTCTCATTCGTTCTTTCCTTCGGAAGCTTTACATTGGTAATTGCTTCAGATAACGGCACTTCTTTCTTAAGAACCGAGCCAAGTCCCGGATGTGGTTCCTGCTCGTTCATCACTCCTGCAATCGAAGGATTTCTAAGATCACAGTCGACCAGCAGTACTTTCTTTCCCTGCTGTGCAATGGAAATTGCCAGATTCGCCGAAAGTGTCGTCTTACCTTCTCCCGGGATCGAACTCGTAACAAGCAGGGTCTGGTATTCCTTTTCTCCACATCTTTCATAATACGGATACGAAGCTTTCTTATCGCTTCCAGATAACTCATGGAGATTCTTTCATTTAACAGGCTCACTGAATTATAAAATGTCTCTTTTTACGCTTTTCGTGCGGACATACGGGATACTTCCCAGATCCTGCAGATTGATATTCTTCTTCAGATCCTTTCTTGACTTCACAGTCCTTCTGGAAAGCACATACAGCAGAAGAATCACACAACCTATGATCGCACCTTTTAAAGCTCCACGCTTGTAAGATCCACGTATAACCTCCACACGTTTGGTATCTGTCGGGATACCGGTCTCATCCAGAATCGTAAGCTTGGTCTCTCCAAGTACGAATTCCGCAACTTTCGGATAATTCTTTATGACTGATTTTAACGTCTTATATGCCATCTGCGGATCATTTCCCGATACGGATATTGTCAGAAGATTCGTTCCGTCATCCGCTTTAACATCGATCGATCCCGGCATGGAATCAAGCCCCATGTCCTCAGCAACTACATCCTTCAGTACACCACTGGTAAGAATATACGGGAACACTTCCGCCATCTGCTGGGCAGACTGTGCATTCACATAGTCCATGCCGCCGACAGATGTCACCGACACTGTTGCCGATGCCACATATTTTGACTGATAACTGGTACTCACCGAGAAATAAGACTGTACTGCGCAAATAATTATAAGCCCGATGAGCAGCCACCACAGCCTCTTCACACCATGATAAATATCCAACATAACATTTGTCAGATCAATCTTCTCAGGCGCATCTACACGTTCACTTCCTGATTTGTCTCTATAATCGCCCATATACTCTACATTCCTTTACTTCTTCCATAATTGCCGTAACGTCCGTATTTGCTGTATTTACCATAATAATGTCCCACCGGACTGTCCACCAGGCCGGAGAACGATCTTACACCGTTCAGTACAACTCCCAGTACCTTACCTTCCTTGTCACGGAAAGCGTCCATTACTTCATTGATGTCTTCAGCCAGCATATAATTCTGCTTTGCCACGATCATAACCGTATCTGCACAATGTGCAAATATCTGCGCATCTCCGATGATTCCTGCCGGTGGTGTATCAATGATCACATAATCCACAAATTTCCTGCATGCAGCCATTAGCTTAAAAAATGACTCCGAGTTAAGCATCTCCGTCGATGAGGAATAGCAGTTCTTTCCACCCATGAACAACATATGCTTTCTGGTACACGGAACCATGACATCCGCAAGAGATCCGTTTCCTCTCAGATACTCTCCCAGTTCATTCTCCTCTTTTGGCTCCATACCAAAGATCAGGAACTGCGACGGTCTTCGGATATCACCATCTACCAGCAGTACCCTCTTGGACTGTTCTGCCAGCGTGATCGCCAGATTGGCGGCAACCGTAGATTTTCCTTCATTTTCAGATACACTGGTTACCACGAGGACTTTCTGTTCATTCGTTGCCATCCGGTATTCTACCTTGGCCGCCAGTTTCTTATAACTTTCCACGAACCGGAAGCTTGCTACCGGATCATCAACCAGGATCGCTTTTTTCTTACGCCGGAATATATCCCGAATCGTCTTATATTTCCATTCATAACTGATGGCTCCGAGACTTCTGGCATCCAACTTCTTCTCGATCTCATTCTCCTGTTTAATAGTATTCTTCATATAAGAGAACAGTCCGAGGAGGATGATCACCAGTGCTCCTGCCACAAGTCCGCCCTTCTTAGCCTGTCCGCCTGCATCCAGCGGATTATCCGGTGTATACGGGACTTTCGGCTCCTCCAGCACATCCATAACCGCACTGCCCACCGTATACAGCGATACGCTGCTATAGTTATCCATGACCGTACGGATAATATCTATGGAATCCTTCGGCGTATCTGCCGTCACACTTAAGACCAGCATATTGGTACCTTCCAGCACCTTTGCATGAATGTCTGCATCCAGCTCTTCCACCTTCAGCTTCTCACAGATCTTCTTCTCCATAATGTTACTTTTTAATATCTTCTCAAATGTCTTCGCCATTGTGTTGGCCGAGCTCAGATTACTGTACGCATTCGCATCGCCTCTGGATGCCACCACAAATGTCGCCTGCGTTGTATACTCCGGAACATACCTGCTGCTTACAACTACATAAGTTAACAACGCTCCCGCAATTGCCCCCAGGATGATCACCCACCAGTTGGACACTATATCATGCACAAGAGTATACAGATCCAGGTCAGTATCCATAAATGCCGGCATGTCATTTCTATTATTACTTTCCATCCTGTGTTCCCTCCTGATCCTGTACCACAACGAATAACTTTGTCACCGCAGTCGGTGCTCCCTCTGCCGTATAAGAATATTCCACCGGATAAACCCCTGCTTTGGAATAATCCACTTCTGATTTCACACTGATCGCTTCTCTTGTACCTGCAAGAGCCTCTCCGTCATCCGCATACGTATATGTTGCACCATTCATCTCCATACCTTTGACATAAGACATCGGATCGATTTCATGTCCTACTGTTGTATATGCGATATAATCCGATAATACCGGATATTCTTTCATCTGCTCCTGTCTGTCACCGGATTCTGTTACGGTCACTTCGAGAGGCACTGAACACACATCACCCGCACTGTTACTTACCTGTACGGTCACTTTGTAAATTCCTGCAGCTGCATTATACATACCATCATCCAGACTGGTACGTATCTGACTGGTCAGGTCACCATCAAGGCAATCCTCTGCCTTCATATTCTCCGTAAGGTTCGCCTTTGACAATTCCGTTATCGAATATCTAAGCGGTGCCTTCAGATGGATCTTCGGCAGCGTGTAATCTTCGTACTGTACGGTTCTTTCCAATGTCCCTGTCTGGTTCGCCTTATCGAATACCACATACGTAATGGTACGCTTGCCCGGCGCAATAAAATGCGACATCGAAGCGATACGTACAGACGATGTCAGGTCACCGTCACGGTTGTCTTCTGCTTTGACACCTTTCAGAAGTGCTTTCTTCTGCTTCTTCTGATCGGTCTGCACACTCAGTGTCACGGTCTTATCCTTGCATGTGATCACCGGCGGTGTATGGTCTTCCAACATCTTGGACTTCACAGTATATCCGGCAAATATGACACAGGATGCCACAAATATCAGGCATACTGCTATTTTTAGTCTCCTCATAATTCTTCTCCTTTATTGTTAATATAGCTGTTGCCGTCCGGAATACGGGACCGGTTCTAATCTCAGGATTTCCCGGTTGTCACAGATCCTTGCCGGATTATACTGAAACAGCACATCCAGATAGTTCTCGGAATACTCCCGGCTCAGTTCTTCATACACATCCATAGCATATACGGTGTCCTCTGAAGTGGACTGTGTGCATCACTTGCGATCACAGAAATCAGATTATGCCGCAAAAGACTGTCGGCCGCACGCTTCGGTCCTCCTCCGAATCTTCCGAGGAAGCTTCCCTTATTCGCCTGAATCACATATCCTTTTCTGAACCAGCGGTACGCGATCTGCGGATAATCCTGTATAAATTCATACCTTTCCGCATGGGCGATCACCGGTCTTGCTCCGACTTCTTCAGCTCTCTTCAGAATAGAATCCGCAAATTCAGGATCTTCATCAAATGCAAATTCCATCAGAATATACCGGCTCTGGTTAAGCGGCATGATCTTTTGATTCACGATCAGCTCCGGAAGGTCTTCTGTCGAAAATACTTCCATTCCCGGCAGGATCTCTATCGGGATCTTCTCTTCCCTGACCGCTCTGACCACACTTTCATATCTGTCAATATATTCTCTTCCGAAATAGTTCCCATACATTCCCGGGATATTGCAATGCGGGGTCGCTATGATCTTGTCCACTCCGCTGTCTGCTGCCATACGTGCCATCTCCAGCGTATCATACATATCTTCGGCTCCGTCATCAATCCCCGGGAGTATATGCGCATGTATATCTATCATCTCATCATCCTTTGTAATTTATAGTCTTTTTTATTATATCATTTTCAAATTATGGAGTAAAGAAAACGATACTTACTATTTCATTACTATTTCTTACTTGTCTCCTTCAGATATCTGACTGTTGCTTCTGTGTATCTGCACAAATATTCCGGTACGCCGTCTGCCTTTCCGGTCTCCGCAATCGCTGCCGCTGCACAAGTGTTACATACCTTTCTGAGCCTGCAGCTGTTACATCTGGCTGCGGTCCGGATACCTTCTGTCTCCTTCACCGTATGTCTCCACGCTTCTTCAAATCCCGTATCTCGAAGTGAAATACTCGGCTTATCCAGTACTACGCAGGCACGCATCTCTCCCTGCCAGTTCACCACAAAAGAACTCTGTCCGGCGCGACACGACATATGACCCGGAACTTCTTCTCCTTCCGGTGTATTGTGCGCTTCATCCAGTCTGAGTTTGCGGTATTCGGCAAATACTTCCTCGCCCATCTCTCTCCGCAATATCTCCACGCGTGCTTTTGCCGCCATCTCCGGATCTAGCCTGACCTGAACATTATATGCATGTCCACGTTCCCTGACCGACGGATACATATAGGTATCAATCCGCACCGGTGCTCCCAGCGACTCACCTGTCTCGATGATCTTCATCCTGTCATCCACATTCGCCTTTGCAAGACTTCCATTCACCTTCACGTCGATGTTCCTCTCCCGCAAAAGACGGATTCCGTTTACCGCTTTATCAAATCCTCCCGGATAGTGACACAGACGTTCATAAGTCTCATTGCCTGCGCCATATAATGTAATATTCATTCTTCTTGGCTTGTTTTCCGCAAAAAAATCCGCCCACTTCTCATCAATCAGTGTTCCATTGGTGTTGATCGTAACGATCATCCCCAGCTCGCGAAGCTTCTGATATAATTCCCGGAAATGCGGATACAGCAGCGGTTCGCCACCGGTCAGAAAGTACAAACAGTGTCCCGGCTTTCATCATATCTTCTGCCGTTTTCGTCCATTCTTCCATCGTGCGCAGCCTTCCCACCTCTTCCATCTCTTCTCTGCTCATACGCACATAACACATATCACAGTTCAGATTACAAAGCGGCAGCAATTCCAGCACTCCATATAGCGGCACTTTCTTCTCTGCCGCCATTGCAAACATCTGTTGCTCTATTGTAGTTCCATCTTCCATTAATTCCATATTGGTTCCTCGATATTTCCCCTAGATTTTAAAAAAAGAACCGGGAATCCGGTTCTTTTTTGTGTATGTATATATGTTTGTTTTATGATTTTGCAGTTTCCCAGGTATTCTTATCAAGATCAGTTGTACAATGCACATTTGTTCCATCTTCAGTCCAGATAATAACCTTCTGCGCTGCATGGTCATGGAACGGGCGTGTGTCAATCATGAATCCATTGACAAAATCATCAGTTGATGGGGCTTCATGTGTTGCCCCACATGCATGATATTTGTTTAAGTATTGATCCCTTCTATCATATATTCCATTCTTATTAGAATCAACATATACTTTATATGGATAATCCCATAAATTTTCATCTCCCGCATTACAGTTAAATTTATACACTTTTCCCGCTATCACCACATGCTGCCACATACTCATTTGCCACAAATCTTTCGCCCACCATAGTAGGTCTTACATACGCCCTCTTCATAACTATGCACTCCTTTTATAATTACATTACTTCTTATCGTTCATTAGTTGCCTATCTATACTATATTATTATAAAGGATTCCATATTCAAATTCAATACTTATCTTTTGAATTTTACGTCTTTTTATTACATTTCATCCCTACAAACAGCGCACTTCCATCCTTTTCAGAAATCCATCGCCATCCGGCTCGATTCTTCCTCATCCAGTTCCGTTACCTTCGTCTCCATAACACGGTACACCCTCTGGCACATATTCAACACACTTGGTCTGTGTGTTGTCACAATACAAGTCTTGTTCGGTTTCTGCTCGATAATGTTACGCAGTACCTTTCGCTCCGTTGTTACATCCAGCGCCGACGTCGCCTCGTCTAACAGAAGGATCGGTGCATTACGAAGAACTGCACGTGCGATAGAGATACGCTGTGCCTGTCCTTCCGAAAGACCGCGTCCACGTTCTCCGAGCGCACTGTTGATCGTATCCGGAAGCTTCTCTACAAATTCCCATGCACAGGCAATCTTCAACGCCTCGATAATCTCTTCATCCGTAGCATCTTCTTTGACCATCCGCATATTCTCAGCAATCGTACCGGAAAGGATCGTATTTCCCTGAGGTACGTAAGCGAAGAAATGTCTCGTCTCGGCATTCAGGACGATTTCTCTTCCGTTGGATGCAACGATCACAGCCTCTCCTTCCTGCGGACGGATCAGTCCAAGGATCAGACGGATCATCGTCGTCTTTCCTTCTCCTGAAGGTCCCACAAGTGCCACGATCTCGCCCGGACACGCTTTAAAATACGAATCCGTAATAACTCTTGTTCCTTCTACGTATGAGAAATTCACATCCTTCATCAGCACCTCGAATCCATCCTCTGCGAACGGATCCAGCTCCTCACTCTCACTGATATGCACCTCTTTCGGAAGCTCTACCAGCTCTCGGATTCTGTGTGCCGACACCGAACTATTTAGAAATGACGGGATGATCGAAACCACGTTATTGAATGCGCCCGACAGATTACTTCTCTGCTGCAGGAATAATGTCATCGTTCCGTATGTGATCGTATGTGTCCACAGCAAGAACAGACAATATCCGAACGCTATGAATTCCACTCCCGTGCCCATAACCGACAGCAGGATATTGGTCTTGATGGAGAACATATTGTACTCCAGACTGACATCTTTGAATTTACCCTGCCACCAGCGCATTAACCGGCTGTAATGCGGTGCGATGCCAAATGATTTGATCGTATCAAAATTGTAGAATGCTTCCACCTCGAACGTCATCAGCTTACTGCTCATTTCCCTGGTCTTCTGACTATATTCTCGCTGCTTCTTGATCATGAACCTCGACATCAGAAGCATGAACGGTGCGCTTGCCAGTGCCAGAATTGCCATCACCGCATTATAATGAAGAATAACCAGAAATGTCGCTATGAAATTATAGATTGCGATCACAATCGTCGGAAGCCAGCTGATTGCGTTGCTGCTGACCGTTCCAATGTCGCCGTTGAAACGGTTCAACACATCCCCGTTGGAATACTTATTGATCTCCAGCCAGTCGGCATCCACAATCTTATCGAATATATCCGCCTGGATATCATTATTGATATAAATACTTAATTTGGTCGAGATACGGCTGATAATGCTGCTGAACAGAAGGCTGAACAATGAACTTCCTACCATAACAATGATTAGGATCATCAGTTTATTCGTCTTATACCCGGTAATGATATCGATCAGATATTTCCCCGCCACACTGCTGACAAGTCCCATAGAAGTACTGAAGATACCAAGGATCGTATAGAACACGATTGCCCACTTATACCGGACACTGTAGCCGAATATCCATTTCCAGTCATCAATGATCTCCGAAAATGTCCCATCTTTCCACTTCGCGATCAGAATATCCAGAGACTCGAAAGACAGGCCGTTCTTTCCTTGATTTTTATCATTATTTTCTTGCATTTATTCCTCTCCTCGTCCACCGGAAAGTACATCTTCCAGACATCTCACCGCATCTTCGGATATGTCGCACTCCAGATGATATACCGGAACCTCCTTCAGTAAAATCTCAAGCTCATCCATTGCCTGTATCTGAAACTCGCTGTTCCATGCATTGATCGTAATCTGTTCCATTACTTTCCGCAGAGCCTCAAGCCCTTTCAGACGGCTGATACGATTTTCCTTTCGCCTGTGACAGCATAACGATTGCTCTGACCGGATAGGACTTATTGTTACAGATCTCTGAGCTTCCGCAGACCGGCCATCCATTCGCGTACCATCCATCTTCTTCACGGATAAGAAGCGAACGGTCGCCATTCACCGTCCATGTTCCGCGGTACTTTTCCCACAAGCCTGCCTGCGTGGATTTTCCCCGTCTCAGACGGCGCAGAAAAGAGCACTGCCGTATCTTCATAACACATATATGCAGAATGCAGTATCATCGAATGATCTTTAATAGCCTGCTTTTCCAGCGAGAAGGCCGCCAGGTATACCGTATCCTGGTCAAGCATCTCTGCCACTTCGGGAACAAACCAGACATGATATTGATTTACACCCTCCTGGCTGCTCACCGCATAATGCCAGTCCATTCCAAGAAAATTAATAAAGCGGCATTCCCCGCCCGACGTCTGAAATACCGTAAGATTATCACGGTAGATTACTCTTCCCGTCTTTTTCCCCAGAAGATCTTCTTTGATCTCATCAAGGTTCTCTGTCATCTCTACCTGATAACGGATGACCTCATCATCCGGCCTCTTTGCCTGCCCGGTCCGAAATTTTTCCAGATTCCGCGGACTTTTCATAGATAACGGAGCCGTAATCTCAATCTCCGTATGCCCGATCCTGTACAGGCGGGTGATTGACTCATTCTGTTCTACCATGTTCCATCTTCCCTCGTACACTCAATAAAGCCATTCTCCACAAGCGCACCGACAAAAGCGATCGTGTCCCTTCTTGCAGTCTCTTCATCAATCTCATATGTATCCAGAACCATCCGGATCATCTCTTCCAGGCTATCCACCTTTTCGATATTCTCCCAGATGAATTTAGCCGTATCACTGATCGTGATCATTCCATTGAACTCCTGCGAAGTTGCCCCCGTCGGCACCAGTACACATTCACCTGCGATCTCCCTTAATATAAATTCCTTTACAATCTTCATATAACTTTTCTCCTTGATTTTATTGTTCCATCATAGCATTGCCGCCGTCTGTATGCAACCGGGTCACTTTTTACTTTTGTTAAAAAAACAGAGTTTTTCATGAAATACTGTCACAAAAAACTCTGCCTTATCTTTATAGTGCAACTAAAAGCATTATAATTAATATTATTAAGATTACAATATATGCTATCAGGAATCCTTTGCTCTTTGCCTTATTAAGAAATATCAAAATCAATCCCATAAAAAGTGCAATAACCACCCGAGCGAAAGATTCATCGGTACTATAAATCCCTTTGGTCAACGTTCCTTTCGTAATATTTGAAAAATTAACCATAATTAAAGAAAATATCGAAACAAAGATTCCCATAAATGTAAGAATATTAGCATATATATGATTTTCTTTTTCTTCCAGAGATTCATTTGCCTTCTTTAATTCTTCGGTTCGAGCCTCATATTCATCCCGGTAATTTGCCAGTCCGCGATACTGATATTCATCATTAAATGATGCATCTTCCTGTTCATCATATGCTTTTTCCGGAACTGACTCTAATTGTTCAAAAATTATCTGCGCAATACTGTCATTTTCCCTTATAGTTATATTGGCACATGTTATATTCTGAATTCTCAAATAAATATATGTTTTATGCCCTGGATAATAATGCGGACCTGCCACAGACAACCCCTGTCTTATACGGGAATTCTTTTCTCCAATCCTTCCTATAAGATCTTTCGGCATATGTATCATTTCCCTTGTCTGAACAAATATAAATTCTCCCGGATGTAATGTATAACTATCCTTTAAGGCATCATCGCAAATTACACCTTTAATGTGAAGGTCATAGGAAATTGCATTTACATATTTTTCCGCATATCCCTCGCAAAAAATTTCTCCGAGCGTTCCTTTATGCTTTTATCTACTAAAATCATGATACCACTCCTTCCCTTTTATACTAACCCATTATATCCATCTGTTTTTTAAAATGCAAGGAAAGCACCTAAAACAATACAAAATATTTTATCATTTAATCACCTTCGCATAACACCACATAATCCCCCGGCGGAGCGGAATCATATGCAGCCATACATGCTCGAAGAATTCCCACCAGAAATCTCCCGGCTCCAGCCACTTTTCTTTTCTTCTGACTTTGGTGATCAGAGCAAATATCTGCTCTCTTTTACCGGTCCTTCTATCTGTGTCTGTGCATCGCCCACGATATAATACCCCTCCGGCCTGATCTTCCATATCCGGTGCATGACGAACTGCCCGCTCTTTCTCCGAAAAAATACAATATCACCTTTTGAAGCTCTCTGTCCGGCTTTTTGAAATATATCATATCCCTTGCATGGATCAGAAACGGTGCCATACTGCTTCCAAAGACCAACATGCTGACTTCCTTTCCTCTTCCGTCAGTTCCTTAAGCATACCAACATATTCTCTTGTATCTACAACTTTCATATTCCTCATCCTGCTTCTCTCTATCCGCACTTCGTCCGTCCCGTTTTTTCGCAAATTATGGTACAATTCTCAGCACATCCTTCGCATTGTTTTTTATGTATACATTAAATAGTACTCAATTTCTTTTTTATCATACCATCGCGGTTTTCTTCCTGCAACATCAAAATATTGCTTTAATTTTTCTACGTTTTTCGACAAATCTTCGCATTAATTTTATATTTTTTTCTGTTTGATTGCTCCAAATTCTTATATTTTTCTGTTAATATATTCCATTTACTGTCCATTTGTATCATTTTTCTATCTTTTCACTCTTAATCTATGTTATATTATAATTATATAGAGCATATTCTATTTATATTTATATAAAAATACGTTTTATCTGTTCGGGAAGGGGCTATATATGAATATTGCAATTTGCGATAGATATGATACCGACGTAGCACGTATCAACGAGCTCTTGGACGCCAATATTAAGAAACATATGCTCAATCATGCATTATTAGAAGTAGATACCTTTACTTCAACAGACGAGTTGTTAGCATCCCCGAAAGAATATTCCCTCATTTTTTTGGGAATTTTAATGCCGGGGACAGATGGTATAGAGGCTGCCAGACAATTGAAAGATGGTCCAAACCCTCCAATAATTATCTTCACGACCAAAAGCACTGAACATTGCCTGGCAAGCTATAATCTTGGAGTTGAAGGATACATTCTGAAGCCAATCAGAGAAGAAGATTTTGAGAAAGTCTTTACCAGACTTTTGATTCCGATATTCCCTTCAACCCATACACTCAATGTATATTCCAACCGGCTTTTATATCACATCCCGGTTTCTGAGATTTTTATATTGAAAGCATTGGAAGAAAATGCATGATACATACTTCCAGAAAACTTACGAAACCAACATGGCGTTAAATCATATCGAGAGCACGCTGAATGACAATTCTTTTATCCGTTGTTATCGCAGCTATCTTGTAAACATGAACTATATTCAGGACATTCTGGATACCGAGATTCAATTAACCAACGATGACTGTATTCCACTGACCTTACGTAAGCGGAGTCAGATTGTCAAATTATTCAACAAATTTCTGATATCCCATTCGGCATCAGAATAATGCATGTGAAACCAAAGGACCCCGCACGCTATCATGATATGACAGCCGTGTCGGGTTCTTTTTTTATCTTATTATACTCTTATACTCCGTTCAGGATTCCACCAATGATCTGTATATTACTTTCTGCCAGATGTTCCATTCCATCCATAATATAGTCCACTCTTGCGAAATCTTTTCTGACGACGAACGCCGCTCCGTCCGCATACTGTGCCAGTACCACCGCATCGGTCAGAAGACCGGCAGGAGCACTGTCCAGAATTACAAAATCTGATATCTCTTCCAGTTTCTCGATAATCCGTCCCATCAGCTCTGTTCCGAGAAGGTCTGATCCGTCGCTGATCGTCTTGCCTCCCGGAAGGAATATCATGCGCATATCCGGGTCAAGTCCGATATCTTCCGCTTTCATCAGACACTCTTTCAATTTTGCTTTGTGTTCCAGTACTTCCCTAAGACCGACTCCGTTCTCTTCAATCCCCAGTATCTGACGATCCGTCGGGTGTCTCAGGTCACAATCCACGAGTGTAACCCTCTGGCCTGCCTGTGCCAGCGAAAGTGCCAGATTAACTGCTACCGTACTTTTACCTTCTCCTGCCAGCGCACTGGTTACAAGGAACGTCTTCATGTGATATTCCTGTGCATTATACTCAATCTTATTCCTTATGATACGGAAAGACTCCTGCATCTTCTCCTCAACCTTCGGATCTGTCAGGATCATTCGCATCGTCGTTGATCTGGATCTTCGCTTCTCATGTACTTCCGGAACAGTTCCCAGACATCTAGTGTTCATCCATCTGTGAATATCCGATTCTTTTCTGACTGTCCTTCTGGTCACCACCAGAATTCCCGTCCAGATCATGACCAGCAGAAGTCCTGCCGCCGCACCTTTAACCGCATTCTTCCGGAATGCCTTCGGATTATCCGGTTCTGCCGGAATCCCAGTCTCATCCAGCATCTCCATGTTCACCTTTCCAACGATCACTTCAGAGATCGACGGATAATTCTTCTCCACAGACTTCAACGTAGCATAAGCCCTTCCGGCATCCTGATCCGTTACGGAAATCGTCAGAAGATTCGTATTCTCCGCAACCGTTGCCTTGATCGAACCCGGTACGGCATCAACTTTCATATCCTTTGCTACCTTCCTTTTTAATACACCACTCGTCAGAATATACGGAAATGTCTTCGCCATCTGCTCTGCCGTGGAATTATTAAAGAAAGACGCAGACCCCGTATCCGCAACGCCCTGTTGTTCTCTCTGTATATTTACCGTAAATGTTGCCGATGCCGTATAGACCGGCTGATACTGCAGTCTCGCCCGTACATACGACAGTCCCGCTCCAAGAATTATGAAGATCAGAACCCATGCCCACATTCTGCGGAAAATGCGCAAATAATCCGACAGTATCTCTGTAATATCTATCAGCCCTAACTCCTGACTTTTTTCCTTTTCCTGATCTGCCATTATCTGGTCTCCTCTTTCTTTCGTGATACGTTTTCCTGTTCCTCATCTGCCCGGTTATAATAGTATGAATGATACTTTCCATATCCATGATATTTACCATAGCGGTATTTGCCATATCCATAACCGTAACCATATCCATAACCGTAGCCCGAACTGAATACAGCGCCGCTTACCAGCACATCATTAAATACACATCCTGCCAGTCCATGTCCGTAACGGTCCAGCATATCGATCGTATCATTGATATATGGTACCTTCGTATAATTCTGCTTCACAACCAGAAGTGAGAAGTCGGCTCTTCTTGCCAGAACCTCTGCATCTGCTCTTCCCTTGGCCGCCGGTCCGTCGATAATGATGAAATCCATCTCTTCCCGCATATGATTTAAGAATTCAGCAAATCTCTGCGATCCCAGGAATTCCGTTGACCGCTTATGTGCCACATTATTCGGCAGAAGATATAAAGACCGGTCCGGCACCTGGAATATCAAAGACTCCCGATCATGACTGATACGCTCTGAAAATCCGGCTCCATCCGGAACTTCAACATTCAAGAATGATGCAAGTGAACTCTTACGCATATCCCCTTCGATCAGAAGTACCTTCTTACCCCTCTGCGCCATAGCAAGCGCAAGGTTGGCTGCCACGATCGTCTTTCCTTCTTTTCTCATCGCACTTGTTACAAGCAGTACTTTATCATGATGTCTGCTTCTGTTATATAAGAGCTTTGTACGCATCTTCTTGATCGTCTCCACAAAACCAAAGCTTACCGCCGGTTCCGTGATCAGGATCTTCTTTTTCTGCCGTTTCAGACGGGCTCTTAAGTTCCTGTACAAAGGTTCATGATTCAGCGTGCCGAACACTGTCGTATCCAGCTTCTCTGTCACTTCTTCCTCACTTTTACATTATCTTTCTGATAAGAAATCAATGCCAGCAGCACGATCATCAGTCCGACACCCGCAAGGAATCCCTTCTTCATTACATCACTTCCCTGGAATGCCACATCTGCCGCCGACGGAAAATTCGGTTCCTCGAATACTTCCATAACCACTTCACCAAGCACATTCTTCGACACATCCTGATAATGCTCCAGCATACTCTTAAGAAGCTTGAACGATGTCTACGGGGAACCGCTCGTCACAGACACCGTCAGAAGATTCGTCTCCGGTACAACAGCAATCTTCACCGTCCCCGGAAATGTATCCATCTTCAGACTCTCTGACACTTTCTTCTTCAGGATCTGACTGTTCATAACTGACTGAAATGTATCCGTTAATTTCTCCGTCTGGCTCTGATTCGCATACGCACCCGTACTCGATCCCTTCGCCGACACCACGAATGTTGTGCTGGAGGTATAAGTCGGATGATACATCCAGGCCGCACCAATATAGGTAAGCAATGATACTGATATTGCGATAAAAAGTATTACCCACCAGTTTTTCAACACATCACGGACTACATTATACATATCCTCGATCTGTTTTTTCTGTATTTCCTTCTCCATCTCTTCTCTATCCTCTTTCCTGCTTCCTCTACTGTACAACTACGACCAGTCTGCTTTTTTTCCACTGATTGCACCGGCGTTCACGATATAATCCACATAATAGGATCCTGCCTTTGCAGTATTTACATTCGACTGCACCGCAAGCTCACCTTCTTTATCTGCCGAATTAAAGTATGCATTTGGATCAAATGCATCTCCGACAGAAAGGTAGATCAGATAATCTTTTAATTTCACATCAATCCCTGCATAACTTTTATCGGAAATACTGATCTGCGTCTTCAGATACACTGTATTCCCGCCGCTGTCCATAACCCTGAACTCGATCGGATACTCACCCGCAGCCTGCGTATTGACCGTCTTCTCCAGTGAATACTTGATATTTGATGTAAGATCTCCATCCAGCACACTGTCCGCAGTAATCTTTGATGATACATCTACAGTCTCCCCCGCCGCATAACACAGCGAACCCGTCATATGAAATACAGGCGGCTTATAATCCTCATATACAAGCGTTCTCTCGGCTCTTCCGACATTCATACTTTTGTCTACCGCTGCATAAGTAACCGTCCTCTTTCCCTTATCCGTGAATTCAGACATATTCTCAACCACCAGCGTATCCGACACATCACCGGAACGGTTGTCTTTCGCCGTAACACCTTTTAACAGATCTTTCTCTTTCGCTTTGACTGACACCTTAAGTTCCGAACTGTCACAGGATACTACCGGCGGCTTTTTATCCTGTATCATCCGCGTATATCCTTGAAATGCCACAAATGCACCGATTGATGTGACCAACAGGATTACGCTGAACACTTTTAACTTCTTCATCCGTATATTCCTCTCCGTAAAATCTCTTCTATACTGTCCTTCTATCCGTCTTTTTACTTCTTCAACTGGCTGATCAATGTACGTTAAGTACCGCAATCTCCGGCCGGTTATTCCATCTCGGGAGCTTCTGTTTCTCACTGCTTAATCCACTCGTCACGAACAGCCGGATCCTTCCTGTCCGGTACAGTCCATGCACATATGGCGGGAACCATCCCTGATCACCACCATATAGTCCTCCCTTGAATGGAATGACTACCTGTCCTCCATGATCATGTCCGCTGATCACAAGATCGATCTTCCAGTAATCGGATGCATCACCGAATACAAAACTATCCGGTCTGTGGCACAACATAATCTTGTACCGGTCTGTATTCTGAAACTCCTCCAGAAAATCCCGTACATTACCTGTCAGATTCTCTGCACTGTTATCTCCATCCAGAGCAAATGCATATTCATACATCCCACCGATGCGCACCTTACATCCACCGATCTCCACGTCCCGGTAACCTTCTTCCAGCACACATGCGCCGACATCTGTAAGATCCTTCACCAATTCGGAATTCTCCGGGTGCTTTTGCATCTTCTTCCCTTCTGCAGTGCCGATATAATCCAGTTCATGATTCCCAAGCGCATAATACACCGGCGCAATCTCTGCCAGACCTTTTACCAGTCTGACCGGCACCTCGTCACTCTTCGAATCCTCATTCAGCATATCGCCATCCAGAATGATCATCTCCGGATCCTGTTCTTTTACACACCGGATCAGCTTCTCATTGTCTTTCCCGAATTCATGATCATGAAGATCCGAAAGATACCACCATCTTGAATCCTGCATCTGTAACCGTATCCGTATATGGCAAATTCCGGGCCGTCACCGGATACCGATTCACTTTCATCCAATGGTAAGAAACCAGAATCTCTCCCGACAAACCATAACAGGGTCAAAAGAATGATCAGAAGTAATATAACGGTTTTATTCTTTGTTGATCCGGATTCTCCTGTCTCTTTCATCACGAGCCTCCTTTACAGAATAATACCTTATACTATACCAAATCCACCGGTAAGGTACAAGGACATTCCCTTACGGTGTAACCAAAGCACTTTATGCCGCCAGTTCTCGGCAAATTGACTCAATATCATATTCCGGCGCATATTTCTCCGCTACTTCATATATCTTTCGGATCTTTTCTACCGGTTCTTCGAAGAGTTCCGCGGTTATTTCACATGAGACGTCTTTTCGCATTTTTTTGAGCACCATTCTAACTAGATTTTGTAGTTCTCCATAGTTTATTCCTGTCCGAGTCCTTCCTCTCGATCTGTCTGGAGCCCTTTCTCCCACACATACTCACTCAGATTACACATCTTCTCCACCTCTTCTTTCTCTTCATACGTCATCGTTATTCCATATTCATTTTCTAATATCTTCTCTTTTTCTTTCAATTCTTTCTCTGTCGAGAACAGTACTTCCAACAATCTCAGGATCTCTGATTCTTCTGTACCTTCTTGATGGTTTCCTGGCCTTGGGGAAATATTGCCCGGAACATGATGTCGTAGCGAACGGTTCCTTCATTCACTGCCTTATCTTCTGTGTTCTCTCCTCTGATCTTTCCCGGATCAGACGCTGGCGCCTCATCCCGGTGTACTTCCCTTTGAGATATCTCCGGTGTTCCTTCTATGTAGTGGTCTGCAATGTCACAGATACTGCAGTCTTTATATTCTTTCATGCAGCTTTTCATTATCCAGGCCAGTATGATTTTGTTCGCAAGGATATTCTTGCAGGATTCATCATAGATTTCCTTCGCTCTGGACACTTCCAGGTCTTTGTACAAGATACTCTTTCTCTTCATCCATTCTCCTTCCCGTTGTTTTACGTGAAGACTTGAACTGGATTTCGCAATATCTATATATACTATACACGATACATATCTTTTCTACAAGATTTCTTCCGCAAAATACGTTTTCTCATTCTTATAAATTGTCTGGTAATCTTGAGGGGTCTTCCTCTGATAAATGTGATGGTCTTTTGAGACCGTTGAATTATTCTAAATGGACAGAACGTCCATTAGTAAAGTTATATTAACATGTAAATCTTCTTGTTTCAAGTCTTTTTATTATTTTGAACTACGCTCACCCGAATAATGTTCTTATTCATTGGCGGCTTCAGGCGCATCGTAACATAATAATACCGCCATCCGGATAGCATTGCTGCCCCGGATGGCGGTATCTGTTCAAAGGCAAATGGTATCTGCCCTTTTATTTGATTATTTTTACTTTAAAATACGTTAACTGTCAGAGTACCTGTAGTTCCGTATTTCACCTTGGTTCCCCAAAGCTTGATTGTCCAGTATCCACTCGGAACTGCCTTTTTAATCTCAGAAGCACTGAATGAATACTTGCTTCCGGCTGAAGTCTGAACACCTGTCAGTGTTACTGTTCCAACTGTCTTACCAAATAACTTCTTGTAAGTTACTTTCAGTGTTGCAACCTTACCGATCTGTACATTCACATCTGCGCTCTCACCATACTTCACTGTCTGGTCTGCAATCTTGGAAGCATCCACAACTGCATATCCTTCCGGAAGTGCTGATGTCACCGCTGACTTGATCTGATCAGCTGTAAATGTTGCATCTGTGCCCTGCTCGCCGTTAGCAGTAAGGGATGTAGATGCGATCGTCTTGCCTGTGTAGTCTACCAGGTTGAGGTTGGCGGTAGCGTCGGCCATTGGCACTGGATCTGTGAAACCACATGCATACAACGCTGATGTCATACTATCTTCTGAAATAGACTGAAGTGCATTTGGATCATCACAAACTTTCAATTTCGTAATTGAAAGAACCTTATTACCTGTATTGGTAATCGTGATTGACTTTTCTTCACTATTATCAGTTTTTTCTTTAATTGTATAAAACATATCTAACGTAGAAGCTGTTCCTTCCTTCACAGAAGAACTATTGCTATCACTAATCCTATACGCTGCCTTTCCATCAACACCTTTTAATCCAAGTTGTACTGCACGCTGGGTACTAAATGTCATCGTAATAGTAGATCCTTTTGCAAGATACACTTCATTCTTCGGTCCTTTTTCTAACAAGTCCTTCTGGTTTGCTTCGTTAACCTGACCTTTTACTGTAATAACCGCACCAATCGCTTCTACAGAATCAGATTTTAAATCTCTATAAACCTGTTCTCCTATAGCTTTTACAGTTCTTCCATCTGTACCATACTTACTTACATCGATTGTTCCAAATCCTAAATCTCGAACCTCTAAGAAACTTGGATTATCTTCAGAGTCATTTACATACATATTGTTATCTCGAGTTGGCTCAATCGTGTTATATACGCGGAAACCATCGATATTAACTGTATCATTATTCATTGAATGCGTAATGCTAACTGTGTAACTTCCATAAGTCAAATTTGTTGCGGAAAATACTGGAACACTATATCCCTCTTTAACTTTTGCTTTATAATCACCACCATCTTTGTATTAACTACAGCCATTTTGCAATTCTGTTAGTAGTTCTATTGGTTATTTTTACTGTCAAAAATCCAGTATTTTCTGTTGTATTAGCAAAAAATATCAATACCAGAACCAGTAAAATCAAATGTTGCGCTATCTCCCTGTGTTGAACTTACCGCCTCTGTACCATCTGAAGCTCCTGCTGTATCTTTATAATAATCATCATAGCCATAATTATTAGTATCTTCTCCTAATACTGCTTTTTTCTGTGATTCGTTTCCTTTTCCGCCTTTGTCAGTCCACTGTCCCCGTAAAATCAGCATAGCCTTCTTCATAATTAACAGTGGTCGCCGGACAAATAGCTACCCTGACAGTTTCAAAGTTATTTCCTGTATAACTAATTCTAACCGGAAGTGTTACAACACTTTCTAATGTTTTCGTTGGAGTATACGTAATCGTTCCATCAGAATAAGTTGCTTCACCGTTATCAATTGGCCCAAAGGAAACAGTTTTCACATTTGTATCTTCAACCAAATCTTTTAACGGAATACTAAGACTGAGTCCGTAATCCATAACGTAACTCTTCGCCAATTTTGTATTATCAATATTATAATGAAGAGTTAACGTCTTTCCATCCTCGGAAACTTCTGCCTTTATATACTTGTAAAGACCACTCTTATACTGTGCCGCTACATTTGGAACCGTTGTAATGTCTTTATTAAAAGTTTGATTAACCTTTGAGCTATTCGTTACGTAAGCGTCATTTGACAATGTAATATCGCTTCCTGCTGTAACTGTTCCTGAATTCTTTAATGAATTAACAAACGTTGGTTCAGGGTCACCCTTTTATAGTTCATTGCTATCTGACTATGTGTAATTTCTTTCTTATATGCATCGTCATAATATACTACATTCAAGTTAGTATTTTTTTCTCTTGTTTTAAGATATATTAATACCAATTTTGCTTTATTTTTAGCACTCCATGTAATATTAGAGGCTTTTCCATTAACTGATGGTGTACCGGCATTGGTTGTCTCATCCCACACGGTTTTCTCATCATACCACTCTGTACCGGCATCTGTTTTCGCTTTTTCCCATGTAACGGTATCATCACTATTCCATACATTCGAATCGGTATCCTTATCTCTTTTTACCGTTTGTAACTGTGATCTTGGAAATGTCATAATCACTGTTATTCTTCGGTGCAATAATACCTATGTCTCGTCCATCCCAATAGTTGAAAATGGTTGTAGAATTGGCATACATCTCACTTTCAGCCGGTGATACGGTACCATCCGGATAGACAACAGCTACCGTTAATGCAACCTGACCCTTATGATCTGATAAATCTGGAGTTGTTTTATCCGTTCCATATCCCCAGTCTTTCACATATGTATCTATCTCTTTTGTAACTTCTGTTTTCTGTAAGTAATACGCTACCAACTGATCGTCTGATTTAAAGTAATGCCATACTCCATCGCTTGTCTGATACTGCCAAGCATTACTATATCGAATATGAGTTATTATTGTTCCCTCTGCTGTCTGATCAGAACCTTTATCTTCTGTCTGCTGATGATTTACATCTAAGCGCACTGCCTGCCAATAATAAACCGTTTTAGTTCCATCAAAGAATGAATAGGCCTGTGACGGAGCAAGATCAGAAATTGCCACACCATCTTCCGTCTCTATCTTTGCTTCTGATCTACTAATTGTCCGCTTCTGATTTGCCTTATCTTCAGTATCATATACTAAAGAGTTTGTAATCCAGTATTCCAAGTCTATACTGTCATTCGTTAATGAACCATCCGGTGCTTTATCTACAACATTGATTGTATAGGTAATACCACCAATAGTAACATGCGTTGTTCCAACTGCAACTCCACTAAATGTCACTTTCGTACCAGCTGGCTGAGCCTTTGTAACTTCATAAATGTCCCACTTACTTCCGCCATCTGTCGGTGCATCGTCATTTTTCCAGCCTCCTGCGTTCTCTGAATTGCCCATATTATTCAAGTAACATGAGTCACTTGAAATATTCCAGTAATTATCTTTCTCATTATATGACAATGTAATATTTGATGCGCTAGCATTTACAGATGCTATATCCTCCCCAATTGTTAAATACTTACCTGAAGCATCTGCAACGGTATAATTTCCATTATTTTCAGTAATTGTCCACAAATCTGTGCTTGTAGTTGAAGCCGTTCCGCTTAATTTCAGGCACTTATTAGCAGGCTTCCAAGTATTTATTGATTGGTTTGTAAGCAGTGCACCTTTTCTCTGATTTAAAATCAAATACTGCTTACCAGACTCAATCTTGGTGGCTTTGCTTATCTTTGCTTCCGTTCCATTCGTATATTCTGTCTTCACCGTAGCAATTGATGGATTCTCTGTTGTGTATGATCCATTACAATTAGTTTCTTCAATTGTATCTGTGGCTGTATCGCCTACACGAACCTTAATTGTTCTCTTCGTTGGATCTGTCGGCAATGTTTTACCGAATGCATCAATCGTCGCCGCTGTCGAACTAACTACATTAGCTTCTGTACCTGCTCCCGGATAATCACACCAGATACAGAACATTGCTCCTGCTGGATTATTAATGGTTCCTCCTGGAAAGTTCTTATAGTCAAATCTACTTGCTTTAGTCGCATCACATTGCGCATCTTTTCCTAATACCCAATAATAATCTCCATTTGTATTAATCAGCTTAAATCCTTTGGCTGCAAGATTTGCTGCAGACATCGGCGTGTAGCCAGGCCAGCCACTAGACCAGTAACATACGATTATATCAGTATCAAATGTTCCATCTGTCTTTTATCAGCAAAATAGATACCATCGTTAAATGCCATCGGCTGCATTCTGCTATTTTTAGCCAACGTAGCCATCTGATTTACATACTGTAAATAATATTCGTATTTTCCAGTGTCCTGTAGGTTACCAAATCCCATACTTCCTGACGTATATTTATCATTCGCATATTCATCCGCACCGATATTAAAATACTGACATCTTTTACCGGAAAAATAAGTCATATATTTCTGGATCAATGCCTGTGTAAAATCAACTGCTGTACTATTCGTTACATCAATTGTTCTTGCAGAACCATTATAAGAACATGTTGTTCCTGTCAGTGAACTGGCCGCACTGAGGATTGCATCCATATGTCCCGGGCTGTTGATACAAGGAATTACTCCCAGACCCTTACTCTGCGCATACGCAATGATGGTATCCATCTCAGACTGTGTTAATTCATCTGTGTCAAAATTATAATATCCCTCATTTCCCGCATGAATAGCACTGGATACATCACTGCTACTATAAGTTGTTCCATTCACTGTTAAACTCATATCATTCAACAGGAATCTTAATCCATCGTTTCCTACAGCAAGCTGAATATAATTAAATCCTGCCGCTGCTGCATTATCGATAATTTTTCTTTATGCTGTTAACACTAAAGTACTTTCGTCCACAATCCAGGAATGTAATTTTAAAGAAATCATCTGTACTAACTCCTGAACTTTGTGGATGCAGCCACTCATTCTCTAACGTTACCTTGTCATTTTCTTCTTCAGAATCACTTGAAACGACCGCTTCTTTGTTCGCATCTTCTGAAGTATTTGCATCTTCTGACGCATTTACATTTTCTGACGTATTTGCATCTTCTGACGTATTTGCATCTTCTGAAACATTGGTCTCTTCTGTTGCAGTCTGATCTTTTTCAGAGGCATCTGTTCCAGTTGCAAACGCCGTTACGCTGACACAACTCATCATCATACAAAGAGTCAATATAACGGCCAGCGTCTTTTAAGTCTTTTCATAAGCCATCCTCCTTAATTTTTTCTTTCTCATTTCTTAATTTTATAAAAACTGCTTCAAAATATATTAGCAGTTATTAACTGAATCAAATCTGCAATTCATCTCTTGCGATTTTCTTCATTTCCTGCACCATCTTGCATAGATAGGTTGGAATTCCTTCAGTCTTTCCAGTCTCCGCATATGCCATTGCCGCACAAGAATGACACATCTGCTGATCCGACACTTCTCACATATACTGGATGTTCGAAGTTTTTCACTTATTTCAACAATTTCTTTCCAAGCTTCCAAAATGTCTTATCTGTTATACTCACTTTAGGTTCCGGCATCATTCCACATGGTGTCATATATCCATCCCACGTTATCCAAAATGATGCAGATCCCGCCCTACATCGGATTCGTCCATCAACTGGATCAACACAAGATTCATCTAATCCCAGTGGCTCTGTTAGTCCTTCCAATATATTATCCAAATATTTCTGATAAGCTTCTTCACCTTTCTGATATCTATAACGTTGCATATGATAATAGGCCGCTTCTTCCGGCTCAAACCGATCATTCTTCCCGGTCATATTCTCATCTCTGCGCACCGGCGGATACATATATGTCGACACAGAAAGAAACACTTCTTTTTCTTTTGCAAAGCGGACCATTTCTTCCAGATCTTTTGCATTATATGGTGTCAGTGAACAATTTAACTTTACACTTATGCCTGCCTTTTTCAGCTTGCATATTGCGTCCTTCACTTTGCTACATACACCTTTTGCTGCACACAGTTCTTCATATGTATCATCATTTGCACCGTAAAGTGTAATATTTACCCGGTATGGTGGATTTTCTTTCCATCTTTCAATGACCTGATCATTAATCATCGAGCCGTTCGTATTAATCCCTATCAGGAACCCCATCTTACTTAGCCTGTCATACAGCTTCCAGAAATCCGGCCATAAAAGCGGTTCGCCACCTGTCAGTAATAGATAAAGCATACCTTCTTTTCTTGCCTGTTCTGCCAATTCAATCCATTGTTCCAGTGACATCATCTTCCGAGGATGCTCTTTCACTTCCTGAACCGTCTTTCTGACATAACACATCTTACATGCAAAATTACACACCGGCGAAAGTTCAAAAGTTCCACTCAATGGTATTTTTCTGTCTCCTGCTTTCTGATACAGTCTGTCTGTCAGCCTCGCTATAACTGCCTGTTCTGGAAAACTCATAACTCTGATTCCTTCTTTAATAATTCTTTTACTGCCTCTACTGCCCTTTGATCTGGAGTACAAATCAGACGGTATATCGGAATATCCGATACCAATTCTGTCACAAATGTGATTACTCGTTCTACGAATTCCCGATCCCCGCTATACACTGTACAATTTCTGAATATTTCCCGAAAAGCTTCTGATTTTCGTAACGGCATTATCCTACAGTCTTCTCCCTGTGCCAATAGCATAATTGCCCTGACCGGGACACCTTTATTCACATAGCACTTTGATGAACCTGCATATGGAGAACCATATCCCATCCATACATTTTCTTTCTTGTACAGAATCGGACGGTCACCATTAATCTGTTCTGCACCTTCATATTCTTCCCAAAGTCCGGCCTGCGTTGATTTTCCAATTCCCGATGGTCCTGAAAAAACCAATCCTCCGAATTGAGTATTTAGTAATGAAGCATGTAAAATCAAGCGATTTCTTTGTATGAGGAATTGTTCCCATCCTGTATGAAAAAAAACTGTTATTCGTATCGTCAAAATGTTGTTCATTTCCTTTTAAGACAGATATACTGATTTTATCTTCGCATTTCGGCAATTTTGAATATGCATATATCGTATCCTCTTCCTTGTGATCTCTAAACACACGAATATTACTGCCATCTGTCTGCACAATCACATCATATTCCAGATTTTGATACAATAACTTTCCCTGAATCCTTTTTAATGTGTCACTCGCCTGATATTCAAATATCCCATCACTAACCTTATCCATTTGTTGTATTAAAAAAGGTTTAAAATTTTTTAGTAATATCAACAGGCCATTCCGTTTTTAATGAAATATTTAAATCAGCAAACCCGAACCGATATATATGTTTCTTATTCATCAAGATCTAAACAAAGACGGCAAAGTTCCTGATCCATCTGTATAGCAATATATGCTGTATTCAAAATCACACACGTTTGTACTTACAAAGCCACCGGTATCACCACCATCTTTGCCATAATTATCCTGCAAGATTTTGCACTCATTTTCATTAGCAGCATTAAGCTTATAATCACATACGGCTACATTGTGAGACAGCTCAAACTTCTCCATATAAACCTGCGGCTTCTCATATTTCTTCTTCATGCCCTTCTCCTTTCCTTAAGTATCTATAAAGTAACACCTGCCGCCATCAATAACTGATGCCGGCAACTGCTGCTTCCCCTATGTAACATTCTTCGGCCGTCACGGTGGTGCTTTCGCCCGCCGCCAGTGATTCTACCGTCTTCCGGTAGCTTTTACCTCCGAAATATTCGTCATCCATTACGTCGTGATAGAACACGGTCATGTTCTGGATGGCTTTCTGCGATATATTAGTAAGACCAATATTCGTATCTTCTACGGTAATCGTCAGTGCATCTTCGTGCAGGGATACATCGTTGGAATATTGTGTCTTTGCGTCGATTTTCTTTACGGCCGGCTTGTCCGGCAGCTCCTGGTTCTGAACCTCGAATGCTGTGACAGTCTTGCCTGCCGGGAGTGCTTCTACCTGATAAGTAAGTTTCGTTCCGTCTCCGACTGTGACTGTGATCTTCGCGGATGCGAGGTAGGTGTCTGAGCAGTTCGTCATCTGAATTGCTGCTATGTTGTCGCCTTCCTTTGCGTTGTTGTCCGGATTCGGACCGGCATAGCTGAATATAGATTTCATTTCCAGTTTGCCGTCGTCGAACTGATACGGAAGCTCCAGGCCTTTTTCTGCTTTCGCTTCTGCCTTCTTTGCTGCTTCCTGTTTTGCCAGGCTTCTTTTGTGTCCTGTCAGAACTACCAGCAGGATTATCAGTAATACCAGTATAATTCCAAAATTATGGTAATGATTTTCTTTGATTTTTTATTTCCAATGCTCATTTGTGTCCTTCTTTCGTCCGAAAATGTAATGTATTTTCCGAATATTTTTCAAAATCTTTTTTTTATTATACCTCTTGTATGCATTTATGCACCATACCAAAGTATTGTTTTTATGTCATTTTTTCTGTTTTTTGTTTTATTCTGTCTCTTCTTTCCACTTCATGACAGCCTGTACCCTGTTTTTACATTCATTTTTTGTAAATATTATAGATGTGGCCTTTTACTGTCGGAAGCTTTTAATTTCATTTCCTGGCAGATCTGAGCATTGGTAAGCCCCTGTACAAGATACTGCAGGATAACTGTCTCTGTCATTGTGAGACGCTCTTCTCTCTGGTATTCTGCATTTTTCTGCATATGCCGGGCTTCTTTTTCTGGTCTTGCGGAGAATTGTCTCCAGATAATCCGCCTCCGGCATGTGTAATACATTTCCGTAATTGTACTTCTTCTTGCGGTGCCATCCTTCCGGGAATTATGCTTCATCCAGTCAATGTAGGCTTCCAGCACTTTGCGGCCGGTCACGCCGTATTCTGTGAGAACATGACATATCGGTTCTTTCCGTTGACCAGGAAGGATTCTATGACACTTTTGAGTGCCTGCCCATGCTGCTCCAGATTCCACTCTGCGACCGCCTTTTCGAACAGAACCTCTGCGTGGATTCGTAAGCTCCGGTGTGCATTCAAATATGGAAGCATTTTTTCCAGAAGGCGTCTGGACTTCTCGTACTGATTTAACAGAAGATATCCTTTGGATCTGCAGAACCAGACAATATTCTCTTCTGTGACCTCTGCATTCGCCGGAACAGCTGCGCTTTTGAGCCATTTGCAAGATTCTCCTGACTTCCGTGTGCGGTAATGTTAAGACTTGCCACTGCTTTTTGCATATCCGCTCCTTGCGTGGTTTTCTGTGTGGATCAGCTTTGTCTCTAATCTCTCAATGCGCTCCTTACGTTCTTCATCATAAGCGAAACGTTGTATTCTTATCAGAAGCCATAAGGCACTCAGGCGAAATGCGGACGGAAGTTCTTCTGCCTTTATAAGTAACTGCATATCTTCATCCGCAACCGAACTTAAGCGGTCCGTCTCCAGATAATACTCTATCCTGGCAAGACGGTAGAATATCCATGCATCTTCATCAAGGCACTCCTTCCATCTCCGTGCGAACTGCCTTTTCTCGCCGCTTTTTCGCACGCGAACAGACCTGACAGATCTCGTATGTCACACAGGCAGCTGATCTTCGTCTCCTGCAGGATCAGCAGCCTTCCGGCGCCCGGCTTCAGTTCTTCGACCCACTGTTCCGTCAAAAATCTGTGGCCGCATAAAGCTCAGATTAAGCTGCACTTCCGGCATCAGACTGTCATATTGTAACTGTTCTGCTCTATGGTCATGGGTTTCATACCATTTCTCGATCTTCATCCATCTGCTCCGTCCAAGGGATGCCTCCTCGATATGGCAAAATATCGGTGCTACACTCCATCTGGTATCCGGTTCTCCTCTGTATGCCAAGAACCCTTTTCGCAGCATCCGTCCGAGGATTACTTCTGCATGCGCAGTCCCGAGGATCTCTTCGCACATCTCTTCATCTACCCACGGGAGGTACTGCGCAAGGTGCAGGGATTTCCCTTTCTTCCCCGCTGCAGCGTATCCAAAATTATTTCTTTTATATAGCGGTTCATTTCATGCCAGCAGCTCTCCGGGTTCCATGCGCCGTATTTTGATTCCAGACGTAATATCACATCTACAATACCGGCCCAGCCTCCGGTGTATCGCAATAACTGTTCGGGGATGTCCGGCTTCCATACTGTTTGATCAGACATTCGACCTCATCCTGATCAAACAGCATGCTGTTCTGCGTGACCAATCCCATCTCACGGTTCCAGAATGTGCCAAGCAGCGCATCCGGAATCTCGTTCCTCCCAATCAGGATGATCCGGTCTTGTCCTCCTAATCTTCGGATACTCCTTTGATCATTCCGACTGTGTGCAGCGGCAGCTCTTCCGGTACATTCTCTAAGATCAGCCACCTTGAGTTATCCACGTACTTATCCACATATCGTTCGTATTCTTCGTATTTTTCATCTTCATCCATCCAGAGCACTGTATAATCCACTTCCGGATGTTTTTCAAGAAGCATCCGCATCATCGTTGTCTTTCCGCAACCTGCAGCACCCTCTATATAAAACAGAAGGAAATCTTTCGATTTCCTTCTCTAAGCATTCTGTCTTATCTATGTAGTTATAACTGCTCTCTAATTCCCTGTACTGATTATGCATTCTGCTCATTATCTCTGTCCTCATGATCTGCTTTCAGGAATTCCTCCGGCAATCAGCTTATCCAGGAACTCACGGATATCTTCTCTTGCGACCTGCTCTTCTACGTCGTACTCGTCCAGGATCCCTTGCACCAGTTTATCAAATGTAACTTCTTTCTGAAGCATATTCCAGATCGATACACCCACTTCATTCACCGTGATCAGACCGTTAAATTCCAGCACCGTCTTTCCTGTCGGTATAATGATATAGTCCCCGGCAATCTCCCGGAGCACAAATTCTTTGTCAACCCTCATCTCTATCGTCCCTTAATCTCATATAATATCTAATTTTAATATCTAGCTTTCGTATCAAGCTTTCGTATCATTTCCACCACATAGATATTATATCTTAATTGTTTCTTGATTACAATACAAAAAGCCCCCGGTAAAACCAGGGGCCGCTTTTACAATATTATTTTGCAATTTATTTTGTAATCTTGAATCCACGTGTGATCGGTGCTGCCTGATAATTTCCACCAAGTGTTACTACCGTCATCACATAACTTCCCGGCTCTGTCGGAGGAGTTGTTGTCTTTGAATAGATCTTCCATTTGCTTGTGAATCCTGAATACAGATAGTGTACATTATCCTGTGCGATCGTTACATCTCCGTCTGCTGAAAGTGTTGCTTTGAAATCAAAATTCTTTGCTTCTTCTGCAGTAATCTTTCCGTTTACGAATCTCTCATTCCAATTAAGCTTCACGCCCTTAGAACGCATCTTCACAAGAAGTGTTCCGATTCCTACACCTGTCTCGTAGTTCTTACTATCTGTAACTGCTGTTACTGTATAAAGACCTGCATGGTTCGGTGTACCGAATGATACTCTTACAGAATCTGCAACGGATGGCATCTTATTGATTATTGTAAGAATCTGTCCAAATGTACCTGTGTCAATATGAAGCTTCTCAAGAAGGTCTAACAGTTCCTGTGTATTGAGCAGTTGTCTCAGTTCTCCTACTGTCATTCCGTCGTTCATCATCTGTGTAAATGTCTTTCCATAGAGTTTCTCTACAATCGGATCTAACAACTTCAGAACCGCACTGTTCGTATATTTGTCCGGAAGATCCAGATAAAGTGACAGGTTCGCATTGCTTGTCAGTCCACCGTATACTGTGTATACATCGAATTTATCTGCTGGATTCATTGTTACAAAGTCTTCCGGCAGCGTTGCACCTGCATAAATGCTGGTTGATTTTACTTTTTACTTTTACCTTAGCTTTATTAACCGTTACTGTGCTTTCTGTCTGTGCTGACGGGCGATACTGCGCATTTCCTTTATAAGTAATGCGGATCTTCTGCTCTCCTGCTCCCATCCGTGCATAGGTCAGAAATGTTACGGTACCACCTTCGATCGGTGCCCACTGTTTCACTCCGCCGTCGATATCACCGGCAAGTGTATTGCTTCCAAAATATTCCATCGTGAAGTTATCCACAGTCAATGTATCTTTTGCAGGAAGTGTACTGTTCTCCCAGTCAATCACGTTGTCAAAGATTGCCTGCTTCATTACAGCTGCATCCATGTTATAAGTAAACGATACGCCTTCTTTGCATACAATGGCACTTGCAAGACGGTTGTCTGTTACATTAACCTTTACCTCTGTTGTTGCACCTTTGTATTCTTTTTATTACCTGCCCAAGAGAACTGAATCGTCCATTCGCCAGGTCCGAATTTCGTAAATGTGCTTGTCCAGTCTGTTGTATTCAGTGGCTGCCAGTTCTTAAGCATATCTGTTCCTGCGTTGTATCTGATTGTTACATCGTCTGCTGTCAGATTCTCCGGAACTGTAGATGCTACAACTGCATTGTAGATTGCTTTGGCTGTGGCATCATAATCATATGTCTGATCCTCGTTAAATGCCATCGGAACTTCATAAGAAGCAGCTCCTTCTGCCGGTTCATTCAGATTGAATGCTGACTGTTCACGATCTATTACCGTGATATCTGTCTCTGCTGTTACGGCAGTATTCTCTTTGTCTCCCGCATATGTAACACGGATCTTCTGTGTTCCTTCCGGAATTCCAGGATAAGTAAGACCGTTAACCTTGCCGCCTTCGATCGGTGCCCATGCTTTTACAAGACTTCCCAATGCTCCTGTTGCATAGTACTCGATTGTCAGGTTATCAAGTGATAATCCTTCCGGTCTGCTGTTCTTAGCGTCGATGACATCATTCATGATCGCTTCTTTAACTGCCGCATAATCTACTGTAAGATCATCGTTATATACAAGCTTGATCGTCGGATTCTTTTTGAATGCGATCTCTGACTGCTCTTTTGCCGATACCGATATTAACCGTTGCTTCTGCACTTGCTCGAATATGCATCCGTTCCAGCATAAGAAATCTTAATCTTCTGGGTTCCATCTCCCATTGCCGGGTAGTTCAGAGGAATTAGTGTTCCACTCGTTCCACCTTCTAACGGCATCCATTCTTTTCTATCACCTACTAGAGAACCTGTTGTTACAGTTGCATAATATTCAATCGTTACATCATTGACCGTCAGCTCCGGAGTTGTAGATTCTACAACTGTATTGAAGATATTCTGACGTACTGCGTCATAATTGATGCTTCCGTCCTCGTTGTATACAAGGTTTACATTTGTATTATCTTTTGTTGATATAGCTGAAGTTAATTTCTGCGTCTTTGTCAGAGTTACTTCCGTTGTTGTGCCTTTTAAACGGACCTTATAGGTTCCATCAGTATTTGCTGCGAGAGATGGGTGAGTATATGTTGTTGTTCCAAATATGCCCTTCTTGGAACTTGTAAATCCTTCAATACTTCCCCATGCCGTATTCGACGACAATCCGCTCGTCGCTTTACACTCATACTCCCACTCCAGACTATTCAGATCCACCTGATCCGCATTCTCAACCAATGTCTTACCAAGGATCGCTTTCACCTGATTCAGGTCTGCATCCGCCGGAATTACTGCCGTTCCACTCTTAAGAACTGCTCCCGTTGTCTCTGCCGCCGGGCTTACTGCCTGCTCCTGCTGCACTGCATCCGCATTACCTTCCGCGAACACCATCTGTGCACCTACCGGCTGCGCCAGCATTGCTGCTGTCAGCGCTACTGCCAGCAATTGTGTACTTTTCTTTCTTTTCATACTTTTCCCTTTCTGTATTTCTCTCACATCACTGCATTCTAAAATGCATACAACCTGTATATTATACCATATATATGCATAATTCGTCATCAACGTTTTATGTCATTTTTAATGATCCCATACTCTTTCATAAGTTCAATCCGCTGATTTCCAATCTTCACGGAATCTGCCGCAGCGTTATCCCCTCCTGCCACTGTCTCTTTACGGTATTTTAAGATACGGTCTGTCCACGCAATCGGAAGAAGAATCGGATGTTTCTTAAGATACGGATACCGCCCCTCGAGCTTTTTGCCGATGGGAACAAAGACTTTAAGACCGTATTCCCGGCTTTCTTTCCATTCTTGTCTGCTGCCACCCCATCCAGCGTCATATTACTGCTGTCTTTCCGGCTCATATTCGCATTTCCATAGATACCACTGCCCAGAAGATCCATCAGCATATCCGTCTCATCCACACTGATCTCCTGCCATACTTTCGGATAATGCGCCTTCTCCGGATCAAACGTCAGATATTTCTCACCGATTGCAAATAATGCCGCAGCAAAAAAGATCCGCATGTATCTCGCGGCACTGTCTCAGAATCTTCTCCCAGTCAATCGCATCCCCGTATTCATTGGCAAATAATATGATATCGCACACCTGCCGGATGCCGAATCCACTGTGCAGGAAATGCTTGAACGAATGACAGATCAGATAAAACAGATGATCCGTGTATCCCATTGTCCGGATATCCGTTCCATCGATCCTGATATCAATCGCATCTTCATGTACATTTGCAAAAAAGCGGTTCAGATCCCCGTATGCCTCTGATTCCGGCGGGAATAAGCTTTGTGGAGCTCTATGTAGATAAGGCTTCCCTTTCTTCCCGTATGGTACTTCGTAAACCGATTCCAGTTCTTCCGCATCCATATCCTGCTCCGATGTCTGCATTCCATATTCGCGCAACAGATCGTGGCATTTTCTAAAATCCTCCGGCCGGATCAGTAGATCCTCATCTCCGGATATCCGATAATCCGGATTCGGATAAATGTTCCTGCACACGATCCCTTTCACCACTAACGGACAGATTCCGCGCTGTCTCAGATATCTGTAAAGCGGCTCAAACTCTCCCGTCTTCTGCGTCTGCATGATCACCGTGCGCACCATCTGCGCCTTCGCCGGAGCCAGGATCTGCGGATCCGCCTGCCCCCTGGAAGAGTACGATATCCAGTCTGCAGAAGACATTCAGGATGCAAGATTAATAAGAAATAGCCCCTTTAAGGGGCTATTATTGTGTCTTATTGTTTTACTTTAATTTTGTTTTTGATATAATACATGAGAAGGAGGACGATTATGAGAGTCGTTTTAGGATTAAGTGAAGGTGCTGACTCTGCTGTAGCAGCTTATTTACTTAAACAACAAGGATATGAAGTTATTGGCGTATTTATGCGAAACTGGGATAGCCAAATTAAATAATGATATTTTAGGTAATCCCACAAATGATAACGATATTTGTCCTCAAGAACAAGATTATAATGATGCTAAAAGCAGTAGCTAAACATCTTGGAATAGAAATTAGAAGAGTCGATTTTATTAAAGAATATTGGGATAAAGTTTTTACGTATTTTTATTGATGAATATGCTAAAGGAAGAACACCAAATCCTGATATTTTTATGTAACAAACATATTAAATTCAAAGCGTTTTTTTAGAATACGCTGAAGAACTTAATGCAGATTTTATCGCAACAGGACATTATGCGCGTGTTGAACATCATGAAGGTAAAGATTCAGTGATGTTAAAAAGGGATTGATCAAAATAAAGATCAAACATACTTTTTATGTCAACTTAATCAAAAACAATTACAAGCTTCTTTATTTCCTTTTAGGAAATATTACAAAAACAAGAAGTTAGAAAAAAATTGCTGAAGAATTAGATTTACCGGTAGCTCATAAAAAGATAGTACAGGAATTTGTTTTATTGGAGAAAGAGACTTTAAACAATTCTTACAAAATTATATTCCAGCAAAAACCTGGAAAAGATGGTTGATATTCAAACTGGTAAAGTGATTGGTGATCATATTGGAATTATGTACTATACGATTGGTCAAAGAAAAAGAGTTTAGGCATTGGTGGTTCAGGTGATGCTTGGTTTGTTGTTGGGAAAAACTATGATCAAAAATATTTTTATATATTTGTCAAGGTGACCAA
>VOFB01003222.1_pt1 | contig 47079 bp, 60 predicted proteins | sample 5384141 | NCBI WGS metagenome assembly VOFB01 (sample SAMN12384721, study PRJNA508395) | human gut metagenome | isolation source: healthy gut A | host: Homo sapiens | reverse complement strand
TGACGCTGACGGTAGCGTGACGCAAGTGCCTGAACGCAATGATGAAGTTCATGCCGGCGAATCCGCCGTCGCCCAATCCCGCGAATCGGCCGTGACCATCCCCGCCGGCACCGTGGTGCTCGCCGCCACCCCGATCGGCAATGTCGGCGACGCTTCAGCCCGTCTGGTGGCCCTCTTGGAACGGGCCGATATCGTGGCCGCCGAAGACACGCGCCGCCTCTACGATCTCGCCCGTCGCCTCGGCGTCTATGTGAACGGTCGCGTCATCGCCTATCACGACCACAACGAGCGCGACAAGGCCGACGGCCTGCTCGACCAGGTCGAAACCGGCGCCACCGTGCTCGTCGTATCCGACGCCGGCATGCCCACCATCAACGACCCCGGCTTGGCCATCGTGCGCCGTGCCATTGAACGCGGTCTGCCCGTCACCTGCGCGCCCGGCCCCTCCGCTGTGCTGTGCTCGACGCGCTCGCCCTCTCCGGCCTGCCCACCGACCGTTTCTGCTACGAGGGCTTCCTGCCGCGAAAGCATTCCGAGCGCGTGCAGTATCTGCGCACGCTGTTGCCCGAACGCCGCACCATCGTGTTCTACGAGACGCCTCATCGCATTGCCGATTCGATGGACGATCTGCTGGACGCGTTCGGCCCGAATCGCCCGATGGCCCTGTGCCGCGAACTCACCAAGGATTATGAGCAGATTCGTCGCGGCCCGATTGGCGAGATTCGCCAAAGTGTGATTGATGATCCGCCCCGTGGCGAGATGGTGCTGGTCATCGGCGGCGCGTCCAACGAGGAGGCCGAAGCGGCCGCGCCCAGTACGTTGAGCGTGGATGACATGGCCGTGCTCTCCATCGACCGTGCTTTGGAGGACGGCCTGCGTATCAAGGACGCCATCGCGCAAGTGGTGCAGGAGCATCCACTGGCTGACGGATCGTTGGCCAATCGCAAGCAGGTGTATGCGGCTGTGCTGAAAATCAAGGGATAGCGCAGCAGCCGGCGATTATCTCCCCGTTACGCTTCTATCGACTCGAACAATATTTCCAACGCCTGCCGGACCCCGGGCCCACCACGCTGCGAGACCAATTCCAGCAAAGGCGCGTCGGCTTTGGGATTGGCAACCAGCCATTTACGCAGTTCGGGCACGTGATATGCGATGTGCCAGAGCACGGCAACATCCGTATCGGGCGAACATGCCACCGCGGGCGTAAGTCTGATGGGCGGTTCAGGCGGCGCGGTCATATCCGAGATTGCGCGCGATGCGGATTCGGATGAGTGTGCCGCCGCCGTGGCGAGGCAACCGTTGCGCCTGCCGCAAATGCCGTAAACGGTGAGCGGCATGGCGGCCTCTGCGATGGCCTCTGACAATGAACCCCCTCGTCATGCGCATTGCTCCAAAGCCGGTTCGTCCATCTCCTGCTGCACCGATTCAAAAAACATGCGTGCGCGTCCGGCGTACTTGTGATGCCGATGCTCCTTGACGATTTGCAGACAGTCGTTTGGCCGAAACTGGTACGCGGACATCAGCTGACACACCAGTGCGTTGACGGTGGAAGGATCGGGGATGTCTTCAGGACTCATCACCAGGTCGCAAGCCGTACGGGCTGGCGTGGTGACAGGCAGCCCGCCGAGCTTGATGATTTGCTCCGGCAACGTCAATCTTTTGAATACGCGGATACGGCGGCTGACGGATGCCGAGCGGAAGTGCGATGTGGAAATCACGTCTATGGTACTCGGAAAGTCAGGGGCCTCCCAGCCATACCCAAGCGGCGGTCATCGAACACACCACAGTGCCAAACGGGGCGACCTCCGCGACGATTTTCGCGCGACCATACAGTGTGCCCGAATGCTCGATCCAGTAGCCGGCGGAATCGTCGAGCTTACGTAACGTGCCGAAGGCGGCCAGACGGTTAAGGCTGAGCGGTCCCGGCAGATCCTTGGTAAACAGTATCGGCGGCACCGCAGGCTGCGCGGTTGCAGGCGAGGCGACTGTTGTGATGTCCGTCATCGGACCTGCTGTGATATCCATGACCGAACAATATGCAGAAATGCGGCTTGCGCGCCACCGGATAGGCGAAAACGGTGGATAAGTGCATAACTTTACTAGGTGTGCAAATGATGTGGATAACTCGGTGGATATTGGCAGGCGGAAGTGTGTGCGGATGTGCGTGGGCGTGCGTACGGATGGGTGCGCGGATACGTGTGCGAATGCGTATGTGGATAAGCGCGCAAGAGGTGTACAGATAAGTATGTGGGGAAGTTGCGGGTGGATAGGTGAGTGGGATGAGGATGGCGGCGCGGCAGCTATCCGGGCGTGTCCCCGCCGCGCCGGATAATCAAGCCTTATGAGTCATGTTTTGGTGAATGTTGCTTGGCCGTATGCAAACGGCCCCGTCATATCGGCCACGTCGCGGGATTTGGTGTGCCCTCCGACGTCTACGCGCGCTACGAGCGCAAGAAGGGCAATGATGTGCTCATGGTGTCCGGCACCGACGAGCACGGCACCCCGATTCTCGTTGAGGCGGAGAAGGAAGGCCTCACTGCCCAGGAGCTGGCCAACCGTTACAACCGCGTGATCGCCAAGGATCTGTGCGACCTCGGCCTGAGCTACGACCTGTTCACCCGCACCACCACCGGTAACCACGAGCACGTGGTGCAGGAGATGTTCAAGCAGTGCTTGGAGAACGGCTACATCTACAAGGGCACCCAGCAGGTGGCGATTAGCCCGTCCACCGGCCGCACTCTGCCCGACCGCTACATCGAGGGCGAGTGCCCGATTTGCCATGCCGAAGGTGCGCGTGGCGACCAGTGCGACGCCTGCGGCAACGAGCTCGACCCGGACGAGCTCATCAACCCCGTCTCCAAGATTAACGGCGAAACCCGCGCTTCGAGCAGACCGAGCACTACTTCCTCGACCTGCCGGCGCTCGCCGAAGCCAACAAGGCGTGGCTGGAGACCCGCAAGGGCTGGCGTACCAACGTCATCAACTTCTCGCTCGGCCTGTTCAAGGAAGTCAAGCCGCGCGCCATCACCCGTGACATCGACTGGGGTATCCCGGTGCCGGTGAAGGGCTGGATTGACAACCCGAACAAGAAGCTGTACGTGTGGTTCGCCGCCGTGATCGGCTACCTGTCGGCCTCCATCGAATGGGCCCGCCGCCAGGGCGACCCGGAGAAGTGGCGCGAATGGTGGAACGACCCGAGCTGCCCGGCCTACTACTTCATGGGAAAGGACAACATCACCTTCCACTCCCAGATCTGGCCGTCCGAAATGCTGGCGTACAACGGCAAGGGCTCCAAGGGCGGCGAAACCGGCCCGATGGGTCCGCTCAACCTGCCTGAGCAGGTGGTGGCCAGCGAGTTCATGACCATGGAAGGCAAGAAGTTCAGCTCCTCCCGCGGCATCGTGATCTACGTCAAGGACATCCTCGCCCGCTACCCCGTGGACGCCGTGCGCTACTACATTTCCGTGGCCGGCCCCGAATCCTCGGATTCCGACTTCACGTGGGCCGAGTTCGTGCGCCACAACAACGAGGAGCTCGCCTCCTCGTGGGGCAACCTGGTGAACCGCGTGGCCAACCTCATCAACAAGAACTTCGGCGAGATTCCGCCGCTGGACGAGGATTCGATGACCAACGAAGACCGTGGCCTTCTGGAAGAGGCTTCCGCCGCGTTCGACGTGGTCGGCTCCTCCATCGAAACCCACCACCAGAAGCACGCCCTGTCCGAGGCGATGCGTGTGGTCGGCGACATCAACAAGTACATTTCCGCCACCGAACCGTGGAAGATTAAGGACGACCAGGCTCGTCTCGGCACCGTGCTGCACGTGGCCGCTCAGGCCGTGTCTGACGCGAACCACCTGCTCGCGCCGTTCCTGCCGCACTCCGCACAGAAGGTGTGGGGAGGCGCTCGGCGGCACCGGCACCTTCGCCGCTGCCTGAGCTCAAGGAAGTCGAGGATCTCGACAAGCCCGGCTTCACGTACCCGATCATCACCGGCGATTACGAGCTCGGTGTGAACGTGCACCCGTGGAAGAGCGAGGCAATCGAGGTCGGCGCCATGGTGCCTAAGCCCGCACCGATCTTCGCCAAGATTCCGACCGAGGCCGTGGAAGAGGAGCTGGCTCGCTTCGATGAAGCGTTGGCTGCTCGCCGTGCCGCCGAAGCCGAACGTCTGGCCGCCGAGAAGGCCAAGCTCGCCGCCGAGTGATTCGGCATTGCTAGCTCGTAGCTGACGGGCCACCTCGCACATGAAGTGTTGCGGGGTGGCCCGTTGCCGTATGTGCGGCCTAGCCCCGACAATGCGAGGCCGGTTGTCGGGCGGCGTTACAAACCCGTCACAGTTTGCCAAGACTTTTCTCAGACAAGCACATCGAATCCCCAAGAAAGAGACGGTTATATAGAAGATGTCAACGGAATGAAGTTAATACCGGTGGCGAGGTTCTTCCGAACCCCATAACTGAACCCTTCTTCTCTCTTCTCTCTTCACCCGGCGGCCCCCTCCGCCGGGTTTCTTCGTTTTGGGCCGCATCATGCAACGCAAGTTACGCTGCTGTCCAGCTACATCCACGCCGCTCGAAGCCGTGATCCGCCACACCAAGCACGGGGCGCGGTGATTCGGAAGCATTGCAGGATTCCCTCCATGCTTCCGGTTTGGGGGGTGCTGCTTGATTCCTCTACTTCCAGCGAAACGTTGCTATCGCGGTATGGTCGCATGCCTGTTAAGCATTGAAGCATCTTATCTATGCGCAGTCGGTGTCCCGGTGGTGACGGCAACCGATTGACGTGCGAACCGGGCCAGATTTCGTTGTCCCGGTTCGTGATTTTGGCCTCTTTTTGGGAACCGGGACAGACCATCCCGTGAGCGCTCAATGTATGCAAATCCAGAAGCCCGGAATTCCGCCGATGTGTGATGGCGGATATTGTGCGGTAGGGCCGAATTGGCGATTTTTCGAGGGTGTTTCTGTCCCGGTTGCTCAAAAAAGAGGCGAAATGGAGAACCGGGACAACAAAATCTGGCCCGGTACACACATAAATCGATTGACGTCGTTACCAGGACATCGGACACCGTGACGTATATCGCGAACCGCATAATATGGCAGTACGCAACGCAGATGATGTGCGGATTCGCCGGACGTAACATGGCGTGTGACACACAACAGTGCCATGCGGTCGGGGCCACGCGACCAAATGGGGTGCGATGAATGGCATATGCGTTGCAGCAAGCGCGCGCAATCGTATCGATGTCAGCTCAGTGCGCCCCGGTGGATTTCCGTCGTTTCCGCCGGGCAAGTTCATTGAGCGGCGTCGCTGTCAAGGTGAAATCGAATATGGCGCCTCGCAACGCCAGCTGTCGCCCGGCTCGGTAGGCGAGTTCGGCTTGAGACGGTTCATCAGCCATATTCGCGGCGGTGGCGATGAGGACGATCCAATGATGATGCCGTAACAGTTCGCGCTTGTCGTTGTCTCGCCGCCACTGGGCCTTGTCTGTGCGATGATGATCGCCGTCATATTCGATGGCGACGCGGAATTCGGGCCAAGCGAGATCGAGTGTTATCGGCTCACCATTGCTGAACGTCGCGCCGGGCACTGTGTAATTTGTCACGGCTCGTGGAAGCCCGTATTGCGTGGTTGTGATACGGGTCTCTGATTCCATCGGAGAATCCACGCGCGGTGCAATAAATTCAAGTGCGATCATGCATGTGGCTTTCGCGTTGAATTTCGGAAGTTCGCTGACCTGCCGCACAAAGTCCTGATAAATTTCGTCGGCGGTGCGGCCGCCCGATAGGCTCGGCTTGCGCGCTATTGCCGTAAGGGTTGCGTCGCCAAGTATGACCAATGATTCCAATGACATGTGAGCGGCGAGCTGCGCCCAAGTATGTACCAGATCCAGCGCGTGCACATGCTTGTTGATACGTGCATTGTGCGCGGTGCTTAGCGGTTTCCAGATGTGCGGTGTTGTTGGCGGAACGACGGCGCGTATCCGGGTGCGATGCGAGCCGGAGACGGTATGAAGCTCGGTGGCATTGAGATCGCAATCCTTGGGAAGTGGCACGGATTGCAGTATCAGCGATGTGGTCATGCCGAAGAGCACCGGCTTTCCGAGCTGTTGCGCGGCGTCCGTGCATCGTTTAAGCATTTCCCGCTTACGTTGGGTGAGGGTTTCGCTCATAGCGGGCGCAGTGGGGGTTGCCATACGCGGTGGTGAGTATGGCTCGGGCTTGACGGCGTGCGTGGACGCAGCACTCGGTGCCGCGGCATTGTTGGTCCAGCCGGGTGGTTCATCGTCGAATACGCCGGGTGGCGGGGTGGGAAATCCGCTGTTCATAACGCCACCGTAGCGTAGCGGTCGCTTGTTCGCCATGAAAAACGGGGTATGTGGTTCTAGCTTGCTGAGGATGGGATAACTCTGTGGATAACTAAGTGCTCCTATGTTTTGCTCACTCTGTGAGGAGTCGGCAAAACATAGGAGCACTTCAGCCGCGGCCAATGGGCGGAATATGTCAGCGGCAGCGACGGGTGAGGGGCTGCCAGGGATCGAGCTCGACTGGTTCGGTGGTGAGCAGGGCGCGGGTGGCGTCGTCGAGGTATTCCTTGCGGATGATGAGCTCGGTAACGTAGCGGTCGAACCAGGCGTCGGACATGACGTAGTAGCCGTCCTTGCCGGCGTCCTTGCCCCAGCTGTTCTCCACCTTCCAGCGGTTCGGCTTGCCGTCCTCGCCGAGGTTCACGCCGGTGAAGGTCATAGCGTGGTTGCTCGGGCTGTCGCCGTATTCGAGGCCGTGGGCCTTGTCGCCGGTGAACTCGGTGCCGAACAGCTGGTCGACGCGCACCACGGACTGGTCGAAGAAACCGTCCTTGCGCAGGGCGAACTGCGTGCAGTCGCAGGCGAACCAGATCGGGTGGCCGGCGGTGAGCTGGTCAAGCGCGGCCTTCTTGAACACGTCCAGCGGCACGTTGACGAATTCCATATCGCCAGCCTCGGCCACGTTCGCGCTGAAGCGGATGCGGTAGCGCTGGTTGAACGGGCGGTTCTTGAGCGGGGCGTTGGCCAGCGTCACGAAATCGTTGACGTCCACCGGCACGTACTTCTTGTAGAACTCAAGCGGGGTGATGCCGATCTCGCGAATCTGCGGGCGCTCGTCCTTGCCGGTTTTCGGCTTGTCGGACTTGTCCTTATCGCACTTGCAGGCCTTGGCGTCGGATTTGCCCTCGCACTTGCAGGAGTCGCCGCACTTGCAGGATTCGGCCTTGCCGTCTGCGTCGGCCTCGGCCTTGCACTTGCAAGCCGAGCCCTTCTTATCCTCATTATCATCCTTGGTGCGCGCGAAGAAGTCGAACTTTTCCGGCGGCTCGCCGAGCGCCACGGCGCAGATGCGGTACACGGTGCCCATGTACTCGTCCTTCAACGCACGCAGCTCGTCCTCAGACGCCCCCGCAGCCGAACGGCGGCGCAGCTCGGCCGCGAACTCGCGCAGCTTGGAGTTGAGGTACTGCTTGAAATCGTCGGAATTACGGGAGTTCTCAGACTCCGGGTAGGCGCTCTTGGGCACTAGGCCGTACTTGTTCACCAGCGCGGCGAACATCTGCCACCAGCCACCATCGTCTGCAGGCGACTCATTGATGGCCTCGAACAGACGCGAATCGGTCGCCTCGTCGAGCGTGCGCAGCACGTTCTCCAGATAAGTGTTCGACTTCTCCATCGCGTCCCAGAAGAACAGGTAGGTCTCGGAGAACTCGAAATCCTCAAGATTCCAGCGATGCATGAGTTCGTAACGCAGCGTGTTCAGGGGAGGCGAACATCCAGCAACGGCCGGAACGCTCCTGATTGGTGATCGAACCCTGCTTGAGTTCGATGGAGAAGTCGCGCGGCAGCGCACGCACGCCGCGATAGTCGGTGGCCGCCTTGAGCACGCCGGCCGAAACCGCCGCGTCCGCCGCGATCAGGTTGGCGCGGTCCTTGTTGAAGTCTTCGGTGTACGTACGCAGAAGTTCGGGTTTGATGGCCCGTGCGCTGGCGTTTGCTGTCATGATGATTGATCTTCCATTCATGTAGGCGACGTTTGTGGTCCGTCGGTAGTATAAGTCGCCGTGTATTCGTCGGACGATTCACCGGGCGAAATCGTACGGGCGGATATGCGCCGGCGATTCCACCCCCGCCAACGATTTGTCCACCTTGCTGCTCGCGCGGGCGCACGTATCATATGTACCGATACATATTGTTGACGAATGTCGCATAGTCCAAAGGAGTACGTCATGACTTCGCTGCATAGCAAGCCGCTGGCCCTGAAAAACGTCACCGTCACCGATTCATTCTGGCGCACCGAGCAGGAACTCGTGCGCACGGCTGTGATTCCCTATCAGTGGAACGCCCTGAACGATAACGTCCCCGGCGCGGCCCCCAGCTATTGCATGCACAACTTCAAGGCCGCTGCCGCGCAAAACAAGCGCAAGGATACCCAGGGCAACGCGTTCGTGCCGCCGAAGTACACGTTCCGCGGATTTGAGGCGCTCCCCGAAGACCCGGCCAATCCCGACCCAGACAAGTTCTACGGCTTCGTGTTCCAAGACACCGACTTCTCCAAGTGGGTGGAGGCAGTCGGCTATTCCCTCGCCCATCACCCGGACCCCGCACTGGAACAGACCGCCGACCAAGCTGTCGACATCGTGTGTGCCGCCCAGCTCGACAACGGCTATCTGGACACCTGCTACATCCTGAACGACATGGATCGCGCGTTCACCAATCTGCGTGACCATCACGAACTGTACTGCCTCGGCCACCTCGTTGAAGGTGCGGTGGCCTACTACCAGGGCACCGGCAAAGACAAGTTGCTCAAGGCCGCCTGCCGTTTCGCCGATTACGTAGACGAGCGCTTCGGTCGCAAGCCGGGCCAGCTGCGTGGTTACCCCGGTCACGAGATTGCCGAGATGGCTTTGGTGAGGCTGTACGAGGTCACCGGCGAACAGCGGTACCTTGATCTGGCCGAATATTTCGTGACCGAGCGCGGCCGGCAGCCGTACATCTTCGATATTCAGGCAGACGAGAACGCAAAGCGCGACGCCGACGCCAACTACAAAACCCAACACGGACCCCAACCGGTACGCCTACCACCAGGCGAACAAGCCGGTCACCGAACAAGACGAAGCCGTAGGCCATGCCGTGCGCGCCGGCTACTTCTACTCCGGTCTGGCGGACGTGGCCCGACTGGCCGACGACCAGGACCTCGCCGATGCGGCCGAGCGGCTCTGGCGCAATATCGTCGATAAGAAACTGTACGTTACCGGCGGCATCGGCGGCACGGTGGACGGCGAGGCATTCTCCTACAACTACGACCTGCCCAACGACTCCGCCTACTCCGAGACCTGCGCCGCGATTTCGCTGGCGTTCTTCGCCCGTCGCATGCTCGAGCTCGCGCCAAAGGCCGAGTACGCGGACGTTATGGAGTCGGCGCTGTACAACACCACGCTGGCCGGCATGGCGCTGGACGGCAAGAGCTTCTTCTACGTGAACCCGCTGGAAGTCAATCCGTATGCCTGCCATAAAGACAGCCGCCTGCGCCACGTCAAGCCGGTGCGTCAGAAATGGTTCGGCTGCGCATGCTGCCCGCCGAACATCGCCCGCATCGTTGAGTCGGTGCAGAATATGCCTACACGGTTGCCGAGGATGGCGGTACGCTGTTCACGCACTTTGTATATGGGCGGCGTGGCCAAAGCTGAGTTGAATGGTACGGCTGTGGAGCTGGATGTTACGGCGAACCTGCCGTGGCAAGGCGATGGCAAGGCGGTCGTGCGCTTGGGCGGTGACGCTGCTGGCACGTCGGCTCAGGCTCCTGCTCGCTTTACGCTGGCCTTCCGTCTGCCCGGTTGGGTGGGTGAGGAGTCCGCTGCTGCCGCCGCGATTACGGCCACGGGCGAGCCTGAGTCTGGGGCCGATAGTTCCCGCGTGACCCGCGAAATTCGCGACGGCTACCTGTATCTGACCGGTGAGTGGCGCGACGGCGACACCGTGACGTTCGACTTCCCGATGCCGGTACGTATGCTGGCCGCCAACCCGCTGGTGCGCGAGGACGCCGGCAAGGTGGCGTTTGTGCGCGGTCCGATTACTTTCTGCGCTGAAGAAAAGGATAATGGTGCGAACCTGCACCTGCTGCACGCGGATGTGGAGGCACTGCTGGCCGACCCGAGCGTGGCCAAGGTCGAGGAGTTCGACTTCCACGCCGGTGCTACTGGCATCGATGAGCAGGGACAAGGTCGAGGTGGAAGATGTGACCCGCCGCATGGTGAAGCTTGAGGTGCCGGCTTGGCGCGAGCCGTTGCCGGCTGCTGTGGCCGCCGCGGGTGAGGGCGCGGCCGAGGTTCCGGCGTTCGCACCGCTCTACACCGCCTATGCGCCGGTCAAGCGCGAGCCGTCACCGCCACGCTCATCCCGTACTTCGCCTGGGCCAACCGTGGCGAAAACGAAATGATCGTCTGGCTGCGCGGCTGATATTTGCTCTCGTCTACTCTGGTAGCCATGGGCATCACGACATGTCGGCTCGAAGGGCCGGTGGACTTTTACTCGGTCGGGCAGTTTGTGTCCGGACCGGGCTGGCGCCACATGCGGCGCACCATCGACACCTTCGAGCTGATGTTCGTGCGTCGGGGCGTCCTGCCAATGCGGGTAGGGGAGCGGACCCTGCATATCGAGGCCGGCCAAATCGCACTGTTGCCGCCGAATGTGGAGCATGCGGGCGTCGACATCATCACGTCTGACGTGGACTTCTACTGGATGCATTTCAAATTGCCGGATGCGCGCATGCTCCCCGATGACGCGGGTCTGCCGCAGGACGACCATTGCCTGCTGCTGCCCGATGAACGCACCCTGCCCGACCCCGACCGGCTGGCGGTGATGTGGGCAGCTCATCGACATCTATGCGCGATTCGGCCCGTATTCCAACGCTTACTGCGATTACTTCGCCACCGGCCTGCTGCTGGAGGTCAGCGCGCAGGAGCGGCTGAAGGCGGACTTTGCCGCCCATCGTACGCTTGCCGGCTACCGGGCGACGGCAAGCCCATCACCAGTGCCGACCGCGTCCGGCAGCAACAGGAATGGGCCATGCATGTCGATTCGGCCGGTGCCGCTGGCGATTCGTCCGGCCTGGCGCCGATGCTGGCCATCCGCTCGTGGATTATGGCCAATGCCTTCGACGACATCACCGTGGCCAAAGTGGCCGCGCGCTTCCACTATTCACCCAGCTATCTGACCGCGATGTACCGGCGCGTGTTCGGCGTGGGTGTGGCCGAGCAGATCATCGAATATCGCATCGACCGTGCGCGCGAACTGCTGAGTTCTACCGCTTCCAGCGTGGCGGATATTGCGCGAGAAGTGGGCTACGCCGATCCCAAGTACTTCATGCGCGTCCTTCAAGCGCCGCACTGGCCTGACCCCCGGCCAATACCGCGACGCTTTCCCCGCCCGCCTCTACAACACCGTGTGATTAGGAAGGTCATGGTCCTAACCCTAGGAAAAGTGCGCATGGGCGCCACTACCACGTGGGAGCGCTGGGAACGGTTTGACGCATGCCGAAACCTCGCACGTCACGCCGCACGGCACTTGGGCAGTGGGCGCGGCAGTCGGGAATCGCCGCCCTATTTCGGCGTTTCAGCGTTACCTGTTTGCCGAACCGACAGTGGACTCGCGCGGAACCAGTGTGTATCCAATGGTGGCGCGCGTGGCCGGCATGCCAGCGGATTCGTCGGACCTGCCGTCGCCCTGGTCGCGCTGCTCCACGCGGCGGGTGATCATATCAAGCGCGAATTGGGCGAGCTGATCGAGATCCACTTGGACGGTGCTCAGCGTCGGTGTGGTACGAGCCGGCCGTGGCGCCGTCGAAGCCGATGACTCTCACATCGTCGGGCACGCGGATGCCGTAGTCGGCAAGGCCTCGGATTACTCCGAATGCGGCATAGTCGTTAATGCAGAAGATGCCATCGATGGCCGGGGTGCTTCCCGTTGCCCGCGTGGTGCCCGGGGGGGAACGGGACTCAGCAGTGTCATCAGCCGATTGCGCACGAGCCTCGAGCATCGCCTCGGCGATGGCATGACCGGCTTCGATGCCGCTGTCGCTACCGTAACCAATGAAGTTCGTCGATTCGTCATACGGCAGCCCGGCGTCAAGCAGCGCGCCGCTGGCCCCGCGCAGGCGCAAACCGCTGGAACTTTCCACGTGCGCCAGTTCGGTTCGTGGCGAATACCCGTCGCCGACGATGGCGATGCGGTGGCATCCGCATTCGATGAGATGCTGCACTGCCGCCCGCGCGCCGTCTTCGTTCGGGAAATTCACTGTATCGAACGTGGGCGTTTCCTCGCAGGCGTCAATCAGAACCAGCGGTCGGCCGTGGTTGATCGCGGAAAGCGGCACACCGGCATTCAGGCCCGAAGCGTGGATAATCTCGCCGTCGAACAACTGCCCGGAGAACGGGTTGTTGGCCAGCGCGTGTTTGGCGGCATCCGGAGAGTACCGGGTTTGCTCCACGAACGGCGTCAGCCCGCGCTCGGTGGTTTCGGTGACGAGCGATTCGACGAGTTTGGAGTAGAACGGCGAATCGAATTCGTTGACGATGATGTGGATGATGTTGCTGCGGCCGGACTTCAGCATGCTGGCCGTCAGATTGATGCGGTAATCAAGCTTTTCGGCCACCGCCAGCACCTTGGCGCGCGTGGAATCCTTAACACCCGGCTTGCCGTGCAGCGCATTCGAGGCGGTCATGGGGAGACCCCGGCGGCTTTCGCTACGTCGCGCAATGTTGGTTTGCCGCTCGGCATAACGTCACCTCATGTTTCTGCCTGTGATGGGCATTGGATCATGCCCGTAATGCTTCCAATGGTTGTAACGGTATTCACAACATCGTGTTTTGGCAAATGGTGGCTGTGTGCCGGAATCGCTGAAAATGCTGCGCTTAGGCGATGACGCGCCGAGCGTAACATGCGCTTGCTTGATATCGTTCCGGTGGAAGAATATGTAACGGTACATACGTCGGTGTGCCAAGAGGCCATGAAGTTCGTCGTACGTTGGGATGGGACTCTCCGGGGAGTGGCGTCACTCTTCACCTATCCGTACGTGCGCGATGCCGATTGGTTTGCGGCTGGCATACCGCCGTAGGGCAACTTATGCGAATATCAACGAAAGCAGGATACGATGACGGATCTTCCGCAGAGCCTTCTCAGGCATGGCGTCCGCCGATGGCTGGAACAGCTGGGATTGGGCACGACCACCGAAGACGAGCTGCTGGCCAACGCGCGGTTCATGGCTGAACACCTGAAAAACGCCGGCTGGGATACGCTGGTCATCGACATCGACTGGTACGACCCGACCGCCCGCGCACATGGTTACAACGACAACGCGCCGCTGATTCTCGACGAATACGGCCGTCAGCTGCCTGACCCGGTGCGTTTCCCGAGTGCTGCCGGCGGCAAGGGATTCGGCCCGCCGCCGCCGCCGTCCACGAACTGGGCTTGAAGCTTGGCATGCACATGATGCGCGGCATCCCGCGTATCGCCGTGGACAAGAACCTGCCCGTATACGGCACCAACTACACCGCCAAGGACGTGGCCGACCTCGACCACGTGTGCAAGTGGAATCCGGACAACTACGGCCTGAACCAATCCCACCCGGGCGCGCAGGCCTGGTATGACGCGCAGCTCGACCTGTTCGCCTCCTGGGGCCTCGACTTCCTCAAGGTCGACGACATGCAGACCCCGTTCCACCCGACGAAATCGCCGCCTATCATCGCGCCATCGCCAAAGCCGAAGCCAAATACGGCCGTTCGATTGACCTGTCTCTCTCGCCCGGCGGCTGGGTGGCGACGAGCTACGTCGACTTCCTGCGCGAGAACGCCCAAATGTGGCGTATTTCCGACGATCTGTGGGACCGTTGGGAAGACATCTACCAGCAGTTCGCCCGCCTGGCTCCGCTGGGCGCCGTTCCAGACCACCGGCCACTGGGCCGACGCCGACATGGTGCCGTTCGGGCACATAGGCCTGCGCGCCGAACGCGGCGACGACCGCCAATCCCGCCTTACGCTGGACGAGCAGAAGACACTGCTGGCCCTATGGTGCATGGGGCGTAGCCCGCTTATGGTCGGCGGCGATCTGCCCACCAGCAACAGCGACGCCATCGCGCTGCTGCAGAATCCCGCGTTGCGTGAGGTGCTTGCCGGCTCCACCAATAACCGCGAGACCGTGCGCGAACGGATTTTTGGCAAATGGTGGGATGAGAGCACCTACCGTGGCGAGTTCATCGTCTGGTCCGCCGACGCAGCCGATTGGGCCGATGGCACACGTTCCGCGCATCACGGCGGCCATTACGCCGCGCTGTTCTGGACCGGCAGCGACACATACGAGATCGGCCGCAACATCCAGCTCCAATCCATCGTGGGGCTTGACGCCCGCAATGACGATTGGACACTCGCCGATCTGTATGCCGACGCGCCGGGCGAGCCCGCCGACGTGCGTCTTGAAGGCGTGGGTGCCGACCGCGTCATCACCGGCACGATTCCGCCGCACGGCGTACTCTGGGTGGCCTTGGACCGACGCTGATACCGAACCTGCCTCCGCCAACCAACCTCCTGAACCGACCGCCCGAATCGTATGGAGAAACCTGCCATGAATGCGAACATCGCAAACGAACAATCCCCGGTAGCTGTTCCGCCCGCAAGTTGGCTCCTACGTGCGTTCGCTGGCGTTCTGACCTGTAGGTGGACTGTCTCTGTCTGTTCGTTGTCTTCGCCTTGCTTGCGTTTTGTACGTTTTATCTGTTTCGTGAGTTTCGTGCGTTCTGCGGATTTCACGCGTTTCGCGCAGTGCCGCACGCTGATCACCATTCAGCGTGCGGTACTTTTGCATATCTCACGTGTTGCGGGAGATGCCGATTCCGTCGCACAATACGTAAAACGTGAATGAACCACTCACTATGCTGGGTTGTTTGAGCGTGATATGACATGCGCCACTTTCCCGGGAATGCGTTGCGAATTGACCTGTTCGGAGGTGTGCAGCGACGCATTCCGGGAATGTTGCGCTTAGAGAGCCGCGTATCGTTGCTAATGCGGGGAACACGCAGAGTTGCGGGCCGTTGCGATTAGACGCAGGTCGCCCTAGACTAGTACGCGTTTGCGAAAGTCGAACGTGCTTCGACCGATGAAGGAGAGCTTCGGTCATGCGGCCAATGACAGGCGCAGTGCGAAGCACGGCTGATCGTGGAATCGCGGCGGCGATTGCCGCGTGCGGCGCAGGAGCATGCCGCACCATACCACCAAGCAAACAATCCCCAAGAAACGGTGATCTCCTCACATGTACGTCGATCCGGGAATCAATACCAGCGCAAGCAATCTCAAATGGGTGCTGCCATACTGCAAACCAGACCTGCCCCGCGTGGTAGGCGCGCTTCTACTGTTCATCGCAAATAACACGATGGCCCTGACCATTCCGATTCTGTCCGGTATCATCGTGGACCGCGTCATCGTCGGCGGACATGCCGACGAACTGCCACGTCTGTGTGGACTGATGATCCTCATGACCATCATCCGCGTGGGCGCGCGATACGGCTACCAGATGTGGATGGAGCGTTTCGGCCAGAACTCGGTCTACCGCCTCGTCTCCGACGAATACGAGAAGCTGCACGAGCTCGACTTCACGTATTTCAACCACACACGCACCGGAGACATCATGAGCCGCCTGACCTCCGACACCGACGCGATCCGCCACTGCCTGAGTTGGGTGAGCTATCAGATTGCCGACTGCGTGGTCATGTTCGTGGGCGCCCTGTGCGTGATGTTCGCCATCGATTGGCGACTCGCGCTCGTCCTGGCCTGCGTCACGCCGTTCATTTTTGTGCTCACGCGCGGCCTGTCCACGCACGCCCACCCGCTGTTCTTCGCCATCCGCAACCGCTGGCCTCCCTCAACTCCATGGTCGAAGAGAACATCGAGGGCAACCGTGTGGTCAAGGCATTCGTGCGCGAACCGTACGAGACCGAAAAGTTCGACGAGCACAACGACGATTACATGCAGTGCAACATGGCCTTGGCCTACAACTCGCGCAAGTACATGCCGTGGCTGGACGGCCTCGGCTTCTCGCTGCAGCTCATCACCCTCGGCCTCGGCGGCTTTCTGGTCATCAAGGGCTACATGACCCTCGGCAATCTGGTGAGTTTCAACTCCTTCCTGTGGATGATCGACGGCCCGGTGCGCCAGTCCGGCTGGCTGATCAACGACTGGCAGCGATTCAACGCCAGCTGCATCAAAATCCGCAAGCTGCTCACCGAACAGCCGCGCATCGTGGAGAAGCCCGACGCGGTCGAAGCCGTCAAGCAGGCGGTCACGATCGTCGAGCAAGTCAAGCACGATGATGAGGCTACCGGGGCTACCGGAGCGCCCGTGGCTTCCGGAACATCCGGTGCCCAGCAGTCCACCGAACGCAAGTCCTGCCCGCTGCACATCAAGGGCGACATCCGCTTCGACCACGTCAGCTTCGCCTTCCCGGACGACCCGAGACCCCCGATCCTCAAGGACCTCGACTTCACCGTGCCCGCCGGCTCCAAGCTCGGCATCCTCGGCGAAACCGGCGCGGGCAAGTCCACGCTCGTCAGCCTCATCTCCCGCTTCTACGACCCGACCGTTGGCCATGTGCTCATCGACGGCATCGACGCACGCGACTGGCCGCTGGCCACCTTGCGCTCGCAGGTGTGCATCGTGGCGCAGGATACCTTCCTGTTCTCCGACACCATCGGCGGCAACATCGGTTTTGGTGCCAGCGGTGATAGCGACGACCGATATATCCAGAAAATGGCCCAGATCGCCGGCGCGGACAATTTCATCAGGTCGATGCCACAGGGTTATGACACCGTCGTGGGCGAACGCGGCGTGGGCCTGTCCGGCGGGCAGAAGCAGCGCCTGTCGCTGGCCCGCGCGCTCGCGGACAATCCGTCGATCCTGATTATGGACGATACGACCTCGGCCGTCGATATGGAGACCGAGGCGGAGATCCAGAAGCACCTCAAGGAGATGGACGGCGGCAAGACCATCGTCGCCATCGCCCACCGCATCTCGTCGGTCAAGGATTCCGACCTGATTCTGGTGCTCGAGCACGGACGTATCGTCGAACGCGGCACCCACGCCGAACTCGTGGCCGCACACGGCCACTGGGACATCTACCACAAGCAGCTCGGACTCCAGTCCGGCGCCGCACAGGGGTTTTAGAAGAGGACTTATGGCACAACGCAATACATTCCGCGAGGATGAGGAACTCGAGGAGCAGATCAACTTCCGGGACATCCTGCGCGTCGGCAAATATCTCAAACCGTATATGGCACAGGTGGCGCGCATTCTCGTCGTCGTCATCTCGATGAGCTGCATCGTCGTCGCCGTGCCGTACCTGACCAAGATCATGATCGACGAGGCGATCCCGAACAAGGACCTCGGCTGAAGCTCGGCATCCTCGCCGTGATCCTCGCCGCGCTGATCGTGCTGTACGAGTTCGGGCTGCGCTACCGCACGGTGGCGATCACGCGCGTCGGCCAGCTCATGCTCAAGCGACATGCGCCGCGATATCTTCACGCATATCCAGACGCTGCCCTTCAGCTACTTCGATTCGCGCCCGCACGGCAAGATCCTGATCCGCGTGGTCAACTATGTGAACACGCTTTCGACACGCTGAGCTCCGGTCTGATCAACGGGATCTCCGACGTGTTCACCTTCGTGATCACGCTGATCGTGATGTTCGTGATCGACTGGCAGCTGGCCCTGTGAGCCTGGATCCTGTTCCCGGTGCTCATCATTCTTGCGCGTGCTGCAGATCTTCCAGCGGCGCGCCTCTCCAGAAGCTCTCCAACAGCAGAGCAACCCAACGCCTACATCCACGTCGATCGCCGGCGCAGCGACCACGCGTATTGCGAGCAGGCCCAGTTCAGGACCTTCCAGGAACAGTGCAGGGCGAGGTGCGTTCCGCGTGGATGCACGCCGTGCACATCCAGTTCCTCATGTGGCCGGGCGTGCAGACCATCTCCGTGATGACCATCTCGTTCATCTACTTCGTCGGCGTGATGGGCTTCGGGGGCGTGAACGTGACCACCGGCGTGCTCATCGCGTTCGTCGGCTACGCGAACAACTTCTGGAATCCGGTGATCAACATCGGCAACTTCTACAACCAGCTCATCACCTGCTCGGCGTACCTCGAGCGCATCTTCGAGACGCTCGACGTCACGCCGGAGATCCGCAACAAGCCCGACGCGGCGGACCTGCCGCAGATCCGCGGGCGCGTCGACTTCAACGACGTGGTGTTCCGCTACGAGAAGGACGGCCGCAACATCCTCAACCTCGTGGACTTCCACGTCGAACCGGGGCGCACAATCGCGCTGGTCGGCCCGACGGGCGCCGGCAAGACGACGATCATCAACCTGCTGTCGCGCTTCTACGACGTGTCCGAGGGCTCAGTGACGATCGACGGCTACGACGTGCGCGACGTGACGCTCGCATCGCTGCGCCGGCAGATGGGCGGATGCTGCAGGACACCTTCATCTTCTCCCGGCAACGTGCGCGAGAACATCCGCTACGGCAAAGCTCGACGCCACCGACGAGGAAATCGAGGCGGCGGCGAAGGCCGTGCACGCGCACGAGTTCATCATGGAACTGCCCGACGGGTACGACACGGTGGAGGAGCGCGGAGCGACCCTGTCGGCCGGCCAGCGCCAGCTCATCGCCTGCGCGCGTGCTGCTCGCCGACCCGCGTATCCCTGATCCTGGACGAGGCGACGAGCAACATCGACACGCGCACCGAGGAGGCGCTGCAGGCCGGCCTGCAGCATCTGCTCAAGGGGCGCACGAGCTTCATCATCGCGCACCGCCTGTCGACGATCGAGAACGCGGACGAGATCTTCTACATCGATCACGGCCAGATCGTCGAGCACGGCTCGCACGCGCAGCTGCTCGCCGCCAAGGGCGCGTACTACCGCCTCTACGAGTCGCAGTACGCGATGATTCGCGTGGCCAGCGGGGCCGGAAGAGTGACGAGATGTTGCTTTAGGTATGTTTCGTGATGGCATTATCGGTAACGATAAACACTGTGAAATATGTAACGGTACGTGAAAACATGCAGTCGTGATTGGAATACGTTCTGGAAAATGTTGAAAATAGAGCGAAACGCGCTGAAGTCGGCACGGGGTTGCTGGAGTGTGGCAGATAGTTTAGAATATGTACCGTTACATATTTGATGTGCAGAAGATGCTCGCATCTTCTGCACGCGGGTGAAATCTGGGAGTGGTTTGGCGATGGCAGACAAACTGGTAGCCACATTGGACAAAGCTGGTGTACGCAAGATCAGCACGGACCTGTGGGGCGTGTTCTTTCGAAGACATCAGCTATTCGGGCGATGGCGGGCTCAACAGCGAACTCGTGCAAAACGGCGCGTTCGAATACAACCGTGCGGATAAGCCCGAGTGGAGCAACTACACCGCTTGGCGCAAGATCGTGCCCGCCGGCTCGTTCGCCGCATTCGGTGTGTGGGGAGACCGCGCCGGTGGCCGAAGAGAACCCGCATTACGCGATTGCCGAAATCGGCAAGGTGAGGGCGAGCAGACTGCTGACTCGGCTGTGTCTGGGCCGATTCGGCCCTATCCCAGACGGATTCGGCTTGTACCCCGCAGCTCCCGCTCTGAAAACCCGGTTCGACGGCATGGTGTTCCGCGCCGGCGGCCCGATTTTTCCATCCAACGTGCCCACGGCAGCGCCCGTGCAAGTCGCACTGATTGGCGATGATGGCAAGCCGCTCGCTGCCACTGTCGTGACCGCACCCGCCCTCCAATGCTTGCGGCGAATGGACCCAGCTTCGCGCCGAACTGACTATTACTAGCGCACAGGCCGCCCCGCAACCCAACGCCGAAAATCATCGCCACCCAAGGCGCCTCTCCCTGATTTTCCCCGAACCCGGCACCATCGACCTTGACTTCGTCAGCCTCGAACCGCGAACCACCTATAAGGACCTCAAGCATTTCCGCCCGGATCTGGTCGAGGCGCTGGCCGACCTACACCTTCGCGCTTCATGCGCTTCCCGGGCGGCTGCATCACCCACGGACTGGGCTCTGAAACAACATGTTCACTGGGACCGCACCATCGGCTCCGGTGGAGATCGCCCGCACAACTTCAACGTATGGGGCTACCACCAGTCGTTCCGTATCGGTTTCACGAGTACTTTCTGCCTGCGAGACCATCGGAGCCAAGCCGCTGCCCGTGCTGCCGGCCGGCATGAGCTGCCAGAACACCAGCCAGGGCCCGGTGCCTGTGGCTCAAGGGAAGACATGCCCTTATATCGACGAAGTGCTGGGCCTCATCGACTTCTGCAACGCCGATTCGGCCAGCCAACAAGTGGGCCGCGCAAGCGCCGCAATGGGCCATATCGAGCCGTTCAATCTGGAGTATCTCGGCATCGGCAACGAGGACCTGATCGACGACGTGTTCAAGAACCGCTTCCAGCAGATTTTCGACGCCGTCAAAGCCGCGCACCCCGAAATCACCGTGGTCGGCACGGTCGGGCCTGCGCCGAGCGGACAGGACTACGAGCAAGGTTGGGCGTATGCGCGCGAGGCCGGCATTCCGATTGTGGACGAGCATTCCTACCAGTCCTCCAGCTGGTGGTTTCACAACCTCGACCACTACGATCACACCGACCGCAAAGGGCGAAGGTCTACCTCGGCGAATACGGCTCCTGGGACACCCAGCTCATCAACGGCTTGTCCGAAGCGGCGTTCATGGGCCGCATGGAATTGAACGGCGACGTGGTGCACATGGCGTCCTACGCGCCGCTGTTCGCCAAGAACGGCCACACCAGCTGGAATCCGGACCTCATCTACTTCGACAATGAGAACGTCTACCGCCCGTACAGCTACTGGGTGCAGCAGATGTACGCCACCACCACCGCAACACCGCTTGGCCGGTCTCGCTTGACGGACCCACCACGTTGCGTCGTGACTTGCCGAATACCGTAAGCCTGAAGATCGATGGCGGCGCCCGCCGATTTCGCCGACTTCTCTCTCGAGACGGCCATGGCACGCATATCGATCTGCCGGACGTGAGCTACCGGCAATCGGCCGGTGTCTCTTCCGGTACCTGAGGGTCTGGCGGCCGATTCATACACCATTCGCGCGAAAGTCACCTATTACGAAGGCATGTGGGGCGTGCGAATCGCGTCCGGCGACGTAAACGGCAAGAACTATAACGGTACTTCGCTTGGCCGTGATTCAGCGTGCAAGTAGTGCGCGAAGGCACCGGTTATGCACTCGCCGGCACGGAAACTTTCAATGGACGCGGTACGCCCCGGAACCACGTGGGATGTGCGCATTGAGATTGGCAATCGCGGCGAGCAGATGCGACTGTACATCGACGGCGCGCTGGTCGCCGACGGCCATGAGACACCGGACGAGCCGCGCCGGACCGTCACTGTATCCCGCGATTCGACGGCTGGCGTGACTTACTTGGTGCGTGTTGTCAACGCGCTGCCTGAATCCGTAGACGTGGACTTGGCTCAGGTGCTTGCTGCGCTGAATGTGCCTGATTCAGCCAAGGCTGTAGTTGAGGCAACCGTGCTTACCGGCAACGATCCGTATGCAGGGATTCGGGGAGAGGAATCACCGACTTGCCCCACCTCGCACGAAGTCAACCTTTGCTGACGGTACATACACCGCTCCTGCTTGGTCGTTCACCACGCTTGCCGTACGAGGCTAACCCAATCATTCCGCTCGGTGATGCGCGCAATACGTGTGACGGCTATGCCCGGAATCCGCAGTAAGGACGGTCGCGGCGATCGCGCCGGTCGCCGGGGCCGAGTGGAAGCGGTACTACGACGATGTGACGTGGGATCGGACGAGGCCAAGCGCCGCACCAAGGACGACCCCCACCAAGCCCGAAGTCGAGCTCTAGCCCGTTGCGGCTGCAACCGTGCCGAGCATCAACGTGCCGATCCGTCGTGCAGCTGATATCGTTCCCTCGCTTTCTCAACGGACATACAGCCGATTCGGATACGGAAATCGGCTGTATGTCCGTCAGAGGGAAGGGAACAGAGAAAGGGGTTTCAGCCCTCGATGCGGGCGCCCCAGATTGCTTTGATTGCCGCCGATCGCGGAGAACGTCAGCGTCGCCCGGCCATCGGTCTCCCTCGGTAGTACGGCGAACACGCCGGTGTACGTCATGCCGTCGATCGTGATCGCCATGTCGCTGTCGCAGCAGTGCACGCCGGCCGGCGTCGCGCCGAGCATCCGCCACGATCCTCGCGACACGGGGCCGTCGGTCGGCGGCAGGTTCGCGTCCGGCGTATCGAAGAAGTCGACCACGCCGCCGCTGGTCACGCGGCCGTCCGGCTGCAGCGTGATCGTCTCGGGCAGATTCACGCCATGCCACGTGCCGTCCCGCGTTGCGCGTGCCGTTGAAATACGCGTGCGGATCGTGACGTACGAATTCGTAGTCGCCGGACACCAGCGATGGGTGTGCGAGATCCGATTCGTGTACGGGGCGGACGCAGTGGCATAGCCGGGCGGCCAAGTTCGGCGCTGCTGTTGGTGCAACGATGTAATCGCCGAAGCCGTCATCGTCGTCGCCGACGGTCGGATCGGACGTGTTCGCGGCGGTCGGCGGGACGGCTGCCGAGCCGCGATACTCGTACGGCGCGGCCGTCAGCCAACCGTCCGCGGTCGGCAGCAGCTCGCGCACATGCGTCTCGTAATCCTCGTCGCCGCGGTCGATGAACCGCGTATGGTACGTGAGAAACAGTCGGCCGTCCGAACCGCGCGTGAGTACGGAATTGTGTCCCCTGTGACACTTCGACCGTATCGTCGTCGGCCGGTCCGCCGCCCATTTCACCGACGACGTGAGTCGGATGCCGGTGTCCTTGGTCTGATTGTCGGGGATTTCACCGTTGGAAATCGCGGGGTTGCCGTTCTGGTCGACGTACGGGCCGACGAGGTTGCGCGAACGGAACAGACGGATCTGGTAGCCGCCGGTGCGGCCGAGCCAGCCATACGCCATGAACAGATACCACCAGCCGTTGCGGTGCACGAAATACGAGCCTTCGCCGGAGTTCCAGTAGCCGCCGGCGACCTTCACGCCGTAGTACGGGTCGGCGGAATCGTGGACGAGCGGATAGCGCACGCTGTAGTCGCGCAGACCGGTTTTCGGATCGAGCTTGAACATCCAGATGCCGCCGAACCACGAGCCGAAAACTCATCCACAGTTCGCCGTGATCGCAGCGGATCGGCGCGGCGTCGATCGCGTTGATCCGCGTATCCTTCAACGATGCATACCGTGACAGATCGCCATGCGCGGCCTCGTCGCCGAGCACACGTGGCACGTCGGTGCGGCCCACATTGTCAACGTTGAAACCGGAGTAGACGACAGGACCGACGTATGTCCAGTCGCCGTCGAGACGATCGGCGGTGAGCAGCACGATCACCGAACGGAATTCGTGACCCACCGTTGACCGACAGGTACATGCACCATTTGCGCATCACGTCGTTCCAGATCACGTCCGGCGCCCACGTGTTGCCTTCGAGCGCGGGGTTCTCCGGCTGCTTCGGCCATGCCTCCCAGATGCCGCCGAGCAGCGAGGCCGGGTCGCGCGTCAGATTGTTCTCGAAGCGTTCCCAGTGGACGAGGTCGGTACTGCGGGCGCAGCGTCGGTGGGTGCCGAAGACGTAGTACGTACCGTTGTCCTCGACGATGGCCGGGTCGTGGATGGCGATGCGGCCCGGGGCGAGCGGGTGTTCGACGAATCGTTCATCGGCGGGCGATTCGGTCGTGGGTTCGGTCGTGGAGGTGGTTGCGGTCATGGGTTAGCTTTTTGTGATACATGATGTCTTTCTCTTAACGGACTTACAGCCGATTTCACCAGTGAAATCGGCTGTAAGTCCGTTAAGAGAAATGGGTGGTTCAAAGGGAAGGGCGAGGACGAGGGCGCGAGGGAAGGGCGGCAATGAGAAAGGACTACTTCTGCGAGGCCCAGGCGCAGAGGTTGTCGCCGATGACGGAGAACGTCATCTCGACCTTGCGGTCGTCCTTGTCGCGCGGCAGCCTGTCGAATGCGCCGTGGTACTCCACCCCGTCGAGCGTGATGGTCATGTCGCCGGTGCCGTCGGACTTGTCGAGCTTCCACGTGCCGGTCTTGTCGCCGGTCACCTTGCCGTCCTCGGTCAGCGTGATGTTCACCGGCTTGTTGACGCCGCGGTAGTCGGTGCTGTGCTTGTCGGTGACCTTCTTCGGGCCCCTTGAACGAGGTCCTCTGGTCGTGGATCACGAACTCGTAGTCGCCGGCCACGTTCTTCGCGTCGTACTTGGTGTCGGCGGCCTTGGTGCCGGTGTATTCGTACGGCGCGGCGACCAGCCAGCCGTCGTCGGTCGGCAGCAGCTCGCGCACGCGTACCTGGTGCATCTCGCCGGTGTCGGAGAAGCGGCTGTGGCACACGATGTACGTGGTGCCGTCGTCGTCCACGAACGCCGAGTTGTGGCCCTGCGCGACTTCGATGTGCGAGTTGTCGTTGCCGCTCCACTGGATCGAGCTCATGAGACGCACGCCGACCTCGCTCTGCCAGTTGTTGCCGATGGCGCGCTCGCTGACTGCGGCGTTGCCGTTTTCATCGATGTACGGACCGGTGATCTTGTCGGCGCGGAACATGCGCACCTGGTAGCCGCCGGTCTGCTGCAGGTTGCCGTAGGATGCGAACAGATACCAGTGGCCGTTGGTATGCAGCAGGTACGAGCCTTCGCCGGAGTTGCCGAAACCGCCGCCGAGCTTGATGCCGTAGTAGGCGTCGGACTGGTTCTTGACCGTCTGGTACGTGGTGCTGTAGTCGCGCAGGCCGGTCTTCGGATCGAGCTTTGAACATCCACATGCCGCCGAACCATGAGCCGAACGTCATCCACAGGTCGCCGTTGTCGTCCTGCTTGACGCACGGGTCGATCGCGTTGATGCCGGTGTCGGTCTGCGACGTGTACCGCGTCAGGTCGGCGCCTTCGCCGAGCACCTTCCAGACGTCGGTCTTGGAGGCGTTGACCTTTTTCGAAGCCGGAGTAGGTCACCGGGCCGACGTAAGTCCAGTCGCCCTCGATGTCGTCGGCGGTGAGCAGCACGATTGCCGATCGGTAGTTAGCGCCGTTGATCGACATGTACATGCACCACTTTTTCATCGTTGCATTCCAGATGACGTCAGGGGCCCACATGTTGCCCTTGACGTCCGGGTTGGCGGATTGCTTCGACCAGTTGGTCCAGATGTCGGCGAAGATCTTCTCGTAGTCGGTGCTCAGGTTGTTTTTGAAGCTGGTCCAGTTGACGAGGTCGTCGCTTTTCAGCCAGGCGAGATGCGACCCGAAGATGTAGTACTTGCCGTTGGCCTTGACGATGGATGGATCGTGCGATTCGCCGCGCTTGATCTCGGTGGCGCTGGTCTGGCTGGAGTCGCTGGAGTTCTTGGCGTTCGACGATGCGTTCGAGTTGGCGTTCGACGAGCAGCCGGCCAGCGTGCCGACGAGCACGGCGGCCGCCAATGTGGTGGCGAACGCCTTGCGTAGGGTGCCGGTGAGGGTCATGTGTTCCTCTGTGACAGTGGTGTTGTGCAGCACTGCGTTTGTACCAACGATGTAAACTGGGATATACTATACATCGACGTAAATGATGTCGAACCGAAGGGACAAGGAATGTCCGGACTCCTACTCACTGCTGTGCTATACGCGTGTCCCCACGTCGCGCGAAGAGGCGAACAACGAGGACATCGCCTTCAGCATGCACCTGGCGCTGCGGTCGCATCTCGACGGCTCGTGGACGCCGCTTAACGAAAACTACGGCATCTTCTTCGCTGCCGGCGTGCCGATCGCCGCGGCGACGCCCGAATCCCGACGTGCGTGCACCGCGGCGGCACGATTCAAGACCGATCCGTACACGACGGTGCGAGCCGCCAGCGACGCCGTCGCGCACGGCGCGCGATGCCCGGCGTGGACATCGAACTCAAAAGCCTCAGGATCCGCACCTGTTCCGGCTGGCGTCCGGCCGGTTCGCCGTGGCGGCGACCCGCACCGGCGCGGCGGCGGCGCGGACGATCCGAACGGTCGGCGTTCCTGCTGGCGACCAGCCGCGACCTGACGTCGTACGATCAGCGCGGACTGGTGCGCGCCCCACGTCCGGCGTACACCGTCCCACGGTCATATACAACGATGCAGAACGTCGGTACGTCATCCGGTGGCATGACGACGACGGCCACGCGATGCGCGCGTCTGCGCCGACATCATCGCCGCGGTCGGCACCACGCTGCCGGCCGAACCGGACGATACCGCCGAACCGATTGCCGCAAGCAATGCCAACGATGTCAACGCAACGTCCGTCCGTCGCGACTACGGCATCGCGGACGCCGTCCCCGGCAACGAAATCGACATCACCGAACAGGAAGCCGCGACGCTCATCGCACGCTTTCGGCCGCTTTACAACACCGGCGTCACCGTGCCGTCCATGACCGTCTCGGCCGATCTGTACGACGGCGAAGCCCGTGACCTCATCGGCTCGCTCGGCCGCACCACGGCCAAACTGCAGTACTCCGACGGATCCACCGCCATGCGCGCCGTCGACTGGGACGCCGCACAGCTCGCCGCCCTCGCCGACGACGCCGCAGCTGGCAGGCTCAAGCCGGGCGAACGCCGTACGGTCCGCGGTCGCATCCGCCAGACCGACTACCCGTGCCGTTCGCCGTCGAACGCGCCGATCCGTCCGTGTTCGCATGGAATTACAACGGTGAACAACTCTTCATGTTCATTGCCACCGACGATACCGACGGCAACTGCGTCGATCCAAACGGCGGCCGCACGCACATGCCGCTGCGCGTGGCGACGTCCATCGCCGACCTGTCGGATGCCGCCGGCGGCCGCGACCGCGAAATCGACCTGCTCACCCGCGGCGACCGCAACAGCGAAGGCCGCGCGATGACCGGCTGCTTCTGGGCGCCCGAGCTGCACGTGATCGGCGGCAAGCTGTCCGTGCTGTTCGCCGGTGACGGCCCCCGCCGCCGATCCGGACGGCCAACCGCGAACGACCGCGCCGGCAAACCCGACATGTGGACGGTCGCTGCCATATCATGCAGCTCAGGCAGGATGCCGACGGCCGTGACCTCGACCCGCGCGACCCCGCCAACTGGACCGTTCCCGAGCCGATCCTCGGCCCCGGGCGAACGGATCCTCAACCCGGTGCAGCGCATCTCGCTCGACATGACCGTGATCGTCGACTCCGGCCGCTGGTACTACGCGCAGCAGGTCGGCAGCGTATGGATCGCGCCGTTCGACCCGGGCCGGCCGACGCGGCTGACCGGCGAGCCGACGCAGATCGTCGTGCCGGAATTCGCGTGGGACAACATGATCGCCGAAGGGCCGAACGCATTCGTGCACGAGGGAAAGATCTTCCTGATCTACTCCGGATCGCTCGTCGGCATCGACTACACGACCGACTGGTCACCGCGCCGGCCGGCGTGCGCGCGACCTGGACCGACCGCCACGTGGACGAAACTCGACTACCCGCTGCAGAAATCCGGCATGTACAACGGTGAATGGCAGCTGGGCACCGGCCACGGCATGTGGTCGCACGACGAGGGCGGCAACCTGATCTACGTATTCCACAACGCGGAGTACGACAACGGGCGATACGGCGGGCGTGACGCGCAGGTACGGCGCGTCCACTGGTCGGGCGAGGGCATGCCGATCCTCGACATGCAGCGCGACGAGGAACTCAATCCTGCTTATGCTGGGGTAACGATGGAAATCGCCGTGCGGTAAAGCCGCCATACGGCGGCGAACGGGGTGGGGTTCGGCTCTCCGGCCCCGCCAACGCAGTGCAGTACGTGGCGTAAGCCGCTATTTACCGAGAACAGAATACTGAGGATTACCCATGGTCAAGAAAACAACCGCGAAGGACGGCGATCACGTCGTCACCATGCGCGAGGTCGCCAAGGCGGCCGGTGTCTCCATCAAAACCGTGTCGAACGTGGTCAACGACTACGAATTGTCTCCGATGCCACCCGTGCGAAGGTGCACAAGGCCATCGACGAGCCGGTTATGTCATCAACGTGTCCGCGCGCAACCTGCGTCGCGGCAGCACCGGCATCATCGCGCTCGCCATCCCAGACCTGCAGCTGTCGTACTTCGCGCAGCTTTCATCGTTGATCATCACCGAGGCGAAAAAAAGCTCGGCCTGCGTGTGATCGTGGAACAACGTTGTACTCGCGCGAAGGCGAGCTGACGCGCTGCACGGTTCGCGTAGACCGCGATGGTGGACGGCCTGATCTACAGCCCGCCTCGAACTCGGTCCGGACGATGCGGCCGAAGTCGAGGTGGACTACCCGCTGGTGCTCATCGGCGAACGCATCTTCACCGACAAGGTCGACCACATCGCCACCGAGAATGTCGAAGGCGCCAAGCGCGCCACCTCGTACCTGCTGCAGACCGGATGCAAGCGCGTCGCCGTGGTCGGCGTGCACCCGGGCGAGGAGGTCGGCTCGGCCGCGTTGCGATTCCGCGGATACCGTGAGGCACTGGAGGAGGCCGGCGTGCCGTTCGACCCGGCGCTCGTGGTGCCGTCGATCATGTGGCACCGCAACGACGGCGTGGCGGCGATGAACACGCTGCTCGGACTCGGCGTACGGCCGGACGGCGTGGTGGCTCAACGATATGCTTCGCCTCCGGCGTGATGCACTTCGATCCAGATGCACGACCTGCGATTCCCGAGGACATTTCGGTGATCGGCTTTCGACAACTCGGACGATCTCGCAGTACCTGTCGCCGGCGCTGACGTCGATCGCACCGGGGCTTCGAGGCCGTGGCGCGGCTGTCGGTGCGCGCGCTGAAGAACCGCATCGACGGGCAGCCGCCGCTGGAAGGCGACTCGACGGATCCCATCTTCCGCAAGGTGTCGTCCACGCTGGTCGTGCGCAGCTCCACCCGCACGCTCTGAGCCGAGTCGGTCGGGGCGGCGGCACCGGTTGACGACACCGCACTGCCGCCGTCGTCTCGTCGTCGTACGTTCGTACGGGAATGTCCGCGCAGCCGTACGGCAGCCGAGCGTCAACGCGCGCAGTTGGAGCGCATGAAGTCCGTGGCAACGCGGCACATGCCGTCCGTCCAGAATTCCGCGCCGCCATGATCGGCGCCTTCGAGCAGATACAGTTCGGCCGACTTGCCGACGTCCCGCAGTCGCCGATACAGGCTCGCGCTCTGCCGCGCGTTGACCAGCCGATCCTTGGTGCCGTGGAAGATCAGCACCGGCGGCAGCGCCAGTTCTGGCGTCAGATAGGATTCCACGGTCATCGCCGCGCGCAGATCCGGCCGATCGCGCAGGTCGACGTGCCCCATCATCATGCCTTCCGGACTGGGCCAGATGATGGTCGACGGTGAGGGGAAGCCGTCGTCCATCTGACCGTTGACCGCGCCGAAATAGTCGATCACGCCCACGCGTCGCATCCGCCGACACGTCGGCGGCGTTCGGCGCCAGCGACAGCGACGTCGTCCATGTCGGCGGTACGGTCGGCGGCATGCGCGACCGCCGCGAGCAGCGCGACCTGACCGCCCGACGAACAGCCCGAGAGGAACAGATTGTCGGCGTCGACGTGGTATTGCGCGGCGTTGGCGCGCATGAACCGCACGGCATTGCGCGCGTCCTGGATCTGCGCGGGGAACGATGCGATGCCCGAATGCCGGTATTCCACGATCGCGACGACGAAGCCGCGCTCCGCGATGCGGCTGAGCGTGACGAGTGCCGTTCGGTCCTGCTTCATCCAGGCGGATTCCCTGCACGTACCCGCTGCACGGTAGGTGGCGTTTATCTGGCTGCGGGGTCTGCGGGACGAGGACTCGCAGGCGCAGGGTCGTGTGGTTCCGGCGGCTGCGTAGGGCATTACCGATGGCGTCACGCCGATCTCGTCGCCGGTGGTGGGACACGCGTCGCCCGGGGACCGGCTCGTTGAAGGCGGAAAATCGGCGTATTCCCACGGTTTATGTCCATGATGCTCCTTCGCTTCGAATGATGAACGCTGATCGTTGCGCACCATCATTATAACGTTGTAATTCGGTGTGGGTGGTGCGTGATGGGCGGTGTGGGTGGAATCTGGCTGTATGTCCGTTGGGGAGGATGAGGGATGGTTGGGTTGGGTGGAGTGTGCGTTGGCGGGGGCGGAAACGCCGAGTTGTTATGAAAGATCGTTGTACATCTGCTATATTGCATCGATAAATACTGAGCCACTTGATTGAGAAGGAAAAAACAATGACTGTTTACAACTAATCCGATCGTGCTCCAGCGTGCGGATCCGTGGGTGCTTAAGGTCGACGGCGAATACTGGTTCACCGCATCCGATCCCGAGTACGACAAGATTGCCATCCGTCACGCCTCGACGATCAACGACCTGCAGAAGGCCCCGGAGACCGTGGTCTGGCGCAAGCATAAGTCCGGCGTATGCAGCAAGTACATCTGGGCTCCTGAGCTGCACCGCGTGAACGGCGCGTGGTACATCTACATTTCGCCGGCGCGGAACACGAGTTCGAGCCGAACGGCATGCCCACCCACCGCATGTTCGTGCTGAGAACACTGATGCCGACCCGACCACCGACAACTGGGTCGAGAAGGGCCAGATCGTCACGCCGATGGACTCGTTCTCGCTCGACGCGACCACCGAGGTGATCGACGGCGTGCAGTACCTCGTCTGGGCGCAGAAGGACTACGACATCCCCGGCAACTCCAACCTGTACATCGCCCGATGGCGAACCCGTGGACGCTGGCCGCTGATCCGGTGATGCTCACCGCCCGAGTATGACTGGGAGTGCATCGACTTCCTCGTCAACGAAGGTCCGGCGTTCCTGTTCCACGACGACAAGATCTTCATCACGTACTCTGCGTCCGGCACCGGCGTGCCGTATGCGGTGGGCCTGCTGACCGCCGACCGTGGCAGCGACCTCATGGATCCGAAGAGCTGGACCAAGAGCCCGGTGCCGGTGTTCAAGACCTGCGCCGAGAACGGCCAGTACGGCCCCGGCCACAACTCGTTCACCAAGTCCGAGGATGACTCCGAGGATCTGATGATCTACCACGCGCGCAACTACACCGAAATCAAAGGCGATCCGCTGTTCGACCCGAACCGTCACGCCCGTGTCGGCGTGGTGCGCTGGAACGAGGACGGCACTCCCGACTTCGGCGTGCCTGAGCCGGACAACCTGTGGACGCCCCCGTCACGACCGACGTGCTGCCGCCCGACGGCGGTCCGAAAGCCGGCACCCCGGCGGTCGGGCTGGCCGCAGAGGCATAGTCGTACGCGGCGGCGGTCGTGGTGCGGCATGTCGCGCAGGTCACGCGCACCGCATGCGTAACGTGCGCGACGTTCGCGCGACGGCCGTCGTCCATCAATCCCATAACAGAACATTCGACGTGTGCGAAACGTTGGTTTCATCGATGTGAAGTCCGGCGTCTCGTACGGAAAAACAGCAGTTTTCTAGGCGTGTCGAACGGGTTGCGCATCCGATTTGTACAACGATGGAAAACGTGTTATAGTGAATTCCAACGTTGTAAACGAGCGCTGAGGCTCCACGAACCAAGGTTTATCGACCACGCAAGTTGCACAACAATGTTGTCGTCAACCGAACACCGTCGCCAGACGGCGGACCACAGGGTCGCCCGCATGCAACGACCAAGATTTCTGGGAAACCGGAGTACCAAGGAGGAAACCAATGAAGATCAAGAAGAACCTCGTCGCGGCCACGGCGGCCGTGCTTGCGGCCGGCATGGCGCTGGCCGGCTGCGGTTCCAGCAACGGAGGCAGCGGCGACGTCCAGAAGACCGCCGACGGCAAGGTGAAGATCACCATGTGGCACGGCTTCTCCGAAGCCGACGGCAAGACGCTGGAATCCATCGTCGACGACTTCAACAAGTCCCAGGACAAGTACGAGATCGACGCCCAGCTGCAGCCATGGAGCACCATCGGCGAGACGATGGTCACCAAGGTCACCACCGGCGACGGCCCGACTTCGTCACCACCGGTGCCGACAATGGCCAGGGTTGGTCCATCGACGGCACCTTCCAGTGCGTCTCCGATTTCTACGCCGACAAGAACAACGGCACCGGCGACTACCTCGACAACGTCGTCAAGCAGATCACCTTCAACATCGACGGCGAGGAAGAGAAGTGCGCCGTTCCGATGGGCTACGCGCCGACCTCCGTGTGGTACAACACCGACATGTGGAAGGCCGCCGGCCTGACCGACAAGGACATTCCGACCACCTGGGACCAGCTCTCGAGGTCGCCAAGAAGCTCACCAAGTCCGACGGTTCGCAGTACGGCCTCGCGATGGCCGACTCCGGCTGGGCCGCCTACATGAAGGGGGCAACGGCACCGGCCTGTACACCACCGACGGCAAGGACTCCACCAACTCCAAGGAGAACAAGGCCTTCCTGCAGAAGATGCGTGACTTCTACAACGGCGGCTACGCCGTCCCTGGTCTGGACGACACCGCGGCCCGCGAATCCTTCGAGTCCGGCCAGTCCGGCAATGGTGATCGTCGGCCCGTGGGAGGACCAGGCGGCCACCGACAAGGGCATCAACCACGACACCTTCGCCGTTCCGGACGGCGACGGCACCTACAAGTACGCCGACGGCAAGACCGGCTCCAACACCGGCTCCACCGGCCTGTACTGGTGGGTCACCTCGCAAGTCGGCGACTCCGAGAAGCTGCCCGGCATCTACGAGTTCTTCAAGTTCTACAACAACCACGACAACCAGGTGAAGTGGTCCTCGGCTCCGCCTACCCGCCGAACAACAAGACCGTCACCGCCGATGAGCTGTCCGACCGTCCGCTGATCGCCAAGATCTCGCAGTACACCGACAACTCCCTACATCGGCATCGCCGGCCTCAAGGGCGGCTTCGGCGACATCGCCGCCTCCCTCGACACCCTGACCCAGAACACCGTCCGCACCGGCGACGACATCCAGGGTCTGCTCGACCAGGCCGAGAGCTCCATCTCGGGCTACCTCGACGAGTACGCCGAGTAGTGAGCGGCAACCCGCAACCCAATCCCACATAGCTGACAGCAGCTGACCGACGTTCCCCTTCCCAGCCAATTCCCGAAAGGAAGGGGAACGTTTCCATTCCCGACAACCAATCATGTGTCCTTTTGGAGGAGCAAAATGACCACAGCAACGTCGCAAGGCGAAGCGCACGAGGTCGCCAAGGAGAACAAGAAGGCCATTCAGGCGCGCAACCTGCGCACCGGCGTCCTGTTCACCGCGCCCGCGCTCATCATCCTCGCCATCTTCGTCTTCTACCCGGCCATCCAGACGTTCATCACGTCCCTGACCAACGGCCGCATCAATTCCAACGCACGCCGACCCGCCAAATTCATTGGCTTCCAGAACTACATCACGCTGTTCCAGAGCCAGGACTTCTGGACCGACGTCAAGAACACCCTCGTCTACGCGGTGCTGTACGCCCCGATCGTCGTGATCATCGCGCTCGCGTTCGCACTGCTGCTCAACCGCAAGGACCTCAAGTTCGTCGGCTTCTTCCGCACCTGCATGTTCCTGCCGTTCGTCATCTCGCTGACCGTCGCCGCGATCGCATGGCAGTTCATCCTCTCCCCGTCCCTCGGTCTCATCCCGTACTGGGTCTCGCTGCTCGGCGGTCCGTCGCACCTCGACCTGCTCGGTACACGCGAAACGTCGATGGCCACCATCGTCTTCATCACCGTGTGGAAGAACTTCGGCTACTTCATGGTCATCTTCCTCGCCGGCCTGCAGGGCATCTCCGCCGAACTGTACGAAGCCGCCTCGCTCGACGGCGCCAGCGCATGGCAGAAGTTCCGCTACATCACGCTGCCGGCCCTCCGCCCGACCTTCAACTACGTGGTCATCTTCGGCCTCATCGGCTCCTTCCAGGTCTTCGATCAGGTCTTCATCCTGACCTCCGGCGGCCCGGCCCGCTCCACTGAAACCATCGTGTACCGCATCTACACCGAGGCGTTCGGCAACGGCAAGCTCGGCTACGCGTCCGCGCTGTCGTACGTGCTGCTCATCATGACGCTCATCGTCGGCCTCATCCAGCTGTACACCAACAACAAGCATGAGAAGGAGGAGATCGCATGAGCACCGCAACCGCAACCTCCATGAAACTGACCGCGGAACAGGAATCCGAAAACGCTCGCATCAACGCCGAAAACGAACGTCTGCGCAAGCAGGCGCGCGCCAAGCGCACCATCAGCCTGACGCTGAGCTACGTCGCGCTGGCACTGGTGACGTTCCTCATGATCTTCCCGCTGATCATCGTCGTGATCGTCTCGTTCACGCCGAACGCCGTCACGCAGACCTGGCCGCCGAAGATCATTCCGAGCGCGTGGACGCTCGACAACTACACGAGCCTGTTCCAGCGCCTGCCGATCGGGCGCGAGCTGCTCAACACCATCGTGTTCGCCGGCGCGGTCACGATCATCTCCGTGTTCTTCGACTCGCTCGCCGCCTACGGCCTGTCCCGCGTGGACTTCAAGGGCCGCGGCATCCTGCTCGCCGTGCTCATCGCCACCATGATGATCCCGGCCATGGCGCTGCTCATCCCGGTCTACAAGCTCCTCGGCTCCATGGGCCTCATCAACAGCTACCTCGGCATTATCATCCCGCGTATGGCCGATGTCGGCGGCATCTTCCTGCTGCGTCAGTTCTTCATCTCCATCCCGAAGGACCTCGACAACGCGGCCCGCATCGACGGCGCGGGCGAGTTCCGCATTTTCGCGCAGATCATCCTGCCGAACGCGGTGCCGGCGATCCTGACCGTGGGCATGTTCAACTTCATGGGCAACTGGAACGACCTGCTCTGGCCGTTGATCATGACCTCCAAGCCGGAGACCCGCACCATCACCGCCGGTCTGGCCATGCTGACCGGTCACGGTTCGTCCGTCACGCCGTACGGCGTGGTGATGGCCGGCGCGCTGATCTCCGCCCTGCCGTTGCTCATCGTGTTCTTCTTCGTGCAGAAGCGCTTCGTCGAAGGCATCGCGATGACCGGCATGAAGTAAACGGCGCGCGCGGGCCGGTCGGCTGGCTTGTGCCTGGCTGGACTGGCTGGACTGGCTGGACTGGCTGCGGCCGGCTGAGTCTGTTCGTCTCCTGTCCGCACCGGTCCGCGCGATCGTTCGCTTCACTTACTACACGTACCCTCCTTCCTTTCATCACCGTCTCCGGCGCCGCTTGTACAGGGCGCCGGGGCAGGCCGTCACCGTGGCTCCTCCCGCGGTGGCGGCCTTTTGTGGGTATGTGAAATATGTGGTTGAAGTTTGGTGATTCTCCGGTTGAGGCAACGAGGCTCCCCGCAAAGGTCTTTTGGTAAGTCTTAGGTTGAAATACTGTATTGGTGCAGGTCTCGATGGACATATTCGGCCAGACCTTCGTGTTCTTCGTGGTGTACGACTGGAATCATACGGCTGCGTTCGCCTCACTGTTGCTGGGTTGCGCGGCGATTTCGCTGCCGCTGATGCCGCTGTTCGGCATCGGCATGACCAAACTCGGTCCGCGGTGGAATGGCGACGCATTCCCGGGATTGTGTCGCAGATTGGGCCTGTGGGGTGGATTCGTAACACTTTCCCGGGAATGTTGCGCACGATGGTGCGTTTAGCGGCGTTTCACGTAGCGGGTGCTGCGGCCAGCACCGATTTTGATGATCGTACCGGAGTCCAACAGTGATTTCAGCGTGCGCTCAATGGTGGTGGTGCTGGTATCGGGCATGCGAGCGAGAATATCGGCCTTGGAGAGTGGAACTAGGGATTGATCAAGCAGTGCTTCAATCCGCATTCCCTTGGTGGCTACTCGCGGTGCTCCCTGCGCTCTGCCGCCTGCCGTGAGATTGATGTGTTCGTCGAATTCCTTGCACGCGGACAGTATGATGCCAAGCAGGTAGTTCGTGAATGGCGCATAATCATTGGCGTTGTCGTCCCATCCTTGGTGCTTGCGGCCAGCGCCTCATAATAAGTGCTTTTACTTTGCTCGATAAGGTGTTCGATACTGATGTATTTGCCGACCATATAGCCATTGCGGCACAGCATCAGGAGCGTGAGTAGCCGACTCATGCGGCCGTTGCCGTCATTGAACGGATGTATGCAGGTGAAATCGAGAATGAACATGGCGATGGCAAGCAATGGATCGGTATGTCCATCTCGGATTGCTTGCGTGTAGGCGGAACACGCGTTCGATTCAGTTCCGGTGTGGCAAGTGCGGACGGTGGGGCGAATCGCACGGTGCTGGTCCCGTGTGCATCTCGTTCGATGATGACGTTGTCACTGTCCTTGAAATGCCCCGCAAAGGTCAGTGGTGTGTGTCGGAAGAGGTCGCGGTGCAGTTGAAGAATGACGTTCGGGGTAATCGGAATATAGTCGTGGCTTTCGTGAATAACCGATAGCGCGTCACGGTAACCGGCAATTTCTTCTTCATTGCGATTGCGCGGTGTGGCTTTCTCCGAGACGAGATCGTTGAGCCTGCTATCGCTGGTAGAAATACCTTCGATGCGGTTTGAGGCATCTGTGCTTTGGACGCGCGCGACGGCAACCAGCGTCTCCAATATATCGGTCTGATCGTTGTCTGTATGCTTTGGCGCCCTTTTGCCTCGTGAATCGCGGCAAGCAAACTCGTGGTGCGGGGTGAGCAACGTCTTACCTGATTCGATGTAGTCGAATGATCTCATACCGCCTCATTTTCTGCATCATATTTTATCAAAATGAGGTAGAAAATGGGCTGATGAGGCAGAAAAAAGGCGGCAGGATGGCGACCGTCTCGCTTGCCGGTTGCGCTACTCTCCCGGGAATGTTGCGCTCGTGGCAAGAAACGGCAAGTTCAGGCGGGCGTGACCGACGATACCCGTCGTGTAGTCGAACGTCTTACCGGACTGCCTTACGAGCGTTGCTGGCGGTAGCCTACACTGAGAAACAGCTTACACTGAGAAACCATGAGCAAGCACCACCATCGCGACCGTAGCTGGGCCCCGGCACCTGAAGCATTGCCGGACGACGCCCAGACCATCGACAACCACACTCACGTGGCCTCCCGTAATCCCTTTCGCGCGCGCTATGAGCCATGAGGCGCAGGAAGGACAGCCCAGAAGTCTCGGTGTACGACGTCGACCAATTGCTGGCGCAGGCGCAATCTGTCGGCATTGGGGTATTATCGACTGCGGTTGCGAGCTGCCGCACCTGATGACCGCCGTCCAGATGGCCCTCGATCATCCGGGTAACGTGCACGCGGCGCTCGCAATACACCCCAATGAGTCCGTGCTCCACGGGCATCGCGGTGTGCCAGGGCCGGATGGTCTGCCTCTCAAATACAAGCCTTACCATGACACGTCTTTCGAGGACGCGCTCGCCGAAGTACATCGCCTCGCCACCACATACCCCCGAGCAAGTGGTGGCTATCGGCGAACCGGCATGGACCTCTTCCGCACCGGCGAAGGTGCCAAGGAACTGCAGCGCGAGGCTTTCCGCGCATATTGCCCTGGCCAAGGAACTGGGCCTGCCCATGCAGATTCACGACCGCGACTCCCATCGCGAGGTCATCGAAACCCTGCTGGTCGACGGCGCGCCCGAACGCACCGTATTCCACTCGTATTCCGGCGACCGTGAGATGGCCGAGATCGCGCGCGAACATGGCTGGTATCTGAGCTTCTCCGGCACCGTGAGCTACAAAGGCAATGACGGTATCCGCGAATCGCTGCGAATCGTGGGTCTGGGCCATGCGATGGTCGAAACCGACGCGCCGTATCTGACGCCCATGCCGTACCGTGGCCGCACCAACGCGCCGTACATGATCCCCTACCTTGCGGGCCATGGCCGATACGCTCGACCTGTCCATCGCGGATGTGGCGAGCGGCACCCGCGATACCGCCCGCGCCGTATACGGACTGTGAGGGCCGGGTGTGCGGCCGTCGCGGCGCGTGTAGAGACGATGTGTTGACTTGTAAAATTTGTCAGAATTGTGAACGAGGTCTATCATGATGTGTTTGACATAAGCGAGGGGGATGATCTCCACCTCAATGGAGGACTGAACGTATGGCTGAGTCGAACCAAAGGACCGCACGTGCCCAAAAAGCCTCAAAGGCCCAGAAAGCCCAGTCTGGTGCCGCCAAAAGCCAAGGCCCGACAGGAAGAAGAAGCACTGCTGAGGGCCGACACCTTTACCAACGCTCCCAAGGTGTCCCGCCGCACTCTCACCAAGGAGGAGCGCGAGGCACTCATCAAGCAGAGGAAGCTGAAACCAAAGCCGAGAAAATCGCCAGCGCATGGTCGAAAGGCGGCCTCGGTCGATGGTGGGCCCGCCTGCAATCCAGCCCAGACAAGGTCACCTGGGGCATGGCAATCGTGGCGCTCGGCGTGGTGTACGGCGACATCGGCACATCGCCCTTGTACACCGCGCAGACCTTCCTTGCCGGTCAGGGAGGGCTTGGCAGCGTAGACCGAAGGCCGTGCTCGGCATGCTGTCGCTGGTCTTCTGGACGATCACGCTGCTCACGACCGTCAAATATGTGCTCATCGCCATGCGCATCGACAACAATGGCGAAGGCGGCATCTTCGCACTGTACTCGTTGATTCGCAAGTACGGCGCATGGCTCGCGATTCCCGCCATGCTCGGCGGCGCGGCATTCCTCGCGGATTCGGTACTTACCCCGGCGGTTTCCATCAGTTCCGCAGTCGAAGGCTTGCAGACCCTGCCGCCATTGGAAGGGTTGTTCGACGAAAACCCAAGCTGACCCTGATGATCACCGCGGTGATCATCGTGATTCTGTTCTCCGTGCAGTCGCGCGGCACCGAAAGCATCGGCAAGGTCTTCGGCTCGGTGGTGATGGTCTGGTTCGCGTTCCTGGCGATCGTCGGCGTGGCAGCCATCGGCAACGACTGGTCCGTGCTCGCCGCACTCAACCCGTACTACGGCATCAAGTTCCTGTTCAGTCCGAATAACGCCACCGGTCTGGCGCTGATGGGCACCGTGTTCCTTTCGACCACCGGCGCCGAGGCGCTGTACTCGGATATGGGCCACGTGGGCCGCGGCAACATCTACTTCACTTGGCCGTTCATCAAGGTGGCGCTGGTGCTCAACTACTTCGGCCAAGGTGCGTGGATGCTGGCCAATAGCGATAACCCGCAAACACCGACGCCGAGGGGATCAACCCGTTCTTCCAGATGATGGATCCGAACGTACGCTATGTGGCCGTCGTGCTGTCGGTTTCGGCCGGCATCATCGCCTCCCAGGCGCTGATTACGGGCGCGTTCACCATGGTCTCCGAGGCCACCCGCCTCAACTGGATGCCGCATCTGCAGGTCCGGTACCCGGCCCGCACGCGCGGCCAGCTGTACATTCCGGTGGTCAACGTGCGTGCTGTGCGTGGCCACGCTGGCCGTGCTGCTGCCATGTTCCGCGATTCGGAACATATCTCTGCCGCATACGGCTTGGCACTGACCATCACGATGATCACCACCACGATCCTGCTGGGCATCTACCTATGGCACCGCAGCAAGCAAGGGTCGGTGCCGTCGTGTTCACCGTGCTGTTCCTGGCGATCCAGGTCCTGTTCTTCGCCGCCTCGATGGCCAAGTTCCTGCACGGCGGCTGGTTCACGCTGCTGCTGACGCCGCGATCCTCATGATCATGTACACGTGGAACGAGGGCACCAAGCTCGAGCGTGCGCAACGCCGTCACATGAGGCCCAACGACTTCCTACCCGCGCTCGACAAGCTGCACAGTGATTTCCGCATCCCGTATTTTTGCGGACAACATCGTGTACCTGACCTCCGATCCGGACCTGAAGCGTCTCGACACGGACATCTTCTTCTCGATCTTCGCCGACCACCCCAAGCGCGCCCGCGCATGGTGGGCAGTGGCCGTCGAGACCACCGACGAGCCGTTCACCCGTGAATACTCGGTGGAGGACTTCGGCACGAACTACATCTACCGCGTGCGCTTCCGTCTGGGATTCAAGGTTTCGCAGTCCATCCCGGCGTACATCCACCAGATCATGCACGACCTGTCGAAGACCGGCGAGCTGCCGAACCAGCAGTCGATCTACCCGAAGCTTGACGCCGATCCCGGCATCGGCACCATCCGTTACGTGCTGATTCACAACGCCCTGATGCCGGAATCCAAGGTTTCTCACGCGGTGCCCTGTCGTTGCAAGCCAAGTACGCAATCCGCCACATGGCCGGCTCGCCGGTTAAGTGGTTCGGTCTGGCACCTTACAACCCGTTGGTCGAGGTGCAGCCGCTGTTCGTCTCCACCCGCCGCCCACCGCGTCTGAAGCGCACCGATACGGCCAAGACCATCCCGACGCCCACGCCGACTCGTGCAGTGGCCGACCCGGCCGCCGTCCCTGACCCGATGGACACCACGTCCGGGCTTGGGCGATTGGTACAGGAGCTCGATGCCGCCGTATCGGCCGAGGCGCGGAAGACCGCTGAGGCCGCTGCCGCCGATGCGCCCGCTGAGCAGGGCGATAAGGGCGATAAGGGCAAGGCCGAGAACGGCAAACCCGCCGCCAAGCCTCAGCGCTCCGCCAAACAGAAGCGATAACATACCAGTTTGCAGCGGCGCTGATGCGCTCTATAAAGAATGCCTATAACGGTCGCCGCACGTCGCCACACGGTTTCGGTAAGTTGAAATACCATGTGCAGATTACTGGGATACGCGACGGCAGGCTTCAACCTGAGTCTCAACGCTGTGTTGGGGCAAGACAATGTCGAGGATTTCCGTGAACTGTCTGAAATCCACAATGATGGCTGGGGTGTAGCCCAGCTTTCCGATCCTGCCGAAGCACCGCACGTGCGCGACGGTGGCGCACCCACCCCGGAAACCGGCACCCGAATCTACAAGTCGACCATCGCGGCCCGTCATGACAGCACGTTTGAGGCGCTGGCCGACGAACCGTCTCGCGGTGCCATCTGGCACCTGCGCTTGGCAAGTTCAATCTGCCGCTCATCATGGAGAACCAGCACCCGTTCTATGCGAACGGCCTGAAGGCTTCATCCACAACGGCGATATCTCCGGACGCCAATGGCCGCAACATCGTCACCAACCGCTCATACCCGGTGAACCACAGCGTGTTCCTCTCCACCGGCGGCCGTTCCGACTCCGCCATCTTCTTCGCGGTGATTCTGGAATACATCGGCTTCGGCTTCTCGCTCGACGAGGCCGTGGCCCAGGCCGTGCGCGAACTGCGCCAAGCCTACCCGAAGTCCAGCTACAACTGCATGATTCAGTCCGAGGACCAGCTCATCGCCCTGTGCGCCGCCGGTCGTGAGAAGACCAGCCCGCGCATCGTGGAAATCTACGATGAGTACGGCCGTGGCGAGCAGGCCGCCGACTACCGTGTGATGCGCTACCGTGAGCTGCGCGACGACAACGGCGACTCCGCCGGTGTGGTGGTCTCCTCTTCCGGCTACAAGCAGGAAGGCTGGAACGTGCTGGAGAACGACCAGATGATCATCGTCTCCAACCGCAACGGCACCTACCGTCTCCGTTCCATCTGAAATACCTTCATAAGCCCCTCTGACGAGGGGGCTGTCAGCCGACAGGCTGACTTGGGGAGAGACCCCTAGAGCCTCAAATCATCCGCATCCCATACTTCTCCGCCAACGCCGGAATATCCGGCACGCCATACTTGGCTACCAGATCCAGCCATCGCTGTTTGTTCTCTCCGCCAAATCGCTCGGCTCGGGCCGTATACGCCTCGACCTGCAGGAACTTCGGCGGCACTGACTTGCTATGGAACTTGTCGGCGTACATCACCACTTCCTGCTCGAGATTCATCGGCACATAGTCGGCTGGTGGCAACGGCAGCTCCTGGCGCACCACATCCTCGCGCGTAAGTCCCACGCCGGTATGGTTGCGGCAGAACTGGGCGATGGACTCGTCCACGCCCTCGTCGAGCAGATACTCGTAGCCCTTAAGACCGTGCAGAATGTAGCGTTTCTTGCTGAATTTGAGCGGTTCGCCGTCAGAGACCGTCATGCTTGAACACGCGGTAGGTGCCGATGTCATGCAGCAGTCCGCCGATGAGTACCAAATGCTCGTCGAGCAGACGCGGCGGCACATGGCCGCCGGTGACGCCTGCGGTGGGCGGTACCTCCGCGTCCTTCGGTAATGTGCAGCGGCGCGTGAACAGCGCGTTCTGCCGGCGCACGATCTGGCAGCCGATGGTCGCTACAATCACGCAATGCGTGTGCACCAGCTCGTACGCCGCCTTGGACGGCGCGATTTTGCGGTGCAATTCGTCGATCTGCTCCAGTGTGGGAATATATCCGGTCATAATTATCAGGTTTCGCCTCGTACGGTCAGATTTATCCTCAGATTAGCGCGGCAATGAGCCGCATCAGGATTGTCAGGAGCTGATTCGGACATCTCGACATGCCTATCTCCGTTTCAAGGGGCTGATTCGGCATCCTCCTAAGGTCTACTTCCGTTTCAAGGGGCTGGTGCCCAAAAAATACGCGGCGGCGTAAAAACGGCGGAATGACGTTGACGTGTAGCCGTTTATACTCGGGGTTTGGCGGATGACCAGCCCCTTGAAACGGAAGTAGACCTCCCGGAACACGCAAAATCAGCCCCTCGAAATCGAAAAAAGCTCACGATGTTTGGTATGTATCCGAACATCGTGAGCTTCAAGAGCCTGTGCTGGTGTGTCTGGTGTGTATTGCTGCCGGACAGATCAGATTTCGAAGAGTGTGTCGGCTGCTTCGGCGATCTCGCGCGACGCAGTGAGCACGATAACGCAATGCTTCGGGTCGCCGGTGTGCGCCAGCTTGGCCAGCGCGGCGAACACGGTCACCTCGTCATCCGCGTTCAGCCCTCGTGTCGGCTCGTCGAGGATCAGCACTTCGGCCTCGGTGCTGATTGCACGGGCGATGGCCACCAAACGCTGCTGCACCAAAGGCAATGTGCCGACGGCCACGCCGCTGGTGGCCTCGGAGAAGCCGACCTTGGCCAGCAGTTCGCGGGCGATCACCGGCTTGGGCTTCAGGAAGTTGCGGTTGGACGCATCCATGGCGTACAGCACGTTTTGTTCGGCGTCGAGCTTCGGCTGCACGGCGTGCAGCTGCGGTACGATGCCCAGACGGTGGCCGCGCAGTTCCACGGGCTCGAGCTCAACAATGTTGGCGCTCTTGTTCATCACCGTGCCAGACGCCGGCGTGGCCAAACCGCTCATCACGCCCATCAGCGCGCGACGCTTGGCGTCGGCGGTGATGCCCGAATCGGGGTCGTCGCTGATCAGCAGCGCGTATGCGTGTCCGGAATAGCAGAAGAAATTCGCGCCATCGAGGATGTTGACCTTGCCCTTGGGGCCGGCGACCGTCACCTTGTTCAGGGCGAAGGTCGGGTAGGTCTTGAGCAGAATGTCGTCAGAACCGCCGCCCACCAACACGCGATCGATACGCGAGGCCAGCGTCATGGTGGGTTCGGCCGCTTTGCCCTGAGGCTCCGCATGCTCGGCCAATGCGTCTTTGTGATCGGTTTGGCCAGTCAGTGTTTCGTTGACGCGGGCGGCATTGCGCTCGGTCACTTCGGCGGATGCGTTGACCGAAGCGATGGCGTCTGCTTCGGCCTCACTGGTCTCGTCGGTTTCTCCGGTTTCGGCAGATGCCAGTGCGCTGTAAATACCATCGTCAACAGTGCTTTCGTCATCAACGTCATCGAAGGTCACGCTGAACTGCACGGAGTCAGCCGGAACGGATTCAATGGTGTCGTTCGTCTCAGTCTCAGAAGTCACTTCGTCAGCCGTTGCGTCAGTGGTCTTCTCGAGTTCCTGATCGTTGTTCTTGTCGCTCATGCCTGTGCCTCCGCATCGTCGGTTGTGGTGGTCGTCTTGTTGGCCTCGCCAGCATCATGAGCGGTGGCTTCAGCAGCTTCATCGGTCTCAGCAGCGCCAGTGGCTTCGGCCGTTTCAATCTCCTCGGTCTCGCTCACGGTGCCCCAGTCGCCATCGGCGGCAAACAGCTTGTTCGCGCTGAAGAACGCAAGGCGCAGGGCGGCAAGAATCGCCAGGATCAGGATTGAACCCAGTCCATACCAGACCATGGTCCAAATCAGGCCCGATGTCACCGGGGTGGCATGGCCGGATGCCAGGGCAGATCCGATCGGATTGGCGGCGAACGCGCCTCCGACCAGACCAATCACGTAGAAGGGCAGGGTGACGATGAACACTTCCAGCATGAACTGCCATCCCAAACGCCCGCAGTGACGCCGGACACCAGTGCCATGCCGATCTCGTCGTCACGCTTGGACGCCCACACGCCCGACAGCACGAGGATGAGCAACAGCACGCCGCCCACGGCAACCAACACAATGGTGCCGGTCTTCGCGCGCGAGGATAGCGTATCCAGCGGCTCCAGAGAAGCGTTGTAGGATTCCAGCGAGGGGGAAGAGAACTCGTAACCCTTGGCGGGCAGCTTGGACTTCTTGAGGGTGGATACCAAGGACTTGTATGTAGCGGAATCACCGGCGTCGAACACCACGTCCAGATCCGGGACTGCCCAGCCGGAGACGGTCTTGTCGGTGGACTGTGGGTCGAGTCCGGCCTTGGCGAAGGTCTGATAGTTGGTGAAGATCGCGTTCTCGCGGTTGCGGGCGGCCGTCACCGGATTGGCGACGGCGGATTCGGATGTGTACTTGTAGATGCCGCGCACCTTGAGTTTGGCCGTGGTCTTGGCGTCCGAGGCGGCCGCCACCTCGAGCGTATCGCCCACCTTCAGGTTGTTGGCGGAGGCAAACGCTTCAGAGACCAGTGCGCCGGTGGTGTTCGGGTTGGAGGACTGGTTGTTGTAGCTCAGGTCCTTGCCGTCCACGATTTCGAAGGTGCCGAGGTCGCTGGCCTTGGCGGAATCCTTGGTCCAGAAGGCTCGCCAAATGAGCTGGCCGCCGGTCTCGTCATCGGAGGCCGAGCCCAGCGATCCGCCGTCCAGGGCCTTCAAATCACCGCTCACGCGGGCCGGCACGGTTTCGGTAACCGTGAAGTTCAACGAGTTGGTGGCCGACTGGACGAGCGTGGCGTATTCGGTGTATGAGGTCCACGTCATGTAATGCTTGGTGGAAGCCGAGTCCGTAGCGGAGACCTTCTTCCACGTAGCCGCAGTCGGGCGAATGGCCAACGTGGCCTTCTGCTGATCGTACGCGGTGGTGTGTGCGTTGGTATCTTCTTGAATGATGGCCAGTCCGGCGACTGTGCCGAAGGTGACCGCCAAGGTGATGAACGCGGTCAGGGCCGTACGTCCTTTAGAACGTGTCAGGGCCCGCCAGGCGTTGCTGAGGACGAACATGTAATTACCTCTCCCGTTCTCCTAAGCCGAACAAATCAATACGGCTCTAACTATTGTTGCGTTTAGTGACCGTTTTCTTGCGCAATACTGTTATACCCCTCAATGAAGTCTGAGAACATTCTGACAGCGATGTGGTGGTCATGCGGGGATTTGCACCCGGTATGGGATAAATCCTCGGTCTATTTCGGTGGCATCGGTACACTGGCATGAGATATGCGTGGCGTCACGTGTGCTCCGGCATGTCTGCGATTCCGGATTTGCCCGAGTCCGGCATCCGGAAGCGTGGCCTCGCGCCGCTGGATAAGAGTATGAGCTGAGCAGATTTTCGGGCAGGGTAAGTATGCGATTCACTTCAGGGCATTCGAGCCATAAGGCTGTGGGGCGTAGGAGAAGACGTCATGCCGGTAACGGAAAATTCAATCGCTCCGCATCTACGAATAGCGCTGTGAATCAGCAGACGGGTCCCGTAAACCTGAAGACTCCCCAGCACGTGGGTGGTAACGGCCGTTCGCTGATCAGCCGTACGCCGATATGGGCGCGAGTGGTGGTTGTACTGCTGCTGACGTTGCTGGCCAGCGTCACCTGTGTGGGCACGCTCTACGCGGCATCCGTCTCGAGAATGGCCACGGATGCGCAGCGCGTGCTGACATCCGCCGAAAGTCTGGCCAATTCGGCACTTGGCTGCGGCAGCGATAAGAGTCTGTCGGACATCTCCCAAGAGCTGGTCAATGCCACCAATGATCTCAATGCGGAGCTGAACGGCCCACAGTGGGACTTCTTCCGCGACCATTCGCGATTTGGAAGCGATATCACCGCCGCCCGCGAAATGCTGGCTTCCGTGGATACGTTGGTCAACGGTCCGTTCACTGATCTGCTGAACCTGTCCAAACGATTGCAGGGCTTCTCCCTGAAGAATGGCTCGGTGGACGTCAGCGCCCTGATGGATATGCCGGATATCGTCAAGCAGGCGCATAAGGATATCTCGCAGCAGCTCACCAAGCTCAACAAGGTGCCGACTCCGAGCGTCGCCAAGGTGGCCACCGTGCTCGAATCCGAAAAGGCTGCGCTCAAGACCGTGGATTCGATGCTCAGCGAATACGATGGCCTCATTAACTTGCTACCGCAACTGCTTGGCGAGGACGGCAAGCGCACGTATTTGGTGATGGTGCAGAACCCGGCCGAGCTACGTTCGGCGGGCGGCATGGTAGGCACCATCGCCGCAATCACGGCAGATAAGGGCACGATTACCATCGGTGATTTCGCCACCACTTCTGGTTGGGACATTCCTGAGGAGCCAATGGATGATACGGTGCTGAAGGAGCGCCAGGTATTTGGTGGCACTTTTGACCAGTACCCGGCCACCACGACCATCGACCCCGAATTCCAGCGTGTGGCACAGATGAACAAATACATGTGGCTGTATCAGAAAGCAACGAAGACGAGAACGTAGCGGGTGTATTGTCACTCGATCCCGTATTTCTCCAGGCATTGCTGGGAGCCACAGGCGAGGTCAAGCTTTCGGACGGCCGAGTGCTGGATAGCACCACCACGGTGCCGTTCTTCGCTTCAGACCTGTACACGGATTACCCGGACTTCGAGCAGCAGAACAACTTCGTTTCCGAAAGCGGCTCAAGCAATTATGAACCACGTACTTGGTAACGCGAATGCTTCCACCGCATCCCCGCTGTTGAAGGCAATTAGAGATACCAGCGCTAGCGGTCATTTCAAGCTATG
>VOFB01003565.1_pt1 | contig 47085 bp, 43 predicted proteins | sample 5384141 | NCBI WGS metagenome assembly VOFB01 (sample SAMN12384721, study PRJNA508395) | human gut metagenome | isolation source: healthy gut A | host: Homo sapiens | reverse complement strand
GATCTGGCCGAAGCAGATGTGATCCTGGTGAACACCTGCGGCTTCATCGAGAGCGCCAAGACCGAAGCCATTGAAAACATTCTGGAAGCCTGCGCTTATAAGCAGCAGAACCCGAACCTGAAGGTCATCGTTACCGGCTGCCTTGCCGAGCGCTACCGCAGCCAGATTGAGGAAGAGATCCCGGAGGTGGACGCCGTTGTAGGCTGCGCCTCCAACAAGGCCATTGATACCATCGTGGAGCGGCTGTTCCACGGCGAGGATCATCTGGAAAGCTACGGTGCCAAAAAGGACTTCCCGCTGGGCGGCAAGCGCGTCATCGGCACGCCCGCCCACTATGCGTACTTAAAGATCGCCGAGGGCTGCAACAACCGCTGCCACTACTGCGCTATCCCGGGCATCCGCGGCCCGCTGCACAGCCGCGATATGGCCGACTGCGTTGCCGAAGCCCGCTGGCTGGCCGGTGAGGGCGTGAAGGAGCTTATTGTTGTGGCGCAGGACCCCACCGCCTACGGCGAGGACTGGGGCAAGCCCGGCAGCATCTGTGAGCTGCTGGACAAGCTGAACAAGGTGCCGGGGCTGGAATGGATCCGCATCATGTACGCCTACCCGGAGCGCATCACCGATGAATTCATCGCCGCCATGAAGCGCAACGAGAAGGTGGTGCCCTACCTCGACCTGCCCATCCAGCACTGCAACGATACCATCCTCAAGAACATGAACCGCCGCTCCAACCGCGCAGAGCTGCTGGAGGTCATCGGCAAGCTGCGCCGCGAGATCCCCGGCATCACCCTGCGCACCACCCTGATCGCGGGCTTCCCCGGCGAGACCGAGGAGCAGTTCGAGGATCTGTGCAACTTCGTCAAGGAAGTGCAGTTCGACCGTCTGGGCTGCTTTGCCTACTCTGCCGAGGAAAACACCGTGGCAGCCAAGATGGACGGTCAGATCGAGCAGGAAGTCAAGGATAAGCGCGCCGAGCTGGTAATGCAGATCCAGACCGGCATCATGGCGCAGAAGCAGGCCGAAAAGGTGGGCCAGACCGTGCACGTTCTGTGTGACGGCATCGACGAGGAAAACGGTCTGTACCTTTGCCGCACCACCGGCGATGCGCCGGAGGTGGACGGCTGCGTCTGCGTTTCCAGCGAGGAACCGCTGTACCCCGGCCAGTTCTATGATGTGCTGGTAGACGACAGCGACCTTTACGATCTGTATGGTACAGTCGTAAAATAACGAATTGGAGGATAAAACCTATGAATCTGCCCAATAAACTTACCCTGACCCGTATTATTCTGGTGCCGGTGTTCATGATCTTTGTGTCCCTGACCAGTCTGGACAGCATCGTGGATGGCAATTTTAACGCCACCTTCTACCTGCTGGCCGGCATCGTGTTCGCTGCTGCCAGCTTTACCGACTTTCTGGACGGCCATCTGGCACGCAAGTGGCACATGGTCACGGATTTCGGCAAGTTTGCCGACCCGCTGGCTGACAAGCTGCTGACCACCGTGGCCTTTATCTATATGTTGCGGGATGGTGTGTGCAGCCCCGTGGTGCTGTGCATCATCCTGGCGCGCGAATTTGCGGTGTCCGGTCTGCGCATGGTGGCCGCCGGTGCCAAGGACGGCAAGGTCATCGCCGCCAATATGTGGGGCAAGGTAAAGACCGTGCTGCAGATGCTGAGCATCATCTTCTACTTCTTCGGCACTGCCCTGAGCTACCGCGGCACGGTGGAAAGCGTTTCCATCGTGGTGGTGGTCTCGGTCTTAAGGCCGTGCAGCTGATCTTGATCCAGTGCGCCGGTCAGCTTGGAGATGCCCTCCTCGTTGAACTGGTTCAGACCATCGTTCAGCTGATGGGTGCCGTCATTCAGCTGGCTTGCGCCATCGCTCAGGGTGTTCACGCCGTCGTACAGGGTCTTGGTACCGGCGGCAAGCTGGGCGCTGCCGTCCTTGGCAGAATGGGCACCGTCTGCGGCGGTCTGCACACCTGCGGTGTACTGGTCCACGCTGGAAACGAAGTACTGGATCTTGGAAAGGCTGTCCTTCAGGGCACGCACATCCGCGATATCCTGACTGTTCTCTACCTGATACTTCAGCTCTGCCTTGGCGGTGTCCTTGGCTTCCTGACTGGTCAGCAGCTGCACCAGACCGCACAGCATGGAGGGGTCGTAGTTCTGCATCAGGTGCAGAGCGGCCTCCAGATCGTGGTTCGTCTTGGTAGCGGACAGATACAGGGCCAGATCCAGCTGGCTGTCCTTGAAGCTGGGAGCCTGCTCCCAGATGGTGCGCACCATCTTGCGGCGGCCGGCGGCCAGGGTCTTGTCGTTCATGGTCAGAATGTTGTCGATGACCGCGGCGTAGTTGTCCCAAGTCATGTCGGTGTCGATCAGGCCGCCCTCTTTCAGGGTCTTGTTGGCAGAAGCCAGCACACCGTCCGCCACCTGCTGTGCGCCGCTGTTCAGGGCGCTGTTGTTGGCGCTCAGGGTGTCCAGACCAGTGGTCAACTGGCCCAGACCCTTGTCCAGTGCGGCTGCACCATTGTTCAGGGTGTTGGCACCGTCCAGCAGGGCCAGCACACCGCTTCTCAGCTGGGTGGTACCATCCTCCAGCTGAGAAGCACCGTCCAGCAGCTGGCTCATGGCGTCGTTCAGCTGGGTGATGCCGTCGGTCAGGTCATTGATGCTGCTCAGGTCAAACACGTTGTCAGTGCCCAGAGCAGCAGCGTTGGTAGCGCAGGCCATCATCACCTGCGGGCAGGTCAGCCCGGTGACATCCGCTTCCACCGTGATGGTGTCCTGCAGATAGTCCTCGATGGTATCCAGTTCGTCCGGCAGCAGACCGGACAGGGAGTCCTTCACGCCCGGCAGGGTGACAAAGGCAGCCACATTGCTCTTGGCGGCACTTTCCACCAGACCGTGGGCAGCCACCACGTTGGTGGCATCCTGCCCGAAAATCACGCCCACAGCGGTGACCAGCGGGGTGACGATGGTGCGGTCGGTACCGTTCACATTCACGGTGCCGGTCTCGTTGTTCTTCAGGGCGATGGTCATGGTCAGATGACCGCTCTTGCCGATCAGATCCTCCAGTGCGGCTTCCTGACCGTCCAGCGCGTAGGTGACGGTAGCCTGAATGGGCAGGGCGCGGTCGGTGTCACCTTTATAATACACATCGGTATCGTCGGTGTTCCACACCAGCTTTTCGCCGTCCTGTGTGAACTCGGCGCTGCTCTCGGTGTTCTGAATATTGGTCAGGGTGCTCTGGTCGGTCACCTTGGACAGACCGGAGGCGCTGTAAACGTGCTCGCTGACAGTGGTGCTCTGGATGGAGCCATCGGCGTTCATCACAGCGTACACGGTCTCAGACTTGGTAAAGCTGCTGCCGCCTGCGGCAAAAGCCGGGGCTGCACAGCTGGCGGCAAGGGCAACTGCCAGCGCCGCACTGGCGAAACGAAGCGATTTTTTCATAACGCATTACTCCTTTTCAGACTTCTTGGCGTTGGCAGATTCAGGGATCATCCATTTCAGGGTGGTGTGGCGGATGAGCCAGTCACACAGCATCAGGGCGGCGGGCAGCATCACCAGAATGACCAGCATACTGATCAGAGCGCCACGGGAGATCAGCAGGCAGATGCTCCGCAGCAGCTCCATCTTACTGATGGCAGCCACGCCGACCGTAGCGGCAAAGAAGGTCAGGCCGCTGGTCAGGATAGACTGACTGCAATGCTCCAGCGACTGCTGGGCAGCTTCCTTGGGGGTGCGGCCAAAGGCGCGCTCCTCGTGATAACGGGTGGTCATCAGGATGGAGTAGTCCACGGTAGCGCCCAGCTGGATGGTGCCGATGACGATGCTGGCGATGAAGGGCAGCTGCGTACCGGTAAAGTACGGGATGCCCATGTTGATGGCAATGGCGGCCTCGATGCTGGCCACCAGCAGCGCCGGGATGGAAATGCTCTTGAAGGAAACGGCGATGATGACCAGAACGGCCATGATGGACCAGACGTTGACGTTCTTGAAGTCCACATCTGCCACTTCGATCAGGTCCTTGGTCATGGCACCTTCACCGGTGATGACGCCCTCGGGGTCTACGTTTTTGATCAGGCCGATCATCTCTCCAGCTGACAGTTGATGGCATCGGTGCCGGTCTTGTAGGAGCTGTTGGCCAAAATCAGCTTGTAGCCGCCGGACTGCAGGATCTCCATCACGCTGTCGGGCAGCAGCTCGGTGTCAAAGCCGGGGCCGGTAATGGAATCCAGACTTACCACCTGCGTGATGCCATCTACATCCTTCAGCTCATCGCACAGGTCGGACACCTGCGTAGCGGTCAGATCGTCATGCACCAGAATGAAGTGGCTGGTGGTCATGCCGAAGTCCTCGCCCAGCTTGTTGGTGCCCACGATGCCGGTCAGGTCCTGGGGCAGGGAATCGAACAGGGTGTAGTACACGCTGGTCTTGTTCTGCGCAATGGCAAAGGGGATGAGGATGAGGATAAAGATAACCACGATGGGTACCGAGTGATTGGAAACAAAATAGCTGAGCTTTTTCAGCTTGGGGATCACGGTGCGGTGCTTGTACTTTTCCACCCATTTATCAAAGGTAAGGATCAGGGAGGGCAGGATGACCACGGTGCAGATGACGCCCAGGGCCACGCCCTTTGCCATGACAAGGCCGATATCGCGGCCCAGCGTCAGGCGCATGGCGCACAGTGCCAGGAAGCCGGCGATGGTGGTCAGGCTGGAAGCGGAGATGGAGGTCATGGTCTTGCAGATAGCGCTGACCATGGCCTCTTCATTATTAGAGCGCAGCTCCTTTTCTTCCTGATAGCGGTGCAGCAGGAAGATGGAGAAGTCCATCGTGACACCCAGCTGCAGCACGGTGGCCAGTGCTTCGGTGATGTAGCTGATCTGGCCCAGAAAGATGTTGGTGCCGAAGTTGTACGCAATGGGGAACAAAAGACCCAGCATGAACAGCAGCGGGGTGATGGTGCTTTCCAGCGAAAGGAACAGCACCAGCAGGCTGGCACCCACGGCGATCAGGATGTACATGGGCATTTCCTGATTGACCAGTGCCTTGGTGTCCTGCAGGATGACGCTCATGCCGCCGAAGAAGCAGTCCTTGCGCAGCAGCTTTTCGATCTGAGTGACGGCTTCCATGGTCTCGTCGCTGGCGCTGGGGGCGTCAAAGCGGACGATCAGCATGGTGGAATCGTTCTTGCCGAACATGAACTGCTGCACATCGGCGGGCAGCATCTCGGTGGGGATGCTGGGGTCGATCACATCGCTGAGCCAGAAGGTCTGGGTGACGCCGGGCACGGCTTCTATCTCCTTTTTTCATAGCGATGAGTTCGTTGGTTGGCAGGCCCTCTACCGTGATCATACCGGTGGAGGCCAGATGGAAATCGTCCTCAAGGGCTACCTCGCCGATCATGGAGTCCAGATCCTGCGGCAGGTAGGTGAGGATGTCATAGTTGATGCGGGTGGCAATTGCGCCGATCGCGGAAGGGATCAACAGCAGCACGGCTACTGTTAAGATCAGCTTACGCAACCGCACGATGCCCTGTGCGATCTTTTTCATGAGAACCCTCCAGAATAGAAAGTTGATTGGGAAAGCCCGCGAAACTGACCGCCGGTCATCTTCCGGGCAAACACTATTATATTCAGCCCGGGCAGTGTGTCAAGCGGAAAAAGTGACTGAAAGTCAGTTTTTTTATCACCTGCAAAAAATTGTATAGCAAACCGGGCTTGCACAAACGGCAAAGGACTGCTAAACTAAGGTACGCAGACCGGACGCAGCACATACCTGCGTCTGAATTCAGAGAAAAGAGGAATCTACCCATAGCATGAGCACCGTGGAAGGGAAAAAGCAGGAAAAGCGCCGCGCCCTGCTGGATGCAGCCTACGAGCTGTTTCTGGAGCGGGGCACCGCCAAGACCAGCGTGGAGGATATCACCAGCCGGGCAAAGGTGGGCAAAGGCACGTTTTATCTGTATTTTCAGGATAAGGGCGCGGTGATGCAGGCGCTGCTGGGGCGGGTGAGCTACCAGCTGCTGAACGATGCCTGCCTTGCGGTCGAGCAGCACCCCGAGCTGCCCGACTTTACCGCGCAGGTAGTGTTCGTCATCGACCATATCATCGAGGCTTTGCGGCAGGATGTGCTGGTGCTGCGGTTTCTGGAGCGCAACTTCGTCTGGCCCGGGCTGGACCAGATCGAAGCCAGCAGGGAAGCCGAGCCCCTGATGCGCAAGCTGCTTGCCATTGTGCTTTCCAGCCCGGAGATGGCCGGACGTAGTGAGCGGGAGGTCTACCAGCGCATCACCGCCTTGGGCAGTATGTGCATGTCGGTGTGCTACTCCAGCATTCTGGAGGGCAAGCCGGACAACATCGACGCCATGAAGCCGGTGCTGTACGATATCATCCGCCGGGCGCTTTCGCCGGAAAAGTAAAAAGAACGCATAAAAAGCATAAAAGGTCTTGCTTTTTGCAAAAAGCTGTGGTAAACTATCCAAGTCGATATGACATGGACGGTTAGCTCAGCTGGTAGAGCATCTGCTTGACGTGCAGGAGGTCACAGGTTCGAGTCCTGTACCGTCCACCAAACAGTTCGTACTCGAACCCGATTCTTTACGAAAAAGGGTTCGGGTACGTTTTTTGTTTATCGGAGGTTTTGCGGAAGGACTACTCGGAACGGTAAACGAGCAAAGGCAGGGTATCACTATGATAGTGGTATCCTGCCTTTTGCTTTGCGGAATCAAGTTCGCTTTGTGCGAACTTGGTCGTCCCCCTATATGGCGCGTTTGGGAGTAGTCGCTGCGTACGTGCGTACCGGGAGCCTGTACACCTCTGACAAGGTGTAACACACTAGACTTTGTGCCAAAGTCTGTGTGCCAAGGGGTCAAGCCCCTTAGAATCCCTGCGGAGCGTGTACGCACGTACGCAGAAAAATGGCAAAATTTCACTATATCGGGGTGTTCTTTCATGGTGGAGTGTGGTATACTCGGCTTAGCCCAGTAAATCAGAGTTTGACGAGGTAAAAGAATATGAATGGAAAACATCTATTTCTTACATCTGCAGGGTTGACCGATAAGATGAAAGAGAAATTCTTTGATATTATTGGAAAGTGTCCGAAGGATGTGAAAGTGCTTTATATTCCAACAGCTGGCATTGAAACAGATGGTGCAAGAGAGTCGCTTGCAATATGTTTTCATGAACTCTTTCTAATGGGAATTCAGTACGAAAATATATTAGTGTACAATCTGGAATTAATTCTTTCAAAAGACTATCAAAGAACCTATTCTTCGTATGTTACAACCCCGTTTATGCTTACAAGGCTATTAACTTTTGAAGAATTAAACCAATTTGATGCTGTTTTTGTCAGTGGTGGTGATGTATCTGTGCTTTGTCGTGAAATGTCTAGAACTGGTTTTGATAGAATACTTAATAATGCAATTAAAAACGGACTTATATATGTCGGAATCAGTGCAGGAAGTATGTATGCGGCGGGAAATTTAACAGATGGATTACATATTATTGACAATCCTATTATCCCCCATTGGAATGGTTCTGAAACAACAGTATTACCGAACGGCAAAGATGAGATTAAGCTTGCTGATGGAAAAGCTGTTTATGTAGAGGATAATTACATGAGTGTAATATGATGCACATGTAGGATTAGTCAAATTCCAGTTTGCCGTACTCGTTCCAGCAGGGTTTGGGGCAGGCACGCCCCAACAAGAAGCTGTCCCAAAGGGGCAAGAATTTTCAAGAATTGAAAATTTGTGGCCACGGGACGGTTCTTGCTCTCAGCTTTTCACTGCGTTTCGCAATTTGCACATTTCAATCTGCTCGCAGATTGTTGACAAGCTGCGCTTGACCCGATACTATAAAGGCAAGTCGAATACGCGCCAAGGAGGTGCAACCATGACCGCCGTAATCTACGCCCGCTATTCATCCGACAGCCAGCGAGAAGCGTCCATTGAGGGACAGTTGCGCGACTGCAAGGCCTACGCCGAGAAGAACGGCATCACCGTGGTCGGCACCTACATTGACCGTGCCTACTCTGCCAAAACGGATGACCGCCCAGACTTTCAGCGGATGATCAAGGACAGCGGAAAGAAAATCTTCGATGTGGTTCTGGTCTGGAAGCTGGACCGCTTTGCCCGGAACCGCTACGATGCCGTGAACTACAAGTACCAGCTGGAAAAGAACGGTGTCCATCTGGTGTCTGCCATGGAACCCATCTCGCAAGGGCCTGAAGGCATTATGGTGGAGAGTATGCTGATCGGCATGGCGGAATACTATTCCGCCGAGCTTGCCCTGAAAGTGGCGCGCGGTGAGCGCGAAAATGCCCTCCAGTGCAAGTACAACGGCGGTGTGGTGCCGTTGGGCTTCACCATCGGCAAGGAGGACAGGCGGTACCATATCGACCCGGAAACGGCTCCCATCGTGCAGGAGATCTTCACCCGGTACGCCGACGGCGAACCGGCTGAGAAGATTGCCGCATCCCTGAATGAGCGCGGCCTGCGTACCCGCACCGGGAAGCCGTTCGTGAAGAACAGCTTCTTCCAGATTTTCCGCAACCGCCGCTACATCGGCGAATACCGCTAAAGGACATTGTGACGCCGGGCGGCATTCCGGCCATTGTTGACCAGGACCTGTTTGACCGGGTGCAGCAGCGTTTTGAGCAGAACAGGATCGCCCATGGTCGGCCTGCAAAAGAGGATGTGAGCTATCTGCTGACCACCAAGCTGTTCTGTGGCAAGTGCGGCACCCTGATGGGTGGCGAAAGCGGCACCAGCCACATGGGAAACACCTACTATTACTACAAGTGCGGCAACGCCAAACGCCACGGCAAGGCGCACTGCGACCTGAAAGCCATCCGCAAGGAGCCGCTGGAACGGTTCGTGGTGGACACTGCCATTAAGGTGATTTTCAGCGATGAAATCATCGAACGGCTGATAGATTTGGTCATGGAAGCCCAGCAGAAGGAGAACACCCGGCTGCCTGTCCTGAAAGACCAGCTCAGGGACACGGAGAAGCGGCTGGCAAACCTTCTGGAAGCCATTGAACAGGGCATCCTGACCCCGACCACCAAGCAGCGGTTGGACGAACTGCCGGTACGCAGTAAGTGCGGACGGCACGGTGCGGCTGACCCGGGCGTTCGGGCAGGCGATGGGGCAAAAGCCCGCCCGCCGGTACGATTTTGATCTCGATGCCCCGGCTGCGGACGAAATGGAACTGCACCCGGTGTGCGGCAGCTTTCTGGAAGAAGCCACCCTGCCGGACAGCGTGCAGGTCATCGGCAGCTGCGCCTTTTACAACTGCCGCAGCCTGCGCCTGCTCACGGTGGGCAGCGGGGGACTTACCGTGGGCAGCGATGTGTTTCTGAACTGCTTTGCGCTGGAGACCCTGCGGGTGCAGGCCGCACCGGAGCAGCCCACCGGGCTGTTTGCGCTGGTGAACAACATCACCGAGGCCGTGCAGGCGCAGTTCTGGCCCGCCGATGCCCCCGCGCCGCTGGCGGCGCTGTGGTACCCCGCCTACTGGGAGGATATCGAGGAGACCCCCGCCCACATCCTGCTGCACACCTTTTCCGGGCAGGGATACCATTACAGACAGTGTTTTCTCGACAATAAATTCCTCCCCGCAGAATATGACGCCATCTTCCCGCAGGGGCACGATGCCGATGACGCCGCCGTTATGGCCATGCTCTGCTTTGACCGCCTGCGGTATCCGTGGCAGCTGACCGAAGCCGCCGCCGGGCACTACCGGGCGTTTCTGGCAGCCAACACCGACCGGGTGTTCGCCCGCCTTTTAAAGGCGCAGGACACCGACAGCATCCGCGCCCTGCTGGCGCTGGACGTGCTGGATAAAGCCGCTTTTGCATCTGCCGCCGCCCTTGCCGCCAAGGCAGAGAACGCCGCCGCTGCCGCCCTGTTGGCAGATGCGGAACACAAAAAATATGCTCCCCAGTCCAAAAAGCAGCGGTACGATTTTGATTTTTGAGAGGTGACCACACGTTGCCAAAAGAAAAATTTTTCGACCCCCGCAAGCCCTTCCAATCCCAGCGGCCGGAGACCCACGAGGAGTGGCAGGCGCGCATGGGCGGCGAGGTGCTGGCGGTGGTGCGCAGCGGGCTGTATCTGGACTTCCGGTTTCTGGATATGGCACTCAGCGCCCTGAACCCCGCCCCGGACGAGCGTTGCCGGGTGCTGGCTACGGACGGACAGACCCTGTATTATCAGCCGCAGCGCCTGTTGCAGCTCTATCAGGAAAACCCGAAATATCTCAACCGGTTGTATCTGCACACCATATTCCACTGCGTATTCCGGCATTTGTGGCTGAAAGGCCGCCGGGAGCCGCAGCTGTGGAGCCTTGCGTGCGATATCGCGGTGGAAAACGTCATTGACAGCTTACAGCGCAAAAGCGTGATACGCCCGCTGACCTATGTGCGGCAGAATGCCTACCGGCAGATCACCGCTGAGGAAAAGGTGGTGGCAGCAGCGCCGGTGTACCGCTGGCTCACCCGGCAGACGCCCGGCGTGCTGCGGCAGCTGGAGCGGGAGTTCGTCACCGACGACCACCGCCTGTGGCCCAAGGACGCCCCGGAGCAGCCCCAGCAGATGCCCACGCCCCTGCCCCAGAAGACCTGGCAGAAGATCGGGGAGCGGATGCAGACCGAGCTGGAGCTGCGGGATAAAGAGGCGGGCGAGGGGGCCGATGCCTTGAAGCAGCAGGTGAAGGCTGCCAACCGCAGCCGCCGCAGCTACAAGGACTTTCTGCGCCGGTTCTGCGTCCTGCGCGAGGAGGTAAAACTGGACCCGGACGAGTTCGATCTGAACTTCTACACCTACGGCCTTTCAGTGTACGGCAACCTGCCTCTCATCGAGCCGCTGGAAAGCCGGGAGAGCAAAAAAATCGAGGAGCTGGCATTGGTCATTGATACCAGCTACTCCACCTCCGGCGAGCTGGTGCGCGCCTTTCTGGCAGAAACCTACACCCTGCTGAAAGGACGGGAAAACTTTTTCCACCGCATGAATCTGCACCTGATTCAGGCCGACAACGCCGTGCGGCAGGATATCCTCATCCGCAACGAGGATGAACTCATCCACGCCATGAACCACTTTGAGCTGCGGGGCGGCGGCGGAACGGATTTCCGCCCGGCTTTTGCATATGTGGATCAGCTTTGCGCCGAAAAGAAGTTTTCGAACCTGCGCGGCCTGCTGTACTTCACCGACGGCATGGGCACCTACCCGGCGCGGCGTCCCGGCTACGATACCGCCTTCCTGTTTTTAGGGGAGCGGTTCGATGATGCCAATGTGCCGCCGTGGGCGATGAAGGTGGTACTGGACGAAGAAGAATTTACCGGTGCGGCAGCCCGCCCGGCCAGCGCCCTTGCGGACGCTCTGGCCGAAGAGGATGACCTGTACCGCGAGTTGAACAACTCCTGACAAGAGGGGAAAATATTATGAATATCAAACGTGCCAAAGAAGAGATCGAGCATACCGTAAAAGCTTACCTTGCTAAGGATGCGCTGGGCGAATACGCCATTCCCGCCATCCGGCAGCGCCCCATCCTGCTGATGGGCCCTCCGGGCATTGGCAAAACGCAGGTGATGGAGCAGGTGGCCCGGGAGTGCGGGGTGGCACTGGTGGCCTACACCATCACCCACCACACCCGCCAGAGCGCCGTGGGTCTGCCCTTTATCCGGCAGCGCCACTACGGCGATAAGGACGTGTCGGTGACCGAGTACACCATGAGCGAGATCATTGCCAGCATCTACGCTAAAATGGAGGCCACCGGCCTTTCGGAGGGCATTCTGTTCATCGACGAGATCAACTGCGTGTCCGAGACGTTGGCCCCCACCATGCTGCAATTTTTGCAGTGCAAGACCTTTGGCAATCAGGCTGTGCCTGCGGGCTGGGTCATCGTGGCGGCAGGCAACCCGCCGGAGTACAACAAATCCGTCCGGGATTTTGACATCGTAACCCTTGACCGCGTGCGCCGTATGGATATCGAGCCCGACCTGCCGGTGTGGAAGGACTACGCCCGCGCCGCCCATATCCACAGCGCCATCCTGAGCTATCTGGAGCTGCATCCCCAGAACTTTTACCAGATCAACGCGGACGTGGACGGCACCCAGTTCGTCACTGCCCGCGGCTGGGAGGATCTTTCCAACCTGCTGGACACCTACGAAGCACTGGGCTTGCAGGCAGATGAGGAACTGATCCGGGAGTATATCCAGCACCCGAAGATCGCCGAGGACTTTTCGGCTTATCTGGATCTGTACTACAAGTACCGGGACGACTACGGCGTGGAGGAAATTCTTGCCGGGCAGACAAAGCCCGCCGTGTTCGCACGGCTGCTGCAAGCTCCCTTTGACGAGCGGCTCAGCCTTGTCAGTCTGCTGCTGGCCGGGCTGGACACCCGTTTTACCGCCTCTTTGCAGGCGGATGCCGTGGCCGATGCCTGCTACGCCTTTTTGCGGGAGACCAAAAAGGCGCTGGCTACCCTGCCGGAGGATATCCCGGACGGCTCTGCGGAACTGTTCAGCCAGCAGATCAAGGACTACGAAGCCGAGACCCAGCAAAAGCGCGATGCCGGGCTGCTGGGCAAGGCAGAGCTGACCAACCGTCTGCAGGTGCAGGCCGCGCTGCACCAGTGGGAGGGCGAGCTGCGCCGCGCCAACGCCGCCGGTACACAGGAGGCCTTTGACCTGCTGCGCGGTCAGTTCCGTGTGCTGGCGGACCAGCGCGAGGCCGCCCAAAAGACCGCCGCTGCTGCGCTGGAAGCCGCTTTCGACTTTATGGAGCAGGCCTTTGCGGAAAGTCAGGAGATGGTGGTATTCGTCACCGAACTTACGGTGAACCCCGCCTCCCACCAGTTCCTCACTGGCGCTGCTGGCCATCGGGGCCGGGTTCAAGGGCCGCAAGGCGCTGGGCTACCTGCGCCCCACGGCCGTGGCAACTGCCGTCAAGTTGATGGCCCTGCCGGCGCTGTTCCGCCGGCGGCGGTGCATCTGGGCTTTACGGACGAAAACTGGTGGCCCTGCTGGTGATGCTGGGCAGCATTGCCACGCCAAGCTGCTATGTTATGGCAAAGCAGATGGGCCACGAGGGCGTGCTTACTGGCAGTGTGCGTCACCACCACCCTGTTCAGCGCATTCAGCCTGACTTTCTGGCTGTTTTTGCTGCGGAGCATGGGCTGCATCGCCTGAACGAAACCTGAAAAAGCTGAGCACCTGCCAGACGGCGGATGCTCAGCTTTTGTTTTTGCGGTATTTTGAGGTCGGCTCAGTCCAGCCACAGCTTCCCTTCGCAGGCCAGCACCTGGTCCAGGATCATGCGAGATACCCGCCACCTGCTTGAAGTCCAGCCGTTCCACCGTGCTGCGGCAGAGTTTCGGGTGTGCCGAGTCTGCGTCCACAAAGGAGGCGCAGTAGTTCAGTCCTGCAATGCCGCCCTTTTCTGCCAGTGCGCGGATCATCTCATCGGTCAGGTTGCGGTTGTGGGGCGACAGGGCACGGCAGTTGGAATGGCTTGCCGCAAAGGGGCGGGTGCTGTGGTTTGCGATGTCCCAGAAGCCCTTATCGGAAAGGTGGCTCACGTCTGCGGTGATGTGCAGCTTTTCCATCTCCTCCAAAAAGGCAAAGCCTTGCTCAGTCAGACCGGTCTCGGTGTTGGCCACCAGCGGCCCGCCGGGGTTTGCGTTGGGGGCTGCCAGCTCGTTGGGGTAGTTCCATGTCAGGGTCATCATGCGCACGCCCAGCTCCTGCAGCCGCCGCAGCACGCCCAGACTGCCCTTGCAGCAGCCGCCCTCTTCCACCGTCAGCATGGCGCTGAGTTTGCCCTCGGCGCGGTTGCGCTCAAGGTCGGCGGCGGTGTACACCGGGGCGATTTTTTCCGGGTAAGCCGCCATGAGCCGCTTGAAGATGTCGATCTCTTCCAGCACGCTTACCAGCGGGTCAGCCCCGGGAGCGGGGTCGGCCAGATCCACATAGGCCGCAAAGCATTGCAGCAGATAATCTCCCTGCTGCAATTTTTCAAGGTCGATATGCAGATCGTTGTGTAAAAAGCTTTTGGGTGCGCCCGCCTTTTCGGCGCGGCGCAGTTCGTACAGGGTATCGCAATGCAGATCCCAAACCTTCATGATGGATACACTCCTTTATGCTTCTTCTCCCAGCAGCTGCAGCAGCTGTTCGGGGTTCATGGACAAAATCGCGCCGTCTGCCCCACCGGTAACGGTGTCGGCCAGCGACTGCTTGGCCTGCTGCAGTTCCACGATCTTTTCCTCAATGGTGTCCTGCGCGATCAGCCGGTACACCTGCACCGGGTTGCGCTGGCCGATGCGGTAGGCGCGGTCGGTAGCCTGATTCTGCGCCGCAAGGTTCCACCACGGGTCGTAGTGGATGACGATATCAGCGGCGGTCAGGTTGAGACCTGTGCCGCCCGCCCGCAGCGAGATGAGAAAGACGTCCGCCTCGCCCTGATTGAACCGGCGCACCTGCTCGGCGCGCACCGGCTTCGGGGTAGAGCCTTGCAGGGTGAAGTGGCTCACCCCGGCTTCGTCCAGCCGTTTTGCCAGCAGCTCCAGCATGGAGGTGAACTGGCTGAACAGCAGAATGCGGTGCCCGCCCGCCACCGCCTCGGTGACAAGTTCCAGACAAGCGTCCAGCTTGGCGCTGCTGCCCGTCCAGTTGTCCGCCACAAGACGCGGGTCGCAGCAGATCTCCCGCAGCCGCATCAGCACGGCAAACACGGTCATCTTGTCCTCCGGCTTTGCCGCCCGCAGCTTTTCGCGGGCGTCCACCACCGCTGCCAGATACAGCTTGCGCTGCTCGGTCTCCAACTCAACGCGGCGCACATTCTCCGTTTTGGGCGGCAGCTCCCGCAGCACCTCGGACTTCATGCGCCGCAGGATGAAGGGCCCGGTGAACTGGTTCAGCCGCCGCACGGCGTTGGCATCTTCGTCCTGCACGATGGGCTTTTCAAACCGGGCACAGAAGGTCTTGTAGGGCGGGCAGATACCCCGGCATCAGGAAGGAGAAGATGCTCCACAATTCGCCCAAGCGGTTTTCCACCGGGGTGCCGGTCAGGGCAAAGCGCACCCGGCTGTTCACCCGGCACACCGCCTTGTATTTCTGGGTGGTGTGGTTTTTGATGGCCTGCGCTTCGTCCAGAATGCAGGCGTAAAAGCTTTGCCCGACATACAGTTTTTCGTCCCGGCGCAGCAGATCGTAGCTGGTGATGACGAGATCCGCCTGTGCCCACCCATCGACCAGCGCGGCGCGGTGGGCGGCATCGCCGTCCATGGCAACACTTTGCAGCTGCGGGGTGAACTTCTGGCATTCCTCCTGCCAGTTCAGCACCAGCGACGCCGGGCAGACGATGAGGCTGGGCAGGCGCTGGCCGCTTTCCTTCATGGCCAGCAGGTAGCTGAGCACCTGCACGGTCTTGCCAAGGCCCATATCGTCGGCCAGAATGCCGCCCATGCCGTAGCCGTCCAGCGTGCGCAGCCAGCGGTAGCCGTCCCGCTGGTATTTGCGCAGGGTCTTTTGCAGCGAGAGCGGCGGGGTATACTCGCTGTCCCGCACGGCGTGGAAGCTGCGGCTGATGCGCCGGAAAGCATCGTCCCGGTCGAACCGCAGACCGTTCTGCCCCGAAAGCGCCCAGTCCAGCGTAGGGGCACGGTAGAGCGGCAGGGCGGCGTGACCGTCCTTCAGCTTTGCGCCGGAAAGCTCCAGCGTGTCGTTCAGCTCGTCCAGCCCTTCCAGACTGTCGTTCAGCCGCAGCAGACTGCCGTCCCGCAGGCGGTGGTAGCGCTTTTTCTGGTGCAGGGACTGCAAAAGCTCCCGCAGTTCCTCCACCGGGAAGGCGCCGGTGTCCACTTCCAGATCCAGCACGCTGCCGTGCACCGATACCCCTACCGAGATCTTAGGCGGGGCGGCTTGTAAGTTGCGGAAAGCATCGGTCTGGTACACCTCGCCCATGGCCAGCAGGGCGGGAATGCCCTCTTCCAGCAGCTGGAAAAGCGCCTCCTCCCGGAAATGCTGTAATGCCCCGGCTTGCCGGTCTCGGGTTCCAGATAGGTCTCCAGCAGCCGCTTTGCCCGGTTCTCGGTGCGGGCATCCCGCAAAAAGGTCGGGCGGCACCGGCTCGCCGGGGCCACCCGGTCCTCTCCGTACAGAAAGACCGGGTACGCCGTGACGGTAAGCCCCCGGTCGGCATCCAGATAAAACTGCACCACCGGTTCCAGCGGGATCTGGTTCAGCAGCAGCCGGTCGGGGTCCACGATGTTGACCCGGTTGCCCAGCTCCGGCAGCACATAGCTGCAAAAGGCGGCGGCGTCCGCGCTGGTAACTCATTGACAACGTCAATGGAGCGCACTTTGCCCATACGCTGGCTCAGCATCAGGATCGTTTCAAGATAATCTTCTGCGGATTGGTGGATCTGCATGGTTTGTCCGGCCTCCTGCCTCATTCCCTCTGGGGGATTTTTCCGACAGGGGATGTGTACCCTCTGTCGTATGTTAAAGGATATCACACTTTTGCGGTTGATGCAAGTAATTCGCAGCAAGTTTTGTTAAACTAACCATATTTTTCTGCACAGAACTGCTGTTTTGCCGATTTTGTACCGCGCCTGTTTTGTGCAAAGGGTGCAATTCTCGGCGTTTTGGCCTTACCGTGTGGCCAGATAGGCCGCAGGGCCTGCCTCGTACAGATCGCCGCCGTGGGCGTCCAGCACAACGGTCAGAGGCATATCCTGCACGGTCAGGCGGCGCACCGCCTCACAGCCCAGGTCCGGCCATGCGATCACTTCCAGCGTCTGTACGCTTTTGGCCATCAGTGCACCGGCACCGCCCAGCGCAGCCAGATATACCGCGCCGTTGCGCACCACAGCTGCCTTGACGGCGGCGTCCCGCTTGCCCTTGCCGATCATGATCTTGTTGCCAAGATCCAGCAGCCGGGGACTCATAGCGTCCATGCGCCCGCTGGTGGTAGGCCCTGCCGAGCCGATGATCTCGCCCGGGCGCTCCGGGGTGGGACCAACATAATAAATGGCACTGCCTTCCAGATCAAAAGGCAGCGTCTCGCCCTTGTCCAGTGCCTCCATCATCCGCTTGTGTGCCTGATCCCGGGCGGTGTACACCACGCCGGAAAGCAGCACGGTATCCCCCGCTTTCAGCGGGGCAAGCTCCTGCGCGGTGCAGGGGGTAGTCAGTCTGTATTCCATCGTTCTCCCCTCCTTACAGCTCCGCGCTGGCGCGGCGGGTCACATGGCAGGAAACGTTCACAGCCACCGGCAGACCCGCCACATGGGTGGGCATCTGCTCAATGGCAAGGCCAAGACAGGTGGTCTTTCCGCCAAAGCCCTGCGGGCCGATGCCCAGTGCATTGATGGCGGCAAGCAGCTCCTGCTCCAACTGGGCGTAGTAGGGGTCGGGGTTGGGGATATCCAGCGGGCGCAGCAGCGCCTTTTTGGCAAGATACGCCACCTTGTCAAAGCTGCCGCCCACGCCGATGCCCAGCACGATGGGCGGGCAGGGGTTGGAGCCCGCCAGCTTTACGGTATCCACCACGAACTTTTTGAAGCCCTCCACGCCGTCGGCGGGCTTGAGCATCTGGATGCGGCTCATGTTCTCGCTGCCAAAGCCCTTGGGTGCCACCGTGATGCGGCAGCCGTCGCCGTCCACCAGATGCACGGTGATGGCCGCCGGGGTGTTATCGCCGGTGTTGCCCCGGCGCAGCGGGTCGGCCACGATGCTTTTGCGCAGGTAGCCGTCGGTGTAGCCCCGGCGCACGCCCTCGTGGATGGCGGCTTCAAAGCTGCCGTCAATGTGCACATCGGTGCCCAGCTCCACGAACACGCAGGCCATGCCAGTGTCCTGACAGATGGGCAGGTCTTTCTCCTTTGCGGCACCAAGGTTTGACCACAGCAGGTCTAATGTGTTCTTTGCCAGCGGCCACGGCTCTTCTTCCCGCGCCTTTTCCAGCGCTGCCTGCACGTCCTGCGGCAGCTGAGTGTTGGCTTTAATGCAGAGCTGCGCCACCGTATCCGTAATGCTCTGTGCGGAGATCGTTCTCATGCCTGTGTCCTCCGCTTACAGCCGTGCCACGCCGGTCTCGCGGGCAGCCTTTGCCACGGCATTTGCCACAGCCTCGGCCACGCGGGGGTCGAACGCGCCGGGGATGATGTTCTCCTCGCTGCGGTCGGCATCAGTGATGAGGTCGGCGATGGCGTAGGCAGCAGCCAGCTTCATCTCATTGTTGATGTCCCGGGCACGGACGCTGAGCGCGCCCTTGAACAGGCCGGGGAAGCACAGCACGTTGTTGACCTGATTGGGGAAGTCGCTGCGGCCGGTAGCCATGACCCGGACGCCGCCGGCCTTGGCCTCGTCGGGCATGATCTCGGGGGTGGGGTTGGCCATGGCAAAGACGATGGCGTCCTTGTTCATGGTCTTGCACAGCTCGGTGGTCAGGATGCCGGGCGGGACACGCCGATGAAGACGTCGGCCCCGGCAAAAGCCTCTTTCAGGCCGCCCTTGATCTGACGGGGGTTGGTCACCTCGCCCAGCCAGTTCTTGTGGGCTTCGGCGCTGTTGCAGCCCTTGTACAGGGTGCCGAACTGGTCCACGGCGATGATGTCCTTTGCGCCGGCGGTCATAAGCATCTTGATGATGGCCGTACCGGCAGCACCGGGACCGTTCAGCACGATGTGCACATCCTCCATCTTCTTATTCACCACACGCAGGGCGTTGATGAGGGCAGCGGTGACAACGATAGCGGTGCCGTGCTGGTCATCGTGGAACACCGGGATGTCCAGCTCCCGCTCCAAGGTTTCCTCGATTTCGAAGCACTCGGGGCTCTTGATGTCCTCCAGATTGATGCCGCCAAAGGTGGGCGCAATGGCCTTGCAGGCAGCAATGACGCTGGCAGCGTCGTGGGCGTCGATGCAGATGGGGAAGGCATCCACGCCGCCGAACTCCTTGAACAGCACGGCCTTGCCCTCCATGACCGGCAGACCGGCCTCCGGGCCGATATCGCCCAGACCCAGCACGGCGGTGCCGTTGGAGACAACGGCTACCATGTTGCCCTTGAAGGTGTACTTATATACGTCCTCCGGGTTTTCCTTGATCTTGCGGCAGGGCTCGGCCACACCGGGGGTGTAAGCGGTGGACAGGTCATCGCGGGTGGCGACCTCCGGTGTGGGCGTAGGTGGTGTGGTCCATACCGGACTTGTGGTTGATGGTGTGGCAGACAGCCATGCTGAAGGGGATGTAGGTGCCGTACAGCTCGTAATCCTGCTGGCTCATCTTGCTCTGGCTGGAGGAGCCCACCTGCAGGGTGCGCTCGTAGGCCTTGCGCAGGTTCTCCGCCTCGTAGTCGGTCAGCAGCAGCTTGCCTGCGCTGGCGGCAGCGGGGTCGGTGGGCAAGGTCAGGCCAAAGACGTTCTTCACATCCTGCATGGCAGTCTCAAAGGGGGTCTTGTTGGCAATGTAGCCCTGCACATAGGTGGAATCGAACTTTGCGTAGGACATCTTCTGGTGTGCCAGATTGGTCAGGAAGGTGTCGTAGTTGGTGGTCTTGTAGCCGATGGCCATGCCGCCGGTCTCGTGGTCGGCGGTGACAAGGATCAAGGTCTCGTTGGGGTGGGCATTGTAGAAGTCCACCGCAGCCTGCACGGCGTTGCTCATCTCCAGCACATCGTGGATGGAAGCAGCGGCATCGTTGGCGTGGCAGGCCCAGTCGATCTTGCCGCTCTCGGTCATCAGGAAGAAGCCCTTCTTGTTGTTCAGCAGTTCAATGCCCTTTTTGACATAGTCCGTCAGCTGCCACTCGCCGTTGGCAGCGTCCATGGCGTAGTTCATGGCCTTGCCATCGCCCAGATTCTCGGCAATGATCAGGGTCTTGCCAGCACCGGCGGTCAGGGCAGCGGCACCGGCCTGCGTGGTGACCACGTTGTAACCGGCGTTGGCAGCCACGGTATGGTTGTCGGGGCCGGTGCCATCGCCGTTCACCTTCTGGAACTCGCCGCCGGCAAAGTACTCAAAGCCGGAGTTTGCCAGCTCCACGCCGATCTCGTAGTAGTTCTTGCGGGTCTTCTGGTGGGCATAGAAGGCAGCGGGGGTGGCGTGGTCGATGTTCACGGTGGAGATGACGCCCACCTTATAGCCCTTCTGGGCGTGCAGCTTTTCGGCAATGGTCTCATAGGGCACATCGCGGGTCCAGGGGCACATGTTGATGACACCGCTCTCGGTCTTGTGGCCGGTGGCAATGGAAGTGGCGGTGGAAGCAGAGTCCGGGCAGAAGGAGGTGCTGTCGTAGGTGGTCACACTGCCCACCTGCGGGAAGCTGGTGAAGCTCAGGTCAGCCTCGGTCACAGCGCCGTTGTTGTCCACAGTGCCCTTGTAAAAGCGTGCGGACTGGATCTGGGCAGTGCCCATGCCGTCACCGATGAACAGGAAAACGTACTTGGGCTTTTTGAACACGTCCAGCAGACCGTTCTCTTCGTCTGCTGCGGCAGAAGCATCGGCCTCGGCGGCGTGAACGGCTACGGGTGCAGCCGACAGCATCCCCACTGCCGATGCCACGGCACCGGCTTTCAGGAAGCTGCGGCGGGAAATTTTCGCATTCTTCATAACAGATATCCTCTCTTTTTTCAGCCCGGCTTGGGGCGGTTCTACTATTTCTTGTGGGAACACCTGTATTGTAGCGCACCGCCCGCAGCGGCGAAACCAGCCCCGTGTAACACTTAGGTAAACCTTTGGCGCACGGAAGAGCGGCGGTGTAAAATGCGGGCAAAACAGGTAAAATCTGCCTGTAACACCCGCCAAAGGGGCACTTTTTGCACCGAACCGCCCCGCAAGGGTTGCAAGCAGGGGGCTTTTCATTGTACAATAGAAAGAGCAAGCTGAGATACACTTCGATAACGAGAGGATCTTTTAAATATGTCTGATATCAAAGTGCTGGCGCTGGATCTGGATGGCACCCTGACCAACGACCAGAAACTCGTCACCCCGCGCACCCGCGCCGCGCTGGACGCCGCCATTGAAAAAGGCGTTACCATCGTGCTGGCGTCCGGTCGGCCCACCGCCGGCATCCAGCCGCTGGCTGAGGAGCTGGGGTTGGACAAAAAGGGCGGCTGCATCCTGTCCTACAACGGCGGCAAGATCGTGGACTGCCGCACCGGCGAGACGCTGGTGGAAAAGACGCTGGACCCCGCCCTTGTGCCCGAGCTGTGCGCCTTTGCTGCCGCGCAGGATATTGCCATCCTGACCTATAACCGCGAGGGCATCGTCTGTGAGCGGGACAAGGACGAGTGGGCCAACAAGGAGTGCTTTACCACCAAGCTGCCCATGATCCATGTGGACGATCTGGCATCCTATGTGAACTACCCCGTGTGCAAGATGCTCATCACGCTGGATCCCGCCCGCCGGGACGCGGTGTGCGCCGCCGGGCAGCAGCAGTTTGCAGGCCGCGCCGACCTGTACCCCTCCAGCCCCTTCTTTATTGAGGCGGTGCCGCTGGGCGTAGCCAAGGACGGCAGTCTGGCGGAGCTTCTGCGCCGCATGGGCCTGACCCGCGAGAATTTGATGGCCTGCGGCGACGGCCTGAACGACCGCTCCATGATTGCCTACGCCGGGGTGGGTGTGGCCATGCAGAACGCCGAGCAGCCGGTAAAGGACTGCGCCGACTATGTGACCACCGCCGACAACAACCACGACGGCGTGGCCGAGGCCGTGGAGAAGTTTATTTTACGAGAGGACTAACAAAGCAATGCCGCGTAACTTGGTTTTATTTGATCTGGAATGGAACATCGGCTACCAGCCGTATACCTTTAATTATCACGGGGTGCAGCAGACCTTCCGGGGCGAGATCGTGGAGATCGGTGCCGTGAAGATCGACGAGGATGCCAACGTGCTGGACACCTTTTCCATCCATCTGCGTCCCCGCATCTTCCGCAAGCTGCAACACCACATCGCCAAGGTCACCGGCCTGACGCAGGCCGATCTGGACAAGGGTGAGCCCATCGTGCAGGGGCTGCGCCGCTTTATGCAGTGGTGCGGCCCGGATGCCGAGTTTGCCGAGTGGGGTCTGGATGACGTGCCGGTGCTCAAGCAGAACCTGTTCCTGTGCAACATCGACGAGTCCAGGCCCACCGTGTGGTACGACCTGCAGCAGGTCTTTCTGCGGGAGCATCCCCGCAAGGAGGGCGAGGGCATGACGCTGGAAAGCGTGGTCACCCGCATGGGCATCCCCATGGAGCGTCCCTTCCACGATGCACTGTCCGACACGCTGTACACCGCCGATGTCTGCCGTCTGCTGGACCTGCGGGCCGGTCTTGCCGCTTACCCCACCGAGGACGAGGCGCTGCGCCAGAGCCTGTGCCAGACCCCCGGTGACTACCGGGACTTTACGGTGTTCCACGGCTATGTGGAGCAGTACGCATGGCGGGCTGACCCCAAGATCAGCCAGATGCCCTGCCCGGAGTGCGGCACCACCCTGCAGCCGGACGAGATTTGGCTGAAAAAGGGCAGCAACAGCTGGTATACCCTGTGTCAGTGCCCCAGCTGCACCGGCAGCGGCAACGCCGCCGGACAGGGCGTGTTCCAGCGGTACAAGCCCCTCCATGACGGCGAGGATGGGCTTGATGCCCAGCATACCGCCCGCCACAGCGGCGGCGGCAGACAGTCTGCCGCCCTTGCGCAGGTACTTCAGATCGTCCACGGCAGCTACCAGATGCAGGTGCTGCTTGGCCTTTTCCAGATCGGCAGCGATCTGGTGGATCGTCTTGCCGGCGTCCCGCAGCTGCACAGCCAGCCGCACCAGCAAAGACTGCCCCAGACAGACGTTCTCGGTGTTCACGAACACCACATTGTCCACGTTGGCAAGGTCGGCAGCAAGCCTTGCGCACTGACCGGTGCCGGACAGGGCATCGGACAAGAAGATGCCCAGCACTTCGTCCCCGGCGGCAGCAGCGTCCAGATACAGCTGCTCGAACTGCTCCGGGCTGGGCTGGCTGGTAGTGGGCAGCTTGCGGCAGGCTGCCAGATGGGCATAGTATTCGCTGGGGGTCATGTCGATGCCGTCCCGCAGGACGGTGCCGTCCTCCAGCGTCACGTTCAGGGGGATCACGGTCACGCCCAGCTGCTCCGCCTCGGCGGGCAGGATGTCGCACGCGGAATCGGTGAGGATACGGATCATAATAATACCTCCGGTCTACCGGTAAAATACAGTATAAGCAACGTTTTTATTAAAAAGGTTGGAAATTATTATACCACCATTTAGGGCGATGTGTCAATATTTTGCATAAATTTGCCACGACAGAACGCCGAAACCTTGCGCACCCGGCGGCAGATATGGTACTATAACCGGGAACGAATCATAGCAGGAGGAGACCGACCATGCACAAGCTGAACCCCCGCACCGCCGCACTGCTTTCGGCCTTTGGCTGGGCGGTGGGCTATCTGCTGGCAGGCAAGGCGCTGGCGGTGCTGCTGCCCGCTGCACCGGGCGGCGCGGCACGGTTTTTCCGGGTCTGCCTGCTGGCTCCGCTGGTGGAGGAAGGGGTGTTCCGGGGCGCGGTGCAGCGCCGGGCGCAGCCGCTGGGCAGGGAACAGGCCATTCTTTTGCAGGCGGTGCTGTTCGCCCTGCAGCACGGCAGCGCCGCCGCCATGGCCTACGCGTTGGTGTGCGGGCTGGGTCTGGGGTGGCTGGCAGACCGCACCGGACATCTCTGGCCGGGAATGCTGCTGCACAGCGCAAACAACCTGCTGGTGCTGGCGATGGGATGAGAGGATGGGATACATGACCGATTTTGAACTGATGGGTCTTGCGCTGGAAGAAGCCGCCAAAGCCGCCGCCTTGGGCGAAGTACCGGTGGGCGCGGTGGTGGCGCGGCACGGCGAGGTGGTAGCCACGGCGCACAACACCCGGGAGACCGAGAAAAACGCCTTGCACCACGCGGAACTGCTGGCCATTGATGCCGCCTGCAAGGCACTGGGCGGCTGGCGGCTGTGGGAGTGTGAGCTGTTCGTCACCTTAGAGCCCTGCCCCATGTGCGCGGGCGGCATCATCAACAGCCGTCTGCGCCGGGTGGTGTACGGCGCTGCCGACCAAAGCCGGGTGCTGCGGCTCGGTGACCGACCTGTTCGCGCTGCCCTTCAACCACCACCCGGTGGTGGAAAAGGGGCTGCGGGAGGCCGAAGCGCAGCAGCTTTTGCAGGCGTTTTTTGTTTCCCTGCGGGAAAAGCGGGCGGGCAGACCCCGCTGGAAGCCCCCGGTGCCCGAAAACAGGGGAAAATAAGGAAAAATAGTGGGAACTGCGTAAAAAATTGCGGTTCCCACTTTCTTTTTGGGCTGGATTGTGGTATATTATTCAATGGAATCTTGTCGAAACCCATCATAAGCACAGGCAGGCACGCCAAAGCACCGGACCTTTGCCGGACATACGAACGGAACGCTGCACTGTCTGGGGATGGGCACAGGGTTTTTCCGGCTGGACGCACTTACGCCGAGCCGAGAATACCGAACAGGAGGGATACACTCTTGTACGAGGACGAGTTTGAACTGACCTTTCAGGTGCCGGAGGAAGAGAGCGCACCGGAGCCCCTTGCCGCACCGGCTGCAAAGCCGGCTGCGCCGGTGGAGCCGGTGGTGGACGAGCCCACCCGCATCATGACGCTGGAAAAAACGGCAGCGCCTGTGGTGGACGAACCTACCCGGGTGATCACGCTGGAAAAGCCCGCAGAGCCACAGCCGCCTGCGCCGCCGCAGCCCGAAGAGCCTGCGCCGCAGCCCGTAAAGAACGGCCTGCCCCTGCCGCGCCCGCTGCGGCGCGCCGGGTGCTGATCTCCGGCGGTGACCGGGGCATCGGTGCTGCCGCTGCCCGCGCCTTTGCGGCAGCAGGGTATCAGGTGGCGGTGCTCTACCACCAGAATGCCGCCGCTGCCGCTGCGCTGGAACAGCAGCTGCCCGGGTGCATCGCCATCCAGTGCGATGTAGCCAGCCGCGCCAGCTGTGAGCTGGCGTTCCATGCAGTGGAGCAGGCCATGGGCAGGGTGGATGTACTGGTGTGCAACGCCGGCATCGCGCAGCAGAAGCTGTTTACCGACATCACCCCGGCAGAGTGGCAGCGGATGCTGGACGTGAACCTGAGCGGCGCGTTCCACCTGTGCCAGCTGGCGCTGCCCGGCATGATCCGCCGCAAGCAGGGCCGCATCCTGACCGTGAGCAGTATGTGGGGCCAGACCGGCGGCAGCTGCGAGGTGCACTATTCCGCCGCGAAAGCCGGGCTCATCGGCCTGACCAAGGCACTGGCCAAGGAAGAAGGCCCCAGCGGCATTACGGTGAACTGCGTAGCGCCGGGGGTCATCGAGACCGATATGATGGCGGCTTTTACCGCCGAGGACAAGGCGGCGCTGGCCGAGGAGACCCCTGTGGGGCGGCTGGGCACCCCGGAAGAAGTTGCAAAGCTGCTGGTCTTTCTGGCCGGCGAGGATGCCGGATACATCACCGGGCAGGTGTTCGGGGTGAACGGCGGCCTTGTGATCTGATGCACAGGGCAATATTACAGAATTTTCCCCGGAGCGGGAAGGAGAGAAAAAATGGGCATGACTTTGAAGGAACTGTTGACTAAGGGCGAGGGCACCCTCTCTGCACAGGAGGCCAAGGCGCTGGCGGCACAATGCCGCATGGATGTAGACACCCTCTACACCCTGCTGGAAGAGCGCGGCATCAAGATCCTGGAGGAAGAGAACGAGCCGAGTCTGGACGTGGACAGCATCATTGCTGAGGTGGAGAACGCCGAGAACAACAACGATGACATGGGCCTTGCCGATGAAAACGAAGAGGATGCCGAGGAGAACCCGGCAGACCTGAAGGCTGCCATGGACGAGCTGCTGGATGACCCGGTGAAGAACTACCTCAAGCAGATCGGTCAGATCCCGCTGCTGAGCGCCGAGCAGGAGGTGGAGCTGAGCCGCCGCATCCATGCCGGTGCCGAGGCTGCACACATTTTGCAGGCAGACCGCCAGAAGTACGACGCACCGGAGTACATCAAGAAGAACAGCGCCCGTTTCTCTTTTGAAGAGGACGAGAACAGCCGCAGCTACAACGAGGATCTGGACGAGGACAGCGAAAAGTCCGCCGAGGATGCTGAGGAAAAGGCAGACGAGGAAAAGGCCATGGAAGCCGTGGAAAACGGCCCTCTGAGCGAGGAGCGCCGTCAGGAGCTGCTCAAGACCCGCCGCGACGGCCTGAACGCCCGCCGCAGCCTGAGCGAAGCAAACCTGCGTCTGGTGGTGTCCATCGCCAAGAAGCACGTCGGCCATAATCTGGCCTTCCTTGATCTCATTCAGGAGGGCAACATCGGCCTGATCAAGGCTGCGGAAAAGTTCGACTGCGACCGCGGCTTCCGCTTCTCCACCTACGCTACATGGTGGATCCGTCAGGCCATCACCCGCGCCATCGCGGATCAGGCCCGTACCATCCGTATCCCGGTGCACATGGTGGAGACCATCAACCGGATGCGTCAGGCCACCAACCAGCTGGTGTACCAGAACGGTCACGAGCCGACCCCGGAAGAGCTGGCAAAGGCCATGGATATGAGCGTGGAGCGCGTGCGCGAGATCCAGCGCATGGCACAGGAGCCTGCAAGTCTGGAAAGCCCCGTGGGTGAGGAAGAGGATTCCTCTCTGGGCGATTTCGTCGCGGACGAAAACGCCGAGGCTCCCGGCAAGGCAGCCGACCGCGCCATGGTGGCACAGCAGATCAATCTGGCGCTCAAGAGCCTGACCCCCCGCGAGGAAAAGGTCATCCGCCTGCGCTTTGGTCTGGATGATGGCCGTCCCCGCACGCTGGAAGAGGTCGGCCGCGACGCAGGTGCATCTGGTACTCGGTGTTGTTCGGGTCTAGCTGCACGGCGCGGCGGGCGTCCTGCAGGGCATCCACGCTTTTGCCAAGGCCCTGATTGGCCAGCGAGGAGAGATAATACCACCGCGCATTGCGGCCGGTCATGCCGTCCAGCACCCGGCGCGCCTCGGCGTAGCGGCCATTGGCCACAAAGTTGCGGGCGGCCTGCATCTCCGGGGTGTCGGTGCCGGAGGCACTGGGCCCGGCCTGCTGATAGCCGCCAAAGCCAAAACCGAAACCAAAGGGGTCGAAGCCCTCAAACCCGTCAAAGCCATCAAAGCCGGTGTAACCGTAGTTCTGCTGGCCGTAGCCCTGCTGGCCATAGCTCTGCCGGTTGTAGCCCTGCTGCTGGTAGCCGCCGTAGGGGTTGCCGCCCATCTGGGGGCCGGTATCGCCCTTGGTAATGGCATCGTAGGCGGCCTGCACCTCCTTGAAGTGCTCCTCGGCGGTAGGGTCGTTGGGGTTCAAATCCGGGTGCCAGCGCTTGCACTTGGCGCGGTATGCTTTTTTGATCTCGTCGTCGCTTGCGCCGCGCTGAACGCCCAGCACCTCATAGGGATCTCTCATGCTCGGTATACTTCCTCACTCATTATACTGACGGTACAGCACCGCTGCACCGCATCCTTTTTATTTTACCGGAACATCGGCACAAAATCAAGACGCATCGGGCTTTCCGGTGCGTTTTGCGTTTTTGCAGTTGTATTTCAGCCACACGCCGGAATATAGGATGTTGCGCAGCAGGTCCGCGTCCTCCACGCAGGGCAGACGCTCAAAGTTCTGCGCGCAGCGTGCCAGCAGCAGCTCGAAGATGTCCAGCATCTCTTCCTCATAGTCCGGGTGGGTGCTCAGCTCCCGCAGGGGATTGTATGCGCCCCGGCGCTTGTCGCGGGGCAGGTCGTCGTAGGCGTCCAGCAGGTAGATGAACTTGCCCAGATGGAAGCCGATGCTGCGCAGCTCCGGTGCCCAGCGGTCCTGCCGGTAGTCGAACAGCTCTGCCATCAGCGCACCGAAGCAGCCGGACACCGCGTCAAGGTCGGTGCTGCCGGCGGCCTCGTACTCGGCAAGCTTTGCGAGACACGCACGGATGGAATTGCACTGACGCGGCCAGCGCTGGGCAGCCTCGGCAGTGCTGTTGTCCAGCAGGGTGCTGTACCCCAGCGCCAGCAGATTATGGTCATCCTGCCATTTGTCCTGCGCATTATAGTAGTGCAGCGCCACGCTCAGGTCGGCGCAGTAGTCGGTGGGGTCGGCGCTGCGCCAAAGTACACCGTGTACCGGGTGGATGGGGCAGCGGCTGATACCGCTGTCTGCGGGGGTCTCGCCCTCGTACAGGCTGCACAGCAGGATATTTAAAAAGGTCAGGTCATAACTCAGGCTGAACCGTCCCCGCAGCCCGTGCAGAGCATCGATGCGGCGGCACAGCCCGCAGTAGGCCGAGCGGTAGCGGCTCTGCGCCTCGGGGCTGAGGCTGGCCCGATCCGGGATCACATATCCGAACATGGCGGCTCAACTCTTTTTGATGAACTGGGTGCCGCAGCGGGGGCAGGAGATCTGGATGCGTCCGCGTCCCCGGGGCACCCGCAGCTTCTGACGGCACTGGGGGCAGCGGTAGTAGTGGTACAGTTTGCGGTTGGCCCACTGCTCCTTCAGGCTGCGGAACTTGTTATTGAACCGGTCCTTCAGGCTGTAAAAGCGGTAGTTCTCCTCGGTGCGCTTGGAAATGTTGCGGCTCAGGCTGCGGTAGTAGCACAAAATCAGCAGCGCTGCGCCCAGCCATGTGAACAGGGAAACGCGGGTGAGCAGCGATACCAGCAGCATCACGATGGAGCTCATGCTCAAAAACTGGTTCAGGCCATCGGTGCCGTAGCGCCCGATCATGAATTGACGGAACTTTTCTCTCATAGGTTTTCGCATCCTCTTCTCTGGGACTTTACACACGGAAACGCAGGGCAGCAGCGCCGCCCTGCGGAATACTTTGTGCTTCTAGGATATCAGCCAACCATGATAAAATTTTGAACAGACTGCAAATCTATCATGAAAGGACGAAAATTAAACGTTTTGCTCCTCCCGGCTGCGCACGGTGAGCACTGCTTCGGTGTCCAGTGCGCCCTCCATGCGGCAGTGCAGCACGGCGCGGCCGGCCTCGCCGGTGGTGGCAAGGTAGGTGCCTGCCATGCCGCCGCGCAGCGGCACCACGCTGGGGCCCAGAATTTTCAGCGGCCCCTCCACGGACAGGCAGACGGCCTCGCCGCAGTAGGGCAGCAGGTTGCCGTTCTGGTCGATGGCACGCAGGCTGACAGCCGCGCAGTCCCATGTGGGGCCGTCGGTCAGGATGGGATTGTGCACGGTGCATTCCAGCCGGACGCTCTGCACCGGCTCCCGCACCACGGTGCGCACGGCGCGGCCATGCCATACCGCCTCGAACCGGTACACCGGCGCGGAACTGCCCAGCACACCGATGTACTTGTAGTACATCCGCAGCAGCTCGCTCCAGCTCAGCCGCAGCGAGAGCATCCGCGCCTTGGAAAGGGGCGAAAGCGCCATGGCGTCCCGCCGCAGCTCGTTGAGGATGGCGGCGACCTGTGCGCCAGTGGCGTGATCCATGCCCTCGTACTTTTCCAGCAGGGAGCCCACAAAGTCGTTGATCTCAATGGGTGGGTGCGGCAGCGCCGCAAACCGGCCGCGCCGGTCGGGGGCAAATTCGGCCACGAAGTCATTGCCGCGGTACAGACGCACGCTCTCGGCGTTGGTGAACACCCAGCAGGCGGCTGCTGCGCCGCCGGGCAGGTCCCCCAGTGCCATGGCGGAAGAGACTTCCAGCACGATGTCCGAAGGAGCGCGGGGCGTTTTCTGGCTGGCGTACACGGCGGCGGAGAGCTTCGGGTTGCGGAACAGGTCCATCACGCCGTGGTAGCAGATGCGGTCGCCGCTGCCAAATTCCCGGTGGGTGTTGTAGTCGGCCATGCACCAGCCAAAGCTGCCGGCCACGCCCTGCTGGGCGATACTGTCGTTCAGCACGGCGGCGTGGTGCAGCGCCTGCACCAGACGGTGAGGTTCATCGTCAAAGGGCTTGGCGGGGAAGTTCTGTCCGCCGAACGCGCTGATAAGGTAGCCTTTGCGGGTGTCGGGAGTCACGGCGGCGCGGTTCTCGCAGCCCGCGCCGCGCCCAGCGTAGGAATAATCATTGTAGGCGTAAACGTCCTCCAGCAGCTGGCTTTTGCGGGTGCTGCGGGTGCCCGCCGTGGGGCGGGTGGGGTCCAGCCGGTGGATGGCTTCGTTGGTGCGCTTATAAAAGGCCTCGTTGTCGGGGCTGCCGCTGATGCGGGCACCCCACAAAAAGATGCTGGGATGGTTGCGGTACTGGCACACCATCTCCCGGCAGTTTTGCAGCGCCTGCGCCTGCCACACTTCGTCGCCGATGTGCTGCCAGCCGGGCATTTCGGGGAATACCAGCAGACCCAATTCGTCGCAGGCGTCCAGAAACGCCGGGCTGGGGGGCGCATAGCAGGTGCGCACGGCGTTGCAGCCCAGTTCCTTTTTCAGCAGCTGGGCGTCCAGCCGCTGGATGCTGTCCGGCATGGCGTAGCCCTGATAGGGGTAGCTCTGGTGCCGGTCCAGCCCGCGCAGCTCCACCCGCTGTCCGTTCAGGTACAGCCCGCCTGCCACGAACTGCACCGTGCGGAAACCGAACCGCACCGTTTTTTCGTCCAGCACCCGGTCGGGCAGACCGCCGGTGCCGGGGCGGATGAGCCGCACGGTAAGGGTGTACAGGGTGGGGTGCTCCATGCTCCACGGGTGCACGTTGTTCAGTGTGCCGGTGATGGGCAGGGAAAGCTCGCCGCTGTACACTGCCCGGCTCCCGGCGGGGCTGCGGATCTCGGCCTGCAGCGTGCAGCCGACCGTCTCGCCCACGGTGGCGGTATAAATGCGAAAGTCGCCTTCGGCCCGGGCCTCCACGAACACATCCCGCAGGTAGGCGGGCTCCTTGATGTCCAGACTTACGGCACGGTAGATGCCGCCGTAGGTCAGCGCATCCAGCTGTCCGCCGAAGGGCGGGACGTTCAGATCCTCCCGGCAGTCGCAGCGCACAGCCACCACGTTTTTCTGTCCCAGACGCAGCGCGCCGGTCAGGTCTACCGTAAAGGCGGTGTAGCCGCAGCCATGGTGGAACACCCGCCGCCCGTTGCAGAACACGGTGGCGTCGTGCGCCACCGCCCCGAAGGTAAGCAGCACGGTGCGGCCCAGCCACTCCTTGGGCGCAAAAAACTCCCGCCGGTAGCCGCACAGGCGCTGGTAGTCGTTTTCATTGCAGTAGTTATAGGGCAGAGGCTTGACCGTGTGGGGCAGCCGCACCGGGGTAAGGGAAAGCTCCGGGCACTCCGGGCGCACCAGCGCCGGGTCAAAGGTGGGGGCAAACAGCCAGCCCTCGTTCCAATCGTAGTGTTCCATAGCAGGATCTCCGTCTGAGTGGTATGCTTATAGAGGTATGGTATCACAAAGTTATGAACGAAAAAAGCATTCACGCCCCTTTTGTGCCGGATAAGCGGAAATTTTGCAGTGCGCGAAAGCTGCCGGGTGGCAGGTTTCCCAAGAAATGCTTGGAAAAATTGTACAAAATCGCCCATAGAAATGGAGCCCCGGAACGCCAGCGGCGTTCCGGGGCTCTGAAATCATTTTCACGAGAGGGGCTGTATGAAAAAACTAAATCGAGAAAATCCGCAGATTTTCCCGATTTAGAATTTAAAATAATTCTTCCGCTGAAGATGCGCAGAGCAACGCGGAGCGCATGACAAATCTTTTGTCTCAGCGGATAAAGCTGGTCATGGGGCGGGGCGGGTTCTGCGGGTGGTCGATGCCTGCGGCCTTACCGGCCTCGATGCAGCGCAGCAGCCATGCCATGTTGCGGCCCAGTTCCTGCATCACGGCGCAGCCCTCGGCGTCCTGCAGCACCTGCTCGGGGTTGGAGCCATGTACCATAGCCCAGTAGGAGCCGTTGACCAGCGGCATGTGGAAGAACTGGGGGTATTTGACCAGCTGGTCAAGGGTGGAGGTGGTACCGGCGCGGCGGGCAGAGCAGCAGACGGCGGCGGGCTTGTAGGCCAGATACTTGCCGCCCGCGTAGGCCAGACGATCCATAAAGCTGGCCATGTTGCCCGCAGCGGAGGCGTAGTGCACCGGGCTGCCGAACACAAAGGCGTCGGCGGTTTTGGCCTTCTCAATGGCCTCGTTGACCACGCCGCCGAACACGCATCCATTGCCGCTGCGGCAGCCGCCGCAGCCGATGCAGCCGCCCACGGGCTGGCCGCCGACGTGCAAAATCTCGGTCTCGATGCCCTGTGCCTTCAGTTCCCCGGCGATGAGGGAAAGGGCGGTGTAGGTGCAGCCCTTCTCGTGGGGGCTGCCGTTGATGAGCAGAACTTTCATGCTGTATACTCTCCTTTGCTGAAATGCGCCGTAAAATGCGCAATATTGCTGCTATGATTGTAGCACAAAGCCGCCCGCAGCGCAATGCGGGCTCTTGACAATGCTATGCAGTTGGGAGATAATAAAGGATACGAAAGAGTTCAAACCGGCTGCCGCGGGGACGGCAGCTACGGCAAGGAGGTAACATCATGCGCGTGATCGCAGGAGAAGCCCGGGGCCGCAGGCTGGAAGCACTGCCCGGCACCGATGTCACCCGCCCCACCCTCTCGCAGGTGAAGGAGGCCATGTTCAGCATCGTACAGTTCGACCTGCCCGGGGCGCGGGTGCTGGACCTGTATGCCGGCAGCGGCCAGCTGGGCATCGAGGCGCTGAGCCGCGGCGCGGCCCGGTGCGTCTTCCTGGACGAGAGCCGGGAGGCCGTAAGCATCGTGATGCGCAACTGCAAGGCCTGCGGCGTGTTCGACCGCAGCCGGGTGAATATGGGCGAGGCCGCCCGGTATCTGTCGGCCTGCCGGGAGCAGTTCGACGTGGTGCTGCTGGATCCGCCGTTCCGGGGCGGTACGCTGGAAAAGATCCTGCCGGCGGTGGACAAGTGCGCCGCACCCGGCGGCACTGTGCTGTGCGAGAGCGAAATAGGCATCGTGCTGCCCGCGCAGGTGGGCAGTCTGACCCTGCAGAAACAGTATAAATACGGCAAGGTGCTGCTGTGGAAGTACACAAAGCCCATGCAGTCCGCCGCTGAGCAGGAGGGAGAAGCCTTATGAACGTGAACGAGCTTTTGGATACCATTGAGGATGCACTGGAAGAGAGCGCAAGCGTGCCCCTTTCCGGCGGCAAGCGCATCGTGGATGTGGAGCAGATCCGGGATTATCTGGACGAGGTGCGGGCGGCTTTGCCCGGTGAGCTGCGGCAGGCGCAGCAGATCGTGAACGACCGGGCGCAGATCGTGGACAGCGCCAACGCACAGGCACAGGCTATTGTGAAAAAGGCCGAGGAGCGCGCCCGCATTCTGGTGAGCGATGCCGAGATCGTGAAGGCCGCCCAGCAGCGCGCCGCCGAGATCACCGCCGCTGCCCAGAGCGAGTCGCGCACGCTGCGTCAGACCGTGACCGACTACTGCGACAACATGCTGCGCACCACCAGGACACCATGGTGGAAAACGCCGCACAGGTCAAAAATATCCGTGCCAGCCTGCGCCAGAACGCCAAGAAAAACGGCTGATAACGGTCAACTTTCCACACAAATTCCACAGATTGCGGAAAACGAAGTCCCTGCGAGCAAAAATGACGGCTCACAGGGACTTTTTTTGTGGATTTTTGCGGCAAAAAGCCGCCCAAAAACCCTTGCATTCACGAACTTGATTTGCTACAATAAAGATGTATCAGTGGGGCAAAGTGGGTAAAAGTAGGGCACACGCCCTGAAAACGCCCCTGAAAGGGGGAACAGCGCGTGTTTTTTGGCCGTTATGATTACACTATCGACGCCAAGGGGCGGCTGAACTTCCCCGCAAAATTCCGCGACGCCATGGGCGAGAGTTTCGTGGTGCTGGAATGGGTGGACAGCTGCCTGTTCGCACTGCCCATGGAAGAAGTTCAGCGGCTGGCGGACAAGCTGGAAAGCGATGAACTGATGGACAGCTGGGCGATCTCCGGCGACCTGTTCAGCACCGCCTGCGAGGTGGTGCCGGACAAGCAGGGGCGCATCCTGCTGCCCGCAGAGCTGCGCAGCTATGCCGGGCTGGAAAAGGATGTGACCATCATCGGCAACCGCAACCACGCCGAGATCTGGGCCACCGAAGTCTGGAATGCCCGCCGCGCCGCCGTGACCAACGACCAGCGCGCCGAGCGGCTGCGCAAACTGCACCTCTGATGCAAAAAAAACTAAACCGAGAAAGGAGGCCGTGCCAATGGCCTTTGAAGAACAGCAGCCCTTTGACCCGGCCTCGTTTGAGCATATCCCCGTTTTGCTGAACGAGTGCCTGACGGGGCTTGCCATCGACCCGGCGGGCACCTATCTGGACGGCACCGCCGGCGGCGCGGGACATTCCCGCCAGATCGCCTTGCGGCTGGACGCCGCCAAGGGCGGCAGGCTCATCTCGCTGGATCAGGACCCGGACGCGGTGCAGACCGCGCGTTCCCGTCTGGCCGGGCTGCCTGCCACCGTGGTACAGATCAATTTCCGCTATGCGGGACAGGCGCTGGAGCAGCTGGGCATTGAAAAGATCAACGGCGCACTGCTGGATCTTGGCGTTTCCAGCCACCAGCTAGACGATGCCGCCCGGGGCTTTTCCTACCGGGCAGACGCGCCGCTGGATATGCGCATGAGCCAGCAGGGCGAGACCGCCGCAGACCTTGTGAACACCGAAAGCCGCGAGGAACTGGCCCGCATCCTGCGGGATTACGGCGAGGAGCCCTATGCGTGGCAGATCGCAGGAAAGATCGTGGAGACGCGGGAAACCGCTCCCATCCTGACCACGCTGCAGCTGGCCGAGATCGTCGCCGCCGCCGTGCCCCCGGCAGAGCGCCGCAAGAACAAGAACCCCTCCCGCCGCACCTTTCAGGCACTGCGCATTGCAGTGAACCACGAGTTGGATGCGCTGGAGGAGGGCTTGGATACCATTTTCGATCACCTTGCACCGGGCGGCCGGTTGTGCGTCATCACCTTCCACAGCCTGGAGGATCGGCTCGTCAAGAACAAGTTCCGCCGCTGGTCCACAGCCTGTACCTGCCCGCCGGAGTTTCCGGTGTGTGTATGCGGCGGCAAGGCAAAGGCAAAGCTTATCACCCGCAAACCCATTGAAGCTGATACGCAGGAGCTGGAGGAGAACCGGCGCAGCCGTTCCGCCCACCTGCGTGTGCTGGAAAAATGCTGAGATGCCGGAAGCACCGGCATTGTGAGGAGGAGAGAAACCATGGGTCAGCCAGCATATGATCGTAACGCGGTGCGCCGCCGCAGGGCACCGCAGCCGCAGCGCAAAGCAAACCTGCGGGTAGCAAAGGGCGGCAAGCGGCGGTTGAACCCGCTGCAGGCCGCCGTACATAACGCCATGAATCTGGTGGCGGCAGCACTGCTGGTGGGCTTTGCCATCAGTCTGCTGTGGAGCGAGGCCCAGCTGGTGGAGCTGAACGATCAGATCCAGGACACTAAGGCGCAGCTGGTGAGTGAGCAGAGCCAGTATACCTACTACAACAGCACCCTGAACAGCAAGACCAACATTGCCAGCGTGGAGGAGACCGCAGGGCGGCTGGGTCTGATGAAAGTAGACCCCAGCCAGATCACCTACATCCGCCTGGGCGAAAGCGGCGCACTGGTGCGCCGGGAGTCCACCGTGCGGCAATGGACCGACTTTTTGTACACCGGTGCGGTGAACATTCTGGGCACCGTGAGATAACCGAAGAAAGCGTGCGGTAGCGCACGCTTTTTTCGGTTTATGGACACCGCAGTCTGAATAAATAACAGCGCAGGGCGCGCGGAATGCAGTGCACGCCCCGCAGGAGAGAACCAATGCAAGAACCTTTCCGTAACAAAAAAACAGGGGCTACCGCCTGCGTCCGGCCTCCGGCCGGGATCGGCTGGACAGCCGGGTGCGGCGGCTTTGCAGCCGTCTGGGCATCCTTGCGGTGGTGGTGGCAGCCGCCATCGTCATCCGCAGCCTGTATAATATCCAGATCATCCACGGGGCAGAGTACCGCCAGTACGCCGCCCAGCAGCAGCTGCTGGATACCACCATCAAGGCCACCCGCGGCGAGATCTACGATGCCTCCGGCATCACCCTTGCCTCCACCAGCGTGGTGTGGACTATCTGGGCAGACCCCAGTTACAGCAGCATCCTTTATACCAGCAAGACCAACGATGACGACACCGTGACCAAAACGCTGGACCCCGCCATGTGCGCCGAGGTGAGCCGGGAGCTGACGTTGCGTCTGCTCTCCGGGGACGGCGAGAGCTTGGACAGCGTGGACACCTCCTCGGCAGAGTATCAGCAGCAGTACCAGACCGTTTACGATGCACTATCCCGGCTGGATTCTGCCTACGTCACCCTTGCCACCAAGGTGAACAACGCGGTGAAGCTTTCCATTGAAAAATACGTCACCAGCTTCAACAAGGCGCACAAAAAGGCCACCGATACCTCCCGCAAGGGGCGCATCTCGGTGTCCTCGGAAAAAAGCTTCCAGCGCAACTACCCCTACGGTGCCTTTGCCGCAGCGGTGCTGGGCTTTACGGATGCGGACGGCGTCGGCACCTACGGACTGGAAAAATCCTACCAGTCCACCTTGGCCGGTGTGGATGGCCGCACCATCACCCGGCGCAACGCGGTGGGCAACGCCATTGCCGACCAGAACGCCACCACCTTTGCCGCCAAGGACGGCTCCAATCTGGTGCTGTCGCTGGACGTGAACGTGCAGGAGATCGCGGAGCGGTATCTGAACGAAGCCATTGCAGCCAATACGGTGGAAAACCGCGGCTGCGCCATCGTGATGAATGTCAAGACCGGTGCCATTCTGGCAATGGCTTCCAAGCCGGATTTTGACCCCAACGACCCGCTGGACTACAGCGCAAATCTGGATTACCTCAACGAGCTGGTGCACGCAGAGCCGGAGCTTTACGGCGTCTATAAAAAGGACGCCGACGGCAACTACATCACCGATGAACAGGGCAACAAAATTCTGGACGAGGAAGCAGACTATTCCGGCTACTACCGGGATATCCTGTGGAAAAACAAGACCATCACGGAGCTGTACTACCCGGGCTCTGTGTTCAAGGTCATCACCTCCGCCATGGGCATCGACTCCGGTGTGGCGACCATGAACACCACCTTTACCTGTTCCGGTGCCTACGGTGTGGCCAAGGAGACTTACCACTGCGCAGGGCGCAAGGCGCACGGCCTGCTCAATATGGCCGAGGCACTGCGCAAAAGCTGCAACATCTACTACATCCAGCTGGGGCAGCGCGTCGGCTCGCAGCAGTTCTATAACTACTTCGATGCCTTTGGCTTTACCGGCCGCACCGGCGTGGACCTGCCCAGCGAGACCAACTTTATGCAGTACTACCGCGCCGACCAGCTGGGCGAAGTGCAGCTGGCCTCCTCGGCCTTTGGTCAGGCAATGGCCATCACCCCGCTGCAGATGTGCACCGCTGTTGCGGCCACCGTCAACGGCGGCTATCTGGTCACCCCCCATGTGGTGGATAAGATCACCGATGCCAACGGCAACGTCATTCAGGAGATCGGCGCAAATGTGCGCCGTCAGGTCATCAGCCAGAGTGCCAGCGATGTTATCCGGCAGATGATGGAGTACGAGGTGGGCAACGGCACCGGCGGCGGCAAGAACGCCTACGTTTCCGGCTACCGCATCGGCGGCAAGTCCGGCACTTCGGAACAGCTGAACATGCACCGCCGCGCCGACGGCGACTATAAAAAGGTGGCCTCCTTCGTGGCGGTGCTGCCCGCCAACGACCCGGAAATTCTGGTCTACGTCATGCTGGACGACCCCAACAACGCCCGGACGGACTATTCCTCCATCCTTGCAGCCCCTGTGGCGGGCAATATCATCAGCGAGGTGGCCCCTTATCTTGGCATCGCCACCGACGGCGAGGACCGCAGCGATACCATCGTTACCGTGCCGAACCTTGTGGGTACCGAGTGGAGCAATGCGCAGGTGCAGCTGAACATTCAGGGCCTGAAGCATCAGCTGCAGGAGAGCCAGAGCAGCCCAGTCCGCTGCCCCGGTCACCTACCAGTACCCCCACGCGGGGAGCAAGGTACCCTACGGCACTACCATCTACCTGTATACCGATACCTACGACGGCAGCCGCACCGAGGTGCCGGACGTGACCGGCAAGAGCCCGGACTTTGCCCGCCAGATGCTGAGCGCCGCCGGGCTGAACTGTGTGGTGGAAGGCAGCGGTACGGTGCAGACGCAAAGCGATGAGCCCGGCTCCAGCGTGCAGCGCGGCACCATCATCACCCTGACCTGCGGGTAAAACAGCTTTTTCGGCATCTTCGCCCAAGGCTTTCAGCATAAAGCACTGCCGCAAGGCAGTGACGGATGAGGATGCAGACATTCAATAGAACGAGAGGGGATAGAACAATGGAAAAGATCCATGCAAGCAAGCTGCTGGCAGGGCTTGTGCCTGCCGGCTTCCTCACCAGCGACCCGGAAGTGGAGCTGGTCACCACCGACAGCCGTGAGGTGCGGCCGGGCTGCATCTTTGTGGCCTTTCCCGGCGAGCGGTTCGACGGCCATGATTTCGCCGCCCGTGCGCTGGAGCAGGGCGCGGAGTATGTGGTGGTCAACCACCCCGTGCCCGGTGTGCCGGAGGAAAAAGCCATCCTCTGCCCGGACAGCTACCACGCCATGATGGTGATGGGGGCCAACTACCGCAGCCAGTATCACCCCAAGATGGTGGGTGTGACCGGCAGCGTGGGCAAGACCACCACCAAGCAGATGACCTACGCCGCCCTGGGCGGCTTTGGCGAGACCATCAAGACCGAGGGCAACCAGAACAATGAGCTGGGCATGCCCCGCACCCTGATGCGGCTGGAAAGCAGCACCGAGTACGCGGTCATCGAGATGGGCATGAGCCACGCCGGTGAAATTGACCGTCTGGCGCGGGCAGCACGGCCGGATGTGGGCATCATTACCTGCATCGGCGTGTCTCACATTGGCAATCTGGGCAGTCAGGAGAACATCTGCAAGGCAAAGCTGGAGATCTGCAACGGTCTGCCGGAGGGCGCGCCGCTGGTGCTGAACTACGATGACCCCTTCCTGCGCAAGGCAGTGCTCCCCGCCCATGTGCGCCCGGTGTGGTTCAGCCTGACCGATGAGAACGCAGACGTGTGCGCCCTGTCCATCCGGCAGGAGACGGACGGCATGAGTTTTGTGCTGGAGGATCAGGAGCACGGCACCTTTGTGGTGAACATCCCCGCCATGGGACGCCACAATGTGGCAAACGCCTTGGCTGCCTACTGCGCCGCCACCCGTCTGGGCTGCGACGCCAAGAGGGTCATCCGGGGTCTTTCCAACTTTGAGCAGACCGGCCGCCGCCAGAAGGTGGTGGACAGCGAGGGCGTGACCGTCATCGAGGACTGCTACAACGCAAACCCGGACAGCATGAAGGCCGCGCTGGCGATGTTCAAGGACTTCCCCTGCAAGCGCCGCTTTGCCCTGCTGGGCGATATGCTGGAGCTGGGCGATCTGAGCCGCGAAGCACACGAGGAGCTGGGACGTCTTGCCGCCGAGAGCGGGCTGTATTGCCTGATCACCTACGGCGAGCAGGCCAAGCGCACCGCCGTGGTGGCTGCCGCCAAGGGGGTAGAGACCCTGCACGCAGAAAATTACCGCGAGGCCGCCGATGCCCTGCTGGACCGGGTGCAGCCCGGCGATGCTGTTCTGGTAAAGGCCAGCCACGGCATGGCACTGGAAAAAGTGCTGGATATCTTCTACGAAGAGCATAAAGAAGCAGAAGTATAACTATTTGGCGAAATGGAGTGTCTGAGTTATGGAGCGTTTCGCCTTGGCAGCGGCGGTGGTGCTGGGCTTTGCCCTTACGGCAGCCCTGTGCAGCCTGTTTGTGCCGCTGCGGCGGGTGCTGGAACGCCGCGAACAAAACCAGCAGCCGGCACAGTCTGAGCAGCCCCGGCCTGCACCCCTGCGCGCCCCGCTGTGGGGTGGGCTGTGTGCGGCGGCGGGCACGGTGGCTGCGGTGGGCGTGGGCTGGCTTGCCGCCTGCGTGGGCCAGCCGGAGCTGCTGGGCAGCGAGGGTCGGCTGATGACGCGGCTGCTCACGGCGCTGGCCGGAAGCCTTGCCTTTGGGGCGGTGGGTCTTGCAGAGGACCTTGCCCGGATGCGCAGCCCGGCGGCGCTGGGGCTGCGGCGGGACGTCCGCCTTTTGCTGGAGGCACTGGCCGCGGCATTCGTTCTTTTGCTGCTGCAGGCAGCGGGCTGTCTGCCCCGGGGACTGGACGTGCCTGGGGCGGGGTATGTGCTGCTGGGCAGCGCCGTGCCCTTTTTGTGGGCGGTGCTCATGGTGGCGCTGGCTGAGTGTGCCCGCATCGCCGAGCGGGACGAAGGCACGGTGTGCGGCGCGGCCTTTGTGGCTATGCTGGCGCTGATGATGGCAGAGGCCGGCTTGGGCGTGCCCGGGCTGGCGGTGCTGCCCGCCGCGCTTGCCGGGGCACTGGTGGCGCTGCTGCTGTGGGCGTTTCCCCCGGCAAGGCTGGGGGTGGGCTGCTGCGGCAGCCTGCTGGCGGCGGGTGCCATCGGCTGCATCCCGCTCAGTCTGGATATGACCAGCCTGACTGTGCCACTGGCGCTGCCCTTCTGGGCGGCAGGCGGTCTTTGGGCAGCGCAGCTGCTGGGTGCAAAACGCACCGGCAAGCCCTTGCGCTGCTGGGTAAAAAAGCATAAAATGAGCCCGGAGACGGTGTTCCTGTGCAGCTTTGCGCTGAGCGCTGTCGGCTATGTACTGGCGTTGGCGCTGCTGCGCTGGTGCTGACCGGGCACAGAGAGGGAAGGGAGCGCAGATGGCGACTAACCGCAAAAAACACAGAGCGCCGGTGCCGGTGTTCCAGCGAGACCCGGGCCCGTGGTCCCGGCTGCTGATCGACTGGCTGGCCACGCTGGCCGTTATTATGATCTTTGGGCTGGTGATGCTGTTCAGCGCCAGCTACACCACCGGTTACCTGCGCATGGGCGACAGCTTCCACTACATCAAGCAGCAGGCGCTGTGCATGATACTGGGGCTGGGCTGTATGTTCCTGATAAGCTATGTGGATCACCGTTTTCTGCGCAAGATGGTGGTGCCGGGGTACTTCATCGTGCTGGCCATGCTGGCCGTCACCCTGACCATGGCACCCCTGAACGGCTGCCGCCGCTGGATCCGTTTTGCAGGCCTTACGCTGCAATCCTCGGAGGTGGCAAAGTTTGAGATGATCCTGTTCAGTTCCCATCTTGCAGCCAAGGCACCGCAGGTGGAGCGGCTGGACCCGGAGCGCCGCATCCTGCTTACCCCCCGGGAGTGGCTGCGGGTGCGGGTATGGAAGCAGCTGGTGGTGCCGGTGCTGCCCCTTATACCGGTGGTCCTCCTGCTGGCGCTGGAACCACACATGTCCGGCATCGTGCTGACGGTGGCCGTGGTGGGCACCATCCTGCTGTTGTCCGGCAGCGGCGGTGTGCTGACATGGGCGGGTGCCATCACGGCGGGCACCCTGCTGGAGACCCTGCTCTCCCATGTGGACTCTATCCCTTACCTGCAAAAGCGTCTGGACGGCTGGACGCAGGATCTGAGCCAGATGACCGACCAGACCGTGCAGAGCCTTTATGCTATCGGCTCCGGCGGACTGAAGGGCCTGGGGCTGGGCAACAGCGTGGAAAAACAGCTCTGGCTGCCGGAAAGCACCAACGACTTCATTTTCAGCGTGGTGTGCGAGGAACTGGGCTTCATGGGCGCGGTGCTCATCATCGTGCTGTTCGTGCTGTTCATCGTGCAGGGGCTGCTCATCGCCTATAAGGCGGAAAATCTGTACTGCACCATGGTGGGTATCGGCATTATGGCACAGATCGCGTGGCAGGTGTTCTGCAACATCGCCGTGGTCACCAATACCCTGCCCAACACCGGCATCAGCCTGCCCTTCTTCTCCTCCGGCGGTACCAGCCTGATTTTGCTGCTGGCAGAGATGGGCGTAATGGTGAACATTGGCCGCAACGGCGAGCGGGCAGCGCAGCAGCGGGAGCAGGTGCGTGCCCAGCGGGAGGCCGCCCGCGCCGAGCGCGAGGCAGAACTTGCCCGCAAGACCATTGACTTGGCTTCTGCCCGCGCAGCCCGTACAGAACAGTAAAACAAACCGCAAGCCCGCCCGGCCGCAGGCCGGGCGTTTATAAGGAGGAATCACCATGCGTGTTCTGATCGCTGCCGGCGGTACGGCCGGCCATATCAACCCCGCACTTGCCATTGCCGGTGCTCTGAAAAAGGCCGACCCTACCGCCGAGATCCACTTTGCAGGCCGTAAGGAGGGCATGGAGTACCGTTTGGTCACACAGGCGGGCTACCCCTTCCACCACATCGAGATCACTGGTTTTCAGCGCAAGCTCAGCCTGCACAACATCAAGCGCAACATCATTACCCTGTGGAATCTGGCCCTCTCCGGTCCCAAGGCCAAGGCCATGATGAAGGAAGTAAAGCCGGATCTCGTCATCGGCTGCGGCGGTTATGTGTCCGGCCCGGTGGTGCGCTGCGCCGCAAAGATGGGCATCCACACCGCGCTGCATGAGCAGAACGCCTTCCCCGGTGTGACCAACAAGCTGTTGGCCCCGGATGTGGACATCGTGTTTGCCGCGGTGCCCGCCGCTGTGGAAAAGCTGGGCGCACCTGATAAGACCATCGTGGTGGGCAACCCCGTGCGGCCGGAGGTGTTTGTACAGGCCGCCAACCGCGATGCCATCCGCGCTGAGCTGGGCGCGGGCGACCGCACGGTGATCCTTTCCTTCGGCGGCAGCCTTGGCGCACGCCGCGTCAATGAAGTGGTGGGTGACCTGTGCGCCTGGGAGCAGCACGAGCACAAGCCGGTGCTGCACCTGCACGCCACCGGCCAGTACGGCGTGCAGCTGTTTGAGCAGCTGCAAAAGCAGAAGGATTTTGCCCCCGGCGACAGCCTTGTGGTAAAGGAATACATCAACAATATGCCGGAGCTGCTGGCTGCGGCAGACCTCGTTATCAGCCGCGCCGGTGCGCTGACGCTGGCCGAACTGGAGGCTGTGGGACGCGCCGCTGTGCTGATCCCCAGCCCCAACGTGGCGGAGAACCACCAGTACTACAACGCCATGGAACTGCAGAAGGCCGGGGCGGCTGTGGTCATTGAAGAAAAAGACCTGACCGGTGAAAAGCTGGTGCAGACTGTTTCTGCCATGCTGGCACAGCCCGGTAGGCTGGCCGAGATGGGCAAAAACGCCCGCAGCCTGTCGGTAGACGACAGTCTGGACCGCATCACTGCGGCGCTGCTCAAGCTGGTAAAGACCCCGTGATGCAGCCCCGGAATAAACAGGAAAGAAGGTGCGAATGATGCAGCAGAACCGTGACCGCAACGGCAGACCCCGGAACGCCAGACCCTATGATCTGAACCGGGATGTGGCGCGCACCTCTGCGCCTTCGCAGGATCATAATACGCCCCGGAGCGCCGGCAACAGCCGCTACGGCTACAACGGCGAGCCGCTCAGCCGCCCGCCCTCCCGCAGTGCCAACGGCAGTGTGCGCTCCTCCCGGGCAGATAACAGCATCCAGTTCCCCACCCAAACCCAATCTCAACCCCGCCGCCCGGCGCAGGGGCAGGGGAGCAATACCACCCAGTACCCCGCCGGTAACCGCCCGGCGGGCAGCAGACCCCAAAACGCGAAGTCTGGCGGCAAGCAGCGCCGTCCGGCAAACAATGCCCGCAGCGGGCAGAACAGCCGAAAAAACCAGAACGCGCAAAACCGCCCGAACCGGCAGCACCCGGCAGGCGACCAGAGCCAGCGTCTGCGCCCGGCGCAGAGCGCCCCGCAGCAAAGCCCTGCCCGGCGGGAAATGCGCAAAAAGCGCAAGGTGACCCGCGCCACGCTGCGCCGCCGCCGGATGCTGCGCCGCCTGACCGCCTTTGCCATGCTGCTGTGCGTCATCGGCGCGGGCATCTACCTGACCATGACCATGCTGTTCCGCATCAACTCCATTCAGGTACAGACCCCGGACGGCAAGCAGGTGACCGAAATCGCTGGCTACTCCGCAGACAGCATTTTGCAGCGGCTGGGCGTGCAGCTGGAGGAAAACATCTTCAGCTTTGAGCCCGGCGAAAAGGCCGCGGTGCTGGAGCAGAACTTCCCGCTGCTGGGCTCCATCAAGGTGATCCGGGACTACCCCAACACCGTGGTGGTGCAGGTGACCGAGGCCGTGCCCGCCTACGCGGTGCAAAACGGCAGCAAGTGGCTTGTGATCTCGGACAAATGGAAGATCCTGTCCGAGGAAAGCACCCAGCCCGAGGGGCTTTGCACCCTGTACGGCGGCAAGCTGCAGGACACCACCCCGGGACAGGGCTTCTGGTTCGTGGACGATGCGGACGCGGCAAGCGCCTCCGGGTCGGAAAGTGCCGAAAGTGAAAGCACGGTGAGCACCGAGACCGCCCGTATGGAAGCGCTGCGCACACTGCGCAGCAAGCTGGAGGAATACGGCCTGTCGCAGGACGTGACACGGCTGGAAGTGGCAGACACCGAGCAGCTCGCATTTTTGTATCAGGACCGCATCAGCGTGCTGCTGGGTACGCTGAACGATCTGGATTATAAGCTGGACCGCGCCCGCTATGTACTGACCAACGCCGACGGCAAGGGCTGCGGCCCCACCGATACCGGGCGGCTGGACTTCAGCCATACCAGCGCCAGCAGCACCCGCAAGATCTATTTTGCACAGGGCGAGCCTGCTTTGCCCTCCGGCTATGTGGTGCCGCCCAAGGCCGAGGAACCCGCTCCGGCAGAGGACACCGCCGACAGCACCGACAGTGCAGAAAGCACAGAAAGCGCGGATGCTGCCGACACCACCGAACTGGCAGCTGACGCGGACACCGAGCAGCTGCCCCTGACCCACCCTGACCGCATGACGGCCAACGAAGAAGAAAACCCCATGTAAAGAAGCTCTTTGGAGGAGACTGTATGAAGCTGGAACAACTGATGGAAGGCGTGCCCTTTACCCTTGTGCAGGGCAGTCTGGAGACTGAGATCGAGGATATCATCTACGACAGCCGCAAGGCTGCCCCGGGGCTTTTGTTCGTGTGCATCGTGGGCACCCAGCGGGACAGCCACGCGTTTGCCGCCGACTGCGCCGCCAAGGGAATCAGCGCGCTGGTCATCCAGCACGATATCGACCTTTCCGCCCTGCCGGATGTGACCGTGGTCAAGTTCGAGAGCACCCGTTATGCCATGGCGCTGATGAGCGCCAACCTCTTCGGCAACCCTGCCCGGCAGATGACCATGATCGGCGTCACCGGCACCAAGGGCAAGACCACCACCACCCACATGATCAAAAGCGTGCTGGAGGCCGCAGGCCGCAAGGTGGGCATGATCGGCACCAACGGCATCTACTACATGGGCCGCCACAAGGACACCGCCAACACCACCCCGGAAAGCTACGAGCTGCAAAAGACCTTCCGGGAGTTTCTGGATGCCGGCTGCGACACCGCGCTGATGGAGGTGTCCAGCCAGGGCCTGATGATGGACCGCGTGGCCGGTGTACACTACAATGTGGGTGTGTTCACCAACCTTTCGCCGGATCACATCGGCCCCGGTGAGCACAAGACCTTTGAGGAGTACCGCAGCTGGAAGGGCCAGCTGTTCAAGCGCTGCGACGTGGGCGTGGTGAACATTGACGATGAGAACACCGAAGCCCTGCTGGAAGGCCATACCTGCAAGCTGGTCACCTATGGCCGCGATGAAAAGGCCGACTACCGCGAGACCGGCTACGAGCTGCTGCGCACCCACGATTTTCTGGGCGTTGCCTTCCACGTTACCGGCAAGGACGAGATGGACGTCAAGGTGAATATGCCCGGCGAGTTCAGCGTGTACAACGCGCTGGCAGCGCTGGCCGTGGGCAAGGTGCTGGGTCTGCCGGATGCCGCCATCCACGATGGTCTGGGCAAGTGCGTGGTGAAGGGCCGTGTGGAGCTGGTGCCCATCAGCCACAAGTTCACCATCCTGATCGACTATGCCCACAACGAGGTATCCACCGAGAGCCTGCTTACCACCCTGCGCGCCTACAAGCCCCACCGTCTGGTGGTGGTGTTTGGCTGCGGCGGCAACCGCAGCAAGCTGCGCCGTTACGGCATGGGCGAAGTGTGCGCCAAGTTGGCGGATTTCAGCATCCTGACCGAAGACAACAACCGCTTTGAAAAAGTGGAAGATATTATCGCGGACATCCGCGAAGGCATGAACAAGGGCAACCCGGACGCGAAGTTCGTGGAGATCCCCGACCGTCTGGACGCGCTGCACTACGCAGTGGATCACGCACAGGAGGGCGATCTGATCGCCGTCATCGGCAAGGGTCACGAGACCTACCGCGACCGCGAGGGCGTCAAGACCCCCTTCCTTGAGCGGGAACTGCTGGAAGAATACGCCCAGCAGATCGGGCTGGAATAAGAAAATAATATTATTATTGCGGGAAAGGCCGCTGCACAAAGTACTGTGCAGCGGCTTTTTTGCGTCTGTGGGAGCCCCTATAAAAGAGGAAGCAAACTGTGTCGAAAATGTAAAAGATAAAAATTTTTAACTAAACCATTGACTTATCCAACGGTTTGATTATAATGGTCGTGTTCGATACCTCATAAATTTTAGGTAAATAATTAAAAACAAACAGTGAACATAAAGGAGAATACTACTATGACTTTCGAGGAAATGAAGAAGATCGTTGTCGATACCCTGAGCTGCGATGAGGACAAGGTGACCATGGAGGCCAGCCTGACCGAGGATCTGGAGGCCGACAGCCTGGACGCTGTGGAGCTGAACATGGCGCTGGAAGAGGCCTGCGGCGTGTCCATCCCCGATGAGGAGCTGGCAAACCTCAAGACCGTGGGCGATATCTTCAACTACATCAATGCCCATGTCTGAGGCTGACCGAGGCGAAACGAGATGAACAGTATCAAAGACCTGCTGCCGGGCAGCATGCGGGAGCGCACCTTCCAGCTGAAGGCCCGGCGGGATGCGGGTGCCGTGTGGAACGACCCGCAGTTCGTGGAATGCAAAAAGTGCGGACGC
>VOFB01002273.1_pt1 | contig 47097 bp, 79 predicted proteins | sample 5384141 | NCBI WGS metagenome assembly VOFB01 (sample SAMN12384721, study PRJNA508395) | human gut metagenome | isolation source: healthy gut A | host: Homo sapiens | reverse complement strand
AATTTTATCAGATATCTGTGACAGGAGACTGCTGGTGTGTTGGCAAAGTTTCAGATGGCGTACGCCCCGGCTATACAGAGGAAGCTTTGGAAATTAAAAACTAAAGGTGCGCCCGTATGACCAGATGAATTCCAGTGAAATCGATACGTCCATCGTGTGTGATCAGATGATGATGGAGGCCACCGAGCAGGGCCTGGGAACGTGCTGGGTATGCCATTTTAAGCCTGAGGTGGCACAAGAGCAGTTCAATCTGTCCAAGGGCGTCTATCCCTATCACATGCTCGTCTGTGGCTATCCCGCCGACCACATCGCCGACCCCGAGCATCGCGAGGCCCGTACCATTCCCCCCCCAACTTCCTCCTCAAGTAGTTTTTTGGCACATGCCCTAAAAACCTACCTTTACCGCTCACCCATTCGCCGAGTTCTGCGCCACAATGTGCAGGGGCTCGGTTTTTTTATGTTGCGCGCCCCTGCACAGTCATAAAAAAGGACCCGCAAGCTGCGGGTCCTTTCTAGGCACTAAATTGTAGGCCGAATGTTAGTCCAGTCGTCGGCAGCGAAGTTGTCGATCGGGGCGAAGGGATCGGCCACGGGGACAACCGGGTCAGCGACGGGCAGCGGCTCGGCGGGAACAGTCACCGCAGGAGAAGCGGCAGAACCGACCGGCGTGGAGGCCATCAGATCGGCCGGAAAGGAATTCTGGGCATCGTCCATGAAGTGCTGGATGAGCTTGAGATACTCGGCCTTGAACTCCTCACGGGAAGCCTTGAGACGATCGATCTCCTCGAGCTCGGCCTGCTTCTCGGTCAGAGCCTGGCGGATAACCTCGCGGGCCTTGGCGTCAGCCTCGTTGCGGATACGCTCAGCGTTCTCGTTGGCATCGTTGACGATGGTCTCAGCGGTCTGCTGGGCAGCGATCAGGGCAGCGGAAATCTGGCGCTCCTGAGCGGAGAAGTCAGGGGCAGGGAACAGCCACGGGGGCGGCAGGAACGGCCTGGGCGGTGGCATCCTGAGCTTGGGCAAGCTGAGCCTGCGCATCGGCAAGCTGCTGCTCGGTAGCAGTCAGACGACCCTTAAGATCGACGATCTTGGCGAGCATGGCGTCGACCTCGGAGGACAGCGTCTCCAAGAAGACGTCGACCTCAGCAGGATCGTAGCCACGCTTGGCCTCAGAGAAAGTCTGAGCCTGGATGTCTGCAGGGGTAATAGCCATAACAAGTCTCCTTTTTTTCATCGCCTCGGCGCTACACGCCCGACGTAAGTTACTAAGTCAGTTCTACACGAGTATACCTATAAGAAGCTGCAGAACCAGCCTCTGCACCAACTGCAACGCAATAATCGCAACGACCGGCGAAAATCGATACCGCCCATCGGCGGGATGAAACGACGGAACAGGTTGAGCCACGGACCGCACACGCTATCAAGCACCGCGGCAATATCCTGAAGCAAACCACCCTGCTTTTCATGGGAATCCACGTCATAAAGCAATAGACGACAATGAGCGTGGAATAGAAGTTGAACAGCGTGTTGACCAGCTGGACGATAGTGTAGATGTTGATGGGAATCTCCTCGTCTTGTCTTTACTTAAGGTAGCCGTCGGCACGAAGCTTGAGATCGGAATCTTTGACCTCGCAACCGGCGGGCAGCACCATGAACACGCGGTCGCCCACCTCCTTGACCGTAGCACCCAGACCGCAGGCAAAGCCGTAAGAGAAGTCCAAGACGCGCTTGGCAACTTCGGTGCGTACGCCCACAAAAATCAGTGCGACAGGCTGCTTTGGTGCGAACGCGGCGCACCACGGTCTCCACGTCGTCATAGCCTCGGGGCGCAGGACATCGGCCTGCAGCTGCGGCGTAGCGCTGATGATGTTGCTCGCATACGCCGAGGCATCGCTCGGTGAGGGAGCAGGTGCGGGGGCAGCAGCGCGGGCACGCGTGCTCTCGGCGTAGCTCGACGGCGTGTCGTAGGCACCGGGACGATAACCGCCCGCAACCGTCTCCTGCGAGCGCGACGGCGGGTTGTAGGTCGTAGCGTGGCGAGAATCGTCGCCGACCAGCTGGCCGGAGCGCGTGTACACGGCCACCGACTCGGCCTCGCCGCGGCGCGTCTTCGACCCAACAGGCCGTTGCTCGGCTCATCCTGGGTGTAGAAGCCCTCGCCCGAGGCACCGCTGTAGCCGTTGCCCTGATAGCCATCGTCATAGCCGTCATCGTAGCCGTAGTCGTCGTCTCACATAACCCCCGTCGTAACCCTGCTGGGCCGCCCGGTGCATCTTATTTTTAATCTCGTCAAGGAAGCCCATGGTTGTGTCCTCTCGCGGTTTAGTGCAGGCGCCCCGATAATCAGTGCGCACTTCAGAGCCTTATTTTACTGCAAACCCGGGCAAATACTACCCTGCCCAGGCGAACGAGCGTAGAGCCCCTCCTCAAGGGGCAGGCTCAAAGTCTTCGCTCATGCCGCAGGAAAGCTCAGGCAGGTTCAAATCGATGCGCCGCCTCCAGCTCATCCCTCAGCTCACGAAGCCCCGCAAAGGTGCGGCGTGCCACATCCTTATTCCCCCGGGGCGCCATAGTCATAAGCCCCTGTACGCAAATTCCCTCAAGTTCCGCAAGCTCACCCGCGGCGGCGCGAATCTCATCGGGCGAAAAGCCTCCCTTCGACTCCTCACCACTTACATTGACCTCAATGAGCACACGCTGGGGGCCGACGAGCTCGCCTGCCTCAATCTTGCGAACAGCACGGCTCGAGATCGCCTGCGCCAGATGCAGCGAACCCACCGAGTGAATCAGCTCGGCTGAGCCCAGCACCGCATTGATCTTATTGGTCTGCAGGTTGCCGATCATATCGAAGCGCACCTCGGGCAGCTCCGGATGCTCCGCCAGACCCGTGAGCTTGCGAACCAGCTCCTGCGGGCGGTTCTCGGCAAAATGGCGATACCCCGCCTGGATGGCGGCAACGGTCTCATCGACACCAACGGTCTTGGACACGGCAATGAGGCTCGCGGCGTCGTGGGGACGGCCCGCGCGATCGAGCGCCGCATAAAAACGTTCCAGAATCTGCTCGCGGCGAGCGCGCATCAAGTCCAAATAGTTATCCATTGCCAATCGCCTCCGCTGACAGCCAAACAAGTAGTCCCATGTTATCGCAAGAGCGCGGCCCCGCATGTGCAAGGCCGCGCTCACTTAGGTATTTACAATCTTTCGACGAACGGGGTTACTTACCCTCGTCGTCCTCGCCATCGTCCTCATCCTCAAGATGATCGAGCAGGTAGCGAAGACCCTCGCTGACCTCGTTAACGGGCACCTTGGCAACGTAGCGTGCATCGACGGCGGGCCTCATGATAACACCCTCGCCCGAAGGCACACGCGCATGCTCTCGAGCTCATCCTCATCAGTGCAGGCGATATCACCGGCAGTCATACGCTGTCCGGTCAACAGGAAGGTCAGACAGCGGGCGGCATCGATGGAAATCGAGGCGATGCGATCGAGATAGCGCGATACCATGATGGCGCGGCGCAGGTCGTCATAGTTGCTGTCGTCGTCCATAAAATCGCCCGTGTCCATGCGGTTAAAGGTGCGGAAAAAGAACTTCTCGTAGGCGGCGTGCACTGGCTCGTCCTCGACGGCCAAGTTGCAGATGATGGACATGATCGTTGGTGACGAGCGCAGAAAGCGAAGAGCCCAGTACGGTAGACGGCCTCAGCCTCGGCCTCGACCGTGCCGACAAGCTCCCTTGGGCAGCGAGATGTCGGCCTTGATCATATGACGCGTGGCGCGGCAAATCTGGCGAACCTTATCGGTCATGCGCTGCAGGTTAAAGTCGACGTAGATGATCGTCTGCAGCAAGCGGAAGTCGGAGGCGACCGGTGACTGCGTGGCAATCAGGTTGTAGCAGACGGCCTCCAGGTTGGCGCAGCGTGCGTCAATCGAAAGCGTGCGCTTCTTGGTCTTGGTGGCGAGCTTGCGGTCGTCGGTCACATAGGCCTTCACGGCATCATGGAGGGCCAGATCGACGGCCTCGTAGATGCTCAGCATCTTGTGACGGGCCTCGATGAGCTGACGGGAAAACAGTTTGCGCATGGTTCACTCCCAATCAGTTGGGTGGTCATGCCGCCCGCACAGTGAATACGCACCGGACCAGATCCGATCGGCTTGGGACTAGTCGCACCGATCAGCAAAGCGGCCGGTGATATAGTCTTCCGTCCGCGAGTCCACCGGACTGGTGAAGATCGCGTCGGTTGACCATACTCGATGAGCGTGGCGGGCTCGCCGGCAACTTCCTGCAAGAAGAATGCGGTGTAGTCGCTAATACGAGCTGCCTGCTGCATTGAATGCGTGACGATGATGATCGTCATCTCGGGCGCCAGCTCGGCCATCAGATCCTCGACGCTTAGAGACGGACGCGTGGGGTCGATGGCGGAGCAGGGCTCGTCCATCAGGAGGACATCGGGTTGCACCGCGAGCACGCGCGCGATGCACAGACGCTGCTGACCGCCCGAGAGCGCCAAACCATCCTTGTTGAGCTGATTGGATACCTCTTTCCAGAGGTTGGCGCGCTTGGAGCGATTCTTCCACGATGTCATCGAGGTCACTTTTGCTAGTCACGCCCTGCAGACGAGGGCCAAAGGCGACATTCTCGTAGATGGATTTAGGAAACGGGTTGGGCTGCTGAAAGATCATGCCCACGCGACGACGGAGATCGACCGGTCGACACCCTCGGCATAGATATCGTTGCCGTCGAGCGTCATGGTGCCCTCGATGCGCGTGCCCTCGATCAGGTCGTTCATGCGGTTGATGCAGCGCAAAAACGTCGACTTGCCGCAGCCCGAAGGGCCAATGAAGGAGGTGATGGCGTTTTTGGCGATGTTGAGGTCAAGCCCCGTCAGCGCATGAAAGTCACCGTACCAAAAGTTGAAATCCTTGGCCGTAATGGCCGCTTGCTCCAACGTGGGAGCGGACTGATAAACGGACATGGGACTCCTTAACTAGCGACGCTTGCGCGACAGGAAGCGCGCAAACAGGTTGAAGGCCAAAATGATCACCATCAGCAAGAGCGCGGTGCCGTAGGCTGCGTTCATGTTGATGCCGTCGTTGGCAAGCAGGTACAGGTGAACCGTCATGGGCGGCCGGAATCGAGCGGCGAAATAGGTAGATTGATGGCCTGGCCCATGGTGTAGAGCACCACCGCGGTCTCGCCGATGGCACGGCCGATGGCGAGGACGATGCCCGTGGCAATACGGCCAAAGGCAGAAGGAAGCACGATCTTGGAGACAACCTGCCACTTGGTAGCGCCCAGGCCGTACGCGCCCCAACGGATATAGCGCGGAACGGCGCGAATGGCCTCTTCGGTGGTGCGCATGACGATGGGAAGCATCAAGAGCGCGAGTGCCAGAGCGGCCGAGACCATCGAAAGGCCCAGGCCCATGGCCTCGACAAACAAGGCGTAGCCAAACAGACCCATAACGATGGAGGGCACCGAGGCCAAAGCGTCAGCAGCGTAGCGAATGAGCTCGACGATCTTGCCCTGCTTGGCGTACTCGGCCAGATAGACGGCTGCCAGCACAGCGATCGGCGTGCAGATAAGCATGGCGAGCGCCGTCACGTAGACGGTCGAGACGATCGTGGGCCAAATTCCGCCCTCGGCGTTGACGCCCGGGGCCAACCGAAGATAAAGTCGAGCGAGATGTGGGCAGGCCGTTGATGACCACGTAGGCGATGGTAGCGACCAGCACCAGCGTGGTGATGTAGGCAGCGGCACGAAACGCGCCAAGCATGATCTTGTTGGACAGGTCCTTGTTGATGCGGCCCTTCTTGCCGTGGGAAAGGGCACGCTTGATGCGCTCGCGCGACGAGGTCGTATCGACCGTCGTGTCAACGGAATCGGACATAGCCTACCCCCTCTTCTTCTTGGAAATCAGACGAACGATACCCACCAGCGTGGCGGAGATGATAAACAGGACCACACCCATGCCGAACAGCGCCGAGCGGTGCAGACCCGAGGAATAGCTCATGTCGAGCGCAATCTGGCTCGTGAGCGTCGAGATGGGGCTCGCAATGCTGTCGGGAATAACCGGGGCGTTACCTACGACCATGAGCACGGCCATGGTCTCGCCGATGGCACGGCCCATACCCAGCACGATGGCATCAACGATACCCAGCTTCGCGGCAGGTAGCACGACCTTATAGATGGTCTGCCACTTTGTGGCGCCCATGGCATACGATGCCTCGCGAATGCCCATGGGAATGGAATTGAGAGCATCGATGGTGAGCGTGGTGATGGTAGGGGACGATCATGATGGCGAGCACAAACCACGCCGTCAGCGCACCAAAACCAAGGCCGCCGGTCAGTTGTGCGATAAACGGACGGATGATGATCATGCCAAAGAAGCCATAGATGATAGAAGGGATGCCCGCCAGCAGGTCAACGGCGGGGCTGATGAGCTTGCGCACGCGCTTGCTGGCAATCTCGACCAGGTAAACGGCCGTACCCACGCCCAGCGGCGCGCCCATGGCGAGCGCACCGACGGTCACCAGACCCGAGCCGGCAAGCAGCGACAAGATGCCGTAGTGGCCCTCGGAAGGCGCCCACGTAAAGCTAAAGAAGTCAGCCAGACCGATGTCAGTAAAGACGGGCAGCGCCGAGTACGTGGTAAAGACAAAAATCAGGATGACGGTAACGACCGCCAAGAACGCGCAGGCAAAGAAGATCCACTGCAGCGCTTTCTCTTTGAGATAAGTGCTACGCGATACCAGCGCCAGCTCACGCTTCTTGGGTGCCTGAGCCGTCTGCTCAGTCCGGGGGCTTTCCTGTGCTTCCATGCTACTCACTCCCCTTCCCGTCATTGGTGACGGGGATAAAGCCCGCCTCGCGAATCTGCTTGTCCATCTTCTCGGACGTCACGTAGTCGATGTAATCCTGAGCCTGCTTGGAAGGCGTTCCCTTCACAAAAGAAGTAGAGGTCACGCGAAATGGGATATCCCCCCGCTTGCAACCGTCTTCTCGGAGGCCTCAACATGATTGACCGAGACGGCCCTGACCGAAGTCTTGGCGTTGAGGCTATCGACGAAGCCCAGCGAAATGTAGCCGATGGCCCCACGCGAACGGGACACGACATCGCGCACCGCCCGTACCCGAAAGAACGGCCGAACGGCGATCGAACGGCGTGCCGTCCATCACGATAGTGCGGAAAGCCTCACGCGTACCGGAGGCCTCGTCGCGGTTGATAACCTGAATCTTCAGGTCCTCGCCACCGACCTCTTTCCAGTTGGTGATCTTGCCGGCGTAGATATCGCGGAGCTGCTCGGTCGAGAGGTTCTCAACAGGGTTGTCCTCATTCACGATGACCGCGATGCCGTCGTGCGCGATTACGATCGGGGTCAGACCCAGGTCCTGTTCGTCGGCGTTGAGGCCACGAGAGGAGCTGGCGATATCGGCCGTGCCGGCGCTGACGGCCTCGATGCCAGCAGATGAGCCCAGGCCAGAGACCAGCACGTCGATGCCGGTCTCCTCCTTAAAACCCTCGGCAGCAATCTCGGCGATGGGAAGGCACGTCGTGGAGCCAGCCACAGTAATGGAAGAGGTGGAGGATCCCGAAGAGCAGGCGCACAGCGTGAGCGTGAGCACCGCGGCGCTCAGGAGCGATACGATCTTTCTCATAGCATCACGCCGATCGCAGCATGGCGCCCGCAGGTGCCGCCCTCGTTACGGTAGGAGAAAAAACGGTCATTCTGACGCACGGTGGAAAGCTCGGTATCCACGATATTTGCCGTGGCGACACCGATGCCTTCAAGCGCCTCGCGAATCGCGGCAGAAAGATCAAGCATGCGAGAGGCGCTCGCATCGATGCATGCGAACTCGGCGGCAAAGCGATCCATGAGCTCCTGATACCTCGTACTCGTCACCCAGATATGCGGGCCGATATATGCCGAGACATCGCACGCCTCGCTTCCTGTTGCCTCGCAGAGCGCTTGGCAGGCCTTGGCGGAAATGTGCGCTATCGTGCCCTTCCAGCCAGAATGGACGACAGCGAAACCACCGGGGACAACCAGCACCACGGGCACACTAATCGGCAAAGCAAAGCAGCACGGGGACCTCGCGCGCGGTGCACACAATGCCATCGCAGCCCTCGGCAATCTGTTCGCGAATGATCTCAAGATCATCAGCACCGTTCGAAGTCACCGTAACGATGCGATCCCCATGTACCTGATTGGGAACAAGCAGGTTGTGTTCGCACTCGGCAGCTCCCATGGCATCAAGCGCACGACGACGATTTTCTTGAACGGAAAAGGGTCATCGCCTACATGCGAGCCCAAGTTGAGCGAGGAGTACGGTTCTTCGGAAACGCCACCGGTGCGCTCGGTAAAGGCAAAACGGACATTTGACGTCGTGCCCTCCACCAACGTAACTCCATCATGGTCGACACGCGAAACTCTGTCCGCACGTGCTGCCATACTAAAGCCTCCTAATAACACAAGTACCGCGGCATCGCCGCTGCAGTCCGCATGTACGCGGCTGTCATACTTCCTTAAAAGGATACCCGCTGCACCAAGGGCAAACGTAAAGGGAACGTAAAGAGATTGGAGGCTTTCGTTTACAAAAGCGAAACAAAAAAAGGGATGCATCCAAATGGACGCATCCCCGTACAAAACGCTGAGAACAACCGATTAGAAGCTGCCGCGCTTCAGGAAGTCGGAAGCTCGAACTGATCGTTGCCGAAGTTAGGAAGCTCGGTGCCACCGACGTTGCGGGTCGGGGCGGCCTGAGCCGGACTGGCGGCCGGAGCGGTGCGCTGCGGCTCGGCGGAGGCAGCGGCCTTGCTCTGAGACTGCTGAGCAGCAAAGAGCTCGTCCTGACGGTTGACGTTGGAGTCGGAGAAGCCCGTAGCGATGACGGTGATACGAACCTGATCGCCCAGGGACTCGTCCACGACGGTACCGAAGATGATATTGGCCTCGGGATCGACGGCGTTGGCGACAACGTCGGCAGCATCGCTGATCTCCTGGATGCCCAGGTCCTTGGAACCGGCGATAGAAAGCAGCACGCGCGTGGCACCATCGATGGAGCTCTCGAGCAACGGGCTGGAGATGGCCTGCTGGGCAGCGTCGACGGCACGGGTATCCCCAGAAGAGGTACCGATACCCATCATGGCGGTACCGGCCTGCTTCATGATGGTCTTAACATCGGCGAAGTCCAGGTTGATGATACCGGGGACGGTGATGAGGTCGGTGATGCCCTGGTGCCCTGGAAAGGACGCCATCGGCAATCGCGAAGGCCTCCGAGCATGGTGGTCTTCTTCTCGGCGATGTCGAGCAGCTTATCGTTAGGGATGACAATCATGGTGTCGACGCAATCGGAGAGGGTCTTAATACCCTCCTCGGCGCTCTTCTTGCGCTTGCGGCCCTCGAAGGTGAAGGGCTTGGTCACGACGGCGACGGTCAGTGCACCGACCTCGTTCATCGCGATATCGGCAACGATGGGAGCAGCGCCGGTACCGGTGCCACCGCCTCGCCGCAGGTGATGAACACCATGTCGGCGCCAGCGAGCGCCTCGGCAATGTCGTCGCGGGACTCATCGGCAGCCTTGCGGCCAACCTCGGGGTTGGCGCCGGCGCCCAGGCCGCGGGTAAGGTCGGTGCCGATGTGCACCTTGATATCGGCATCAGAGATCGCGAGTGCCTGAGCATCGGTGTTGATGGCAACAAACTCGACGCCGCGGATGCCCTCTTCGATCATTCGATTGACCGCGTTGGTACCGCCGCCGCCGACGCCGACCACCTTAATGACGGCAAGGTAGTTGTTGATCTCTGTCTCGTGCATGTCGGTCCTCCGAACAAAGGTTATAGCCATAGCATGGGTCGACCCTGCGCACATTAACCTTCAGGTTGAAAGTAAATGCAAAGGTAAACCGTATTATGTTTGCACATTATGAACGTATCAGTCAAATAATTGACCGTGAAACCAAACAAACCAGACAAACGGCGTGGTATGGCCCCTCAACAAAGTAACAACCAGCGCTACGAGGTCGGAGCATTCCTAAATGTGTAGTTGCCCGGAGAGCGCACATTGATATACGTTACGCCCTCTACCTGCGAAAGCAACTTGGTGACTACGCGTTCCTTCTTGGCGATATCGTCCGAATCGCCCAGCGACACCTCAATTCCGTTATTGAGGTTTGCCGATATGGCTTCGACCGAAGGCGTGGAAATATCCTTGACTTGTCCCAAGAACTCGCTCGAAAAACCACGCACATAATCCAGCCGGCCTTAACGGCTTTGGAGTTCACCGCCTGCCGGAAACCGGAGCGACATCCGCCGAGACATCAGTCAACAGCACCGCGCCATAGTGCTTAGCGAGCGCCAGCGCGGCATCGATTCCGGTCAGGGTATTTGAGCCCTGCCCTGTCGTGATGACGTTGCCCTGGTCGTCCACTTCGACCGACGTCGACAGCGGGGCGATCCAAGTGTCATCATCCCCGATGGCCCAAGCAAGGTCATCGGAGCTGATATAGGCAATTGCGATGACCTTTGCGCTCCATCGGCGTAATGATAAGCGTATGCGGGAACTGACGCTGGACATCCACGCCCGAGACCCACGGGTTCTGCTTGAGGTCCTCGGTAATCTGGTCGGGATCGACGTTAAAAAGCGACGTTCCCTCGGGCAAATCGATCAGCTGGATAGCATCGTGCTTCGTCACATGCTCGCTGCCTTGAATCTGAATATCAGTGGCGGTAAACAATCCAGAGTTGATCACCACGACGGCAACGACGACGAGCACGGCCAAGACGGCCAGAACGCCGCCCACGATTTTGCCTTTGCCTGTAACGAGAGAAGCGGCGTCTGACGTTTTATTTGCCATCGCCCCAAGTGAAGACAACGGGTTGACGCCTTTTTTACCCGAAGGCTTCTTGGCGGTAGCCGGCACCGATGTCAGCGAGCGCGGTTTCGATGCGCCCAGCGTGCGACCCGGACGCGCCGCCTTAGTTCCCGTCGAGGGCTTAGGAGTTGCCATGGGACGGGCAGGCTTGGCGCCCATAACAGGCTTTGGCGTCACCGAGGGACGCGAGGACTGTTTTGCGGCCGGACGATTACCGAGCTGAGAGCCGACGACCGGACGACTGGTCTGTCGAGCATGCCCGACAGACTTAGAGTGCGCGACGGTATTGCGTTGAGGTTTGGCAGGCGCGCCGAACGCCCTCCGGCGCGGCGGAAGGTGGGTTTCGATGCTCTAGAAGCCGAGGAATTTAACTTCCGGTCTGAGCTCGATGCCATACGCCTCCCTCACCTTTCCGTGCACATGTCTGATAACCGCGGCAACGTCATCGGCCGAGGCAGTTCCGTTATTAACGATAAAATTAGCGTGAACGGGCGAAACTTCCGCGCCGCCAATCGAAAAACCCTTTAATCCACAATCCTCGATAAGCTTGCCCACACTCGCATCGGGCGGGTTGCGAAAGACCGACCCGCAGGATGCGCGACCCATGGGCTGCGTACGCTTGCGCCTCGTCAGGTACCGCTCCATGCGCTCGCGAATGTCGGCCTTGGGCGCCGGTTTAAGCTTGAGCACGCACTCGAGGATGATCTCATTGCGGGGAAGGCTACATTCGCGGTAGCCCCAAGCGATCTCGGACCCCGCATAATGTTTGATACCGGATACCGGGTCAAACGTTACGACATCCTCAACCAGCGAGCCAATCCACTCGGTCCGTGTGCCGGCATTCATAGATATCGCACCGCCGACCGAGCCAGGGATGCCAACGGCAAACTCAAGGCCCGAGAGGCTACGCGACAGGGCATCGTTGACCAGGCGCGCAAACATCACGCCCGCACCGACCGTCAGCGTACAACCGTCATCGGCAACAACTGTGCGCTGAAACTCACGTCCGAGCGAAATGACGGCGCCGCGATAACCGCCATCGGCAACCAGCAGATTGGAGCCCTTGCCGATGATGACCCACGGCACCTGCTCGCGATCGAGCACCGCCACGGCGCGGCGAAGGGCATGATAGCTATGGCACGTCACAAAAAGAGGTCGGCCTTGCCGCCGATACGATAACTCGTATGACGCGCAAGGCGCTCGTCCTCGATCACATCCGTGTCGATCATGCCCGAGAGCGCCATGACGGCGTTAAACAGACCCATTAGACTTAAGCGTCTTTCTTGGCAGTCAGATACTCGATAAACTCGGGACCGACGGTCGTAACGTCACCGGCACCCATGGTGAGCAGCAGGTCGCCCTCGCCCACCATCTGCTCGAGCTCCTGATTGAGCTCAAGACGGCTGGAGCAGTACACGACCTCCTTGCCAGGATGCTTGGCGCGCACGGTATCGGCGAGCATCTTAGAGGTAACACCCGGAATGGGCATCTCGCCAGCCGAGAACACATCAATCAGCAGCAGTTTATCGGCATTGGCAAATGCATCGGCAAAGTCGTCGCACAGGGCCTGCAGGCGCGAATAGCGGTGCGGCTGGAACACGACGTCGACGTGCTTTGTAGCCCAGCGACGAAGCGGCAGCAAGCGTCGCCTTGATCTCGGTGGGGTGATGGCCGTAATCATCGATCACGGTGATGCCATCGATATCGCCCACGGGTAAAGCGGCGGCGGACGCCCTCAAAGCTCGAGAGCGCCTTGGCGGCGGCGTCGATGTCAAGGCCCGGACATGGGCGACGGTGACACAGCCGTGGCGTTGAGCATGTTGTGGCGACCGATTGCTCTTGATCTCCACGGCATGTTCAGTGCCATCCTCAAAGCGAACGATAAAGTCACTCTGGATGCCCTTGACATCCGGGTGCATGCAGACGATGTCGTTGCTCTCGGCAAAGCCGTAGGAAAGCACGTGACGGCCCGTCGACTTGGCGAGCTCGACCAGATGCGGGTCCTCACCGCAGACGATGACGGTGCCGTCCTCGCCCACCGGCTCATGAATTTGGCGAAAGTTGCTCGATCTCCTCGATACCGAGTAGTGATCGAGGTGGTCGGCCTCGACGTTGGTCACAATGCCACTACGTTGGGGTTCAGGAACAGGAAGGAGCTGTCGGACTCGTCGGCTCGGCGACAAAGTAGTCGCCCGAGCCGTTCTTGCCGTTCGTGTCATAGCCCTCGACGATGCCGCCGATCAAGAAGCTCGGATCCAGACCCATGCGGTCGAGGCATGGTGGCGCATCGAAGACGTGGTAGTCTTGCCATGCGTGCCGGCTTAACAGCGCGACGGTGGTGCTAGCCGTGGCCCAAAGCAGAGACATCTTGGCACGGGGCCACACGGGAATACCAAGCTCGCGAGCGCGCACGAGTTCGGGGTTGGACTCCGGAATAGCGGTGGAGACAACAACCACGTCGGGCTTGACCTCGTCGATCGTGGCGGCCTCATGGCCCACATGCACCTTCACGCCAGCGCCGGGTAAGCTGGCGGATATCAACGTCGTCTTAAGGTCGGGCCGGTAACGGCATAACCGCGCTCGTGCAGACGAGGGCGTGCCGCTCATGCCGGCGCCCGCCGATACCGATAAAGTGGGCGCTCTTAAACTCGGGCGCGGAGGTTGCAGTCTGGGAATCAGCCATGTGCTCGTGTACTCCCTTGCGTAAACACTGCCTGTAACCCATTAACTTTACCGCACCTACCGCATCAGCGCGAGGGCGACCGACGATATCCCGTCTAACTAACGCAAACCCTCTGCATCCGCCAGAAGCGGCGGCCTATCCTGAGCCAGACCACGCGCCGCCTGACGCATGGCGTCGCGCGCCGCCGCGTCATCGACCAGATGCAGCAGCTCATCGGCAAAGGCAGAACCGTCGATATCGGCATCGGCGCAAGCACGCCGGCCCGGCGTCGACCAGATACCGGGGGGGCATGGTGGTGGTTTGGTGGTCGGCCGTCGCATGCGGATACGGCACGAGCACTGAGGGCACAGCGAGCGCAGCGCAATTCGGCCACGCTCGATGCGCCCGAACGCGAGGCACCAAATCGGCAGGCAGCCAGCATATCGCCCATGTTGTCGATGCCGAGGCTGGACGCGGTAACGCTTCGCCTCCTCGTTGAGGCGTCAAGCGCCAAAAAGCGCGCTCGGTCTCCTCAAAAGCCGTCTGCACCCGTCGAATGCAACACATAGGAGCGACGTCTTGCGCGAAAGCAGCCCAGTTTTTGAGCATAGGCACGCTCCGATGGTGCTGGGCGCCAAGTGAACCGCCAAAATGACTGGCGAGCAGCGCTTGGCTTTGTCCTCGCCACAGCGAGGTCAGCGCCGTCCAAGGACGGAGCGGTCGAAGCCGTGACCGTAATGGGCACAAAAATCAAACCCAGCCTCGGGGACCAGACGACCTCGAGCTTGCGCGACTGGCCCACGAACACAACGGCCACGATCACGCAGTTCTTCGGCCAAGGCGAGCGCGGGGTTGATGTGTCCTGCCGTGCCGCCGGCTGCAATAGCAACGGTCATCTTATCGGTCATGGTAGTCCCTTCGTACACGCGGTCCCTCGGTCGTCGGTGCGCAGACGCGCCGACGGGTCCGAGTTCAAATCGATTCGATTATATCCGCCGCCCGCGTTGCGAGGGCTGGGGCGCTGAGGACGACCTTGCGGCGCCGTTCGCTGACGCGGGCGGACTGCCGGCTCGGTCGCAGAGCCATCCAGACGGTAAAACCGTTACGCGAAGATCGCTCGCCGCGCACGTGGGGCACGCCAGCGGTACTCTCATCCATAACGGCAAAGCTCTCGCGGCGACGGTCGTACTCATCGCGACGGGCGCTCTCGTACGAAACGCGCAGGATCAATCCGGCAAGCATAAGCGACACAATAATCGACGAACCGCCGTAGCTAATAAACGGCAACGGTTTGCCCGTCATGGGAAACACGTTGAGGATGCCCAACGCGTTAATCAAAAACTGCACCGCGAGAATGACCGCGGAGCCAGACGCCATAAGCGCGCCCCGACGATCGGTCGCCTGCTCGGCAATGCGAAACGCCGAATAGATCAGCATCGCAAACACCAAGAAGAACAGCACGGTTCCGACAAACCGACCTCCTCGCCAATGATGGCCAGATGTAGTCGTCATTGTGCGCCTCGGGCAGATACGAGTACTGGTTGAGTTGCCGATGCCACGGCCGAACAGACCGCCCGAGGCAAAGGCCATGATGGCAAGCGTAGCCGATAGCCGTCACCATACTGTCGGCCCAAGGGTTCAAGGCAACCTGAATACGCACCATACGGTACGGCTCTGCAACAAGCGCAATCACAATCACGAGAATGCCGAAGATTAGCACGCCGATGATAAATCTGGGGTCGAGACCCGCAAACAACGCCATGCACATGAGGGTCAACAGGATGATCAGGACAGTACCGAAATCGGGCTGGATAAAGATCAGAAAGAGCGAAATGCCCAAGTAGATGCCCATCTTGCGAAGGAATTCGTTGATGTTGCCACCGGGCGAAAAGAAACGATCAAGCATGATGGCCGAATACGCAATGGCAAATGGCTTTAAAAACTCGGAAGGCTGGAACTGAATACCGGCGATGTTGAGCCAAAACGCCACGGCTGCCGCCGCCCACCAAGAACACCAGAAACAGTAGCCCTATCATGCCTATGAGGAAGATCCTGAGCACGTCTTCCCCAAACCAACTGTCCGGCAAGATGCGCACGATGGCAACCATAGCCAGCACGCCAACTCCGGCAAACGCGGCTTGTCGAAACAGAAAAAACGTCGCCGAGCCATTCTCGTGCAGTGCCTCGACCGAAGACGCCGAGTACACCATCAGCAGGCAAAGCATACCAAGGTAAACAGGCAGGCCATGAATATCAAACGGGGGCGCATGATACGGGCGGGAACGCCGGCAATATAGCGTTCGCTAAACGTCTGCCCGCCGCGACCGGAACGCGGTGTGCTGCGCCGCGAGGAAGCACGGTCCGAGTCGGGCCTCCTCATACCTTGTCGGGGGCTCTCTCTCACCGGCAACCCCTATTCCATTTGCGATTTCGCCGCAGCGGCAAGCTGGGCCACATAGTCCTTAAACACGCGGCCGCGCTCCTCATAGCCCGAGAACTCATCGAACGAAGAGCAGGCAGGAGAAAGTAAGATCACGTCGCCACGGCTCGACAGCGAACGGGCGACGTCCACGGCATCGCGCAGGTCATCCGCCTGGGCGATATCCACGTCACCATCGACATCGGCCTCGTCCATAGCGGCGGTAAAGCGCTCGCGCGCATCGCCAAAGCAAACGACCGAGCGCACGTTGTCCATAACGACGCGGGCAAGTCCGCAAGCGGCGTACCCTTTATCGTGGCCGCCGAGCAGCAAGATCACGTCGTCATCGGAAAATGCCGTCAGTGCCTTCTCGACCGCATCGGTGTTAGTCGCCTTGGAATCGTTGACGTAGCGCACGCCGTCAATCTCGCCACACGGCTCCACGCGGTGCTCGAGCGGCTGGAACGAGGCCAGACCGCGGCAGACACCGTCGACATCGGCACCGACTGCCAAGGCAGCCGTGGCAGCGCACAGGGCATTGATAACATTGTGATGGCCCGAGATCTTGAGCTCGGATGTAGCGATGAGCGGGGTCTCGACGCTTTCAGACGCACGATCATCTTGCCATCGCGCACAAAGGCGGCATCCTCGCCCTCAGGCTCGTCAAAGGCAACCTTGCAGATGCGACGACCCGGCGTGTAGATGTACTCATCGAACTCGTGAATGCCGGCGTCTTCGACGTCGACAACCACCAGATCGTCATCGACCATATTGTCAAACAGTTTGACCTTGGCAAGCGCATAGTTCTTATGGCTCTTATGCCAGCCCAAGTGGTCGGGAGTGATGTTGAGCAGAACCGCCACGCGGGGGTGGAGCTCGGTGGTCGTAGCAATCTGATAGCTCGAGAGCTCAGCCACAAACCACTCGTTGTGGGCTCGGCCGTCAATCTCGTTGACCGGCGGCTCGCCGATGTTGCCGACAGCAACGCTGGCCTCGCCGGCAGCCTTAAGCAGATAATCAGTCAGCGACGTGGTGGTCGTCTTGCCGTTGGTGCCCGTGATGGCAATCCAGTTATCGGGCGACAGGCGATAGGCAAAACTCGGGCTCACCCATAATCTGGGCGGCATGCTCGCGCCCAGCCTTAAAGAAGCCCGAGAACTCCGAGATGCCCGGGCACGTCACGCATACGTCATAGGGCGCCCTCGACCTGTTCGGTCCCATAGACAAACGACGCACCAGCAGCCTCGAGCGCACGCGTGGCGTCATTGGGCTCAGAGGTGCCACCGCCATACACGGTAACGGCACTTACGCGCTCGGGATGTGCCAGCGCCCAGCGGGCGACATCGAGACCGGATTTGCCCTGACCCAAAACGAGCAGGCTAAAGACATCAGCAAGAGACATGAAAGACCACTATCCCAACTGGAAGAACAGAGCAAGGCCAACGGCACCAAAGGCAGCAGCGATAATCCAAAAACGGATGACGACCTTGGTCTCGGCCCAGCCCTTCTTTTCGAAATGATGATGGATGGGCGCCATAAGGAAGACGCGCTTGTGCGTAAAGTGGAAGTAGACAACCTGAATCATGACCGACAGGGTCTCAACGATAAACAGGCCGCCGATGATGAGGGAAACGACCTCGGTGTTGGTCATGATGGACGTGCAGGCAAACGCGGCGCCCAGGGCAAGCGAGCCGGTATCGCCCATAAAGATGCTCGCCGGATAGCAGTTGAACCACAGAAAGCCCAAGCAGGCACCGGCACACGCGGTGCAGAAGATGGACAGGTTCACGTCTCCGTGCAAAAACGCCATGGCAGCCATGGCGAGCATGGCAATCATGGAGGTGCCACCAGCAAGACCGTCAAGGCCATCGGTCAGGTTCACGGCATTAGAAAGACCGGCGATCATCAGCCAGCAAAAGACAATGTAGAGCCACGGGAACGAAAGGCCGCAGATGGTGGTCGAAAGCACGCCAAGGTCAATCGTCAGGCCGCCGGGAAAACGAATCTCGGGGGCGACGCCGCACCAGTTAACGGCAAGTACCGTAAAGGTGACACAGATAATGGTTAGGCCGATCATCTTGGCATGAGGCGTCAGACCGAGCGAGCGCCCATGCGTAACGGAGGTCAGGTCGTCGATCAGGCCCAGCACGCCGGTCGCCAGCGTGGCGAGCAGCACGAGCACGAGCTCAGTGGTGAGCTTGCCCATCAGCAGGCAGGTCAGCGAAATCGCGACGAGAATGACAACGCCACCCATGGTGGGCGTTCCCTGCTTAACAAATGACGCTTGGGGCCGTCGGCACGAACCTGCTGGCCGATACCCTCGACCTTGAGCAGCTTGATCCACCACGGCATGAGCAGCAGCGCAATGGCAGCGGCGATGCCAAGCCCCAAAAAGCCTGATACGTTGGATACGAGGGATTGCCGAACATGGGCTAGCACACACCTTCCACAAAGCGGTCGAGCTCAACAAAGCGGGAACCCTTGACCAGTACAACATCATGTTTTTCAAGCGCGCCGCCCATGCGGTCGAGCACCTGCTGATAATCGGAGAACACCTGGATGCGGTCCTCGTCCATGCCCATCATGCGCGCGGCATCGGCCATAAGCTGGGCCAGCTCACCACCCACGCACGCCAGCATGTCGAGCTTCTTGGCGGCGGCATAGGCGCCCACGAGCTCATGCATGCGAGGAGCCTCATCGCCCATCTCGCCCATCTCGCCCAGGATCGCCATGCGAGACCCCGTGCACAAAGCGAGCACAGTAGATCGAGACCAGCAGCCATGGATTCGGCGCTGGCGTTATAGGAATCGTCGATGACGCGGGCACCGCTCTTGGCGCGCTTTGATCTCTGGCGGTGCCCGGTGATCGTGAGGCCCCTAAAGGCAGCATCGATCTGCTCGGGCGTCACGCCCAGAGCGATAGGCAACCGCGGCGGCCTTAACGGCATTTGGAACGGACTGCACGCCGGGGATGGCAAGCATGGTATCGATCGTCTCACCCTGCCAAAATCGAGCGTAAAGACCGGACGGCCCTCGTCATCAACACGAATGTCGCGGGCACGGACCTCATCATCGTCCGAGACGCCGGCCAGCATCACATCGATACCAGCAGGCTGGGCGAACGTATCGCGAATGAACGGCGCAAAGTCGTCCTCACCGCCCAAAACCAGCAGCGGCAAGAAGTCGCCGGCGGCGCACATACCCTGGACAATCTCGGCCTTAGCGCGGGCGATGTTCTCGCGGCTGCCCAAAATGCCGATGTGAGAGGTACCAATCTTGCTTACGATGGCAAGGTTGGGATTGGCAGACTGGGACAGGCGCTCAATCTCGTGAAATGGTTCATGCCCATCTCGAGCACCCGACCTCGGTATCGGCCGGAGCGGAAAGCACCGTGAGCGGCATGCCGATCAGGTTATTGAAATTGCCCTTGGTGGCCCCAGACACGATAGCGCTTGGCGAGCACGGCGGCGAAAGCACGTCCTTGGTCGTCGTCTTGCCGATGGAAACCGGTAATACCAACGACCAGGCAGCCAAGCTCCGGGCGATACGTGTGCGCCAAACGCAGCAGAAACTCCTCGGGATCATCGGTCAGCAGGATGGCGCACCCTTGTCCTGCGCCAGCGAGACCAGCTCGGCCTCGGGCTCACGCGTCATCACGACGGCGCCGGGCACCCGACTGGACGGCACGGGAAGCAAAATCATTGCCGTCGACGTTTTCACCGGGAAAGGCGACGAAAATCGTCCCTTCCTCGACCTGGCGCGAGTCGATAACGCACCCGCGGCATACCCGATCGGCTTCTCCCGTCACGGTTCGGGCCCCTGTTGCGGCGCGAGGTTGTTGACGGCGATCTCTATCATTGCAGCTCCCCTGTAAACCTAATAATGCTATCGGCGTATTGTATCCCAGCGCCGCACATGCGTGGTGCAGGGCATGTGAACACCCTCATATGGGACAACAAACCACGCCCCAAAGATTGTAACCCCCTACTTCGTGTGCGGGATACCCAGCACGTCGAGCGCGTTGGCCATAATGGACTGGAACGGCACCGCAGCGGCATCTGAGCCGCTCGGCGTTCCGTCGAGCGTGATATAGCACAGCACCTTGGGCGATTGTGCCGGTGCAAAGCCCATAAAGGACGACATGTAGTTCTCCTTGAGGTAGCCACCGTTCTCGTCGGCACGTTCGGCCGTACCGGTCTTACCCGCTACGTCATAGCCGTCAACCGCGCCGCCAACGCCCGTTCCTCGGACACGACCGTCTGCATGCACGATGTCACCTGGGATGCGGCGTCCTCCGAAATCGCGCGCTCGCCTTCGCCCCAGTCCTTCTCGTCGCCTTTGCTGGACTTATAGAAGTGCGGTGTCATCATCACGCCGCCGTTGGCGATGCCGCCCACGGCACGTGCGATCTCAATCGGCGAGACAGACAGTGCCTGTCCAAAGCTCATCGAGCCCAGCGTGGCGCCGTCATACTGGTCACGCTCCTTGACGATACCCAGGCTCTCGCCCGGAAAATCTACACCAGAGCTGTGACCGATGCCCCACTTGTCCACATAGGTGGCAAAGTCGTCGGCACCGATCTTGCGCCCCACCAGGACAAAGCCCACGTTGGACGAACGGCGCATCATCTCGCGCACATCCATGGTCATGGCGTAGTCGCGCTTGTCGGCATCGGTGACGGTATCGTCGCCCACCTTGATGCTCGCCGGCACCTCAAACGACGTACTCGATCGCACGACACCCAAGTCGAAGCCGGCGCCCGCCACGAGCGTCTTAAAGACCGAGCCGGGCTCGTAGGCGTCGGTGACCAGGCGCAAGTTCATATCCTCGGTCTTGGCGTTTTCCAGATCGGTCTGGTCGTAAGTCGGGTACGAGCAGGCTGCCAAGATCTCGCCTGTCGTAGGATCGGTGACCAGCGCCGAGCCGTTCTTGGCCTTTGTCTTCTCGACAGCCTCTGCCAGGGCATCCTCGGCCGCACGCTGGATATTGACGTCGAGCGTCGTCACGATATCAACGCCGTCGACCGCAGCCACCTTTTTATAGGCACCGCCCGCGATATAGCTGCCGTCCCTCGCGCGCTCGCGTACGAGAGAACCGTTCGTGCCGGTCAGAAGCTTGTTGTATTGCTTTTCGAGACCCGTCAAGCCGTCGTTGTCTACATTCACTACACCCAGCACCTGCGATGCCAGATTGCCGTATGGATATACGCGCTTCATGGCCTGCTCAAAAAGCACGCCGGGCAGGTTCTTCTTCTCCAGCGCCGCAACATCGTCTTCGTCCACCGGCGCTTGATATACACCCAGTTCCATCGGACTCAACGAGCTTGCGGCAGGTCTTTTTTATCGATTCCAGTTGCCTTGACCAGCGCCGACACCGTCTTGTCAACATCCTCGACAAGCTGCGGGTTCACGGCGATGTTGCGACATTCGACTGACGACGCCAGCACGTTACCGTTGCGGTCGTAGATGGTGCCACGTTTGGCATAGAGGGTCTGCGCAAGCAGGTGGCGCGCATCGGCACGCTCGCGCAGTTTATCGGCTTCGACAATTTGATAGTCGGCAAGGCGAAAGACGCCCAAGCCCAAGCCAAGCCCGATGAATCCCATGACGGCTTTGCGGCGAGGCAGCGGCGCGCCTGTGAGCCATTCGGTCGACGAACTCTTGCGCGACCCGGTGTTATGCACTTGAGGGCCGCCCGAGCCGCGAAGTCGCGACGCCGGGTCGTTGCCACGGGACTGCCCGGCGTTGTAAGATTGCCGACCCGTTCCTGATAACCAGAACGTCCCCGCGACGAGGGACGTCCAGAACCGCGGCCCCCATCGGAACCGCGGCGATAGTCATTTGTCATACTCAGCTACCGTCTTGCTACTGAGCGGTCGCGGTCGCGTTGGCGCCCGCGGCTGCATCCTGCGTAAAGTCAAGTGTAACGCTCTCGCTGGGCTCCACCATGCCATAAGCGCCCGCAAGGTCGCGAATGCGCGTGTCGGCGCCATAGACCGAATGCATGACCTCCAGGTCGGAGCTCTCATCGGTCGCCTTTTCGAGCGTGCTGGTAAGCTCGGCGTTGCTGTTGAGCACCTGGGCCGTAACGCCGGCGAGCGCCACGCGGGCGACGCCGATCGTCATGAAGATAGCCGCAATGATGCAAAACGTTTTAAGAACGCTCATGAAAACCGGGCTTACCGCCTGGTTTGCCTGACGGCCCGCGCCCGTGTAGACATCAAAGCGCGGCGCGCGCTGCTCACGGGGAGCAACGGGGGCCTGCGGCGTCTCACGATAGGCGGGCATGGCGTTCATATCATAGGCGAGTGCTGCGCTTGAAGTGTTGTAGCCCATGATATGCCGCCTCCCATCCCGAGTACGTTGGTAGTGTGTTTAAGCTTCGTTTATGGTGCGAGCGGAGGTCCAATATCGCGCGCGTAACGCTACAAGCGCTCCGCCACGCGGATTTTGGCTGATCTCGCCCGAGGGTTGCGCTCAACCTCATCAGGCTGGGCAACCAAGGGTTTGCGGGTGATGACCTTGAGTATCGGCACGTTGCCGCACACGCACACCGGAATCTCCGGCGGACACGTGCACCCCGGCTCATCTCCTTAAAGTGGTTCTTCACGATACGGTCCTCGAGCGAGTGATACGAGATGACGCAGATACGTCCGCCCGGGTTGAGCCACCTGGTGGCAGCATCAAGCCCTCAGTTCGAGCACATCGAGCTCGTGATTGACCTCGATGCGAATGGCCTGGAAACTTTTCTTGGCCGGTGTCCGCCATGCCGACGAGCGGCAGCCGGGATACCCGCCTTGATGATCTCGACAAATTGGCCGGTGGTTTCGATCGGTTCTTGCTCGCGGCGGCGCACAATCTCGCGCGCGATCTGCGAGGCGAACTTCTCTTCGCCGTAGACGCGTAGAATCCGGGCGAGGTCGTGTTCGTTATAGGTGTTGATGACCTCAGCTGCGTTTAAGGTGTTATTACCCGGATCCATCCGCATGTCCAATGGGGCGTCCTCGTTATACGAAAAGCCCCTGCCAGGGATATCGAGTTGCGGTGACGAAACGCCCAAATCGAACAGGAAGCCATCGACCCCGGGCACCTCGGCCGAGCAAAGCAGCTCGTCCAAGTCGCCGAAGTGTGCCCTTCAGCAGCTGGTGCGGAACGCCGGGAACCTCGCGGTCCAGACGGGTGCCAGCGGCCTCGAGGGCCATGTCGTCCTGATCGACGCCGAGCAAAAGGCCGGTCTCCCCCCCTGCGCGGCCATCTTTACCGAATGGCCGGCACCGCCAAGGGTGCAGTCGCAGACGACGGAACCGCTCTTTAGCTGCAGCGACTCAAGCACTTCGCCGAGCATGACAGGTTCATGCCGATATTCTTGTGTCAAGATCCCACGCTCCATCCGTTACTCGTGCCTTGCCCTTACGAGAAGAAGAGGTCCAGCAGGGGCCTCGTCATCATCGTCCTCATCGGCCGTAGCGCGGTCCCAAACCTCAAGGTGGTCGTAGTTGCCCACAACCGTGACCTCGCGGTCGAGGTTCGCCTGCTTGCGGAGAGACTCAGAAAGACCGATACGACCTGCGCTGTCCACATCCATCGACGTGGTGCGCTTGTTGATCGCCCTCATAAGCTTCTGGTCGTTGATGTCACGCGGGTTAAAACCCTCGTGGCCCTCAGCACGACCCGCGAAGAGTCCTTCGACCCACTTATCGAAGGCCTCGGCAGAGAACACGTACAGAGCATCGACATCCGGGGCTTTGAACACGCGAACGTGCTCTCCAAGCTCCTCACGAAGGGGTGCAGGCAGGGATAGACGACCTTTTGCATCGAGATTGCGCTCGTATGCACCCGTCATTCCCATGTGCGCCCTCCCCCTCGGTTACTCAGATGGCACGTACGCGGGGAACCACCCCGCCTGTCGACGTCATCAATAATATGGGGAACCGCCCCATTTTTCAACACCTTTCCCCACCCCCTTCCCCCACCCCGCCCCACCACTCCACCCTCAATATGTTGTAAAACACCCCCGAGCATATGTTCGAGAACACAATATGTTGTGTTTGCAGCAAAGGCGTGATGCCACCTGTAGAACCACGCCCGCGAACCTCAACCTTCAAGTTGACCTTGAGGCGATTTTACGTCCTTTACACGCCGTTCACATCGCCCCCAAACTCCCCCGCCCACGGTACACACGGCCCACCACCGCGTCGGTGTCTGGCGAAAAAATGGGACGGGCCTCAGATTGCCCATGCGCGCAAAAGTGCGTCTCGGCAATCTGGGGCCCGTCCCATTTAATATTTATAAATATGCAGGTCAGCGAGGTGTTAGCGATATGCTAGCGGATGCGCCGCCAGATAGACCTCGGTCAGTTGCGTTCGGTCGACATGCGTGTAGACCTGCGTGGTCGATATATCGGCATGTCCCAAGATCTCCTGTAGCACACGGAGGTCTGCGCCGCCCGCAAGCATATGGGTGGCAAAGGAGTGACGCAGCGTGTGGGGATGGAGTCCCACCAGCCCCACCTGGCGCCCGTAGCGCTCACAGATGGCATGAATGCCCTGGCGCGACAGACGGCGGCCGTTCTTATTTAAAAAGACCGCCGAGGTCTCGGTTCCGCGGGCATGGGCCGCCAAGCGAGAACGCCCCTCAGTTACATAGAGCGTCAGAGCTCGCGCCGCGCTTCCCACCAGCGGTGACAGGCGTTCCTTTGAGCCCTTACCGCGAACGAGCACAAAGCCATCGTCGATATGGATATCGCCCACATCGAGCCCCACCAACTCGCTCACACGTAAACCGCATCCGTCGAGCACTTCCAAGATGGCATGGTCGCGCAAGCCCATCTCGCCCTCGGGGAAGTCTTGATCGAGCAGCGCCGAGACATCCTCCACCGATAGATACCCGGCAAACGCTCAGCCTTTTTAGGCAGGCGCAACGCCGCCGTTGGATTTTGGGGCCACAGCCCCATCGCGCACCAAAAAGGCATGCAGGCCCTTCACGGCCGCAAGCGCACGCTCCACCGAGGCATCGGAATAGCCCCCATCGCGACGGTCGGCAACAAAGCCCTCCACGACCTGACGGGTCACCTCTTCAAAAGACACAATACCCGCCCGCTCCAGATAGGCGCAGTACGTCGTCAGGTCACGACGATAGGCCGCAATCGTGTTGCGCGCCAAACCCCGCTCGACCGCGAGGTAATCGAGATACTCCCCCGCCGCCACGGCGAGCGACGAGGGAGTAGCTTCGGTATGTTCCTTATTCGCCGGCACCCTTAGTCCGTAGCGAGGTTCATGGGCGTCACCTGCAGACGGTCGACACCCTCGTGCTGGCCGATCGAAGCGCGCACGAACTCGCGGAACAGCGGCTGCGGGTTGGTCGGGCGGCTCTTGAACTCGGGATGAGCCTGGGTTGCCACATACCACGGATGCACGTCGCGCGGCAGCTCGACCATCTCGACCAGGCGCTCGTCGGGCGACAGACCCGAGATAACCAAACCGGCGTCCTCGAGCTGGTCACGGAAGGCGTTGTTGAACTCAAAGCGGTGACGGTGACGCTCGTAGACGAGCTCCTCGCCATATGCCTCGCGAGCAAGGGTATCGGCGGCGAGCTTGCACGGATAGGCGCCCAGGCGCATGGTGCCGCCCTTCTCGGTCACGTCCTCCTGCGAGCTCATCAGATCGATGACGCTAAACGGGCCGTCCGGATCGAACTCCGGAGGGAGCTGGCGCCGGCAAGGCCGACGACGTTGCGGGCGAACTCGCACACGGCCACCTGCATACCCAGGCAAATGCCCAGATACGGAATCTTGTGCTCACGGGCAAACTCGGCCGCGAGGATCTTGCCCTCCAGGGGCGCGCTTGCCAAAGCCGCCGGGGACCAGGATGCCCGAGGCGTCGCCCAAAACCTCGGAGACATTCTGCTCGTCGAGGCTCTCGCCGTCGACCAGCTGGACGTCCACATGGCGATCGTAGAAGACGCCCGCATGGTGCAGGGCCTCGATAACCGACAGGTACGCATCGGGCAGCTGCGTGTACTTACCCACGACGGCGATCTTCACCTTGTCGGCGTGATGGTTGGCGTGATTCTGTTTGCGCAGGAACTCGTTCCACTCGCTCATGTCGCGCTCACGCGGATCCAGACCCGCGTTCGCAAATGCGCAGGTCAAAGTCCTGCTCGGCAAGCAGCTGCGGAACATCGTAAATGCTCGCGCAGTCCTCGTTGGTAAAGACGCAATCGGTGTCGACGTCGCAGAAGCTTGCGATCTTTCCGCGGATAGCATCATCGATATGGTGGTCGGAGCGCAGCACGATGATATCGGGCTGGATGCCAAAGCTGCGCAGCTCTTTGACGGAATGCTGCGTGGGCTTGGTTTTCACCTCGTGGGCCGCGGCGATATAGGGAACGAGCGACACGTGGATGTAGCAGACGTTCTCGGGGCCGGCCTCCTTGCGGTACTGGCGGATGGCCTCGACAAACGGCTGCGACTCGATGTCGCCGATCGTGCCGCCCAGCTCGGTGATGACTACATCGGAGCCGGTCTGCTCCTCGATGCGGCGGAACTTGTCCTAATGGCATTGGTGACGTGAGGAATCACCTGCACGGTACCGCCCAAAAAGTCGCCGCGACGCTCGCGGGCGATCAAGCTCTTATAGATGGCGCCGGTCGTAAAGTTGGAATCGCGGGTCAGGTTCTCATCAATAAAGCGCTCGTAATGACCCAGGTCCAAGTCGGACTCGTAACCATCCTCGGTAACGAAGACCTCACCATGCTGGAAGGGGCTCATGGTACCGGGGTCGACGTTCAGATACGGGTCGGCCTTCTGCATCGTTACTTTGTAGCCACGCGACTTGAGCAGACGGCCCAGCGAGGCCGCGGTGATACCCCTTGCCCAGGGACGAAACCACGCCACCGGTTACGAACACATGCTTGGTCATATTGAGTTACCTGCGCTTCCCGTAGAAGTTGTTTATCCACATCTTACGGGTCTTCATTGTAATACTTCGCGCCGCGGACCGTTCGCAATTTTCTCGCGTGCGATTGCATTTCTCAATCTTGAAACAAAACGCCGCCCGGTTTCCCAGGCGGCGTCGCTGTGGCAAGGGTTACATGCTGCTATCGATCAGCAACCTCGTCCTCAAGCATTTCTTGAACGAGCATGCCGGTACGGACGCCCTCAAGATACCACTCGCCACGTTCGGTGAGGCAAATGCCATTTGCAAGCTGACCGCCGTCGTCGCTATAACGCGAGACGACATCAATCATGCCTTCGAATCCAAGCGATCGATTGCGGCGCGGACACGATACGGCGAAACCCCCACGCGCTCGGCAAGCGTTTTGCGCGAGAAACCATACGGCCCGCCATTGTCTTCGGTTTGCTGGTCGATCTCCATCAACACCAGCACCTCGACACGCTTCATATCGTTGACACTGCACGACCCTTGCCCGCCATAGCAGCCTCCTCAAACCGAGCACGAGCATCTAACGCGCCGTGCGCGACCGACACACCTCACGATGGCAGGTAATATCCATCATGCGGCATCCCGCTAAGGATGAAACAGTTACGGTTATTGTATACCGCTCAAATTGTTTCTAGGCAGGTAAACAGCTATTTTTCGCCGAAATAGGCGCTTTATTGATCAAAAGCCGTACCGGGCGCTAACCCGATACGGCCAAAATGCAATGCAATTACCGCGGTGCTTCAAACTTAGCGATGGAAGAAACCGCGGCGCTCAAACTTGGGCTCGCAGCACACGTTGATACCCAGTTTGCGCAGTACCGTCTCGTCCGTCGGCGAGATAATCACGCTAAAGAAGGCATCGCAACCGCGCAGCTGCTCCAGGCCCGAAAGGACGCGAGCGGCCGTCTCACTCGTGGCCGAGGTGATCGACAGCGCCATAAGCGTCTCGTCGGTGTGGAGGCGCGGGTTTTTGCTGCCCAGGAAATGCGTCTTGAGCTTGCTGATGGGCTCGATCGCTTCATCGCTAATGACCTCGAGCTCAAGGTCGACGCCCGAGACATGCTTAAGTGCATTCATGATGAGCGAGCTCGCAGCGCCCAGGCGCGTGGAAGTCTTGCCGGTCACCACGGAGCCATCGGGCATAACCATGGCACCCACGGGACCACCCGTCAGCTGCTCCCTGGTGAGGGCCGCCGAGCGCGCCGGTGAGTAGTTCTTATCGATGCCGGCTTTCTTCATAATAATCTTGAGACGGTCGACTTGCTCATCGCCCACGCCGGTACGGCGCACATTTTCGACCGCGGTAAAGTAGCGGCGGACAATCTCCATCTTGGAAGCGTCGCGGCAGGCATCGTCATCGGTGATGGCAAAGCCGACCATATTGACGCCCATGTCCGTAGGGCTCTGGTAGGGGCTCTTGCCCAGATCTTTTCCATCAGGGCACGGACTACCGGGAAGGCCTCGACGTCGCGGTTGTAGTTGACCGTGGTCTTGTTGTAGGCCTCAAGGTGGAACGAATCGATGATATTGGCGTCGTCGAGGTCAGCCGTGGCGGCCTCGTAGGCAATATTGACCGGATGCGTCAGAGGAAGATTCCAGACCGGGAAGGTCTCGAACTTGGCATAGCCGGCGGCGGTACCGTGCTTATGCTCGTGATACAGCTGCGAGAGGCAAGTAGCGAGCTTGCCCGAGCCGGGGCCGGGTGCCGTCACGACAACGAGCGGACGCGTGGTCTCGACAAACTCGTTCTTGCCGTAGCCATCGTCGGACACGATCAGATCGACATCGTGCGGATACCCCTCGATGGGATAGTGCAGCTTGGCGGGAATACCGAGCGCGTTCAAGCGGTTGCGGAACACATCGGCAGCAGGCTGGCCGGCGTACTGGGTGATGACCACAGCCGCGACGGCAAAGCCGTTGCCGCGGAACAGGTCAACCAGCGCAGCACATCCTCGTCATAGGTAATGCCAAGGTCACCACGAGCCTTGTTTTTCTCGATGTGGTTCGCGTTGATCGCGATGATAACCTCGACATCGTCGGCGATGCTCTTGAGCATGCGGAACTTGCTGTCCGGTTCAAAACCCGGCAGCACGCGGCTCGCATGATAGTCATCGAACAGCTTGCCGCCAAACTCCAAATAGAGCTTGCCACCAAACTGCGAGATGCGCTCCTTAATGTGAGCAGCCTGCAGCTCGATATACTTCGCGTTGTCGAAACCCTTCGGCGCATATATGGCTCCCGTCCCGTTTCCATTTAATGTTCTAGGCGATTATAACGGAGCAGACCCTCCCCAACGCCCAAGCAATCAACTGGCACCAACCAAACACGCCATCGATAAGTTGCGGTGAAATAGTTCCCGTTTAACCCCTCAAGACGGCCAAACAGGAACTATTCCACCGCAACTTCCCCTTTTTGGTTCAAACAAACCTGGCCTTTGTATCAATAATGGAAACGTCGCAGGTTGAGCATAAGCCAGCGAAAGCCCACCAGAGTAGGCAAAGCGCCCTCTGCACCAACAATGGAAAGCGCCGCAGGCAGGGACGGACAGCGAGCGCCGTCCAGAACGTACAAGTTGGCATGAAAAGGCGAGGCATAGACCTTTTGGTCATGCCTTGCCCTTTTTGAATGACAAATTGTCGTTCTGGACGGCGCGTAGCGTCGACCGGTTCCGCGGCTTGGTAAAACCGCGGAACAAAGTCGCCCCTCCGCGCACGGAACGGGAGGGGGCTAAAGGTGGAGTCTACCGGTGGGTTGACCCCACCGGACAGACGATGACCGGTGATCCTTTACAGGATCGTCAAGGTTTCCGTGGGGTACCCGTTGGGTACTTAGAGCAACACGCAGGCGACGGTCAGGATGATGGCGCAGACGACGGAGAGAGCAACGATGAGCTTAAGGGCAAACTTGAGCCGTCGTCCACTCGATCTTGGCCGGGCGAGACCGCCCATGATGGCGCCGGAGGTCGGGGTGAACAGGTTCACGACACCGATGGCGGCGGAGAAGATCATGACCATGACCTCGGGCGAGAAGCCGAGCTTAACAGCCAGCGGTCCCATGATGGGCATGGAGACGGTGGCCATACCGGAGGTCGAGGGGATCAGGAAGGACAGGCCGAAGTAGACCAAGCTCATGGGGAGCGAAGATCACACGACAGGCCAGCCAGGGGCATTGGCGGCAGCGTCGAGGACGTAGACGTCGAGGCCGGTGTTAGCCATGAGGACGGAGATACCACGAGCGAGGGCGATGACGAGAACAACGGACATCATGTCGGCAGCGCCGGTGATGAAGGTGTTGACGATCTGCTTCTCGGACAGGCCACCGATGATACCGATCAGGACAGCCATGAGGAAGAACCAGTGGAAGCCTCGTCGAAGTACCACTGGCCAATGGGCCAGGCCGGTGATCAGGGCAGACCAGCCTGGACGACGGCGTTACCGTCGGCATCGTAGACAGCGCCAGCGTCAAAGAAGTTGGCGACGCCCTCGTTGAGGTCGGCCAGCGGGATGAAAGCCGACGATCATGACGACGAAGGTGAAGGCAAAGGCGATCAGAACACTCTTCTGACGACCGGTGAGCTTGACCTCATTGTCGAACCTCGGAAGCAGCCTTGCCGTGAGCCTCTTCGGCGTCCTTGAGCTCCTGCATCGACAGGATGGTGGAACCCTTGTCAGCCTTGACCTTCTTGGCATAGTTCATCACGAAGAAGATGGACATAGCGGTAGTGACAATCCACAGGGACGGCACCGAGGCCGATGATGATGGACTGGTTGACCTCAATGCCAACGCCGGTCAGAGCGTCGACGGCAGCGCCGACGGCGAACGGGTTAACCGTGGAGCCCAGGACAGCCGCAGCCAGCGCCGAGCAGGACGGTAGCGGCACCGACCATGGGGTCGAAGCCAGCGGCCATCATGGTAGCGGCGAGCAGGGCGTAGAAGGGAACGGTCTCCCTCGCACATACCATAGGTGGTACCACCGAGGGAGAAGATGAGCATCAGCACGGGAATGAGCATAATCTCGTTGCCCTTAAGCTTCTGCACCAGAACGGCGATGCCGTTGTCCAGGGCGCCGGTCTCGGTCATCATACCGAGGAAGCCGCCCAGGATCATAACGAAGAGGCAGACGGGCAGAGCGTCAGCGAAGCCCTTAATCGCGGGCGGTACAGAAACGCTCAGACGGCGGCGTAACCGCGCCGCCGGACGCCGGAGACGATAACGGTAATCACTGCGACAATTGCCAGCAGAGCAAGAAGAATGGTGAACGATGAAGGCATACCGCGCTTTTTCTTAGCGGTCTCAGTCATAGTTCTCATCCCCCTTCATAAATCATTTACTGATCTCGCCAGAAGGGCTCTTCCGTGCCGTGCCTGCCGCTTGATGCGAGATTATTACCAGATAAAACTGCTCGGGTGTGCAGCAAGACACCCCGAGCGAGATGCTAGATGCTCTTACTTGAGCGTGGCGTACATGACAGCCTTGATGGTGTGCATGCGGTTCTCGGCCTCGTCGAAGACCTTGGAAGCGGGGCTCTCGAAGACCTCGTCGGTGACCTCCTGCTCGGTGATGCCGAACTGCTCGCACTTCTCTGCGCCAATCGTGGTGTTGGTGTCGTGGAAGGCCGGCAGGCAGTGCAGGAATATGGCACCCGGGTTGGCCATAGCCATGACCTCGGAGGTAACACGATACGGGGTAAGCTGAGCGATGCGCTCGGCCCAGACCTCGTCGGGCTCGCCCATGGAGACCCACACGTCGGTGTAGATAACGTCGGCACCGGTGACGCCGTCCTTGACGTCGGTGGTCAGCTTGATGGTGCAGCCGTTGGCCTCGGCGATGGGCTTGCAGGCCTCGATGACGTCGTCAGCGGGCATGCACTCCCTCGGGGCCGCAGGCCACGAAGTTCATACCGAGCTTTGCGCAGACGACCATGAGGGAGCGAGCAACGTTGTTCTTGCAGTCGCCCATGAAGACGAGAGTCTTGCCCTTGATGTCGTAGTTGAAGTTCTCCTGACGGTCAGGATGTCGGCGAGCATCTGGGTGGGATGCCACTCGGTGGTCAGGCCGTTCCAGACAGGCACGCCGGACTTAGCAGCGAGCTCCTCGACGTCGTCTGGGCAAAGCCACGGAACTCGATGCCGTCATACATGCGGCCGAGAACGCGGGCGGTGTCCTCGATGGATTCCTTCTTGCCCATCTGCGACGAACCGGAATCGAGGTAGGTGACGCCCATGCCCGGTCCATGCCGCCGACCTCGAAGGCGCAGCGGGTACGAGTGGAGGTCTTCTGGAAGAGCAGAACGATGTTCTTGCCCTCGAGATAGCGGTGCGGAACGCCAGCGCGCTTCATATCCTTGAAGTTCTTGGAGAGCTTGAGCAGGTACTCGATCTCCTCGGTGGTGAGGTCGAGAAGCTTGAGGAAGCACGGCCGGAGAGGTTAACACCATGGTTCGATTCCTTTCGAAGAAATGAATTACGTAAGTATTAGTGTTGCCCGTTTAACGGGCGAAGCCGGTGCGGTTGTAGGGGGACCGCACCGGAAACGGAAAGACTTAGAGGTCCTCGCGCCAGAAGGGCATGCTCATGCAGCGCGGGCCGCCGCGGCCGCGGGAGAGCTCGGCGGAGGGCACGACGAGAAGGTCCAGCCCTCCTTGTACAGCACGTCGTTGGTGACGGTGTTGCGGGCGTAGACGCAGATCTTGCCGGGCTCGACGCACAGGGTGTTGGAGCCGTCGTTCCACTGCTCGCGGGAGGCCGCGATCGGGTCGCCGCCGCCGCAGGGGATCAGCTTGACCTGGTCGACGCCGGTGGCGTCCTCCAAGACGTGCTCGAGGGTGTCCTCGATCAGGCGGATGTTCACGTCGCCCGGGTTCTTGCCGGCGGTCAGCTCGTAGACGCGCAGGGTGCCCATGATGGCGGGGTGGATCGTGAACTTATCGACGTCGATCTGGGTGAAGACCGTGTCGAGGTGCATGAAGGCGCGCGAGACCGGGATGTCGAAGGCCAGGATGCGCTCGACCTTGGAGTCGGAGTTCCAGAAGATGTTCTGGGCCATGACGTCGATCGCGGCGGCCCGGGTGCGCTGGGAGATGCCGATCGCGAGCGTGTCCTCGGTGAGGTTGAGCACGTCGCCGCCCTCGGTGTGGAACTGGCAGTCGCGGCGGAAGTACAGCGAGACGTCCTTGTAGTCGGGGTGGTACTTGAAGACGTACTTGCCGTACAGGGTCTCGCGGTTGCGGGTGACCGAGTACATGCGGTTGAGGTTGACGCCTCGCCGACGACCGCGAACGGGTCGCGGGTGAAGTAGAGGTTGGGCATCGGGTCGATGATCAGGTCGGACTCGGACTCGGAGTTGACCAGGGAGTCGAGGGTCGTGGACGCCGTGAGGGGCATGTCGATCTCGGACTTGGTCATGCCGGCCATGGTCTTCTTGACGAACTCGAGGTTGTCCTCGATGGAGTCCAGCTTCGCGGACGATCTGCGGCATGTGCTGGCCGCGGATGCCGGCCTCGGCGATGTACTGGTCGGTGAACTCGGCGCGGGCGCCGGGGACCTGGTCGAACACCTCGGCGACGAGGTTCTCGAGATAGAGGACCTCCACGCCCTGGTCCCTCAGGATCTGGGCGAAGGTGTCGTGCTCCTGCTGCGCGACCTCCAGAACGGGACGTCGTCGAACAGGAGTCGCTCGAGCTCGTCGGGCGGCAGGTTGAGGAGCTCGTCGCCGGGACGGTGCAGGCAGACCTTCCTGAGCTTGCCGATCTCGGAAGGCACGTGCAGACCTTTCGTCATGGCCTCCTACCTTTCTTTCGGGCCTTACTGGCCGAATGTATCAGCGCCCCTCCGTATGGGACGCTGCTTGCTGACAGCTCTAGTTATATCCAAAACCACCTGCAATTCCACCTCGCCCCCGAACGGTCAGCAAAGTGCGATGAACGGTATATCTCATATGATTCCCCATGATGCACTTCGGTTCTCTAAAAGCAGGTTTTCAAAGGTAAATGTTCTTTTTCTAAGGAATTAAGCTAGATTGCACAAATATTTTCATGTTTAGGAATTGCATAGCTAAAACGGTTTTCTGCATATATATGTCGTTTGTTCATGATTCAATTTGATTCGATTATATTCAGCTCGCAATCATTCTTATTCATACATCCTCACCAATTGAGTATGGATATAGATTGTTTCTAAACGAGTTGGGCAGTTAGTTGCATGCCTTGGCAGCGTAAGAAGTAGGTAAAGATACCGTTCACGCGATACGTCCGTGCCACAGGTCGACTAAATTGAGACAATAGTGAATAGTGTTAGGCTACCGTCCCCTGTGGGGACTGAACGGACAGATGCATATGCCGAGCAAAATCGAAAAAGAAGCAAGCCGCCGCAAAGCTGCGCAAAAACCGCCGCGCGACTTCTCATACACGCAAAACCGAGAGCTCAGCTGGCTACGCTTTGACAACCGCGTGCTCGACGAAGCCTTCGACGAAACCGTTCCGTTATTCGAGCGACTAAAGTTCGTCTCGATCTTCGAGTCCAACCTCGACGAGTTCCTTATGGTGCGCGTGGGCGGCCTGTCCGATCTGGCGGAGCTCAAAAACAACCTGTCGACAACAAGAGCAATATGACCGCCTCCGAACAGGTCGATGCTGTCATGGCCGAAATGCCCGGGCTCCTTACCCGTTGGGAGTCCATCTTTAAGAGCATCGAGGGCAAGCTCGACACCTTGGGCGTTCACCGCGCCCACATCGATTCGCTTACGCCCGAGGAGCGCACCTTTTGTAACCCGCTACTTCCAGGCCTACGTGTCGCCGGTCATCTCGCCGCTGGTCATCGATCCTCGCCACCCCTTTCCCCAACCTGCGCAACGGCGCGCTCTATCTGGCCTGTGGTCTGGACGGCGCCACCGACGAGGAGAGCCTACTGGGCCTTATCGAGATTCCCGCCTCGATGAACCGCGTGGTCGAGATCCCCTCGCCCACCGGCACCTACTCCTACATCTTGCTCGAGGACGTCATCCTCGCCTGCCTGACAGCTGCTTTTGGCTCCTATAAGCCGCTGGATCGTGCGCTGATCCGCGTCACCCGCAACGCCGACATCGATCCGGACGGCGAGGGCGTCGAAGAGGAAGAGGACTACCGCCAGCACATGAAGCGCATTCTCAAGAAGCGCCTGCGCCTGCAGCCGGTAGTGCTCGCGGTCTCGGGGTCGCTCGAGAAGGCGACGCTCAAGACTATCCGCAAGGCGCTCGAGCTTTCGCGCCGCTCTGTCTTTACCTGCGATATCCCGCTCAACCTGGGCTACGTCTTTGGCATTGAGGGCAAGATTCCCGAGCACCTGCGCAACGAGCTCCTCTTTACGCCGTTTAAGCCACAGCCCAACCCCCACCATCGACATGACCCGCTCCATCCGCGAGCAGGTGCTGCAGCACGACAAGCTGCTCTTCTACCCTTACGAGGCCATGAATCCGTTCCTCGGATCTGGTACACGAGGCAGCCTACGATCCCGAGTGCATCTCGTTGCGCATCACGCTCTACCGCGTGGCCAAGCAGAGCCGCCTATGCGAGTCGCTGATCGATGCCGCCGAGAACGGCAAAGAGGTCACGGTGCTCATGGAGCTCCGCGCCCGCTTTGACGAGCAGAACAACATCGAGTGGGCCGAGCGTCTGGAAGAGGCAGGCTGCACCGTCATCTACGGCTCCGAAGGCTTTAACCACTCCAAGATCTGCCAGCTCACCTATCGCGAGGGCATGGCGCTCACCCGCCTCACGCTTTTGGGCACCGGCAACTTTAACGAGAAGACGGCCAAACTCTACAGCGACTTTATGCTCATGACAGCCCATCCCGGCATCGGTGAAGACGCCAACCTGTTCTTCCGCAATCTGTCGCTGGGCAACCTGCGCGGCGACTACCGCTTCCTGGGTGTGGCGCCCGTCGGACTGAAACCGCTCATCATGCGCGGGCTTGACCGCGAGATCCAGCGCGCCCTTGCCGGCGAGCCCGCCCGCGTGTTCTTTAAGCTCAACTCACTGACCGACCGCGAGGTTATCGACAAGATCGCCGAGGCATCGTGTGCCGGCGTGCGCGTAGACATGATCATCCGCGGCATCTGTGCCTCAAGCCCGGTGTTCCGGGCAAGACCGAGAACGCATGTCCGCTCCATCGTCGGACGCTTTTTGGAGCACGCGCGCGTCTATGCTTTCGGCGTGGACTCGACATGATTTACCTGAGCTCAGCCGATATGATGACGCGCAACACCGAGCACCGCGTGGAGATCGCCTTCCCCGTGCTCGACCCCACCTGCCGCGCCCTAGTGCACGAGTACATGGGCATGCAGCTGCGGACAACGTGAAGGCCCGCAGCCTCACGAGCGACGGCACTGGGTCCCCGTGGAGCGTGCAGAGGGTGAAAAACCCTTCAACTCGCAGGAAGCTCTGCTGGAGCGTGCCTATCGCAACGCCGAGGCCGCCGCGCAACAGCGCGCACAGGAGAAGGAACGCGTAGCCGAGGAGGCTATTCAGGCCGAGGTTGAACATGGGGCAGCTGCCAAACCGAAAGCGGTTGCCGCTCCCCCGGTGAATGAGCCCGAGGCTGCCGCAGAGCCCGCCGTGGAGAAAGCGCCCGCGCCCGCTACCGCGACTCCGGGGCCCGCCGCCGAGGCAAAGCCCGCCCCTGCTCCTGAGCCGCAGCCGGCCGCACCCGAGGTTCAGAAGGTCCAGGGACCGTCATTGAGCCCGAGCCTGCACCTGTACCTCGGCCCGAGCCTCAGGTCACCAAGCCCGCACCCGAGACGAGTGCCCGTCGCGATAAGACCGCTGGCAAGACCAAGGCCATCGAGCGCCATCGCCCCGGCCGCGTGCGCATGGGTCTGGGCCTGATCGGCCTGGGTCTTAAGACGCTCATTACCGGCAAGACGAAATAGTCGTTTGTAGAAGCAGTTTAGAAGCGCCCCGCATTTGAGGAAAGCCTCGGATGCGGGGCGCTTTTCCCTGCTACCATGGTGCGAACAACAACGCGAATGACAGGCAGGAATATGAAGCTCACTATAGAATCGATGACCTACGGCGCCGACGGCTGGCGCACGCCGACAACGGCAAGGCCGTCTTTGTGCAGGGTGCCGTGGCAGGCGACATCGTCGAGGCCGAGGTCGTACAGGACGGCAAGTCGTTCATGCGCGCCGCACCACCGAGATTCTGGAGCCAAGCCCCGATCGCATTCAGCCTCCCTGCCCCTTCGTGGGCATCTGCGGCGGCTGCTCGTGGGGCAATCTCTCACGCACGGCACAGCTCGCCGCCAAGAGCAAAAACCTGCGCTCCACGCTCGAGCGCATCGGCAAGTTCGCTCCTGAGCAGGTCGATGAGTTGGTACAGCCCATCTGCCACACCAATGGACGACTGGGCTACCGCAATAAAATCGAGCTCGAACCGACCGTCGTCAACGGTCGCGTGCGCCTTGGCATGCACGGTGTCGACCCCAGCAAAATCGTGACCGTCGATACGTGCCCGCTGTTCGATAAGCGCTTCCCGAAGGCGCTCAAATCGGTCGTCGGCGCGCTCAACTATCTGAGCGGCAGCCACGACCTGGGCCTGAGCGCGTGGGCATTCGCGCCTGCGCCGCACCAAGGCGCTTCGAGGTCGCTCTCTGACGCCTACACGGGCTCCTTCCCGCGCTCGCAGGTCTCCCGCGTGCTGGCAGACGCCGCACACCCCACGAGCATCGTGCGCGTGATGAGCAAGGGCGAAAAGAAGGCCCGCCGTGTCTCCAAGGTCGAAATGCTCGCCGGAGAGGGCTCATGGACCGAGAATATCGCCGAGGGTCAGATGCGCTTGTCTGCCCCGTCTTTTTTCCAGGTCAACACCAAGGGTGCCGAGATTTTGATCGAGCTTGTCATGGAGGCGCTCGATCCGCAGGAAGACGAGCTTGCCGTGGACCTGTACTGCGGTGCCGGCACCTTTACCCTGCCGCTCGCCCGCCGCTGCGACTTTGTCGCTGCCGTCGAGGCCTACGGCCCCGCCGTGCGCGATCTACGCCGTAACCTGGAAATCAACAAGCTTGATAACGTCGACGTCATTGGCGGAGACGCGGTGCGCGAGTTCCCCGACCAGGACGCCGATGTCCTAGTAGTCGACCCGCCGCGTGCAGGCCTAGCGCCTGAGGCCATCGACCTCATCGCCAGCACAAGCGCTCGCGATGTCGCCTATGTGAGCTGCGACCCGGCCACCCTGGCGCGCGATCTTAAACGCTTTGTCGAGGAAGGCACTTTCTCCCCATCAAGATCACACCGGTCGACCTATTCCCGCAAACCTTCCACTGCGAAACGGTCGTCCACCTTAGGCGCAACAGACTGTTTGCCCAAGACCACGCCCGATGATTTTCTGGACGGGATTAAATAATCAATTTGCACCGAATGATTATTTAATCCCCGTCCCTTTTAAACATTGGGAAATCGAGCGTGGCAAGCGGAGGTCTTCGGGGTATAAGACGGCTAATTGTATGCCGTCTATGAAAGGAACCCTCATGCCCAGCGTTGCCGTTCTCGCCGCCGATGGCTTTGAAACTATTGAATGCTTGACCATGGTCGATGTCATGCGTCGCGGCGGCGTGCGCGCCACGCCGTGTCCTCGATCATGCCCACGCGTGAGGTCGTAAGCTCGCTGCAGATCCCCGTGACCTGCGATGCGCTCTTTGATGAGATCGACTTTGACGAGTACGACTGCGTCGTGCTGCCCGGCGGCCTGCCTCCGGTGCTACCAACCTGCGCGCCGATCAGCGCGTCTGCGACGTGGTCTGCGAGTTCGCCGCGACCAAGTACGTCGCCGCCATCTGCGCCGCCCCGTTTATCCTGGGCGAGCTCGACCTGCTCGAGGGACGCCATGCCACGTGCTTCCCTGGCTTTGAGAAAAGCTTCCCGAAGGCGCCTATACCGGCGAGAAGGTTACGCAAGACGGCAACATCATCACCGCCAGCGGCATGGCCCAGTCGCTCCCCTTTGCGCTTGAGCTGCTGCGCACGCTCGCCGGCGACAAGGCCGTCGAGAAGGTCGCCGAGGGCATCCAACTATGATTTTGGCTTCGCAATCGCCGCGCCGCATCGAGTTGATGCGCGAGGCAGGCTACAACATTCGCGTGATTCCGCGGATATCGACGAAACGCCCTTTGATGGCGAGGCCCCGCTCACGCTTGTCGAGCGCTTGGCACGCGCCAAGGCGGCTGCCGTTGCTGCCGAGTATGCCGAACCCAATGAGCTGACGGTCGCGGCCGACACCATCGTCACCTTTGACGGCAAGATTCTGGGCAAGCCAGCAACCGAGGACGAGGCGCGCACCATGCTCCGTGAGCTTTCCGGGCCACACGCACCGGTCGCAACCGGCGTTCTGCATCGTTAAGGCAGGCGATACGGCCGCCCCGCATGCCGCCGAAAGCCTGTCCTTTGTCGATGTGACCGACGTGACGTTCTACGAGCTCACCGACGAGCAGATCGAGCACTACGTCGCCTCGGGTGAGCCCATGGACAAGGCCGGCGCCTACGGCATTCAGGGCACAGGAGGACGCATGCTCGTGCACGATATTTCGGGCGACTTCTATAACGTGGTGGGCCTTACCCATCGCCCGCGTCGCGCGCGCGATTCAATTCAAAACTCGTCGTATCTGGCGCTGGGTATCCCCCGGCGCCTACAATTTTGGCGTACCGTACGGATCCCGACCGGGCACAAGGCGCGGCGGAAAACCGATAGGAGTTAAACATGGATACACTGCTCGCCGAGGCCATTGACGTCTGCGATGTCGATGGCTTTTGCTATGGCAACTATACGGACGAGGAGGCCGGCACCGGTTGCACCGTAATCGTGGCACCCGAAGGCGCCACCGGCGGCGTTGACGTTCGCGGCGGTGCCCCAGCATCGCGCGAAACCGACCTGCTGCGACCCGAGAACACCGTCGACAAGGTCCACGCCGTCTGCCTTTCAGGTGGATCGGCCTTTGGCCTCGAGGCTGCAAGCGGCGTCGCTCGCGAGCTTGAGAGCCGCGGCATCGGCCTTCCCGTCGGCCCCACGCAGGTGCCGATCGTGTGCCCAGCTGTATCTTCGACCTCGCCTTTGGTAACCCCACCGTTCGCCCCGACATTGAGGCCGGCATCGCCGCGGTGCGCGAAGCACTCGACAACACCCCCACCAAGCTCGAACAGGGCAACGTGGGCGCCGGCACGGGTGCCACCGTCGGAAAGCTCATGGGCCCCGCCACCTGCATGAAGGCCGGCCTTGGCGCTGCCGCCGTGGCGCTCGGTCCCGTTAAGGTAGGCGCCGTGGTTTCGGTCAACGCCTGCGGCAACGTGGTCGACCCCTTCACCGGCGAGTGGGTCGCCGGTATGCGCGCCGCAGCCGATAGTGACCAGATCGTCGACATGGAACTCGCAGCCTTTGCCGCCGCCGGATCCATGCAGATGCCGCTCGACCGCACCAACACCACCATCAGCTGCATCGTCACCAACGTGGAACTCACTAAGGCACAAGCCACCAAGGTCTCCCAGATGGCCGCAGACGCCTACGCCCACGCCATCCGTCCCACGCACACCACCAACGACGGCGACACTATCTACACCCTCGCCAGCGGCAAACTAGGCGCCCAAAGCAAGCGCCGCCGTTCCCCTAGACTTACTGGGTATGCTCGCCGTAAGGGCCCTACAGACCGCCATCGTAAACGGAGCCAAAACCGCCAAAAACCTCCCACGGCATCCCCGGCGCCGCGATAGCCTAACCTGACCGGTTACCGGTGGGGCTTGGTTATGTTTGCTGCTCACAGTCTGGCTCGCACGAAGAGCACATTAAGTGCTCTTCGGCTCGTGCGGAACTCGCGACAAACATAACCAAGCCCCACCGGGCAACCTACCAACCAGATTCTTTTCAGCCCAGGCCCCTGTGTGCCGCGCGTCGAAGATCTTCAAATTCAGGCAGCCTGACAATCGATTCTTATAGCAGGGCCCCTTGGCCTTTAGTTTGATACAAGTTCCGCACGAGCCGGAAAGCACTTAATGTGCTTTCCGTGCGAGCAGGACTGTTCGCAGTAGCAAACTAAAGGCCAAGGGGCCCAGTCAACCTATCAGCAGCGATTACTCAACAGTTAGTTGAATTTGAAGATCTTAGAGGCAAGACGGTATAGGCCGAGCGTGGTTTTGTCTCCGGCCCGTCCGCGCAGATTGGTGAAGAACCCGACCACGCCGTAGCGGGCACGACGATACATGCGCTCGTCGTAGGCCTTCAAATCATTCCACAGCATCTTTAGGCGCTCGTCGGCGCAATCTTCCTCGGAAAGCTTGGTGAGAACCGAGCAGATCGCCATCATCATGGTGAAGTAGCCCATCATGTACGAACGCAGACGCGACGACTCAACATCGCTGTACAAGTGGTACGACTCCATCATGATACGCGTAACACGGAACTGCTGGTCCAGACGCTTGACCATCGTTGCCTCGTTGACGCTCTGACCTTCGCGACCGATAAAGTAGCGGTAGAGGTCGATGTCGGCGTAGTACATGGTCTTGCAACGCGGCAGCGGCACGTAGGCGTAGATGTTGTCCACGTAGAACGTGTGCCGGCATAGGCAGATTCGACTCGCGCAGCACATCGGTGCGATAGCACAGGCTATGCATAAGCAGGTTCTGATCGGGACGGAAGTGTCCGATCTGGTCCCAAGAGAAAATCTTTTTGCGCGGCAGGGCAAACTTGTAGCCAATCGCGGTATGCGTGCCCTCGTAAACCTTCTCGTACACGTAGTTCGAGATAAACAGGTCAACGCGCTGGTCGCGCTCCTCAAAGCCACGCAGAATCGACAGCATGGTCGAAAGGGCAGCGCCGTCAAGCCAGTCGTCCGAATCAACAACCTTGTAGGTAGGTGCCCTGCGCCTCGCGCAGACCCGAAAAGGACGGCAATACCGTGACCGCCACCGTTCTCTGGTGCACCGCGCGGATGATTCCGGATAACGGGCCTCCCACTCGTCGGCCTTGGCGGCCGTCTCGTCCTTGGAGCCGTCGTCCACCACGATAATCTCGATATCGGTGGCGTAATTGCTCCCCTCCAAGATGGAGGTGATGCAATGGTCCATGTCCTTGGCGGCGTTATACGAGGGAATACCGAATGTTATGACTTTATGCATGGCAGGCGATAATCTCATCCGAAAGATCGAGGGCGGAATTGGTCACAGCGTCCATATCGTAGTAACGATACTCGGCCAGACGACCCACCGGGTGGAAGTTCGTCAGGTTCTGGACGCGCTCAAGATAGCGCTCATAGAGCTCACGGTTCTCGGGCTCAAGAATGGCGTAGTACGGCGTCTCGCCCGAGTCGGGCGTATAGGCCTTGGAGTACTCCTTCATGATGGTGGTCTTGCCGGGCAGGACCTGACCGGTCATGTTCTTGAACTCGGTGATGCGCGTGTAGTCCTCGCTCGTGGTGTAGTTGACGGTGCCCACGGGCTGGAACTGGTCCATATCGAGCGTCTCGAACTTCATATCGAGCGTGCGGTACGGCAACGCACCCAGTCGAGGCTTGAACAGCTCGTCGAGCGGGCCGGTATAAGACAATCTCGCCGCCGTAGACCTTGCCGTCGATCTTGACGGTGGTCTCATCGATCTCAAAAAGATCGCGGGCGTCCACGTCGCAGAACACGTCAATCAGGTCGTGGTCGAGCATGTGCTCAAAGAGCGCCGTGTAGCCCTCCTGCGGCATGCCCTGGAAGGGAGCTTGCGGGGAAGTAGCGGTCATCATCGCCTACAACGACGGAACGCGGCCGGTGATCGAGGGTCGATCTGGTCGGGGCGTCTGGCCCCACTGCTTCATGGTGTAATGCAAAAAAAGACGTTCTCATAGACATAATCGGCGACCTCGGCAAGATCCGGGTCGTTCTTCTTGCGCAGCTCCATAATGGGCACCTTGACGTCCTTGCCAAAGGTCTCCACGAGCTTTGGTACAGCTCGCCGCGCTCATCGCCAAAGGCAAGCTTGAGACTCGCATGGTTGAAGGGCACGGGCATAAGGGTACCGTTGATGTTGGCGAGCACCTTGTGCTGGTAGTCCGTCCACTTGGTAAAGCGCGACAGGAAGTTATGCACGCGCTCGTTAAAGGTATGGTAGATATGCGGACCATACTCGTGGACCAGGATCCCGGCCTCGTCAGTGCAGTCGAAGGCATTGCCCGCAATGTGGCTACGGCGCTCCAAAACGGCAACACGATAGCCGATGGTTTCGGCAAGACGGCGGGCGCAAACGGCACCGGCATAACCGGCGCCGACAACGATCATGTCGTACGCGCCGGCGTTAAAGCCTTCAGGCAGGCCTGAGGTAATCTGCATCGATACTCCTTGTCCAAAAGCCACGGGCTCGTTAGCTGGGCTTTTCTCGAACATTCTTCGAGACATATTTATCAGAGCGATTATAGCGCTAATGCGTCCTATAATGAGCTTGCCACACAAGGAAAGCTCAAGCACCGCGGCGTACATTATTGAAAGGCAAACCCGCTAGCAGCGGGTTTATTCGTGAACAGCCGGGCGCCTGGAGCTTAGTGAAACGCTTGTAAGGAGTAACATGAGCGATTTCCTTAACCGTATGAAGTCTGCCGCCAAGGCCGACCTTAAGACGATCGTCCTGCCCGAGGGCGAGGATCCGCGTACCATCGTCGCGGCAAACAAAATCATCGAGGAGGGCCTGGCAAAGCTCGTCATCCTGGCAACCCCGACGAGATCGATGTTCCCGGCGCCACCGTCATCGACCCGCGCAATGCCGAAAAGCACGAGGAGTACGCGCAGAAGTTTGCCGAGCTCCGCGCCAAGAAGGGTGTCACCATCGAGCAGGCTCGCGCCCAGGTGATGGACGCCACCTACTTTGGCACCATGATGGTCAAGATGGGCGATGCCGACGGCCTGGTCTCCGGCGCCTGCCACTCCACCGCTGACACCCTGCGCCCCGCGCTGCAGATCCTCAAGACCGCCCCGGGCACCAAGCTGGTCTCGGCCTTCTTCGTAATGTGCACCGACACCCCGCAGTTCGGCACCGACGGCACGCTGATCTTCGCCGACTGCGGCCTCAACATTAATCCGTCTTCTGACGAGCTCTCCGAGATCGCCATCGCCTCCGCCCACTCTTGGTCCACCTTCATGGGCAATGTTGAGCCGCACGTGGCCATGCTCTCCTACTCCACCATGGGCTCCGCCGGTGGCGAGGTCGCCAAGAAGGTCCAGAGGCTGTGAAGTTCTGCAAGGAGAAGGCTCCCGAGCTCGCCATCGACGGCGACCTGCAGCTCGATGCCGCTATCGTCCCCACCGTCGCCCAGCTCAAGGCTCCCGGCTCCTCCGTCGCCGGTAAGGCCAACGTGCTCGTGTTCCCCGACCTCGAGGCCGGCAACATCGGCTACAAGCTGGTCCAGCGCTTCGCCGGCGCTGACGCCTACGGCCCCATCCTGCAGGGGCATCGCCAAGCCGGTTAACGACCTGTCGCGCGGCTGCTCCGTCGAGGACATCGTGGACGTCGTGGCCATCACCGCCGTCCGAGCTCAGATGGCTGAGTAGCGTACTGATCCGCTCGGGACCCTGGGGGGTAAAGCTCTGAAAACGTCCTCAGGCATGCGAAGCCCCTGCGCACACGTGCGGCGGGGCTTCTCGCCTGCTGCAGATTTTTCAGAGCTTTACCCTGCGTCCCTGCCGCTACGTGGTGCTCAGGGAATCTGGGGCGGACGGCGGCTTGACTACGAGCTGGGGCTGAGAATCTGAATGATCGGGTGCCGTTGTTGGGAGCGCAGGCGTTGCAGGTGACGATCACTTTGGGACTGGAATTTCCGCCTGCTAGTAGAAAGGCCTCCGGAGCTGTTGCTCTGGAGGCCTTTTGTCAATTACAGACGAATGCGTTAGTTGTTCTTGGTCAGACGCTCGACGTCGTGGGCGATCATGTATTCCTCATCGGTGGGGATGACCATGACCGTGACGGAAGAGCCGGCGGCGCTGATGACCTGCGGGCCGTTGCCCACGGCCTCGCGGTTCTTATTGTTGTCGATGCGCACGCCCAGCCACTCAAAGCAGTCGCAGAAGGCCTTGCGGATCGACCAGTCATTCTCGCCGATGCCAGCGGTAAAGGTGATGGTATCCACGCCCGCCATGGAGGCGATCATGGAGCCGGCCTGCTGCATGGCCTTATAGGCAAACATATCGAAGGCGAGCAGGCAGCGCTCGTCACCCTCAGAGGCGCGCGTACGGATGTCACGGGCATCGTTTGAGATGCCCGAGATGGCAAGCAGACCGGACTGCTTGTTCATCATGTCGTCGACTTCCTGGTAGCTGTAGCCGCCCTCGCGCTGAAGATAGCACACGGTGGCCGGGTCAATGGAACCACAACGGGTGCCCATCATCAGGCCGTCAAGCGGCGTGAGGCCCATCGTGGTATCGCGGCAAACGCCGTCCTCGATGGCGGCAAGCGAGGCCCGTTGCCCAGATGGCACGAAAGCAGGCGATGGCAGCGCGAGCCCATGGATTTCCTTTGGCCATCATCCACTCGTAACGGTGGCTCGTACCGTGCGCGCCGTACTTGCGCACGTGGTACTTGTCGCACACGTCCTTGGGCAGGGCGTAGGTGTAGGCGACCTCGGGCATGGTCATGTGGAACGAGGTGTCGAAGACGGCCACGTTGGGCAGCCCGGATACTTCGCGGCAATATTCGATTGCCGCGGCCTCGCCGTAGTTGTGCAGCGGGGCGAGCGGGGCCACCTCAGGATCTTAGCCATGACCTCGTCATCAACGACTGCGGAATCATCGAAGTGCCAGCCGCCCTGAACGATACGGTGGCCGATGCCATCGATCGTAAAGTCGGTCTTCTCGAGCTCCTCGAGCACGCGAGCGATAGCAGAGCGATGATCGGGGAAGGGAACCTCCTCGGTCTGCTTGGCGCCACCGTTCTCGGAATGACCAAAGATACCCATGTCCGAGCCGATGCGCTCGCAGTTGCCCTTGGCGAAAACCTCGCGGGGTATCGGTATCCAGAAGCTGATATTTAAGACTTGAGCTGCCGGCGTTGACAACAAGTACGTTCATGAGACTCCTTTGCAGTGCAATACGGTCGACGCAGACCTCTTAAGGCGACCGCATTTTAATAAGAAGTTATCACATCTTGATAAATAGCTATCAGACATATCGCCAAACGAGCGCAAAAGAGGGGCTGAACGGCACTTGGTCGTCCAGCCCTCCCTCTTGCAATTACTTACTGTTGACGATGCGCTCGACGTCGGAAGCGATCATGAACTCCTCATCCGTGGGGATGACGAAGATCTTGACCTTGGAATCCTTGGCGGACAGGCACCAGCGCCGTCGCCGCGAAGGGCGTTGCGGGCATGGTCCATCTTGACGCCCATAAAGGCCAGACGGTCGGCCACGCCAGAGCGAACGGCCGGAGGTGCTCGCCGATGCCGGCGGTAAAGACCAGGGTGTCCATGCCGCACATGAAGTGGCCATCTCGGCGGCCCTTGGCGGCAATCTTGTAGACGAACATGTCGAAGGCGAGCTGGGCTCGGGGTCGCCGGCAGCGGCGAGCTCCTCAACGTTGCGGCAGTCGTTGGTCTTGCCGCCGGTCACAGCCAAAAAGGCCGGACTTCTTGTTCATCATCTCGTCGACCTCGTCGAAGGTGTAGCCGCCTCGCGCTGCAGGTAGCACACGGTAGCAGGGTCGATGGAGCCGCAGCGGTGCCCATCATGACACCGTCGAGCGGCGTCAAGCCCATGGTGGTGTCCATGCACTTGCCGTCCTCGATGGCGCACAGGGAAGCGCCGGAGCCAATGTGGCACACGACGACCTTGCGGGCCTTCGCCGTTGGTCATCTCGGCGACCTTCTTGAGATGTAGCGATAGCTGGTGCCGTGGGCGCCATACTTACGGATGTGCAGCTATCGCAAACATCCTTGGGAAGGGCGTAGGTCTTGGCGACCTCGGGCATGTTGAAGTGGAAAGCGGTGTCGTAGACCGTGACGTTAGCAGATCGGGATACTGCCTCGAGGCAGTACTGATAACGTTGGCCTCGGGTTGTTGTGCAGCGGCGCGAGCGGGGCGACCTCGCGAATCTTGGAGAACGTCCTCGTCGACGAGGGAGGAATCGCCGAAGTACCAACCGCCCTGAACGATGCGATGGGATGGCGATGCCCTCGATCTTGACGCCGTTGGCCTCGAGGTCCTCTCAGAACGACCTCAATGGCGACCTT
>VOFB01004535.1_pt1 | contig 47242 bp, 63 predicted proteins | sample 5384141 | NCBI WGS metagenome assembly VOFB01 (sample SAMN12384721, study PRJNA508395) | human gut metagenome | isolation source: healthy gut A | host: Homo sapiens | reverse complement strand
TTATTTTCCATCAATAAATGAGCCACATCTAAAGCATCTGTGTGGTAACCGCTCATCTGTTGGAAAGATGGATGCAACTGCTGCAGGGAATCATCGACAACACGAGCATCACCAAACAGAGCAATCGGAACATTTGGGGACTGTGCTTCCGCCAGCTTTACGGCTTCGACAGAATGAGCAATCTTTTCCGGAAGCCAGACATCATCCTGATCGCAGAACATATAATAATCTGCATCCACTTGCAGGCATCCGTTCAAGAAGTTATGGATCACGCCCTGATTCGTTACATTGCGGTGATAAAAGATCTTTGACGGATACTTATCTGTGTAGGATTGGATCACGGCCGCAGAACGGTCTGTAGAGCCGTCGTCAAAAGATGTGCAGAACAAAGTCCTTTTCTGTATTGGAAAGCAGCGAATCAATCTGTTCATTCAGATAGGTTTCGCCATTATACACTGCCATTATAATTGCAATCATGTGTTCATCTCCATTTCTGTATACTCCGGTCTGACGCATTTTGGCAGGCATCAAAGGCGGATATACACTGTTAAAATTATGCAAGAATAATGTAACAAATGATGGCGCTTCCGTCAAATCTTAGCATGGAAAGGCATGGAAATTAAGGCCTCAAACTTCCCATGCCGGAAGTTGTTGCATAAGCAATATGTTGTTGTGGAGGATTTGGGGTATGGCAAGTTTGAGGCAATGATTTTTGTCGAAAAAGATTGCATTTTTTTGTGAATTCTGTATAATAGGAAAAGTTGTGTAACGATTAAATGTTAGAAATGAGGTAATTATGCAGCATAAAGAATCGCTGATGTATGTAGTGATGGGGGTCAGTGCTACAGTATTTAATTGGGGGATATATTCTTTACTGGTTACATTTTTGCCAATGGAATTAGCGAATGCGGGTTCCTTTGCAATGACGCTTATATTTGCGTATGTAACCAACAAAATATACGTATTTGAGAGCAGATCTTGGGGAATGAGACGTGTATTGCGTGAATTTTGTGCATTTGCAACAGCGAGAGGCGTGACAGGTTTGTTAGAGATCTTTTTGCAGCCGCAGTTGTACCAGATGGGAATAGATGGTGCATTGCTTGGCGTAAAAGGATTGCAGGCAAAGGTTGTGGTTTGTTTGACGTTATCCATCGTGAACTATTTTAGTACCAAACTGATTTTTTTGAAAAGTTCACAAAAAACACTTGACGAATACAAAAAAGCATGATATTATCTATATCGTTGTGACAACACAAGACGCATTAGTGGCGGAACGGCAGACGCAACGGACTCAAAATCCGTCGGGGGTGACCTCGTGAGGGTTCAAATCCCTCCTGATGCATATATTTACGAAAAGGAAGCCGATGGCTTCCTTTTTTGTTAATTTATAGGAAACTGCTTATAGTGTGGCGTTATGCCACCAAGAATTGCTTTTAGCAATTCTTGCAAAGCAAAGCGCTGGCTTTGCTTTTTTAATAGGATTAAGGTGTCAAAGGGTCTTTTATCCTAATAGAAAATTGCTGATAGGCAGTATAAACTTTTCAATACCTGCGGGAGGCAAACAGTATGAAAAGAAAATGTGGAGCTGTATGGAAACGCAGAAGCATGTCATCCCTTTTATTGATGATCAGTTGAGCATATCGGATCTGGATGCTTTTTTGTATCATATGGAGCATTGTCCGGATTGCAAGGAAGAGTATGACGTATACTATACGCTGTTGATGGGAATGCGTTTTTGAAAGCGATAATATGAGTGCGTTGAAAATGGATTCCGAACAGAAACTGCTGTCTGCTGAGGACTACCTGTATAAATATAAGATTAAATTTATTGCAAAGATCCTGTGCTTTGTGTTGTTGTGCGTTGGCATGATCTTGCAATTGTAGATGATGGAGAAAGCTTATGCGTGAAAAAATTAGTATTGATCGATGGACACAGTATATTAAACAGGGCGTTTTACGGACTCCCGGATCTCACCAATTCGGAAGGGATGCATACGAACGCCGTTTATGGTTTTTTGAATATTATGCTCAAGATCCTGGAGGAGGAGAAACCGGATTATTTTATTGTTGCTTTTGATGTGAAACATCCGACGTTTCGCCATGAAATGTATCAGGAGTATAAGGGCACCAGAAAGGGGATGCCTGACGAGTTAAGAGAACAGGTACCGGTGATCCAGGATGTGCTTCGTGCTATGCATGTTCCGCTCGTGATGCAGAAAGGGTATGAGGCAGATGATCTGTTAGGAACTTTGGCCCGCAGAGCGGAGAGCAATAATATGGATGTGTCGCTCGTGTCGGGAGATCGTGACCTGCTGCAGCTTGCGTCGGATCGTATTATGATCCGTATTCCAAAGACGAAGCGGGGGGGAACGGAGATTGAAAATTATCATACGCAGGACGTGATCGATAAATACGGACTAAAGCCGGAGCAGATTATTGATATGAAAGGTCTGATGGGAGATTCTGCAGATAATATTCCGGGCGTACCGGGTATCGGAGAGAAAACTGCTGTCAAGATCCTGACAGCTTTTCCAACAGTGGAAGCGGCCTATGAGCATTTGGAAGAAGTTGAGCCAAAGCGTGCAAGAGAATTGCTTCGTGCAAATCCGGAACTTGCCAAGCTAAGCAAGCAACTTGCCACGATCAAAACAGATTGTGAGATCGATGTCACATTGGAGGACGCAAAACTGGAAAATCTCTTTACGTCGGAGGCATTTGAGTGGATCAAACGTTTGGAGTTAAAATCATTATTTTCTCGTTTTGACAGTGAGATAGTACAAAGTGTTGTGCCTGATTTTGAGCAGTTTACACAATGGACCACGAAGAAAGAATGGAATGCTGCTGTAGATCATGTATGCAACCTTGCACCGGAGGCTGTCGGCGTGGCGTTTTTAGGAGATCCTTGGATAGGTGCCGGAGCGGCCCGCAAACGTCAGAGCAAAAAAGGCGGCGGACAGATGAGCCTGGTCTTTACGGAAGACAGCGTAGAACTCGGGATGGAACAGGAAGACGGCGAGGAATATGGTTTCATTGGCTTTTCGTTGTCTTATTATGAGGGAGAAGATTGTCATACCGGTTATATTCTCGTTTCTGAAGAAGTGACTGGAAATGATATATTAGATGGCTATCATAGGCTTGAGAAAAAAGGGTTCTGAAATTTTATTATTAGATTGGAAAAATGCATTACACCTGACGAAACCGGTGGAGGTGCGGACATATGGGATTGAGCCGGCAAAGCAGCATGGATTTGCGTTGGATACGAAAACAGGAACGCAAAAAACGTTTGCCAGTCTGCGCGACCTGGGTATCGGAGCGTATTTGTTAAATCCGCTGAAGGATACGTATCAGGCAGATGATATTGCGCGTGATTATCTTCATATGACATTGCCATCCTATCAGGAATTGTTTGGCAAAGAGACGTTAGCTGCGCAGCTTGCGCGGATAGATGAGGAAGAGACGGCAAAACGCCTCAAATCCTATTTTGGCCATTTGTCCTGCATTCCATTGATGGCGTGGGCAGAGATGAAAAAGCAATTAGCGGCAGAGGGAATGTTAGGCTTGATGGAAGAAATTGAAATGCCGACGGTATACTATCTGTTTGAAATGGAACGACTCGGTGTGCAGGCAAATGCAGAGGTCTTGAAAGAAATGTCTGAACTGTTGGAACGCCGCGTTTTGGCATTGGAGACAGATATTTACGATCTTGCCGGAGAAGAATTTAATATCAATTCACCCAAGCAGCTTGGCGTGATCCTATTTGAAAAGCTAAAGCTTCCGTTTGCCAAAAAGACCAAGACCGGATATTCGACTTCGGCAGATATTTTGGAAAAACTTCGTACGGAAGATCCGATCATCGATAAGATTTTAGAGTATCGTCAGGTCAGTAAATTGAAGTCTACGTATGCAGATGGATTGCCGGTATTTATAGAGGAAGATCATCGTATCCATGGCAAATTTAACCAGACGATCACCGCAACCGGCCGTATCAGCAGTACAGATCCGAACCTGCAGAACATTCCGATCCGTATGGAGCTCGGCAAACAGCTTCGTAAAGTCTTTGAACCAAAGTCCGGATTCCTGTTTTTGGATGCGGATTATTCACAGATCGAACTGCGTGTGTTAGCGCATATGTCGGGCGATGAGCATTTGATCGAGGCGTATAGACAGGGGCAGGATATTCACCGTGCTACGGCCTCCAAAGTGTTTCATACGCCGTTTGAGGAGGTGACGGATCTGCAGCGCCGTAATGCCAAGGCAGTAAACTTTGGTATCGTGTATGGTATCAGCGCGTTTGGTCTTAGTCAGGATCTTTCCATCTCGCGCAAAGAGGCGGATGAGATCATTCATAAATACTTTGAGAGTTATCCGGCGATCAAGACATTTTTGGACGAATTGGTCGCAAAAGCAAAGGATACCGGATATGCACAGACAATGTTTGGCAGACGCAGACCCGTGCCGGAGCTTAAATCCAGTAATTTCATGCAGCGTTCTTTTGGGGAACGCGTTGCCATGAATTCGCCGATACAGGGGACGGCAGCAGATATTATTAAGATTGCGATGATCCGTGTTGCAGAGCGTTTGCAGGAGGAACAGTTAGAATCCCGCATTGTGCTGCAGGTGCATGATGAACTGCTGGTAGAAACGAAGATCGAGGAAAAGGAGCAGGTGAAGAGGATCTTAGAAGAAGAGATGCCGCTTGCCGCACAGTTGCAGGTGCCGTTGTCTGTTGATGTAGAAGAAGGAAAAATTGGTACGAGGCACATTGATATTCGGGAAGAGGGTTAGATATGTACGTAATTGGAATTACAGGGGTGTGGGAAGCGGGAAATCGTATGCTGCGCATCGTTTGCAGGAAAAACTGGGAGCAACACTGCTGATCGCCGATGAATTGGGGCATGTTGTTATGGAAGCGGGAAGAAGTGCTTATTGTCAGATCGTAGAGCATTTTGGACAAAATATCGTCTCATCGGACGGCTCGATCGACCGGGCAGCATTGGCAGAGATTGTTTTTTCGGATGCGAGAGCTCGTGACTGGCTTAACCAGGTGATTCATCCGGCGGTGATCGAATATATTCGGGATACGATACATCAAAATCGTACCCGTTCCGGTATTTTGCTGATAGAGACAGCATTAATGTATGAGACCGGATGTGACAGTTTGTGTGATGAGGTATGGCTTGTTTATGTACCGGAGGAGGAGCGGATCCGTCGTTTGGCATCGGACCGCGGTTATTCTGAACAGAAATCAAAGTCGATCATCCAAAGCCAGATTTCGGAAACATTGCTGCGGGAGAAAGTACAGCGCATTGTTCCAAATGATGGAACAAAAGAAGATCTGGAGCGGGCACTGGATGCGTTGCTTACAACCCTTGATACCACTGCATTAGGGAAGGGTTGATAAAGGCTTCACACAGACAACCGGCAAACAGCAGGCAGATAGAGAGTAGGAAAATGGGCAGTCCTTGTAAGAGGGACTGCTTTTTGCTTTTGATCCCTGATCTGCTGCAGCATATTGATGAGCAGCAGATACGCCGGTATATACAACAGGCAGTGAGGCAGCAGAAAGCAGAGAAAATCAAAAAATCCACTGTGGACATTATGAGTTAGGCAAAATGAGAGCAAAAGTCCGCAGCGAAAGCCGGTATAGAGACAATAGAACGTCAAATAGAAAACCCATGCATTGGTCAGTGAAAAAAAGCACAAAATGGAAGAGCTGTTTGAACTGTGTTGAGGTACATAGCCGGAATAAGGAGGGATAGTGGATGGATTTTGTATCCAAAGCAAGCAGTATTTGTTCAAATTCAGCATTAATATCGGCAAACAATTCCGTGCGCAGCAGATGCCCGAGTACCGCACCAAGCACCAAGCTGATTCCGCAGCACAGGATAATTCGAAAGATGATCGCAGACTGATTGCAATTATTTGATTTTGACATAAATTTGGTCATAATAGTCCTGCTTTCTGTTCTGTTTTTGAAATAGGATCAAGATATCAATATAAATGTATGGCAGGACTGAAGGGAATATGAATACAAACATGACAGAGAAAGAGGGTCGTGCAAATCATACGTAAATGGCTTGCAAAGTGTTGCAGAAAAATTTGTAAAAACGAATTTTTAATGTGTTATCACCGGGAAATTGTGGTATACTTTCGGTGTATAAAATAAGAGGCATAAGGATAATGGAGGGTTAAAATGAGAAAAACAAAAATTATTTGTACATTAGGACCGGCATCGGATAGTGATGCAGTATTAGAGCGCTTGATTCAGGAAGGCATGGATGTTGCAAGATTTAATTTTTCTCATGGGACGCATGAGGAGCAGAAGAAACGTCTCACAAAATTGCGTCTGCTGCGTGAGCGTTACGGCAGACCGGTTGCGACATTGTTGGATACTAAAGGCCCGGAGATTCGTGTAAAGGGACTTTAAAGATGGTGCGATCACATTGCAAAAGGGCGATGAGTTTGTGTTGACCGGACGAGAGGTAGAGGGTGATGAACATATTGTAACTATTACGTATCCTGAGTTGGTTAGTGATGTCAAAGTCGGACAGCGTATTTTGATCGATGACGGCTTGATCGAGATGACAGTGAAAGAGTTGACAGATACAGATATTATCTGTGATGTCAATAATGGCGGCAAAGTGTCGAATCATAAAGGGATCAACGTTCCGGGCATTCATTTGAGTCTGCCTTATATTAGTGAAGTGGATAAATCCGATCTGTTGTTCGGTATAGAAGAAGATGTAGATTATGTGGCAGCATCTTTTGTGCGTACTGCAGAAGATGTACAGCAGATCCGTAAATTGCTCCAAGAAAATGGTGGGGAACAGATTAAGATCATTGCCAAAATTGAGAATACAGAAGGCGTGAACTGCATTGATGAGATCATCGAGGTTTCTGATGCAATCATGATCGCACGAGGAGACATGGGCGTGGAGATTCCGACAGAGGAAGTGCCTGTCATTCAAAAAATGATCATAAAAAAAGTATATGAAGCCGGTAAGCAGGTGATCACGGCAACACAGATGCTTGATTCCATGATCCACAATCCGCGTCCGACAAGAGCGGAGGCGACCGATGTTGCCAATGCGATCTATGATGGTACCAGTGCGATCATGTTATCGGGCGAGACGGCAGCCGGTTTGTATCCGGTGCAGGCATTACAGATGATGGTGAGGATCGCCAATCGTACAGAGAGCGATATTGATTACCGTAAACGCTTTTTCCAAAGATCGCGCAAAGCAGATCCGGATGTAACAGATGCAATCTGTCACGCAACCTGTACAACAGCACATGATATTAATGCCAAAGCGATCATTACCGTTACCAAATCGGGTCGTTCGGCACGAATGATTTCCAAGTACCGTCCGGCTTGTGATATCATTGGCTGTGCGATCACGGACAAAGTGTATCGTCAGTTAAATTTATCCTGGGGCGTCACTCCGGTACTTCTGCAGGAGAAAAAAGACGTATTTGAATTGTTTGAACATGGTACGTGTGTATCACGTCGTATGGGGTTAGTCGACAGTGGTGATACGGTTGTATGTACTTCCGGAGTGCCTGTGGGAATTTCCGGAACGACCAATATGATCAAAGTACAGACTGTTATATAAAGAACATGCCGGCAGCCTTACGTCTGTGGCGAAAGAGAACATGAAGAATGAGAGATAAGAATGAGATTTTATATTGCAGACTGCCATTTTGGACATGACAAGGTAAGGCTGTTAGACGGTCGTCCGTTTGCGTCTGTTGAGGAGATGGATGAGGCGATGATCGTTCGGTGGAACGAGCGTGTCCGGAAGAAGAAAGATGAAGTGGTGATCTTAGGAGACCTTTGTTTGGGTAAAGGAGAGCAGGTGAATGAGCTGCTGCATAAACTGAATGGTAAAAAGTATTTGGTGACAGGGAATCATGACCGGTTGTTTTTGCGGGACAAAAAGTTTGATCCGTCTCTTTTAGAATGGGTCAAGCCCTATGCAGAGCTTAAAGATAATGGGCGCAAGCTGGTACTCTGCCATTATCCGATCATCTGTTATAACGGGCAGTATCATGGTGATTCTACATATATGTTGTACGGGCATGTCCATGATACGCCGGATTATAAAAATGTGCTGCGTTTTCAGAGAGAGTCCACAGAAATCACCTACCATGCGAAAGGGCGCGGGGGCTTCTGTGGGAGAAGAGCGGCATTTGCCTTGCAATCTGATCAATTGTTTTGCGGGATTTTCGGATTATTATCCGCTGACATTGGAAGAATGGATTGACAAGCAAAATAATCTTTGCTATGATGTCAAAAGATGCGAAGAAAAAGAAGAAGTAGTACATGGGGAGACCTACAGAGAATAGCCGGTTGCTGAGAGGCGTTAGGATAGAAGCCTGTATGAATACATCTTGGAGTAGCGGATTGAAGAGAGGATTTTGATCCTTTTGGTAGATTTAGCCGGTGATGCACCCGTTATCGTGCAGGGATATAGAGGTATCCTGCTAAGGCAGTATGTGTGAGCATATTGTAAAAAAAGGTGGTAACACGATTTCATCGTCCTTTTGTCGTTGACAAAAGGACTTTTTTTTTGCATAAAAAATCATAAAGGAATAAAAAAGGAGAGAACAACATGAGCGAAAAGATGACAGTGTATGATGAATTGGTTGCCCGTGGCTTGATCGCACAGGTGACGGACGAAAAAGAGATCAAAGAGATGATCAATGAAGGTAAGGCGGTTTTTTATATTGGATTTGATCCGACGGCAGACAGCCTTCATGTTGGACATTTCATGGCACTGTGCTTAATGAAGCGTCTTCAGATGGCAGGCAACAAGCCAATCGCCTTAATCGGTGGCGGAACTGCCATGATCGGTGATCCAAGCGGGCGTACCGATATGCGTCAGATGATGACAAAAGAGACAATTGCACATAATGTAGACTGCTTCAAAAAGCAGATGAGCCGTTTTATTGATTTCTCAGATGATAAGGCATTGTTAGTCAACAATGCAGAATGGCTGTTGGATCTGAATTACGTAGAAGTGCTGCGTGAAGTTGGTGCCCATTTCAGCGTAAATCGTATGTTAACGGCAGAGTGCTATAAACAGCGCATGGAGAAAGGACTTAGTTTCCTGGAGTTCAACTACATGATCATGCAGAGCTATGATTTTTATGCCTTGTTCCAGAAGTACGGATGTAACATGCAGTTTGGAGGAGATGATCAGTGGAGCAACATGCTTGGTGGAACGGAATTGATCCGTCGTAAGCTGGGCAAAAATGCTTATGCAATGACGATCAATCTGCTGCTCAATTCCGAAGGCAAAAGATGGGTAAAACACAGTCTGGCGCTGTATGGCTTGATCCGAACAAGACCAGCCCGTTTGATTTTTATCAATATTGGAGAAACGTGGAGATGGTGATGTGCTTAAGTGTCTGCGCATGCTCACATTCCTTCCGTTAGAGCAGATCGAAGAGATGGATGCCTGGGAAGGCAGCAAGCTAAATGAGGCAAAAGAAATCTTGGCATTTGAGCTTACCAAGTTAGTACATGGTGAGGAAGAAGCTGTTAAAGCACAGGAAGGAGCGCGTGCACTCTTTTCCAGCGGAAACGCAGCACAGATGCCGGAGACAAAGCTGGTCGATGAAGATTTTGAAGATGGTAAGATCGGCATCTTGAAATTAATGGTTAAAGCCGGTCTTGCAACATCTAATGGAGAGGCAAGAAGAAATGTCGAGCAGGGCGGTGTTACGATCGATGGTGAGAAAGTGACCGATGTTCGCATGACACTTACGAAAGAGCAGATCAGTGCAGAAGGCATTGTTGTAAAACGTGGTAAAAAGAAATTTATGAAGGTGCTTTGTGACTAAATTTAATTCCATGAAAAAGGCTGGGAGAATTATTCTCCCAGTTTTTTAATAAACATTGATATATTTCAGTCTGATTTTCTTTGAATTTTTGGCACGCCCTACGAGCTGCTTCCTCGGAGGGAACGGCAAAGGAAAGCGAGAATAATGTGTTGCCGCGTTCCTGTACTAAAGCAGATGCCAGATAGTCTCCGGAAGGAGTTACCGAATAGTCGGTGTGGACTGTGGTAGCTTCTAAAATATCAACTTTATTGTCTCGCAGATATTCATCAATCTGTCGTATCGTGTCTTTGGGAAGCATGGAAGAGAAGTATTCTAACATCTGCGATCCCTTTTGTGTGATCTTGTAATATGTCGTTTTACGAGTTGCCTCTTCCTCGATCAGGGCATCTTCTGTCAGAAGTGCTAATGTTTCCTGAATTGAAAAAAAGTCTGTATAGCCATGCCCTAAAATGAAATCGCACAAAAAAGCATTAGATAGTCCCTGTTTTGTGCGGCTTAACGCATATAAAATAATTAATTTATACAAACGCAGTGTGTCTGGTGTCATAGGTTTCCTTTCTGCTTGCTGTAATATTTCCCCTGATAGACCTGCTCTGTTTTGAGAGAGTGTGCAATATGGTTAAGAACAGCCCGTTTGTTGCAGCTCCAGCGTGGTGCGATCAGGAGATCTTTTGGACCATCTCCGGTCAGGCGGTGGATCACAATCTCCGGAGAGAGATTACCGATGCATCGGATGACCAGATCTACATACTCTTCCTGAGTCAGGATATGCCAAGGATGTTCTTCGAGATAAACTGCCAGATCCGTTCCTTTTAATACATGCAATAGCTGCAATTTGATCCCCTGAATATGTTGTGTGTTCAGATATTGGATCGTTTCAAGAATGTCTGCTTCGGTTTCGCCCGGAAGTCCAAGGATCACGTGGACGATCACCGGAATATTGAGTGTATGCAGCGTGTGCGCAGTCTGCTCAAAAACATGCAGAGGATATCCACGGCGAATGAAACGAGCCGTATGCTCGTGCACCGTTTGCAGACCGAGCTCGATCCATGTCGGTTTTATCTGCCTGCATTCATCGAGCAGGGAAAAAATCTCCGGGGAAAAGCAATCCGGTCTGGTAGCGATAGAAAGTCCGACGATATCCGGATGCGCCAGCGCTTCCAGATACATCGGACGTAATATGTCGATGGGAGCATATGTGTTGGAAAACGATTGGAAATACGCAATGTATTTCTGACCGGTTTCCTTGGCGCTGCCGTTTAGGCGACAGATCGCCTCATTGATCGCAGCCGTGATAGATCGGTTCGTCGTGGCAAAATCACCGGAACCGCCCTCGCTGCAAAAAATACAGCCTCTCGTGTCCAGTGTTCCATCTCGGTTTGGACAGGTCATTCCCGCATCTAATGCAATTTTATAGACCTTTTGTCCAAACGTTTCTTTGAGATAATAGTCTAAGGAATAGTAGGGCTTTTCACCCCAACGAGATCTAACGGATGTGTGATTTGACTGCATCGGCCACCACCTGAGCTGCGCGTGGGTCAAACGCTTCCGGTAAAATATGTTCGTCGTTTAATTCTTCGTCAGAAACGAGTCCGGCAAGTGCAAGAGCAGCAGCGAGCTTCATTTCTTCTGTAATGTCGGTCGCTCTGCCGTCTAATGCACCCTTAAAGATGCCAGGGAAAGCAACAACATTATTGACCTGATTTGGAAAATCAGATCGACCGGTTCCGACAACGCGTGCACCGGCAGCTTTTGCAACATCAGGCATGATCTCCGGAACAGGATTTGCCATGGCAAACAGTATCGCATCGGAATTCATGGATTGAACCATTTCTGCGGATACAATATTAGGAGCGGAGACACCAACGAAAATATCGGCACCACAAAGTGCGTCAGCCAGTGTTCCGGTTTTGCCGGACAGATTTGTTACTTCCATCATTTCCTTCTGCATCCAGTTTAAGCCCTCGCTCTTTTTAGATAAGATACCGCTGATATCACACATTGTTACGTCGATAAATCCATAGCGGAGTAATAATTTTGTAATAGCAACGCCGGCGGATCCGGCACCGTTTACAACAACTTTGCAATGTTCTTTCTCTTTGCCAACCACCTTCAAAGCGTTAATAATGCCGGCGAGAACAACGATCGCAGTACCGTGCTGATCATCGTGAAATACCGGTATATCTAAGGCTTCTTTTAGACGACTTTCGATCTCAAAGCAGCGTGGCGCAGAAATATCTTCTAAGTTGATACCGCCAAAAGCCGGTGCAATGTTGATCACGGTTTTGATGATTTCCTCAGTATCCTGCGTATCTAAGCAGATCGGGAAGGCATTGACACCGCCAAATTCCTTAAAGAGGACTGCTTTGCCTTCCATAACCGGCATAGCAGCTTCCGGACCGATGTTACCAAGGCCGAGGACGGCACTTCCGTCAGAAACAACAGCAACGGTATTGGATTTGATGGTATATTGATAAGCTGCTTCTTTATTTTCTGCAATGACCTTACATGGTTCAGCAACACCTGGTGTGTAGGCAACAGCCAGATCCTCGCGGGATTTTACCTGACACTTGGGAGTTACATCCAGTTTGCCATTCCATTCTTTATGTAATTGTAGAGCTTTTTTCTGCATTTGTCATTCGACTTAACCTCCATTTTCTGTAGAATTATTTGTAATAGCAATCGCACACTATATCATAGCATACATCGAATTGGAAAACAATAAAGCCGAAAAACTTCGTCCGACAAAAGATGTTTTGTGCGAAAAAAAGACGAACGATGTCGAAAAAACAATAATATTCATAGGATTTTGCGAAAATTTTTGAAAAAGTCATTTACAACGCTGTTAAAATGCTTTATATTATTTAGTGCATGTAATTACTCTAATACAGTAGGTCATAGATACATAGGCGAGACAATATCGTCGTGATCGATTTATTATTCATTATAATCCGACCTAATAATTGCAGAAAGAATCATGTTAGCACAAGTTGAAATTTTTTTATTGGAAAGGGATATTTTTATGACAGAATACGATAAGTTATCATTGGTTGAATTACGAATTGTAGCGAAGAAGATGGGCATCAAAAAGTGTTACCAGTTACAAAAAGTTAGAGCTGCTTGCAAAAGTGAAAGAAGTTGCAGCAACAATGGAATCTACAGACGCGACACCTGAGACGGACGATATTCAGAGTGTAGATCATGTTGTAGAGAGCACAGGAGAGGCTGTCGACAGTCCGATGCCAAGATCCAGATATGCGAGTGAATCAGACAATTCCCGTATGGAGGAAAAGTGGACGAGATATGAATCGTGGCTATGTCAGTGATAGAGAACCTATGAGAACATCCGGTTATATGAGGGATCCTGAGATGGGAATGGCTCGTGGAGGATACTCCCGTAACGAGGGAATGAGCCGTGGAGGATACACCCGCAATGATAATATGAGTCGCGGAGGATACTCCCGTAACGATAATATGGGTCGCGGAGGATACATGAATCGCAGCGATAATATGAACCGCGGAGGATACATGAACCGCGATAATATGGGACGTGGTGTATACAGCCGCAGTGAGAGTATGAATCGTAGCAATTATTCCCGTAACGAAGGCTATCGAAACGATGGTTATCGTAATGATAATATGGATCGTGGCGGATATGTACGCAATGATAACAGAGGCTATCATGCGGATCTTCGTCCGCAGATGCACCGGGCACCACAGCACGAGTTGACACCAACGGAGATCGCTGAGTTGGATAGTGGTGTATCACGTGAGGGTATTTTGGAAGTACTCCCGGAGGGATATGGATTTATTCGATGCGACAATTATCTCCCTGGAGAGAGAGATCTGTATGTCTCACCGCAGTTGATCCGTAAGTACCATCTGCGTACCGGAGATATCCTAAATGGTAATATTCGTATTCGTAATCAGAATGAGAAATTTGCCGCATTATTATATATCAAAGAAATCAATGGCAGTGATCCGGAAGAGATGATAAATCGTCCAAAGTTTGAGCAGTTGACACCGGTATTTCCGGATGAGAGACTTCGCTTAGAGACACCGGGCTGTCCGATATCCATGCGTATGATGGATCTGATCGCACCAATTGGTAAAGGACAGAGAGGAATGATCGTATCTCAGCCTAAGACAGGTAAGACGACATTATTAAAACAGGTTGCCAAGGCTGTTAAGACAAATCATCCGAAGATGCATTTGATCGTATTGTTGATCGATGAGCGTCCGGAGGAAGTGACAGATATCAAAGAGTCTATCTTAGGACATAACGTAGAAGTGATCTTCTCCACGTTCGATGAACTTCCGGAAAATCACAAGCGTGTATCGGAGATGGTTATTGAGCGCGCTAAGCGTCTTGTAGAGCAGGGCGAAGAAGTTATGATCCTGTTAGACAGCATTACTCGTCTTGCAAGAGCCTACAACCTGACAGTACAGCCAAGCGGCCGTACTTTGTCCGGCGGTTTAGATCCGGCTGCATTGCATATGCCGAAACGTTTCTTTGGTGCAGCCAGAAATATGCGAGAGGGCGGAAGCCTTACTATTCTTGCAACGGCACTTGTGGATACCGGAAGTAAGATGGACGATGTTGTATTTGAGGAATTTAAGGGAACCGGTAATATGGAGCTTGTTCTTGACCGCAAGCTTTCCGAGAAGCGTGTATTCCCGGCGATCGATCTTCCTCGTTCCAGTACGCGCAGAGATGATCTTCTTCTGACACAGGAGGAGATGGAAGCTAATTTCCTGATGCGTAAAGCACTTACCGGAATGAAATCCGAAGAGGCTGTTGAACGGATCATTGAAATGTTCCGTCGTACTAAGAGTAATCAGGAATTTATCCAAACGATTCGCAAGACAAAAATTGTATAAAAGTGCTTGCAATCCGCTTTTGACTATGCTATACTGAAGAAGTTGTGTAAAATGAGAATCGAGAAAGCTTTTTTCAAAGTTTTCTTTGCAATAGTAACCGACTGCTGAGAAGCGGCGGAATGGAAATGGAGGATAAAGCGATGAGAGAAGGAATTCATCCAAACTACTATCAGGCAAAGGTTGTATGCAACTGTGGAAATGAGTTTGTGACTGGTTCTACTAAGGAGGAAATCCACGTAGAAATCTGCTCCAAATGTCATTCATTCTATACAGGTCAGCAGAAGGCTGTCAAAGCTCGTGGTGCCATTGATAAGTTCAATCGCCGTTATGGTATTCAGGCAAACTAGCAAAATAAATGGTCGGAGTGCGTCCGGCCTTATGAACGGTCACAGTATTTGTGCTTAACAAGTGCTGTGACCGTTTGTGTTATACACAAATGGAGAGAAAGTGAAGTAAATTTGTAGTGCAAAATTGTATCTGTTGTAGAATAAAACAGATTTGCAGTGCGAAAATTGTATCTGTTGTAGAATAAAACAGATGCGTGGAAGGGCATGGTTATAAAAATGAAATCATCAGGAATAGGTGGAAAGGCAGTATTAGAAGGCGTAATGATGCGCAATAAGTCCAAGTATGCAGTAGCAGTACGCAAACCCGATGGCAAGATTGATATAAAGGTAGATACCTGCACAAGTGAAGGGGACCGCAAGCTGTTTTTCAGACTTCCATTGATCCGAGGTGTTGTTGCATTTGTGGACTCTTTGGTGTTAGGAATGAAGACATTGACATATTCTGCCAGCTTTTACGAAGAGGAAGAAGCGCAGGAAGCTTCAGCTGCGGATGGGAACAAGGCAGATCGTACGGATGAGAAGAGTGGCGAGAAACAAACAAAAGAAGGCTCCGAAGCAGAAAGTTCAGCATCATTGGCGAAAAAAGCAGAAAAACGTGAACAGCTGGAGATGGCGATGACAGTAATGCTGTCTATTGTACTGGCGCTGGCGGTGTTTGTTGCACTTCCGTTTGGATTATCTTTGCTGCTAAAAGATCATATTCGATCGCAGGCTGTATTAGCACTGATCGAGGGACTGATCCGACTGGGACTGTTTATCGGTTATGTGTATGTCATTTCCTTTATGCAGGATATTAACCGGGTATTCATGTATCATGGTGCAGAACACAAGGCGATCAATTGCGTGGAAAGTGGTGATGATCTGACGGTATTGAATGTGCGTAAGCATTCCAGATATCACAAGCGTTGTGGAACCAGTTTCCTTTTATTGTTATGTTGATCAGTATCGTACTGTTTATGTTTTTGCACTTTGACAGTGTATGGCTTCGTTTGTTGAGCCGTTTGCTGCTGGTGCCGGTTGTGGCAGGTATTTCGTATGAATTTATCCGTCTTGCGGGCAACAGTGATGCAAAGATCATCAATATCTTAAGCAAACCGGGAATGTTTTTACAGGGATTGACAACGAGAGAACCGGATGACAGCATGATCGAGGTTGCCATTGCTTCAGTAGAAGCAGTTTTTGACTGGAAAGAGTACCAGAGCAGATTGCAGGCGGTTAAGAAGAGTACAAAACGCAAAAAAGTGGCAGAAGAGATGCGTAAAAGCGGCATGACAGCACCGCTGCCGATCGTGGATCCGGCGAATGCTAAGAAAAAGAGTGGAACAGAACTTGCTTCTGAGATCAAAAAACGTGAGCAGGAGTATAAGAAACGTGCCGATGAGCGCAAGAAATATATGGAAGAAATGCAAAAGCGTGAGGATGAGATCGCGAAGGTAATGGATGAAGTATCCAAACGTAAGGAAGAGCGTCAAGCGCTTGCACAAGCACAGGAAGAAATGACAGAGGATGAACTTTCCTCCTTAGATCGTTTCTTTGATGATCCGGATGGTACAAAATCAGATATGGAATCAAAGCCTTCCGTGGATGAGGTGGAAAACGGATGAAAGAGGAAATCCTTTACGCTAAAGGAAGCTTTGGCGAAAGCCGTGGACAAATTGCAGCAGATGGAAGTGCCGGATGCCGACATTGATGCATGGTATTTGCTTTCCTATGTGACCGGACTTGACCGTGCGGCATTTTTCTGCATGGATAGGAACCGATGGCGGAGCCGGATATGATTCGATACTGCGACCTGGTTACAAAACGTGGGGAACGCATTCCATTACAGCATTTGACCGGTGAGCAGGAGTTTATGGGGCTGGATTTTCATGTGAATGAACATGTACTGATCCCGAGACAGGATACCGAATGTCTTGTGGAACGGGTTCTGCCATATGTAGACGGCAAACGAGTGTTAGATGTGTGTACCGGTTCCGGATGTATTGCGATAGCGATTGCCAAACTTGGTAAACCGTTCATCGTGCACGGAGTAGACATCTCCGAGGAAGCACTTGCAGTTGCCAGACAGAATGCAACAGAACTTAACGCTTCTGTAGAACTGTTTGCGGGGGATCTTATGACAAGGATGGATGGGCAATACGATGTGATCGTATCGAATCCGCCGTATATCCACCGTCAGTGATAGAGGGATTGATGCCGGAAGTACGATTGCACGAACCGATGCTTGCACTGGACGGTGGACAGGATGGGCTGGAATTTTACCGGAGGATTGCATGACAGGCGGTCACACGACTGGCGCCAAACGGAAGACTGTTTTTGGAGATCGGATGTGAACAGGCTGCTGCTGTAGCGGAAATATTGCAAAAACAGGGATATCGGGAAGTGCAGGTGTTTCAGGATCTTGCCGGTAAAGATCGTATTGTACAATGTATCGTATGAAATAGAATGGAGGAAGAATCATGTTTGATAAATTAGAAGATTTGGTGCGTAGATTGGAAGAGCTTAATATTGAGCTTACGGATCCTGATGTTATCAGTAATCAGGATAAATACCGCCAGCTTATGAAAGAGCAGAATGAGTTGACGCCGATCGTTGAGAAATATCAGGAGTATCGTGCGGCAAAAGATGGTGTGGAAGATAGTCTTGCCATTTTAGAGGAAGAGAACGATGAGGAAATGCGTGAGCTTGCCAAAGAGGAGTTGGCAGATTGCAAAGCTAAAGTAGAATCCTGTGAACAGGAATTGAAGATTTTGATGTTACCGAAAGATCCGAATGATGATAAGAACGTTATCGTAGAGATCCGCGGCGGTGCCGGTGGAGATGAGGCGGCATTATTTGCAGCAGATCTGTTCCGTATGTATTCTAAATTTGCAGAGGCAAACCGTTGGAAAGTAGAAGTGATGAGTGCCAATGAAAACGGCATTGGTGGTTTTAAGGAAATTGTCTTTATGGTGCTCGGTCATGGAGCGTATTACAAGTTAAAATATGAAAGCGGTGTGCATCGTGTTCAGAGAATCCCAACGACAGAATCCGGCGGACGTATTCATACATCGACGGCAACGGTTGCGATCATGCCAGAGGTAGAAGATGTTGAAGTACATGTAGATCCGAACGATTGCAAGATTGATGTATACCGTGCGTCCGGTAATGGCGGACAGTGCGTCAACACAACAGATTCTGCTGTTCGTATTACGCATATCCCTACGGGTATTGTGGTTACCTGTCAGGATGAGAAATCTCAGCTCAAAAATAAAGACAAGGCGATGAGAGTACTTCGTTCCCGCATCTATGATATGGAGCAGGAGAAGGCGAATAGCGAACAGGCAGCTGAGCGGCGCAGCCAGGTTGGAACCGGTGATCGTTCCGAAAAGATCCGTACTTATAATTTCCCACAGGGACGTGTGACAGATCACCGAATCAAATTTACCAGCCATCGTCTGGGAGAAATATTAGATGGAGATATCAATGAACTGTTGCAGAACATTATTGCGGCAGATCAGACAGCGAAATTAGCGAAGTTAAACGAAAATTAATGGGGGAGAATGGTTATGGGAAAAAAGAAATGGTTGCGTGGCGTAATGGCAATGGCGGTAGCGGGGAGTCTGCTTATATCGGCAGCACCGGGAAGCCTGCAGGCACCGAAAGCGTCAGCAGCAGTGAAGCTGACCGGTAAGACCAAAAAGGTTGCTTATCGAAACACTTTTGTTGGAAAACATGGCAGATTACGTGTCAAAGGCACTAAGCTGGTGGATAAAAAAAGGCAAAGCGGTACAGCTTCGCGGAATATCCAGTCATGGCATCAACTGGGATGTTGGAGAACCGTTTGTTAATGAGAAAGCTTTGCAAAATCTGCGGGACGAATGGGGCGTCAATTGTTTTCGTGTTGCAATGTATACCGAGGATTACAATGGATACTGCGTGACAGATACGGCAAGCCGCAAGAAGCTTTTGGCAAAGATCGATACAGCCGTAAAAGCCGGAAGAAAGCTTGGCATGTATGTCATCATTGACTGGCATATTTTAAGCGATGGTAATCCGAAGAAAAATCAGTCTAAGGCTAAGGCATTTTTAAGAAAATGTCGAATAAATATCGAAAAGAAAAACATGTATTTTATGAAATCTGCAATGAACCGAATGGCGGTGTACAGTGGAAGACTATCAAATCGTATGCAAAATCCGTGATCAAGGTGATCCGCAAAGCGGACAAAAACGCGGTAGTCATTGTCGGTACGCCGACCTGGAGTCAGGATGTTGATATGGCGGCAAAATCTCCGCTCAAAGGAAAAAACATTATGTATGCCTTTCATTTTTATGCAGCGACGCATGGCGATGATCTGCGCGCCAAAGTAAACGCAGCACTTCGCATCAAATTGCCACTGTTTTGTTCGGAATTTAGTGCGTGTGATGCCAGCGGAAATGGCAATTATGATTTTTCTTCCGCAAATAAGTGGATCAGTCTGATGAATCGTAATAAGATCAGTTATTGCTGCTGGAGCCTTAGCAACAAGCCGGAATCGGCTTCGCTGCTTAAAAGTTCCTGCAAGAAAACAAGTGGATTTAAGACGTCCGATTTATCTAAAATGGGAAGATATATCGTTAAGAAATACCGCAAAAAGTAAGAGAAAGTAAGTAGATAACGGAAAGGCACAAGATTTCATGCTTAGTAGTAATCGAATCGTCAGATCAAAGAGTTGATCAAACTGCAGAATCAAGCGAAATATCGCAAAAAAGCGGTATGTTTGTTGCAGAAGGTGCAAAGCTTGTCACAGAGGCGGCACATTATGGCAAACTGCAAAAATATATATTGCAGAAAGTTCACAAGGCAGAGAAGAGGAACGTATTCAGCCGTTGTTAGAGGAGTTCCCATATGAAGTTGTATCTGAAGAAGTCTTTGCGGAGATCACGGATACGGTTACACCGCAGGGCGTTTTGGGATTGGTGCAGATGCGCAAATATACGATGGAGGAAATTTTGAACGCGAACAATCAACAGTTTTTATTGTTAGATGATCTGCGTGACCCCGGCAACTTGGGAACCATTATGCGAACAGCAGAGGGGGCCGGTATGGCAGCAGTGCTCATGAGCAAAGGGACAGTTGATCTGTTTAATCCGAAAGTAGTCCGTGCGACAATGGGAGCCATCTTTCGAATGCCATACTGCTATGTGGAAGATCTGCCGGCGCTTGCAGAAAAACTGCGAGAGCAGGGGATCGCAGTATATGGAACAGCTATGGAAGGCAGCGTTGTGTATGATGAACCGGATTATACCACGGGGGCGGCTATGGTGATCGGCAATGAAGCCAATGGTATGTCGGATGCGATGTTTGCAGCGATCACAGACCGAATCCGTATTCCGATGGAGGGAAGTTTGGAATCTTTGAATGCAGCAGTATCGGCAGCAATTGTCATGTATGAAATGCAGCGCCAGCGCAGACATCGTTGAAAAAGCAGAAAATGGTGGTCAGTGCAGATATAGTTGAAAAAAGAGGGAAATGTTCTATAATGCTGACATTATAAACACACTGGAAACTTATAGTTCGAAAAATGAGAAAGGAATGTAGGAGTTATATGGAACTATTATATTGGCTGATATTGCTTGCAATCTTTCTTGTGATTGAGATCATCACATTGGGGCTGACAACAATCTGGCTGGCCGGAGGTGCATTGGTTGATTTCTGGCAGCGGTGCTGCATGTGCCGTTACCGATACAGATTGTGCTGTTTTTGGTCGTTTCTATTGTATTGATCGTATTTACAAGGCCGGTAGCAGAGCGTTATTTTAATAACAGCAGAGAGCAAACCAATGTCGGTGGAATTATCGGCAGAGAGGGAAAAGTAATCGTTACGATTGATAACTTTAATCAAACTGGTGCTGTTTTGATCGATGGAATCGAATGGACAGCGCGAAGTGACGAGGAGGATGTGGTCATTGAGACGGGAGAGCGTATTGTCGTTACTCGCGTGGAAGGTGTCCGCGTGTTTGTGAAAGTGAAAGGAGATCATTAATATGCCATATTTAATTGTGTTATTAGTTGTTGTAGTGATTGTCATGATATCCTGCGTCAATGTAGTGCCGCAGGCTCATGCGTATGTTGTAGAGCGATTAGGTGGTTATCAGGCAACTTGGGATGTAGGAATCCATTTCAAAGTTCCGTTTATTGACCGCATTGCAAAACGTATTCTGCTCAAAGAGCAGGTTGTTGATTTCCCGCCGCAGCCGGTTATCACAAAAGATAATGTAACAATGCGTATTGATACTGTTATCTTTTATCAGATCACGGATCCAAAGCTGTTTGCATATGGTGTTGATAATCCGATCGTTGCGATTGAGAACTTAACAGCAACTACTCTGCGTAATATTATCGGAGATCTGGAGTTAGACGAGACGCTGACTTCCCGCGAGACGATCAATACGAAGATGAGGGCATCTCTTGATTCCGCAACAGATCCATGGGGAATCAAGGTGAACCGTGTCGAGCTCAAAAACATCATTCCTCCGGCAGAAATTCAGGATGCAATGGAGCGTCAGATGAAAGCAGAGCGTGAAAAGAGAGAATCGATCCTTCGTTCACAGGGTGAAAAGGAATCGGCTATCTTGGTAGCACAGGGTAAAAAAAGAAGCGGCTATTTTGGATGCAGAAGCAGAAAAACAGGCAGCGATCCTTCGCGCAGAAGCTAAGAGAGAGTCGATGATCCGCGAAGCGGAAGGTCAGGCAGAGGCGATCAAGACGGTACAGCAGGCAAGTGCAGATGGTATTCGCATGTTGAATGATGCACAGGCGAGCAAAGAAGTATTGCAGCTTAAGAGTTTGGAAGCCTTTAGCAAAGCTGCCGATGGAAAAGCAACCAAGATCATCATTCCATCCGAGATCCAGGGAATGGCAGGTCTTGCTAAATCTTTTTCCGAAGTGATCAAAGATAATTAAATGATGTTAGGTCATCTGTATACGATAGCATTCTGCAAAGGGTTACGGCCTCGGGCAGAGAGAAAAGAGGAGAAATTATGAGCGTTAATTTGAAAGGAAGAAATTTTCTGACATTAAAGGATTTTACGAAAGAAGAGATCAGCTATCTGTTGGATCTGTCTGCTGACCTTAAAGCCAAGAAGAAAAATGGAGAATTGGTTAATCATTATATTGGCAAAAATATTGCATTGATCTTTGAAAAACCAGTACGCGTACCCGCTGCTCCTTTGAAGTGGCAGCACATGATATGGGAATGGGTGTTACGTATCTAGATCCACAGGGCTCTCAGATCGGTAAGAAAGAGAGCATTGCGGACACAGCACGTGTTCTTGGCAGAATGTTTGATGGTATTGAATATCGCGGCTTTGAGCAGGAGATCGTAGAGGATCTTGCAAAATATGCAGGAGTACCGGTTTGGAATGGTCTAACAAATGAATTTCATCCAACTCAGATGTTAGCAGATCTTCTGACGATCAAAGAGCATTTAGGACGTTTGGAAGGCGTTAAGCTGGTATATATGGGCGATGCCAGATATAATATGGGTAATTCACTGATGATCGCTTGTGCTAAAATGGGAATGCATTTTACGGCATGTACTGCAAAGGAATATTTCCCAAATCAGGCATTGGTAGAACAGTGTGAACAGTACGCCAGTGAATCCGGTGGTTCCATCACGCTGACAGAGGATACAATGACCGGAACAAAAGATGCGGATGTTATCTATACGGATGTCTGGGTGTCTATGGGTGAGCCGGACGAAGTTTGGAAAGAGCGTACCTTGGCATTGTCACCATATCAGGTAAACGCAAAGGTTATGCAGAATGCCGGAGAACAGGCGCTATTTATGCATTGTCTTCCAGCTTTCCATGACTTAAAGACCAAAATTGGCAAAGAAGTATATGAAAAATTTGGATTAAAAGAACTTGAAGTTACAGATGAAGTATTTGAATCCAAGCAATCGGTAGTATTTGACGAAGCAGAAAATCGCATGCATACGATCAAAGCGGTGATGGTTGCAACATTAGGAGAGGCGTGATCTTTATGAGATCGAAGATATTACGGGAACTGATGGATCATTCGGACACATTTGTGTCCGGACAGAAATTATGTAAAACGTTTGGCGTGAGCAGACAGGCAGTTTGGAAAAACATTTGCTGTTTGAAAGAACTTGGCTAAGACATTGAATCGGTTACTAATAAAGGCTATCGCTTAATAAGTAAACCGGATATATTGTATGGTCCTGAGATTGAGGCATATTTGGAAGAGGAAAGTTTCTGTCAAAAAGTCGAATGTCATGATAGCATTGACTCGACAAACATCCGAGGCAAACAACTTGCAGAATTGGGAGAAGCGGAGGGAACATTGATCGTAGCCGATCGGCAGACAGCGGGAGGGGGACGCAGAGGCCGCAATTGGATTTCTGAATCCGGTGTTGGTATTTATATGACTTACGTATTAAGACCGACAGTTCAGCCGGCACATGTGTCAGGGATCACATTATTGGCAGCATTGGCAATGTGTGAAGCAACTTATCAGGAATGCGATGTGCTTCCACAGATCAAATGGCCCAACGATGTCATCATTGATGGCAAAAGATATGTGGTATTCTGACGGAAATGAGTTCAGAAGTTCAGTATGTGCATTATGCCGTAATGGGTATCGGAATCAATGCTAACAAAGAAAAATTCGATGAGACATTAAAGGACAAGGCGACCAGCATTTATCTGTCAACAGGCAAAAAAGTAAACAGAGCTAAGTTTACAGCGGCTTTTGCAGATGCGTTTGGTGGTTATTACAGACGATATATGCAGGACGGAGATCTGTCTGCGTTTGTGGAAGAGTATGATGAATTGCTTGCCAATAAAGACAAAGAAGTGATCATCTACCATGGCATGGTTGAGGATGCCACGCCGGACAAAATATCACGGGGAATTGCACGTGGCATTGATAAAGACGGAGCACTGTTAGTTGAGATCGATGGCAGCGTCACACCGGTCATGTCCGGAGAAGTATCGATAAAGGGGGGTACAGGGATATGTCTGAAAAGGAACCGGTTGTCTTATGTGCAGCGAGTTCTTATGAACAAAAATATTACCTGAACGAAGCGTTTAGCGGATTACCTACAGCAGTCAAAGAGGAATTGCAAGTTATGTGTGTGTTGTATACGGCAGATGTTGGCGGCATTTTGACACTGCAGTTTGACGAAGATGGCAATTTACAGTTTCAGGTGACTTCTGCGGATGATGATTTTCTGTTTGATGAGATCGGCAGCGTGCTCAAGATCAAGCAGTATCAGGCAGATAAACAGGAGTTGTTAGAGGCTCTTGAATTATATTATAGAATAAAAATACTTGGTGAAAAGGTCGATTTCGACTAATGGAGGACAGCTATGTTATTAGCAGTAGATGTTGGAAATACAGATATTACATTTGGATTGTTTCGTGAGAGTGAATTGATCACGAGATTTCGAGTCACAGTAAAAGTACCGCGCAGCTCGGACGAGTATGGCGAGTTGATCTGTGCGATACTGCAGCAGAAAGGATACTCTCCGGAAGATGTAAATGAAGTGATCATTGCATCTGTTGTGCCGAAGATCATGTACTCTTTTTACAAGTGGCATCATCAAGTATCTGCATTGTCATCCGCTGGTAGTCGGAGCCGGAATAAAGACCGGAATACGTATAGAAACTGCCAACCCAAAAAGAAATCGGACCGGATCGTATAGTAGATGCAGTCAGTGCCTACGAACAGTATGGCGGACCGATTATTGTTGTTGATTTTGGAACAGCGACAACATATGATATTGTTACTGCAGAGGGGGCATTTCTAGGTGGTGTGATCAGTCCCGGAATACGCATTTCTGCGAACGCGTTGTGGAATAATACAGCGAATTTGCCGGAAATTGAGATCAAATGCCCGGGGGTTTCTATTGCAAAGGATACGATCACATCAATGCAGGCAGGACTGTTTTTTTGGCACGATCGGTCAGTCGGAGTACATTATTCGAAAGATCAAAGAAGAGTCAGGCTTCTTGGATGCGAAAGTTGTCGCAACCGGAGGACTTGGGAAGATCATTTCAGAGCATACGGACGAGATACAGGTGTATGACAGCGATCTGACACTTCGAGGCCTACAGATTATCTATGATAAGCAGAAGAAATAATAAAATTGGAGTGTTATGCGTAGTTTTAAGATAGGAAATGTATTGATTCCCGGCAATTTAATATTAGGACCAATGGCAGGTGTAACAGATCTGCCATTTCGTTTGTTATGCAAGGAGCAGGGAGCTGATCTTGTCTACACGGAGATGATCAGTGCAAAAGGAATATATTACAATAACAAAAATACAGAAAAGCTATGGGAAATCGCGGATGAAGAGCATCCGGCAGCATTGCAGTTGTTTGGCTCAGATCCGGATCTGATGGCAGAAATGGCACGTAAAATTGATCACCGTAATTTTGATATTTTAGATATTAATATGGGGTGCCCGGTGCCGAAAGTGGTTAACAATGGCGAGGGTTCAGCGTTGATGAAAACCCGGAGCTGGCAGCTAAGATCATTCGCAAAGTATCACAGGCAAGTTCAAAGCCTTTGACCGTTAAATTTCGCAAAGGCTTTACCGAGGATACCGTCAATGCAGTCGAATTTGCCAAGATGGCAGTACAGAATGGTGCAGCAGCCATTGCGGTACATGGACGCACCAGAGAACAGTATTATAGCGGAAAAGCAGATTGGGATATCATTGCGCAGGTTAAAGAAGCAGTAACAATCCCGGTGATAGCCAGTGGAGATATTTTTTCAGCAGAAGATGCAATCAAATGTTTGGAGCAGACAAAATGTGATGGACTCATGTTGGCTCGTGGTGTTCGAGGAAATCCGTGGCTGTTTGCTGAGATCAAACAGGCACTTATGCAGTACGCTGCCGGAGAAGAGATACAAATCTCGAAACCACAGCTTTCAGAGGTGGTTGAAATGATACGCCGTCATGGCAGAATGCAGGTGGAATACAAAGGCGAAACAATGGGGATGCGGGAGATGCGAAAGCACATAGCATGGTATACGACAGGCTATCCGCATTCGGCAGCAATTCGCAGAGAAGCAAACTTTATTGAGACGTATGAACAACTGGAAAAGCTTTGTGATAAGCTGCTACAGGCAACCATATAGAAGATAAAATGACGACCATTATGTTACGCTGAGAGGGAGAAAGTCTACCCTGAGATGCAGTGACGGTGAGCCAGGGCATGGGGAGTTTTAGTTAGTGAGGTTGTACTTGTAATTCTTTACTTAATGAAGTAAACTGCTATAAGAAATAAATTATACAGGAGGCTAATCAAAATGGATTACGGTTTGATTGGTGGAAAGCTGGGACACAGTTATTCCAAAGATATTCACGAGATGTTGGCAGATTATACATATGATCTATGTCCTTTGACAAAAGAGGAATTTGTGCCTTTCATGGAGCAGCATGCATTCCGGGCAATCAATGTCACCATTCCTTACAAACAGGATGTTATTCCTTACCTGGACAGCTTAGATGACAATGCAAAGGCTATCGGTGCAGTCAATACGATCGTAAATAAAGATGGTCGTTTGGAAGGCCACAATACAGATTTCTCCGGTTTTATGTATATGTTAAAGAAACATAACATTTCCGTAAAAGGAAAGAAATGTGTTGTTCTAGGAGATGGAGGTGCTTCTAAAGCAGTCGTTGCTGTATTAAAAAAGATGGAAGCCAAAAAAGTTGTTATTGTTGACATTATCAAGACAGCATCTGCGATCACTTATGAAGAATGCTTTGCGAAACATACAGATGCTGAATTTATTGCAAATACAAGTCCGGTTGGTATGTATCCAAACTGTGATGCCAGTCCGGTTGATCTAACACGTTTCCCGGAATGTGAAGCAGTAGTTGATGTTATTTATAATCCATTGGAGACAAAGTTAGTTGCTCAGGCAAGAGAGCTTGGAATGACTGGCGTTAATGGATTGGAAATGCTTGTAGCACAGGCGTTGTATGCGGTAGAGTTTTTCTTGGACACAAAGTTAGACGAAGCCAAGATTGATGAAGTATATCACAAAATCTATGAAGAGAAAGTGGGAGAGCAATAAAAGCTAATCTCGTTGTACTGAAAGTGGGAGAGCAATAAAAGTTAATCTCGTTGGATTGAAAATGGGAGAGCAATAAAAGTTAATCTCGTTGGATTGAAAGCGGGAGAGTAATAAGAGCTGCAACTGTATATATCTTGCATAAATGCAGCGATTATTATATAATCTAATTTTGGGTAAGATGATAAAGAACAAAGATGTCTGATGCCTTTGCGGCATAAGCGGACATAAACGATTAATGGAGGTCAAAAATGAGTAAAAACCAGTTGTTTTGATGATTCTTGATGGATATGGTTTGAATGACAAGACGGAAGGCAATGCGATTGCCATGGCAAATACGCCGGTAATGGACAAGCTGATGGCAGAATGCCCTTGGCAGCCGGGTCTTGCCAGCGGTCTTGCAGTTGGTCTGCCGGATGGTCAGATGGGTAACTCTGAGGTTGGACATATGAATATCGGTGCCGGTCGCATTATTTACCAGGATCTGACTCGTATCACCAAAGCAATTGAAGATGGTGATTTCTTTGAAAATAAAGTATTACTGCAGGCAGTAGAAAATGTGAAAAAGAACGGTTCCGATCTGCATTTATTCGGACTTCTTTCCGATGGTGGCGTGCACAGCCACAACACACATCTGTATGCATTGTTAGAGCTTGCTAAGAAAAACGATGTAAAAAATGTATATGTTCACTGCTTCTTAGATGGTAGAGACACACCACCGGCATCCGGCAAAGATTATGTTGCTGAGTTGCAGGCTAAAATGGATGAGATCGGAGTAGGTCAGATCGCAAGTGTTCATGGACGTTATTATGCAATGGACCGTGACAACAACTGGGATCGTGTAGAAAAAGCCTATAAAGCATTGGTTGAAGGTGTTGGCAATAAAGCAGCCGATGGAGTGCAGGCAGTTGCAGATTCTTATGCAGCGGACGTAACAGATGAGTTTGTTGTTCCTACCGTTGTTGAGAAAGACGGCAAACCGGTCGCAACGATCAAACCAAATGATTCAGTGATCTTTTTCAATTTCCGTCCGGATCGAGCTCGTGAGATGACGCATGCATTTTGTGATGAGCAGTTTGATCATTTTGAGCGTGCCAATGGATTTATGCCACTTACTTTTGTGTGCTTCAAGGATTACGATGAGACGATTGCCAACAAGCTTATCGCCTTTGAAAAAGAAAACATCGTAGATACATTTGGCGAGTATCTTGCAGCGAATGGCAAGAAACAGCTTCGTCTTGCAGAGACTGAGAAATATGCGCATGTTACATTTTTCTTTAACGGTGGTGTAGAAGAGCCAAATAAAGATGAAGAGCGTTCCTTGGTAAAATCTCCTGCAGTTGCTACTTATGATCTGCAGCCTGAGATGAGTGCTCCGGAAGTCAGCAAACGTCTTAATGAGGCAATTGCATCCGATAAATATGATGTGATCGTGATCAACTTTGCAAATCCGGATATGGTCGGACATACAGGAGTGATCCCGGCAGCAGTGAAAGCAGTTGAAGCAGTTGACCAGTGCGTAGGTACTGCAGTAGAAGCAATTAAAAAAGCAGACGGAGTATTGTTTATCTGTGCAGACCACGGAAACGCAGAGAAGATGATCGATTATGAGACAGGAGAGCCTCATACAGCACACACAACCAATCCGGTTCCTTTTGTGCTTGTTAATTATGATGAAGCATACACGCTTCGCGAGGGTGGCCGTTTGGCAGATATTGCGCCTACTTTGCTTGAGATCATGGGATTGCCACAGCCGGCTGAGATGACTGGCGAGTCTCTTCTTCTTAAAAAATAAGAATCAGCTTGCTATTTCATAGACAATATGCTATGATAGTATCTGCTGGAAACTGCGTATAGACAGTTTCAAAAAGAGATTTTCAGACGGCGAACTGCGGGTAGCAGATAACCGTAAAACACAGAATGGAGGAAGTTTTCAATGATTCATACACTGCATACTATTTTATTGTTGGTATATATTCTTGTATGTTGCGTTTTGACAGTAATCGTACTGATGCAGGAGGGCAAGCAGGCAGGACTTACCGGAGCGATCAGCGGCGCCGCTGAGACATACTGGGGTAAGAACAAGGGCCGTTCAATGGAAGGTGGATTAGAGCTTGCAACAAGGGATTCTTGCTGTTGTGTTTGTCGTGCTTTCATTAATTCTCAATCTGAAGATATTTCAGTAGAGCATGACAATGGAGCGATAACAGTATGGTTGTTGTTTTGAGAGAGCGTGCTGCTAAAGCGATGGCAGTATGGTTGTTGTTTTGGTGGAATATGTTACTAAAGCGATGACAGTTTCGCCGTTGTAAACAAATGCATTATTACAGGGATTGCCGATTGGCAATCCCTTTTTTCAAAATGGAGGATCTGTATGAAAAAAGAAGAGTTCGATAATAAAAAGAAATTAGTATATGATTTTGTTACAGACAAAGAGTATAAGCCGATGTCTGTAAAGGAAATGGCGATGGTATTACAGGTGCCTGCCGCAGAAAAGAAAGACCTGCGCCGCGTGGTCGAGGCATTGTGCGAGGAAGGCAAGATCCATATCACTCAGCGTGGAAAAGTGCGGCCACTGGCCGACAATCTGCTTACCGGTCGCTTTATGGCAACACAGAAAGGGTTTGGATTTGTTCGTGTTGAGGGAGAAGAGGAGGACTATTTCATCCCGGCGCATCAGGTGATGAATGCACTCGACGGAGATACTGTGCGCATTTCCGTAGACGACAAGCAACGTGGCAAGCGTAAAGAAGCAACGGTTGTGAGCGTATTAGAGAGAGCCTCAACAATCTTAGTGGGAACGTATTCCAAAAGTAAAAGCTTCGGTTTTGTCGTTGCTGACAACCATAAGTTCACCAAAGATATTTATATTCCAAAGGCAGAAAGTAAAGGTGCTGTCACCGGTCATAAAGTTGTTGTAGAAATTACGGACTATGGCAGTGAAAATCATAACCCGGAAGGCAGAATATTGGAAATTATAGGTCATATCAATGATCCCGGTGTTGATATTTTATCTGTGATCAAAGCGTATGGTCTGCCGGAAGAGTATCCGGATGCAGTGATGGATCAAGTTGCGGGGATTGATGACGAAGTACCGGAAGAACAAAAGAAAGGACGCGTAGATTATCGCTCTTTGCAGACGGTAACGATTGACGGTGAAGATGCCAAAGATCTTGATGATGCAATAACCTTGACCAAAGAAGGAGACATATATCATCTGGGTGTGCATATTGCGGACGTCAGTCAGTATGTAACAGAGTCCTCTGCATTAGATAAGGAAGCCCTTAAACGAGGAACCAGTGTATATTTGGTCGATCGCGTTATTCCTATGCTGCCCCATAAGCTGTCAAACGGAATATGTTCACTAAATCAGGGAACAGATCGTCTTGCTTTATCCTGTATGATGGACATCAATGCCAAAGGAGAGATCATAAAACACCGCATAGAGGAAACTGTGATCAACGTCGATCGTCGAATGTCCTACACAAGTGTTCATGCGATTGTTGAATTGCAGGATCCTGAGGAGCGCAAAGAATATGAAGAACTGATACCGATGTTTGAATTGATGTATGAGCTGGCATCCATTTTGCGCAAGCGTCGTGATAAACGTGGATCTATAAATTTTGATTTTCCGGAAAGCAAGATCACATTGGATTCCAAAGGAAAACCGATCGATGTAGCAGAATACGAGCGCAATAATGCACATCGTATTATTGAAGAATTTATGTTGGCGGCAAATCAGACCGTTGCGGAAGATTACTATTGGCAGGAACTTCCTTTTGTGTATCGTACACACGAAGCACCTGACAGCGAAAAGATATTACAGCTCGGCATATTTATCAATAATTTTGGATATACCATTAAGACTGGTGCGGAGGATGAAATACATCCAAAGGAACTGCAAAAGTTGATCTCCAAAGTGGAAGGAACGCCAGAGGAGGGACTCATCAGTCGACTGACGCTGCGTTCTATGAAACAGGCAAAATATACGACAGGATGTGAAGGTCACTTCGGGCTGGCAATGAAATATTATTGCCACTTTACGTCGCCGATCCGCCGATATCCGGATCTGCAGATCCATCGTATCATCAAAGAAAATCTACACGGTGCCTTGACAGACAAGCGGATCAGTCATTATGAACAGATACTGCCGGAGGTGACGGCAGAGGCAAGCAGACTGGAGCGACGGGCAGATGATGCGGAGCGTGAAGTTGAAAAAATGAAAAAAGCGGAATATATGGAGCAATTTATCGGTGAGACATTCGACGGTGTGATTTCCGGCGTGACGAGCTGGGGTATGTATGTGGAACTGCCGAATACGATCGAGGGTATGGTGCGTGTTGCAGACATTCCGGGAGACTATTATTTTTTGAGGAAGAGCGCTATCAAATGGTTGGAGAGAAGACAGGCAAAATATATAAGCTTGGCCAGAAAGTGCGCGTGACCGTGTTGGCAGTAGACAAGCTGCTTCGCACGATCGACTTCGAATTGAATGAGGAGGACGAAAACGAACATGGCGAAGAAACTGATCGCAAATAATAAAAAGGCATATCATGATTATTTTATCGAGGAAAAATATGAAGCAGGGATATCTCTTGCCGGAACAGAAGTGAAATCTCTGCGTATGGGCAGATGCAGTATAAAAGAAGCATTCATTCGCATCGAACACGATGAGGTATTTGTGTACAATATGCACATCAGTCCTTATGAAAAAGGAAATATCTTTAACAAAGATCCACTGCGCGTGCGTAAATTATTGCTGCATCGCCAGGAAATCCGCAAGATCCAAGGACATATTACGCAGAAGGGTTATACGATCGTGCCGCTAAGCGTGTATTTTAGCGGCAGCCTAGTCAAAGTCGAAATTGGCTTAGCAAAAGGTAAGAAATTGTATGACAAACGACAGGATATTGCCAAGAAAGATCAACGGCGTGAGGCAGAACGTAAATTCAAAGTAAGTAATTTGTATTAATGAATTACGATAGTATTGAATTGAATATTGTAAAAAGTGGATGAAATCTTTTCTTTTTTTGTGCGTGTCAAACAGATGATTTTAACGAAGTTATTTTGCACAAAAAAACAAATTATTAATAAAAAAAATCGGCAGAATTACTTCGATAAAATTTTGGAAATAATTTAAGAAACAAAGCACCTGTTTTATTGTATGATTTATACAAAATCAGCCGATTAAAACATTATTTGTTGGATAAAATGTATGGATACCAACATGAATTTTTAAAAATGGAAAAAAACGGGAAAATAACATGGCTAACTTGAAAAAGTAAATTCCAGTGCAGGGGTAAATTCCACCTCACCTTAAAATTACTTGATTTTTTAGAATTTCAGAGAGCTAAATATCTATAAAACTGTTATAATAAAAGTGACTTTTCACAAAACATCTCAATTTCAGACATGGCAAACAAGCCTCTGGATATTTTGTGTGTTGGACTAAATTCCACAGGCTGCGTTCGAAAAATGTGAATTGTTAAGTTCCAGTCTGACAGCAGTTTTTTGTGTTAAGTTAGTTATTAAATTGTATCAGCTTAGGCGTCAGATTAACCTCATCGGGTGGAACCGGCCTAAGCTGAAGTGCTTTTAAGATGTCTATACCATAGTTTTCAAAAGCTGCATCATATGGCGTTCGACCACCAAGGATTTCTCTTGGAGTTGAATTTATATGATTTACAATAGTTCTTAAATCCCACTGTGTGAGGTATTCAAAGCTGCTCTTTTTAGGAAGGATCATCCGAAGCATAGTGTGTGCCTGTTCAATACCGCCTTTTTGACCGCTGCGCATAGGGTCGCAGTAGTAGATATTTGACCGCATAATGCCATTAATGCCGTTTTCAAGAGATTCTGGATCTCCAAACTCAGAGCCACGATCTGTAAGAACTGTGTTGAATAAAGTAAAAAATCCTTCGTGCCAAGTTGGTGTTCTAACTTGTTAAAAACAAGTTTAACGGCTCCTTTGCTACATCTGTTCATAACAAATGCAAGAAACAATTTTTCGCGAGTTAAGAAAAATGTCAGGATGACGCGTTTTGAATCCTGCGATGAGTGAACCGTATCCATTTCGGCGAAGTGATCAAGTCCAAGCGACTGAAAATCAGAAAACATACGTCCTATAAAAACGGATCTGTCCTTGATCTGGGTTTTGTGTACCTTGCGGGGCTTAAATTTTACCTGACGTTTCAGATCAATATTTCTTGCAGAAAGGATACCGTTATCCAAATAGGAATACAGGGTCCTGACCGACATGTCTAGTTCCGGGTGATTTGTTATGATCTGATACGGAGACTGTCCTTGGAAGATCAGCGGTGTAATGACCATATCTTTCTGATGCAGTTCGTGTCTGGTCATGTTTATACCGGCTCTGGATTGCGAGAGACGTTCTTTGTATTTGCGATCAGCAAAAATAGGATCATAGCGGTATTTGTGGGCAATTGTGCAGTGATTGATTGCTTTTGGACATCCGTTGCACACATAAGGTGCTTTATCGAGTCGTCGGCAGCGTTCTTTAACAAAGTCCGGGCATGTCTGATTGCAGGTCGGACAAGAGGTGCATTTGACGCCACAGAGAATGATCTTGCCACATACATTGACTTTTCTACAATGATATCTGTGGATGCAAAAATTATGTGCATTGTTAAAACTACCTTTGTGATACCAGTCGCTGATCCTGTGCAGCCTGATTTCTTTTGAGATCGTTGTTGGATCTTTGCAAAGATATCTGGCAATGCTCTTAAAAGAACAGCCCGAGTTTAAGGATTTTTCAATGTACTTGCGATCTTCAAGGGTAAGGTGTTTTTGATTACCAGGAATGTATTTACTCATGATAGTTCTCCTCCTACTGCTGTCAGAGCACGACTATGAGCATAACACAATAATGTGAAAGATTAAATGCCACTTGTGCATAAGAGAATTCCACTGCATAAGGGGAGGGTGGAATTAAACATTTCAATTTATAGGAAAATAACATGACAGATTTTATAGTTGACAACACAAAAGTCATGTATTAAAATAACACAAGGCTGATTGAAATGTGAACAAAATGTGTTTTGTATGTCGAAAAAAATACATAATATGTCATTTCGAAACAGAATGACAAAAGGTTTTGCATAATGGCGAAAACAAGCACATGTTGTGACGCAGGCAGACTGCCGGAGGGAGATGACGACTTGATAGATTTTCACACACATCTTGCCACGTATTGACGATGGGAGCGGCAGCTCACAGGAATCTTTAGAACTTTTGGCTCATGAGAAAGAGCAGGGAGTTGATCGAATCGTTTTTACACCACATTTTTATGCGGGGAAGGATTCGGTAGAAAATTTTCTGGATCGGCGTGAGAAATCATATCAACGCTTGCTGTTCCGAATGGAAGAGAAGGGCATCGAGCCTCCAGTATTTTACAAGGGTGCTGAGGTGTATTATTTCGCAGGCATGGGCAAAGCGGAGATGGTTCCGGAGCTTTGTATCGAAGGAACGAATATTCTCTTATTAGAAATGCCGTTTGCACAGTGGGATAAAGGAGTGGTTGAGGACGTAAAGTTTCTTGTACAGAAGCGAAAGCTTACCTTGATCATTGCACACATTGAGCGTTATTATCCATTTCAAAAAGACAAAAATATTGGGAAGCCGTATTTGATCTTCCGGTGTATACGCAGATCAATACAGAGAGTTTCCTGTCATGGCGAACCAGACACAGGGTGCTTGGGTTTTGAAATCCGGTGACTATGAGGTAATACTTGGATCGGATTGCCATAACATGAAAACGAGGCTGCCTAATCTGCAGGAGGGCAGAAACGTCATAGCCTGCAAGCTTGGTGCACAGTATTTGCAAGAAATTGATGCACTGGGAGAAAGGATCTTACCATAATGGAAGATAAGCGTGTAGGGAAGAGTAATCGATCGAAGGCGATATGCATTACGGTTATTGTACTGTTATGTATCGGTCTGACGGGTTTATTCTTAATGGAATATCGTTCTGGCAATACAAACCGGAAACAAAAAGGCTCGAAGAACCACACAGCAGAGCAAACGGAGCAGACAATTGATTGGGATTCCCTTCAGAAAGTCAAACTTAACCATCATAAATACGGATTATTACATAAAGTAACTTCATGGTTGATCATCGGAACAGATGTCAGTGGCAATCAAGATGGCATCGGCGAGGATTATCAGGGTGCCATGGCAGATTTCATGTTATTGGTCGTATTTGATGAGGAGAATCATTCCTATGGAATGTTACAGCTTAACCGTGATACCATGACGGAAATTCATCTATTGGACAACAAAGGTGAAGGCGAGGCAACAGCAGATATTCAGTTGTGTACAGCACACTGGTATGGAGGCAATAGACAGCAGGGATGTGAAAACACGATCACCGCAGTGTCTCATTTGCTTGGTGGCGTACCGATTGATGGTTATTATGAACTTCCAATGAAAGCGATACCGGTCCTTAATAAACAGGTTGGTGGTGTTACCGTAACGTTGGAAGACGACTTTTCAAGCGTGGATGCGGCAATGGTGAAGGGCAAGACAATCACATTATCAGATTCACAAGCGTTTCACTATATTCACGACCGTTATGGAGTTGGAGATGAAGAAAACACATCACGAATGAGAAGACAAAGACAGTATATGAGTGCATTTGCGGACAAGGCAAAGCAGAAGATTGCTGAAGATAATCAGTTCGCAGCAACATTACTCAATGCATTAGACTCATATGCAATATCTGAAATTAATCAAAATGATTTGATGCATTATTTAGACACAATTAATGAGTACCAATCCCAGGGAATGCTTACGATAGATGGCAAATTAAAGCTGGGCAAGGCGTTAGGAGATGGCTTAGAACACAGAGAATTTTATGCGGATGTAGCATCAATTGAGCAAATAGTCAAAAAATTATATCCGCTGATGGAACAGCCTAAGACAAATAAATAGCATTCTAATCTGCCATACAGAGTTTCAAGAAATAGTGCTGAGGTAATAATGGCATATTATGGGAGATCAGAGATATACACAGAGCATGTTGATAAGGGGAGCTTAAATGAGTAAGTTAAGGGACAAAATTCAAATCCAGGACCAAGACAGCGAAGAAGTAGAAATTGACTTATTGGAGTTATTTCAATATTTTCGCTCACAAATTTTAATATTGATCATTGCATTGTTAGTCGGTGGTGTTGCTGCAGGGGCGATCACGCACTTCCTGATCACACCAAAGTATCAGGCAACATCAAAGTTATATGTAGTATCAGCATCCAATAACAAGATCGTTGATTTGAATGATTTGAACATCGGTACCTCTCTTTCGGAGGATTATACTGAGTTGATCAAGATCCGTCCGATCTTAGAGGATGTTATTAAGGATTGCAACCTTGACTACGAATATGAGGAGCTGCTCGGAATGCTGACGATCGCACCGGTAGGTGAGACTCGTATTTTGGCGATCACGGTAGAGAGCACCTCAGCAAAAGAGGCAATGACGATCGCAAACAGCGTAGCAGCGACAGCGGTAACGTATCTGCCGAAGCTGATGGAGACAACGGCTCCGAACATTGCTGAAAAGGCAGTGCTTCCGGAAGGACCATGTTCGCCGAATCTGGTTAAGAATACCGCAATCGGTGCTATTGGAATGTTAGTGCTTGTGATGGCAGTGCTTACTGTATTATTCCTGATGGACGATACGATGCGATCTGCAGAAGAGGTTGAGAAAGCCTTTGGTGTAATGCCGCTTACCGTTATCCCTGAGGGTGATATTGCAGAAATCTCCGATAAGAGAGAGGAAGAGATCGCTAAGGAGAAGAAGAAAGCCCACAAAGAGCGCAAGAAAGCCAGAAAGCACAAGGAAAAAAAGACGATCAGAAGCAAGAACAAAACAAATAATGCAGAAAGCGCAGCACTTATGCAGTCAATAAAAACGAAACAAACCGTTAGATAGCACGAAAACACAAAGGAGAGTGCGATATGAATGAAGTAACCATAGGAAATATGCCGACGCTGCCCTATGCAGTAGAGGAAGCGGTCAACAGACTGCGTATCAATATTAGTTTCCTGGGAAGCGATATTAAAAAAAGATTATGGTAATTAGTACTATGCCAGACGAGGGAAAATCGTTTGTAACGATGCAGCTTTGGCGTCAGATGGCAGAATCCGGAACACCGTCGATCCTGTTAGATGCCGACCTTCGTAAGTCCGTCATGACAGACAAATATGACATTACAATGAATGATGGCAGTGAAGTCTGGGGTACTTCTTATATATTGGCACATGACATCCCAATTCAGGATGCTGTGTTACATACACAGATATCCGGTGGAGATATTCTGCCGAATGTCAAAAACGTTGTCAATCCATCCATGTTGATGGAGAGCAAACAGTTTGAAAATATGCTGAATACTATGGCTGATATGTACCGCTACGTATTCATCGATGCACCGCCACTCAACCTCGTATCCGATGGCGAGAAGATAGGTTCCCTCTGTGATGGAGCGATTCTCGTAGTACGTGGTGGGTTTACACAGAAGAAAATGGTGCGCAACTCCATTCGACAGTTGGAAAGAGCAGGCTGTCCGGTACTTGGTATCGTACTTAACCTGTCGGTGGTAACCGAGGAAGCTATTACTACAAGAAGTATGGCGGCAAGAAATACGGTTATGGCTATGGTTACGGCTATTATGGCAGTAACAGCAAGGGTAATGAATATTATTCCGCCTCCAAGTAATTATGGGCTGTCAGCATTGGTGTTATTGACACCTTGGTGATATGACAGCAGAGAATGAACTGATCGGTTCATATGATTATGCTGGGTCTACTGTTCCTATTTTGGGGGAACGGTTTACTCATAGATGATTCCGAATACGAAAGGAGGGAAAATGACAATGAAGGCAATGAAGAAAGTATTAGTAAGTGCTTTAGCAGCAGCATTAGTAGTTACAGCAGCAGCTCCTGCAGGTGCAGCTACATCTCCAGTAACAGCTCCAAAGGCTGTCAATGGAAAGGCTACCGTTAAGGGTGTTACTGTTAAGACTTCCAAGAAGGGTACAGCAACTGTTACAGCTGTTAAGTCTAAAAAGGCTACAGTTAAGGTTGCAGCAACTATCAAGGTTAAGGGTGTAACATACAAGGTTACTGCTATCGGCGCAAATGCATTCAAGAACTGCAAGAAGGTTAAGAAGATTTCCGTAGGAAAGAACGTTAAGACCATCGGCAAGAATGCATTCAAGGGCTGCAAGAAGCTCAAGACTATCACTTTGGCTAACAAGAAGGTTACCATCAAGAAGGGTGCTTTTGCTGGTCTCAACACAAAGAAGATCACTGTTAAGGCTCCTAAGATGAGCAAGAAGGCTCTCAAGAAGTTCAAGAAGGCTCTCAAGAAGGCAGGCTTCAAGGGTAAGGTAAAATAATTTATCGTACCGTTTAAGGTGAGTGTCGGGGCAGGTTGTTTGCAAATCGGAGAAATCTGATTTGTAAGCAATTTGCTTTTTTTTCAAAATAAGGGGTTATTCATGTTGCAGACCATGATAATGGTTAACTGCACTGGTGACAGGGGCGTATAAGCCAGTAGATATCTGAACATTAATAAGAACAAAAAAGCCACATCAGTGGGTATAATGATAGCAGTTTATGATAAATTCAACTGCAAGAGAAAGAAATTGAAAACAATTCTGTAGGAAATGACCTATAGTTTATATGCAGTATAGATGACAACGAATGGTAAGGCGTGGGGAACATAAGCGTATCGCTATAGATAAAAGGAAGGTGAGAGAATGTACAGACGTAAAGCAAAAGGCTGGTATAAACATATCGACTTTATTATATTAGACATAATCTGTTTGGAACTCTCATTCTTAATTGCATATGTTATCCGTCATGGTGCGGTGAATCCGTATCATTTTCAACTATATCGTAGTGCAGCGATCGTGCTTGGATTTATTGATTTTGTATTGCTCTTTGTATGCAATACATGCAAAAATGTATTAAAGCGCGGAATGCTTCAGGAACTGTATACAACCGTCAAACATGATGTGTACGTCATTTTGGCATTTACCTTATATTTGTTTGCAGTGCAAAACGCACAGCCATTTTCGCGAACCGTGCTGTTTCTGTGCGCTGCATTTTACATGCCGATTTCTTATGTGACAAGGCTTATTATGAAAGGAGCAGTCAACAAGATGCGTCGCAGCGGTGAAAAACCGGCATTACTTATCGTATCGACATCGGATGCCATTTACGAGACGTTGAAAACGATGGGGGACACATATTATCAGCTATATACGGTGCGCGGTATCGTAATATTAGATAAAGATATGATCGGCAAGCAGATCAAAGGTATTCCGGTCGTAGCGTCAGAAAGCACCGTCATAGAGTATGTCTGCAGGGGTTGGGTGGATGAATTATTTATGGCGTGTCCTCATAATTATAAAACGCGCAGGGAGTTGGTGGCACAGTTCGTCGATATGGGCATCGTCGTGCATGAAAACTTGTTTGAAAACAAGGAACTCCTTCTTAATCGTCAGATGGTAGAGCATATGGGCGGTTATACTGTGCTAACGACAACCTTAAACTATGCATCCGGCAGAGATTTGTTCCTCAAGCGATTGATCGACATTTGCGGAGGAATTGTTGGATGTATCATTACCGGAATCTTATTCGTGATCCTGGCACCGTTAATCTATATTCAGTCGCCGGGACCGATCTTCTTTGCACAGGAGAGAGTCGGTAAGAACGGTAAGCGATTCAAGATCTATAAGTTTCGCAGTATGTACCTCGATGCAGAGGAGCGCAAGCAGGAGCTTATGGAGCAAAATCGTGTAGAAGACGGCATGATGTTTAAGCTGGAGTTCGACCCTCGTATCATCGGTTGCAAAAAGCGTGCTGATGGCACGATCAAGAAAGGGGTCGGTAACTATATCAGAGACTGGAGTCTCGATGAATTTCCACAGTTCTTCAACGTACTCAAAGGTGATATGAGCATCGTTGGAACACGCCCACCAACAATGGACGAATGGGGAAAATACGAAATCCATCACCGTGCAAGACTTGCAACCAAACCGGGAATCACCGGAATGTGGCAGGTCAGTGGACGAAGTGATATCACCGACTTCGAAGAAGTTGTGGCACTCGATACGAAGTACATCAATGACTGGAGCATTGGACTTGATATTAAGATTCTGTTCAAGACGGTGTTAGTCGTGCTGCATCGTGAAGGTGCGATGTAAATATGGTTATGGTGCGGCTTGTGAAAGCAGCCGCTTCATGATATAAATATTATACGTTGTGTTTTTGAGAAGTGTGCCTTTCCCGAGGTACACTCTCAAAAGTATCTAAGCGCAATTGCCTGTAGAGGCTCGTCCCTGCAAGCAGTGTATACGTAAGTTACAAAATCTGATTGAGTAATCGTCGCATTGTCGCGTTATGAGAGTAGGATGGTTATATTTGCTGATGATTTTCTATTGATTGTTTATTTTTTTGAGCATTTGATAGGAAGTGGCGAAGCATACCCTTTTTCTCTAAAAAATATGATAATGCACGAAGCACAAATCAAATTGGTTTGTGCTTTTTAGATTTACAGGAAACTTAAAAGACTTGGCAGAGATATTTCATAGCTTGGTTAAGATAATTTGTGGTAGTGATTTAATACCTGAAATTATGTGTGAGAAATGGAGAGTTATACTATGTGGTATGTAATGCAGGTACAGACAGGAAATGAAGAAATTGTTATTCAACTGTGTGAACAGATGGTAGATTCTTCCAAATATAAACATATTTTTTCGCCGAAGTGTGTGACCCTTAAGAAGTATCAAGGTGAATGGAGAGAACTGATTCGTCCGTTATTTCCAGGATATATCTTTATTGATACGGATGAGAGCTGTATTACAGATGTCGTGCGTGCTTGTTATGCGAGTCCGGCTGTGACAAAGCTATTACGTAGTGAAGATAATTTTATTCCAATACATGAATTGGAACAATGTTATCTGCAGGAAATGATGGACGATCACAATATTGTCAGAGTGTCTGTTGGCTATCAAATTGGAGAACATATAGAGATTCTAAAAGGTCCGCTTCGATATAGACATGCTAAGATCTGCCGTGTTGATCGTCATAAACGCATTGCGGAGATAGAGGTAGAATTATTTGGCAGATATACCAAAGCAAAAGTTGCCTTAGAGATCATTGGCAAAACAACCAAAAGAAAACTTACAAAATGAAAAACTGAAACAAGAGCAGCAACGAGATCTTGAAAGACAACATAAACAACAACAAACCCTGAATGCTGTAAATAGTTTGTGTGTGGGTGATCCTATACAGATCATAAGTGGAGCATTTGCGGGACTGCGAGGTACACTTCTAGACGTCAATCTGAAACGTCAGGAAGTGAAAGTTGCTATTTGTTTATTTGATAGAGAAACAGAGGCTGTGTTGCGTATAGATGAAGTTGTATGAGATATTAAGGGAGAGAAATTTTGGCAAACATTCATGTTAAACAGACAAATATAGAAGGGCTATATGTTATTGAACCTATTGTTTTCTCTGATCACAGAGGCATATGTTTTGAAACATATAATTATGAGGCATTTTCTTCCTATGGATTAAATTATAATTTTGTGCAAGACAATGAATCTGTAAGTAAAAAAGGAGTTTTGCGTGGAATGCATGTTAATATGAAACATCCGCAGGGAAAGCTTATACGTGTTTTGAGCGGAGAAATTTTAGATGTGGTTATTGATCTTCGCAAAGAATCAAAAACCTATATGTAATGCTTTTTCTATTTGTCTATCGGCTCAAAAAATTACAAACAATTATATATTCCAAAGGGAATGGACACGGCTATCTTGCATTGCAAGATAGCCGTGTCCTATTTAGGTTACGACGCACTATATTCCAGACGATGAAATTGGTTTTGCGTGGAATAGTGCGGCAATAAATATTGATTGGGGCATACAAGAGCCGATTCAAAACAGTAAGGATAAAAATAGTAAAGATTTATCAGAGGTGTGGTTATGAATGTAATGTATACGTGTGATGATAATTATGTATGGTTAATGGGAATTTCCACAATTTCATTATTTGAAAATAATAAGACTATAGAGGATTGCAGGTATATCTTTTGGGGGACAATATCAGTCAAGAGAACAAGGATAAACTTAAAAAAATTGGCGATCAGTATGGTAGAAAAATACAGGTAATAGAGATTCCACCGTTGACTATCCCAACTGCGCTGATTTCTGCACGCTGGCCTCTTTGCAGCTTTTTTACAAGATTATTTTCTGGTGAAATTTTACCAGTGAATGTGGATAAGATATTATATTTAGATTGTGACACCATTGTTTCGGGGGATATATCAGAACTAGAGAAAGTTTCCTTTAATGGGAACATTGTAATGGGAGTAAAAGATTGTATTAGTAGAACATATAAGAAAAAAACATAGGATTAGATAACAATAGTTTGTATATTAATGCAGGAGTACTTCTATTAGATGTGGCTGAATTAAGAAAAATAAATATTAATAAAAAATGGATGAATATATGCAGCAATATGTTGATTTTATTAATTATGCAGATCAGGATATATTAAATGGTGTGTTTAAGAATTGTATTGGAGAGTTAAGTCCTAAATTTAATGTTATGACTCTTAATGTTGTTCACACATATGCTCAAATGGAGCAATTAAGAAGACCTACTAATTATTATAATTATAAAGAATGGGATGAGGCTAAAAATAATCCGGCGATTATACATTATACAACTAATATGTTAGTTGTAAGGCCTTGGTATAGTAATGCAAATCATCCTTTGAGGGGGATATTTAAGAAATATATGGAGATGAGTGTATGGAAAGACAAACAGCTCACAGAGAAGGTGTTTAATTCACCAAAAGATAGGGTGATCAGAATACTTACAAAGTTACCAGATAAATTGGCTTATAGAGCAATAGGAATTATTCATGCTGAATTAAAGCCGCGATATATAAAGATGAGAGCGAGAAAATGAATATGAAGGTATCAGTTATTATTCCGGTTTATAATGTTGAAAAATATTTATTTAGATGTGTGAAAAGCGTTATAGATCAGACTTATGAAAATATAGAAATCATTTTAATTGATGATGGATCAGAAGATAATTCTGGAAAGTTGTGTGATATTTATGTTCAACTTGATAACAGAATAAAAGTTATTCATCAACAAAATGGGGGATTATCATCGGCTAGAAATAAAGGGATTGAACTTGCTACAGGTGATGCTATTTGTTTTTTGGACAGTGACGATTATATTTCTAAAGGGTGCATTGAAGAAATGACCTCCCTTATGGAAAAAATATAATGCGGATGTTTCAATTATACAAATGAAATATATAAGAGAAGATGAAAATGAGGAAAGTCAGAGTGAGGGAAGATTATTAAGGTATTAGATTCCCAGGATGCGATCGAAGAATCGCTGTATCAAAGAAATTTTACATGTTGTGCACCAGCAAAACTTTATAAAAGAAGTGTAATTGGCGAAGTTAGATTTCCAGTTGGAAGAATTTCAGAAGATTTAGCTACATGTCATCTGTTTTTGGATAATGCAGATTGGATAGTATATTCAGACTATTATGGTTATTATTATAGACAACATGCAACAAGTATAATGCATATATTTAATCCTAGAAGATTAGATGCGCTTAAGTGGGCAAGATCAATTGAAAGATTTTGTGCTGAAAAATATCCACAAATTTGTGTGGCTGCATACTGTAGAACATTTAATGTCGCAGTTCATTTATTGTTAGATTTACCAGATCAAGGGAAATTTCATTATAAATATATACACGAGATATGGAATGAGGTGAAGAGAACGAGGTTAAAAACGTTATTTAACAGAAAAGCTAGGATTAGAGAGAAAATTGCGATAATTCTATCTTTTGGAGGGGGAAAATTATTGAAAATGGTATGGAATAGTAAAGTAGCTATAAGAAAAGATTAAGGGATGAGATACATGAAGGAAGTTACAATAATATGTTGTTATAATAATTTAAAACAATACAAGACGTTTACAGAGTCATTAGCCAAACAAACTACAGAATGTGAGCTTATAGGTATAGATAATACAAAAAAAGCAAATATACATCATGCTCTACAGCGTTTAATATACATATGATGGATATAAAGACACCATATGTTATTTTTTGTCATCAAGATATTGAGTTTACTGATTCAAATAATATATCAGATTTTATACGATGTATTAAAAAATAGATTCAGGCGATATTTTAGGTGTCGCAGGGCGAAAAGAAAAAGGTGGGAGTGTAGTTTCCAATATATTACAGGGACAAAATTTACAATATGCTGGAAAAGAAAGAGTGAAATCTTTAATTCGATGTGAAGTTATTGATGAATGTTTTTTGGTGGATATACAGATAACTTTATAAAACATCCTTTTGATGAACAAATTTGCAATAATTGGCATTTATATGCGGTAGAGAGTTGTCTAAATGCTAGAAGTAGAGGACAACATGTATATATATGTCCAATAAAGCTTATTCATAGATCAAAAGGAAAGATGAATTATATTTATAATAAACAATTTTATAAATTAAGTAGAAAGTATTCAAAGGACATACGATATTTGAATACCACTTGTGCTTACGCATCGACTAGATTCCCCTAATAGAGAAATTGCATTTATAAAAAAAGAGCAATCAGTTTATGGTTAGGGAGGTATTAAAAATTTATGTCGAGGAAATCAATAGCAAAAAATTCATTTTATAATTTACTATATAAAGGATTTACCGCTTTATTTCCATTACTTACAACATCATATATTTCGAGAGTGCTTTTACCTGATGGGGTGGGGAATTGTTGCATATGCTAATACAATTGTCAATTACTTTGTTGTTGTTGCAGCATTGGGGATTCCCAATTATGGTGTTAAAGTAATTGCGTGAGTAAACGACAGAATATTGAAGGCAGAAGTAAATCTTTTGCAGAACTGTTAACAATCAATGCTATATCCACATTGATTTTTTGTTACTTTATTATTGCCTAGTTAATTTTTCTTCTATATTTCATGGAAAAATTGTTTTAATGAATACGATGGGAATAATGTTAGTACTTAATTTTTTTAACATCGATTGGTTTTATCAAGGACTGGAAGAATACGGATATATATCAACCAGGAATATTATTGTTAAAATTATTTCATTTGTGTTGATGTATATTTTTGTTAAAACGAAGAGGATTACATAATATATGCATTTATATTATGTTTAGCTACAGCCGGCAATTATTTCTTTAATATTTTTAATGCAAGAAAGTATATTACGACTGTATATTTTAAAAATTTGCATCTAAAGAAACATTTAAGGCCAGTATTGATCTTACTTGCTGTATCACTTGCTACCGAAGTGTATACTATGTTAGATACAGTGATGTTGGAATTTTTTAAAGGGGATGCTGCAGTTGGATACTATACAAATTCTGTTAAGATAGTACGGATGATATATACAGTAAATATTGCCATGGTTGCAACTTTTTTATCCGAGAATTAGTAGTCTTTTGCTGAAAAAAAAAGCTAGAAGAGGCAAATAAACTTTTGACGATTGGTACATCTGTTTACTATTAATTGCAATACCATCAGTAATTGGAATGTTTGGAGTTGCTGAATTTATTGTCCCTGTCTTATTGGGAAAAGCATTTATGCCTAGTATTGAAATATTGCAAATATTGTCAATTTTAGTTTTTGTATTCTCTATTGCATATTTTTTGGGGCATTTAATTTTAATGGCATCTGGAAATGAAGGGCATATTTTAAAAGCGACCGTTTGTGGAGCACTTGTTAATGTGGTAATGAATTTATGTCTGATACCTAAATATTCAGCAAATGGTGCTGCAATTGCATCTGTGGCAGCAGAGATGATAGTTACAATTGTCATGTTGTTATATTCACATCAATATTTTAAATTAAATATTGATAGGAATTTTGTGAAGTCTCTAGTGATATCTAATGTTGCAATGCTAGCGACAGTGGTCATTATGAAAAAAATTCTTACAGATATTTATTTGGGATTGATTGTGTTAGTGGTTGTGGCAGTGACTGTCTACGGCGCAACTTTGATACTGACTAAAAATCAAGTTGTTATTGAAATTTTAAATCATGTAAGGCGGTGGAAAAATGCAAGCAATTAGTATTCCAATAGTATTTTTTTGATAATTATTTATTTGTACAAGATTTGGCGAAAAAATCCAATAATAATTTTATTGGTTCTGTATTTTTATAGAGATGATATGGCAAATAGTTTCCATTATATGGATTGATGGAGGCGCCTATATATCTGAAGAATTAAGGTATTCTTATTATACTGGAGCTTCAATAAGATTTTGTGTCTTAATTATGCCATTTGTCGTTTTATATCCATATTTCCTTAATAAGGAACTCAATAAAGTAGAAAAAGCAAATCTAGAATATAGTAGTAATAGATCAAAACAATTGCGTCAAACTGATATTTTTACATTAATTGTACTAGCAGTTGTTTATTCAATTGCAGATATTTTGATTTCCGGTAAAATACCGCTATTGTCAGGAATAAATTATTCGACATTCTATGCATCATATTCTAGACTGCCTTTAGCGTCTTTTTATACATAACTATATGTTCCCATTTATGTGTGTGTTATTGGGAGTAATGACAGGCGATAGCAAATTTAATAAAAAATGGAAATTAGTTTTTGTGTTTTTAATGATTATTGTCACCCAAGTTTTATTAAACAATAAATTTTATGGGTTATATGATTATACATTGCACTATTTGACAGGATATTTTGCATTTAAAGTGTTTACCAAAAAAAAAAAATTGCCTATAAAATATATTTTAGGTGTTTTAATTATTGTGGGTTTGCTTTTGTATTTGTGTTATACAAAATATTCAAAAACTATGTTGAATCCATTTCAATATTTATTGGATCGAATTTTCACGCTACAAAATCATACTTTTTTGGGGCGTTGATAGATTGTGGCAGACAGATCAATTGAGCTTAAATTGGAACGGCTTTATTAAAGAGATTTTAGTGGCTTTTCAGAGCTTGAGTTGAGCCGATTAAACTCTGATTATGGAATA